>Ga0207675_100005236_pt1 | contig 12477 bp, 10 predicted proteins | sample KBSSwiS42_FD_184305 | JGI IMG/M metagenome (GOLD analysis project Ga0207675, IMG submission 184305) | Switchgrass rhizosphere microbial communities from Kellogg Biological Station, Michigan, USA - KBS Switchgrass S4-2 (SPAdes) (version 2) | ecosystem: Host-associated > Plants > Roots >... | reverse complement strand
GGTCGTGTGTCAGTCGGCGCATCACTGTACAGCCAGAACCCCGAGTGGGGCGTGTTCGGCCAGGCGCTGCTGCTGCGCGACGGTGATGTCGGCTTTCTGCCGTCGATCGCCGTCGGCGCGCGCAACATTGGCAAATACGATCACGAGGATCGGTTTCTCATCGCCCACGACATCCAGCTGGACAGCACGGGTTCGTACGAAGACATCGTCGTGCCGCGGTACCAGAAGTTCGACACGTCACCGACACTCTATGCAGTCATGACGAAGGAGATTCCGCTGTCGGAGCCCTCCGAGAACGGTCGGATGGCGATGTCCGTGAGCCTCGGCTACGGCAACGGCTTGTTTCGCGACGACGGCGACCTCGGCGACCAGTACAACAACAGCGGCACGATTGCCAAGGGACTGTTTCTCGCGAGCCGCTTCGTCACGCCGCTGTCGGCAAACAGCACATTGACGGTGCTCGCCGAGAACGACGGATGGGACTGGAACGCCGGCGTCGTTGCGGAGTGGCGCGGTGTGACGGTTGGCCTGTATGGAACGGAGCTGGAAGCCGGCGGCCGCGATGGGCCGGAGGAAGGGTTCAACGTCTACAACTACGCGAAGTTCAACTTCACGCTCGGTTACTCCGGGAACGTGCGCGACATCTCGCACGGCGTCGTCCTGCGGGCGCGCATCACCGAGATGTCACGCGAGCAGCAGCGCTTGCGCGCGGAGATCGCGTCGCGCGAGCGCAGGATCACCAAGCTCGAAGGTGAACTGGCGGAGGCTCGGTCGGGTGACCTCGCGCGCATGGATCGGCGACGGCAGGAGCTCGAGCAGGCCGTCCAGGCCGAGCGCGAAGCGATCAAGCGAGCGACCGAACGCCTGCGCGAGCTGGAACAGGGTGGCGTGAAGCCCCCGCCAACGAAACCGCCGACGCAGCCTCCCGCCGCGAAACCGCCAGGGGGGCGCTGACGATGGTCAGGTCACGGGTGCGGTTGACTGCGGTGATTGCCGCCACGCTGGCGTTAGGCGCCGCGCCGTGGTCCGCGGGCACGGCGCAGTCGGAATTTCCGCACACGCTGTACTGGGGATCGGGTCTCATCGACATTCCCGTCGCCTGGGCGTCGCCCATCACGGGGGACTTCGCGCTCGCATATTCGGGTCGGCGCTTCAGCGATCCGATTTCCACACAGATCAATAGCGACGATCGCATGAACTCGCAGCTCGCGCTGTGGGGGGCGGCGTTCGGGCGACTCGAAGGCGGAGTCGCGTTCTTCTCGAGCAATCCCGAGTACGGTTTCTTCGTGCGTGGCGTGCTCGTCACCGAGGAGGACCTGCTCATGCGTGGCGGTGCACTCCGATGGCTGCCTGCCGTCGCGGTCGGCGCCAGAAATCTCGGGAAGTACAATCACATCGATCGATTCGGCATGGGGTACAGCCTGTTGCCGCCGACGCCCGAGGATCCTAACGCGACTCATGCTCCCGACTCGCTGCACCTGGGCTTCGACACCGCGCCCACGCTCTACGCCGTCGCGACGAAAAGCGTCCTGCTGAATCAGGTTCGTGACGGCTGGCCGGGGATTGGAGTCAGCTTATCGCTGGGCGTGGGCAACGGACTGTTCAGCGATGACGGAGGCCTGGGCAGCGCCTACGCGAACAATTCCACCGGTGGCGTGTTCTACGGCGCAGCGGTGGAAATTCCTGCATCGCCCGACCTGCATTTCGCGCTCATGGCCGAGAACAATGCGTGGGACTTCAACGTCGGCGCGTCCGCCACGTATCGGGGCATCCGCGCTGGCCTGTACGTGACCGAGCTGGGCGCAGGCTCATCGTCGAGCGTTCTCGATAATGGACTCACGCCAGCGGGCTTTTACAACTACACGAAGTTCGCCTTCACGCTCGGGTGGCAGACCAACGTTCAAGCGCTCCTCCGCGGCGACTTTCTGCAGAAGCGCGCGGATCGCCTGGCGCGTGAGCGCGAGCAACTGCTCGCTGACGTCGCTGCCAGGCAGCAGCGCGTCGCCGCGCTCGAGCTCGAGCTCGGACGCCTCGAAGCGCAGAACATTCTCGAGCTCGAACAGCGCCGTGCGGCGGCGGAGGTGGAGCTGCGGCAGGAACGGGAGGCGCTGCGTCGGCTCGAGGATCGGCTGAAACGTGTCGAGCAGCAGCGCGGTGTCACGCCACCTACCAAACCCTAGGGCGACGCCGATGCATCGACTCTTACAGGGCGGATCCACTGTGATGACCAGAACCGGACTGCTCGCCGTGTTCGCGATGATGGTCGGCGCTTCCTCTGGCGCGCGTGCGCAGGTGTCGGAGGCGGAGTACAAGGCCAGGCGCGAGCAGCTCCAGAAGGAGCTAGAGGCCACCCAGAAAGCGCTGGCGGATGCGAAGGGCCAGCGAGTACAGCTTCAGGCGCGCGTCGAGGCCCTGATCGCGCAGGCCATGCAGGAGCGGTCGCAGGCACTGCTCCTGAGCAATGAAACGACGGCGCTGCAACAGCTGGACGCGTTGCTCGCTACGTCGCAGGACAATCTGAGCGCGCAGCGGGACCGGTTTGCGGCGCTCTCGGATGCGGTTGCCGCGCGCAGTGGAGCGACGCTCGTGATCCTGCTGCGCGCCGACTCATCGTCGCAGCCGCAGAACGTGCAGTCGGCCGTGGCAACGGTCGATAGCGTTGCTGCCCAAACGCGCACCTACAACTCGAAAGCCAGCGGTGCTCTCGCCCAGGGTGCGGTAGATCAGCTCTATCGCGCGCCGGTCGTTCCGTCGGATCACGCCGTAGCAGTGCAGATTACGGTCGATGGCCGGACGCTCACCGGCTCGACCAGGGTGCCTGTGTCGCGGCAAGCCGTGACGTACGTGCAGTTCATCGTGCGGAACGGTCAGGTCACGTCGACGACGTGGCAGGGCTCGGGACCTTTCTGATGAAGTATCATTGTGCGTCGCTCGTCGGTTCGCTGACGCTGGCGGGGATTGCAGCAGCGCTCGCATCGCGCGTGGGCAACGCACAGGTTCCGCGCCCTGACTCGTCGCGCACTGTCATCATCGACTCCGTCCAGAAGACCTACGGCGTCGATGCGGCGACGCTTCGCAAGACAATCGCACCCGACCTCGCGCGAACCGTCGATGCGGAAGTGCGCGTCGCGATGTTCGAGATGACGTTGGGTGACGAGCTGCCCGCGCTGAGCCGGCTCGAGCGCGTCGCGGCGATCGTTGGCCGCGACTCGTCAGGCAGTGCGGCGCCCCAGCGGGCGGCACTGCATTTTCTGCTGGCCCAGAGCTACTACCGGCTGGGGATGCTGGCGGCGTTCCGCCGAGAGGCTGAGGCATCGTTGTCCACGGGGGCGACGCGCTATGCGACTGTTCTTCGGCCGCAGCTCGTGGTCGAGGCGTACCGGTCGGGCGACTATGCGCGCGCCACAACGCTCGCGCGCGACCTGCCCGCTGGTGAAATGAGCGCGGTCGGTACGCTCGTGGCCGGACTCGCCGCCTATCAATCGGGCAACCTGCCGGCGGCGCGCGCCGCGTTCCAGCGAGTGGCGTCGGGACAGGGCCAGTTCGCCGCGTACGCGAGATACATGGACGCCGTCACGCAGCTTCGTGCGGACACCACACAGGCAGCGGGCGTCGCCACGACCCTCGAGTCGATCGCAGCGTCCACAAGTACACCGTTCGGGGATCAGGTGAGACTCACCGCCGCGCAGGTGGCGTACGAGGGCGGGCGTCATGCGGACGCGGTTCGAATCGCGTCCACGCTCCCCGAGAACTCGCCGCTCGCTGCTCCGGCACTGCTGACGCGGGCGTGGGCGCTCTACAAGCTCGATCGTGTCGATGAGGCGGAGCGCGCGTTCACCGATTTTGTCGCCCGCTATCCGAATCGCCCCGAGCGCCACGAAGCGCAGCTCATGATGGCGCAAGCACAGCTCGAGCTCGGCCGATCGGCCGATGCCGAGCGCATCTTTCGGAGCGTCGCCGACTCCGCGGCCGTCGAAGCCCGTGCGTTCCAGGCACAGACCAACGCGGCCATCGCGACGCTCGCGCGCGCTCTCGTCACCGAGCGGGCGGGCGAGCTGCTCGGGCTCGCCGATCCCGTAGGCGCCAAGGCGCTGATCCTTCGCGACTCGTCCGGCGCTACGGACGCGCTCGCGCTCGTGGCGGGCACGGCCAACGCGGCACCGTCGCTGACCGCGAGCTCCGCGGTCGACGCGGCGTCGGCGAGCCAGCGACTGGACTCGATCGGTGCGCGGACCAGCCCGTCGGTCACACGGGTGCTCTTCGCGCCAGCGTCCTCGACGACCCGCCCACGCGAGCTCGCCGAGCGATCGCAGAGCCTGGTGGGCGCCGACGCCGGTGTGTTGGTCGCTCGCTACCGGCTCACCGAACAGTTGGAGGCGCAGGAGCGCGAGATGGCGCTGCTTGCTCGCCTGGGAACGATGCTCGCGGCCGATAGCGCCGTCATCACCAACCTCGCCGCAGCGCACCAGAGCATTGCCGACTCGCTCGCTCGGGTCGACCAGCTGATGGCCGGTGCGGCAGCGCGTCTTCGTCAGATGATCGGCCTGGAGGTTGAAGCGACGCGCGCACTCGCGACCGAGAATGCCCGGACCGCCGACAGTCTCCGCACCGCCCTCGCGCCCATTGCGGACGCGGACGGTCGAGCGGCCATCGACGCGGAAATCGCAACGGCGGCGGCGTACTCTCGCATCGCCGAGATGCTCGCTGGTGGTCTCGACGCGGCGATCGCCCGCCATCCGGCGTTCGCCCTCCGCGACTCGGTGCGCGCGCACGATGCGCGGACGCGCGCGGTAACGGCGGACCTGCAGGGATCGTATTCGCGTTCGCGCGCGGACATCGCCGGCGCGCTTACCGCGCTGCGTGGCGGGGACGCGCCAGCGACACGGGCCGCGCGTCAGGCGCTGACTGATGCCGAAGCCCGTCGCACGACCATTGAAGGCGAAGTCATCGCGGCCGTCACCGCCGAGCTGACTGCTCGCGCGAACGAGATGGTCGCGAGCCTGCAGCGGAACACGGAGGCGGCGCAGTTCGGCACGGCGAGCGCCGCGTTCTTCCGCGCCGTCGATTCCAAGCGGGCAGTGGGCGGAACGGGGACGGCAGGAGCCGCGCGCAATGTGGCACCGGAGCGGAGGCGTTAGGTGCCGGCCATGACGCGATCAATGGTTCGCGCCGGAGGCCTGGCGCTCGTTCTCGCCACGAGCGGTCCGGGCATCGCGCAGGCACAGGATACCAGCCGCACGCGCCGGCCCGGGACGACAGCGGTTGTGTCGCCGGGTCAAGTCCCCGTCTCGACCTACAATGCGGCGGCGGGCGACACGGCGATCACGCGCCTCGGGCAGTTCCTCTCGCAGTACCCCCAGAGCCCGCTTCGCCCACGCGCGCTGTTCCAGCTCGCCGAGCTGCTGGTGCGGCGCGCGGACGAGCGCTTTGCACAGAGTCAGCGCTCCGGCGCCACGAGCGACAGCGCTGCGCGCCCTGACTACAGCGAGGCTATCGCCCGGTACGAGGAGATCGCCGCGACGTATCCGACGTTCGAGCGGCGCGATGCCGTCGCCTACACGCTCGGGACGCTGTACGCGCAGCAGCAGCGCTACTCGGATGCCGTGCGGGTGTTCGAGACCGTTCCGGACAGCTCCTCGTTTCGCAGTGAGGCGCTGTTCCGACTCGGGGACGCCTACTTCGAGTTGGCCGCCGTCGAGCGCGGCGACGCTCGGCGCGCCGGGTTTGCGCGAGCAGCAACCGCGTACGAGCGTGCCGTCGCGAGCGCTCCGCGTGATGGCGACATCTACTTCCTGTCGCTCTACAAGCTGGGCTGGTCGTACTACAACCAGGCGACGCAGCGGGCGCAGGCTGAGTACTCGAAGGCCGTCGACGTCTTCGGCCGTCTGATCGACGCGCACGACAAGCTGAGCCCCGAGCAGCAGGCGCGTCTCGGCCTGCGCGGCGAGGCGCTCCAGTATATGGCCGTGGCGTTCACGCAGGTGGGCGGTGCCGACGCCGCGAACCGCTACTTCGCGACGCGCGGTGGGACGTCGTATCGGCTGCCCGTGATGCAGCGCGTCGCGTTGAGCCTCGAGGAGCAGGGCGACTTCGAGCGGTCGATTGAGGCGTTCCGCGCGGTGATCGCGCAGGCGCCAACGGATCCGAATGCGCTCGCTGCCCAGCAGGAGATCGTCGACATCTATCAGAACCGTACCCTGGAGCCCGAGCGCGCACAGCAGGCGCGTCTCGAGCTCGTGACCCGGTTCGGCCCCGACTCGCCGTGGGCGAAAGCGAACGCCGGCAACGTGGCGGTGGTAGATAGCGCCGCCGCCATTCGCGAGCTGGCGCTGCGACAGGCGGCGCAGTACGCGCTCGCGCAGGCCCAGCAGAGCAACGACCGCCAGCGCTACGCGGCAGCGGCATCGCTCTATGATCAGTACATGCGCGAGTTCGCGAAATCGGACAGCGCGCAGGTGTTGAACACGTATCTCGCCGAGGCCCTGTTCAACACTGGCGACTATCGGCGCGCCGGGACCGAGTATTCCCGCACGGCGTACGGGTACCCGCGTGACTCGGTTGGCCCCATTGCGGAACGGGCCGGGCGCAACGCAATCGTCGCGTTCGACTCGGCGCTTGCGAAGAACCCGCGCGACGTCGCAGCGCAGGATTCGTTGTTTGCCGCGGTCGACCGGTTCGTGCTGCGATTTCCGAACACGGATGTCGCGCGGACCGCGCTCAGGGGGAAAGGCCGCCGAGCATCCGAGGCGCAGCGGTGGGACGTGATGGCGGAAACCTTCCGAACGTACGCGCGGCGATACCCGACGGACTCCTTCACGCCTGACGCGCAGCGGCTCGTCGGCGATGCGCTGTACCGTTCGGGCAAGTATGCCGAGGCGCAGGCGCAGTGGGACACCGCACAGGTAACCGCGCGCCAGCGCGGCCGCGGCGCGCTGGCGGATTCCATCGGGAGCGTGCGCACGGCAGCCGCATCGAGCTTTGCCGACACCCTCATTCGTCGTGGGAACTACGAGCGTGCCGCGGAGGAGGTCTATGTCGCGTTCGCCGACAAGAACCCTGGGTCGGACATGGCCGCGGACGCGCTTCGCGACGCAATCGAGACCTACATGCTCGCCGACAGCGCTGCACGGTCGCGTGGCGACACCGCCGCGTCCGCGAAGGCACGGATACGCGCGTTGGCGCTCACGGAGCGGCTGACCACGCAGCACCCGCGGTACCAGTATCGGCCGCAGTACCAGGCACTGCGCGCGCGGCTGCTCGCGGAGAGCGGAAAGCGCGAAGAGGCGGTCACGGCATTGCGAGCCGTCATCGCGGACAATCCAACGTGGAGCGGGCGGCCGGATGCGATGGTGCGTCTGGCGTCGGCGCTCGACTCGCTCGGCCGCAAGCGCGACGCGGCGCAGACCTACGAAGCGTTCGCGGGGGCATACCCGAGCGACCGGCGCGCGCCTGACGCGCAGTTCAACGCCGCGATCACGTACGTCGAGGTCCCGGATAGCGCCGCCGCGGCGCGCGCATATGGATCGTTTGTGACTCGCTATCCCAACGACCCGCGTTCGGCTCAGGCTCGCTCTACTCGGCTCGCGCTGCTGCGGGCGACCGGCGACTCGTTAGGTGCCGCGCGGGAGCTGGCGTCCCTGTGCGCGGCCAATCCCGCGGGTGATCTCCGCGCGCAGTGCGCGGCCCGACTCGGCGAGCAGGAGTTCCGTGCCGGCGTCGCGATGTTCCCACAGTACCAGGCGGTAAAGCTCGTCATTTCAACGAAGGCACAGCTGACAGCGGCCGGGGTGCAGCGGGCGTCCGCGCAGAAACAGCAGATCCTGCGCGACATGTCGGCGCATTTCACGAAGTCCATCGAGAGTGGGTCGCCGCTACACCTCGCGGGGTCGACCTACTACCTCGGGCTCGCGCAGTGGGAGTACGGCAACTTCGTGAAGAACGTCCAGCTGCCGAACGGGCTGACGAACGACGAGCGCACGCAGGCGATCGCCGGCTCGGAGCGGCAGGCGACGCAGTATTACGACGCCGCGCGCAAGACGTGGCAGGCACTGCTCGACAAGGCGCAGCGGGACAAGATCGACAACGGATGGGTGACGCTCGCGCGCGAGGCGGTCGCGGGCAACGTGCCGGCGACACCACCGTCGCGGGGAGGCGCACCATGATCGGTTATACGGGGCGCGCGGTGATCGCAATCGCCATCGCGGCCGTGTGCAGCGTCCAGGTTCGGGCGGCAGGAGCTCAGCAACCCACGCCGGCGCCGTCGCAGCGGACGCAGCCGCCACGGCGCGGCGAAACCATCGAGATTCGCGGCCAGGTGCCCACCCCCCAGGTCGTAACTGTTCGGCCGCGCGAGGCGCCGGCCTACAGCCGACGTGTGCTCGTTCCGGCATACTTCGACCACAATTTCTGGCCGTCCATCCTGCCGCCATTGCAGATCATCTCTCCGTCGAGCGCGGCACGATCTGACACGACCGGTCGAGCGGCAGCGGACTCAACTGGAGCGGCCCGTCCCCCCACGCCGCGTCCGCCATCGGGCACGCCTCCTGCTCTTCAGCGCCGCTGAATGTCGCCGGCGTCTGCTACGGTTGAATCCGGCCGCGCCCGTTGGTCGCGCTGAACTCGCGATCGCTGGCCGCGCGCTCGTGAACCTAAGTGAACCCACGCTCCCTCGGAGATTGCTGAGATGAACACCGTGCTCGAGTGGTACCGCAACGGCGGTCCCGTCATGAACGCGATCCTGCTCGTCGCGGTGGTCGGCCTCGCCGTCTTCCTGGAGCGGTTCTACACGATCGTCATCCGATCGAAGATCAACGGGCGCGCCTTCATCGAGCGGGTGATCCAGCTGGTTCGAGCGGGGAAGGCGGAGGATGCGATCAAGCTGTGTGCGCAGTCCAAGGCCGCGCTTCCGGACATGGGACTGCTCATTCTGCGCAGCCGGAGCCGCGACGAGTCGGATCTGCAGAACGTGGCCGACGCCGCGGCGCTCGCCGTCATTCCGCGCCTGACGAGACGGCTGCAATACCTGCCCATGCTCGCAAACGTCGCGACGCTGCTCGGACTGCTCGGCACCATTTTCGGTCTCCGTGAGGCGTTTCAGTCGGTGGCCATGGCCGCGGCAGCCCAGCGCTCGGAGCAGCTGGCGTCCGGTATCGCGATCGCGCTGAACGCGACGGGATTCGGACTGCTCACCGCGGTGCCGCTCTCGGTGGCGCACGCGTATCTCGTGAGCCAGGCGGAGACGATCATCGAACAGATCGATGAGTTCTCCGTTCGCCTCATCAACGCGCTCATCGACCGGCCGGACGTGCGGCTCGGTCATAGGTAGGTGACGTAGTGGCATCGGTCTATCTGCGATCGAGGCAGCGCCGTGCCGAGCGTGCGTCGCTGACGGACGCGGGGAACCTCAACCTCGTTCCGCTCGTCGACATCCTCACGTCGGTCGTGTTCTTCTCGCTGTTGACGTATCAGGGTGCGGCGCTGGCGGCGCTCACATCCTACGACCTGTCGTTGCCACCCGTGGTCATCACTGCGGACCAGGCGTCGTCTGCGGCGCAGCAGCGCGAAGCACTGAACCTGCTGCTCGCGGTTCGCGTGGACCGACAAAAGCTGCTTGTCGAGCATTCGGGGCAGGGTGGGTTCCGCAAGGAGATTGCAGGCGTGCAGGGTGCCGCGCTGGACACGCTGCAATCGGTCATGACGGAGATCCGGCGGCGTTACCCGCAGAACGCCGACGTGCTCGTGGTTCCGGCCGACGACGTGGCGTACGACGATCTGATCCACGTGCTGGAACGGCTGCGTGTGGCATCGTACTCCGGCATCTCGCTCGGGAATCGCACGCGATCGACACAGATCGCTGCGGTCGAGGGTCAACCCGCGAGGGCGCGATGACATCGCAGTTCACGCCTCCGGGTTCCGAGCAGCCGATCACGAAGGCGCTCGCCGGTGCACGCAACAGAGCGCGCGCCGCTCGCCTCGCACGCCGAACGGCGCAGTTCAACAAGTTCCGGCTGATCCAGCTGAATCTCGTGCCGCTCGTCGACACCTTCGTGTCCGTCGTATTCTTCACGCTCGTGACGGCGACCGTGGGTGAGCTCGCGCCAGTGGTTCCTGGCGTCAACCTGCCCGAGTCCGGCGTCGGACAGCCGGCCCTGCAGCAGTTGACGTTAGGCATCGGGCCGCAGGTCACGCTCGCCGGCCGCCCCGTGATGACGACTCGCGAAGCGGCCGGCGCGAAGTCGGACAACCCCGCCCAGCCGCTCGTGATCCCGGTCCTGTACGCGGCGCTGAGAGCGAAGGCGGACTCCATTCGGTCGGTGCGCTCCACGCCGGCCAATCAGTCGGTGGACGCGCCGCTCGCGATTCAGGCTGACCGGACGATGCGCTACGACCTCCTGTCGCGCGTTATGCAGACCGCGAGACTCGCGGGCTTCCACAACCTCACGCTGCAGGTGAACCGCGTCGCCGACGCTCCTGCGAGACGGAGCTGAGATGACCGAGCCGTCGAACGCTCCCGCTCCGACGACCGGGCGCGACACGGTGTTCAACCGGTCGCTTCGATATGAGGTTGCCGGGGAGGAAGGCCGCGCGCTCATCGGATCGTACGCGTTCGCCTTCACCCTCGGCGTCGCGTGGCTCCTGTTCGTCTACTTCGGCCCGCGGACGTTTCCGATGCAGCTCCTGCCGACGGACGAACGGCCCATCGCCGTGACGTTCGATGCGCTGCTCCCCGACGCGACCGCGGGAGAAGAGGGCGAGGAAATCAGAGTCCCGGCGCCGGCGCCTGCGAACCGCAACGCCGGAAGGCGCAGAGATCGGGCCGGAAACGCGCGGTCGGGGAACGCCGCCGCGATCGCGGACGCGTTCGGAGGCAGGAGCGGTACCGGCCTGGTAGGCGACGTCTCGAACGTGCTCCGCGGTGTCGACGTCTCATCGGGCGCTGGAGGCACCGGTGCGACACGCGGCGTGAAGGTCGTCCTAGGCAGCGGGGAAGGCGGACAGGGATCCCGTACGCCGGGACGCGGAGGCATCGCCAGCGGCCTGGGCGAGGGCGGGGGAGCTGGGGGCGGTATCGGTGGCGTCGGTCCCGGCGGTGGAAACGTCTCGCGCACGCCAGTTCGCATCGCGCCGCCTCGACCCATCGACGCGCCCGCGGTCGGCGGCGTGCAGCGCGATGTCGCCGAGCTGGGGACTTTCGTGCGAGGCCGCGAGTCGCAGCTGCGCTTCTGCTACAACGAGTACGGGTTGAAGGTGAATCCGTCGCTCGCTGGCTCGGTGAGCGCTGCCGTCACGCTGACGCAAGGCGGTGGCGTCTCGGGCGTGAACATGACGAACCGCACATGGTCGGGCGCCGGCGCCAGCGAGACCGAGCAGTGCCTCGCGCAGAAGATTCGAGGATGGCGCTTCCCGGCGTCCGACGCTGGTGGCGGCACGTACTCGTTCTCCTTCAGCTTTACACGCTAGGCGGCAACGCGACGGCTACACTTCTCCGAAGCGCGACCGTCGCGTTTCTCGCGCGCCTCGTACCGCTCGCAGTGCCTCCCGAACCGCGCACGCCGTGCTCCTTGTTCTGATCGCGCTGCAGGCCGTTCAGCTTCCGTCGCCGCCGCGCGGCTACGGGACGACCACGGCGGAGATTGTCGTCGACTCCGCGCGCGTTCTGCCGTCCGCATCGGTCGACCAGATCAATCGTATCGCGTTCGACATTCACGCCAAGTCAGGCGGCGAGATGGCCGTCGTGACGCTACCGGACATCGGGCAGCGTGCGCCCGCGGATGTATCCCTCGCCATCGGCCGGGCGTGGGGTGTCGGCGCGAACGCTGCGATCGGTCAGAGCAAGCGAAACGCGGGCGTGGTGATTCTGCTCGTGCCCAAGGAGACCAGTTCCACCGGTCGCGGCGAGTGCAACATTACCACCGGCCAGGGCGCCGAAGGCTTCATCACGGATGCCGATGCGGGATCGCTGTGTCGCGAAGCGATTCCGCTGTTCAAGCAGCGACAATACGGGCCGGCCCTCGAGTTTCTCGCAGCACGCGTCGGTGAGGAGTTCGCTCGCGAGTTCGGCTTTTCGCTCGACTCGTCTTCGGCCGCCCCTACGCGAGCCGTGGAGCGTCAGGTCCCCGTGTCGCGGCGCCGCGGCGGCGGCTTGTCGCCGTTCGCCATCTTCGTGCTGTTCATAGTCGCCTACGTGATCCTGAACTCGTTCGGGCGACGGAGACGCGGATGCATTCCGCTCCCGATCATCATCCCGGGAGGCGGTGGATACCGGCGAGGTGGCGGGGGTGGCGGATTTGGTGGCGGAGGATTTGGTGGCGGAGGATTTGGAGGGGGTGGCGGCGGTGGGTTCGGTGGCTTCGGTGGAGGTGGGCTGGTGGGTAGAAATGGTTGGTAAACGTATTCGACAGTTGGCACGCCCATGATCCATCTCCCTTGAGGGTTTTGTGTGCACCAGACGGCCAGGCTTGATCTGGCCGGTGACGC
>Ga0207675_100005235_pt1 | contig 12483 bp, 12 predicted proteins | sample KBSSwiS42_FD_184305 | JGI IMG/M metagenome (GOLD analysis project Ga0207675, IMG submission 184305) | Switchgrass rhizosphere microbial communities from Kellogg Biological Station, Michigan, USA - KBS Switchgrass S4-2 (SPAdes) (version 2) | ecosystem: Host-associated > Plants > Roots >... | reverse complement strand
ACCAGCAACCCCCGGCACCAGCCGTGCTGGTGCACGATTGGATATGGAGGCCGCGAGGAACCAGCGTGGTCGTTTCATGGCTGTTACTCAAGCGATTAAATCTGGTGCTGCGATGAGAGCGCTGGCTCTGCTCGGCGTCTTCATTGTTGCAAAACTCGCGATGATGGCGTTGGTCGCGTGCCCGACGGGATCGATTGGTTCCACTGAAAAGCACGACGCACATCTCGGCATCGATGCGTTTCCGCTGTTGTTGGCCGAAAACGTTTACTTTTGCGGATTTACTTCCGAATCGAGTTTCGGCGGCTGGAGTTATTTGATAACACGTCCGGCTAGCCACGGCGGCAACGTTTTGATCGACTCGCCTCGTTTTGCAAGTCAACTCGTCAAGAGAATCGAAGCGCTGGGCGGAGTGAGTACGATGCTTTTGACTCACAAAGACGACGTTGCCGATCACAAACTGTTTCGGCAGAAGTTTAACTGCGAACGTGTCATGCACGCCGACGATGGCGCGGAACGACTAGGAGTAGAAGTTGTAGTTCGCGGTTCGGAACCGTTTCCGTTGGACCCTGACATATTGGTTATTCCCACCCCAGGGCACACCCTTGGACACGTCGTTTTTCTTTACCGCAACAAGTTTCTCTTCACTGGCGATCACCTCGCCTGGTCACCTAACCGGCAAACGCTGACCGCTTTTCGCAGCGTGGCATGGTATTCCTGGCCCGAACAGATCCGTTCAATGGAGAAGTTGTTGCCATACGATTTCGAATGGGTGCTGCCTGGTCACGGCGACATGCATCACGCTGATGTTCGCACCATGCACAATGAGCTGGAACGTTGTGTGGCGTGGATGAAAACTAAATAACCTAAAAGAGGCAAAGACTAAATGACTCGAAATCAAAAAATAGCCCTCGGTTGTGGTGGTGCGGGATGTTTGGGTTTGATCGTCGTGGTGATTGCAGCCTGTCTGATTTATTTCCTTGCGTATCGATCGCCGGCTTATCGCGCCACTCGTAACTATAACTACAATATCAATCTTAACGACAACTCTTCGAACTCAAACACTAATACATCCGACAACTCCAACTCCAACTCCGCCGGCACCTCCGTCTCGTCGCTGTCAAACGACGACAAGCACAGGCTGTTTCAGGCAGCTATGATGACCGGCGACACTGAACTCATCAATCGCGTAAATGTCAAAATCGGTCTTGTAAATGAGGATTTCACGCCCGGAGAAGAGTACCAGCGCTTTCTCGCCGAACACGGCCCCTGGGGCGCTCGAAACTACGAATTTATTCAATCAATCAACACACCGGCAAAGGCGAGAGCCTACGTTAACGATCATTTTCCCGAGTAAAGATGCCCGCATCGCGTATTCGTAATTTTTCCATCATCGCGCACATCGACCACGGCAAGTCGACGCTTGCGGACCGCCTGCTCGAACTGACTGGCGCGTTGTCGGAACGTGAGATGGAGAACCAGGTGCTCGACAACATGGATCTCGAACGTGAGCGCGGCATCACCATCAAGGCCCATGCAGTCCGGCTCGACTACAAAGCGCAAGACGGCGAGAAGTACGTCCTCAATCTCATCGATACACCCGGCCACGTCGATTTCTCTTACGAAGTCTCGCGATCGCTTTCCGCGTGCGAAGGCGCGTTGTTGATCGTCGATGCGTCGCAGGGCGTGGAGGCGCAGACACTCGCCAACACGTATCTCGCGATCGAAAACAATCTCGAACTGATTCCGGTAATCAACAAGATCGATCTGCCAGGCGCCGAACCCGAAAAAGCAATCGAACAGATCGAACATTTCATCGGACTCGAAACACACAACGCCATTCTCACGAGCGCCAAGACCGGACAAGGCGTGGCTGACGTTCTCGAAGCGATCGTTCGCGACATCCCACCGCCGAAAGGCGACACTGATGCGCCACTCAAAGCCCTGATCTTTGATTCCTGGTACGACTCGTATCGCGGCGTCATCGTGCTCTTTCGCGTAATCGACGGCACGATTCGTCCGGGAATGAAAATCAGGTTCTTCAACGCGAATCGCGATTACCAGGTCGAAACATTGGGTGTGAATCGCCCGACGCCCACGCCGATTGACAAGTTGAGCGTCGGCGAAGTCGGATTCTTAACAGCGTCGATCAAAGCAGTGGCTGACGTGCAGATCGGCGACACCGTCACTGAAGCGGCACGCCCGACGAAAGAACCGTTTCCGGGTTTTCAGGAGATCAAACCAATGGTGTTTGCCGGTTTGTATCCGGTGGACACGAACCAGTACGAGGAGTTGCGCGACGCGCTCGATAAGCTGCGCTTGAACGACGCGTCATTCTTTTACGAGCCGGAATCGTCCGAGGCGCTGGGGTTTGGTTTTCGTTGTGGCTTTCTCGGACTGCTCCATATGGAGATCGTCCAGGAACGCCTGGAACGCGAGTTTAATCTCGATCTGATTACGACTGCTCCGGGCGTTCGTTACACCGTCACGACCACCGATGGTGCGGTGAAGGAGATCGATTCACCGGCGAAGATGCCCGATCCGGGTCACATCGCAAAGATCGAAGAACCGGTGATTCGCGCCGTGATCCTCACCCCTGACGAACATCTCGGCGGCATCCTGCCGCTGCTGGAAGAAAAGCGCGGAATTCAAAAAGGATTCGAGTACATCACTTCCAACCGCGTTATGTTGACCTATGAACTACCGCTCAACGAGATCGTGCTCGACTTCTACGATCGTTTGAAATCAGTTTCGCGCGGATACGCTTCGCTGGACTACCACATGGCCGGTTACTGGGAGAGTGATCTGGTAAAACTCGACGTGTTGGTTGCAGGTGAACCGGTCGATGCGTTGTCGTTGATTCTTCATCGCAGCACTGCGCAATCAAAAGGCCGCGCATTGGCGGAAAAGATGAAGCAGTTGATTCCTCGGCAACTGTTTGAAGTTCCGATACAGGCCGCGATTGGAAACAAAGTGATCGCGCGCGAAACCGTAAAGGCGTTGGGCAAAAACGTGATTGCGAAGTGTTACGGCGGAGACATCACACGCAAGCGAAAATTGCTGGAGAAACAGAAGGAAGGCAAGAAGCGGATGAAGAAGGTTGGACGCGTCGAGATTCCGCAGGAAGCGTTTCTCGCTGTTTTGAAGGTTAATGAGTAGTGCCACAAAGAGGCACAAGAAGCACCAGGCAAACAGATGGTTTTGGGCAAGTATCAACGTGAACACGAACTATTGCTTTGTTGTGCGCGGACGGAAGCGCCGGCTGGCGTGGCAGCAAGAATGCGTGAGCTCGTTGCCTCGGCGGAGCTTGACTGGGATTATCTCTTTCAACTCGCACGCCGCCATGCGGTGATCCCACTGCTTTATTCACAACTCGCTCGCGAGGGCGCCGATCTCGTCCCTCCAGCCTTCCTCGCAAAACTAAAACTCCACTACCAGGAGAACTCTGCACGCAACACGATCCTCAGCGCTGAACTGTCGCGCCTGGTAGAGCTGCTTTCCGCTGCCGGCATAGACACGATTCCCTACAAAGGCCCGGTGCTGGCCCTGTTCGCCTACGGCGACATCGCATCACGCCGCTTTGTCGATCTCGACGTGATAGTCAAAAAGTCGGACGTACCGCGCGCTCGCGATCTGCTCATCGCTGACGGCTACGCGCCCACGAAATCGTTAACACCCGCGCAACAGCAAGTACTCCTGCGGACGCAACACAACCTACAGTTTGCGCGCGACAATCGACGTCTCCTCCTCGAACTTCATTGGGAAGTCGCGCCACACTTGTTCGCCTCTTCGCTCCAGGAAAACGAACTGTGGCGTAACCTCACGACGATCAACCTCAACGGCACTCCCATGAAAACGCTCAGCGCCGGCGACTTGCTGTTTTCACTCTGCGTGCACGGTTCGCGTCATCTGTGGGAACGACTCGGCTGGATCTGCGACGTCGCGGAATTGATCCGACGACACGAGTTGAAGTGGTCCACACTGCTCAAGCGAGCGGCGGAAACAGATAACGAACGAATGTTTCTACTCGGATTGCACCTTGCCAGAAAACTCTTGCAAGTAACCTTGCCAATCGAGGTACAGCAACGTTGCGATGCGGATGCGCGTCTCGAATCACTCGCGACAAACATCATCCACCATCTCTTCGATGGCCCAACACACACACCGTCAACATCAACCGAGATCTTCAAATACAACATTGGCGTGCGGAAGAGTTTGACAGCGCGTGCTCGCTATTTTCTCTACATGCTTCGCCCGACTGATAGCGACGTGAGTAGACGTGTCCTACCCGCGCGACTGAGTTTTGGTTACTACGTGCTGCGCCCGTTTCGTCTTCTCTTCAAGACCAAAATGACCTGAAAATTTGACGGATCTTTTTTCACGTGCTAGTTTCAGCGAACTAAAGGCGCGCAATCCGCCTCGCTAGCATTTTGTCCTTCTACCGTAAGAGATAAGGACCAAACACAGTGAACTGCACCGCTTATTGGAATCATGCGAAGAATGCTGCAATGCTGGTTTTTATGCTTCTCGCCTGTTCCACGAGTGGACTCACGCAGCAACCCGCGGGCACGGCTCCCGAACAAAAACAGCCGGCCAAGCCGGCGACGACAACGACGACCCCTGACAAGAAACCAACAGCCAAACCTGGTTTTGAGCTGATTGTAAAAACGCGACCCATTCTGAATCTGTCGTTGAAAGCCGAAAAGGCGAAGATGTCGGAAGTGGCTCATCAACTGTCGGAAAAGCTGAAGATACCGGTGTTTCTTGGTCCAGAACGGCAGAAGGAATTAATCACGATCGAGTTCAGTGAGTTGACTCTTGAACCTGCGTTGCAATTAATGTCGCCAACGGTCTACGTTGACTTCGAACTCGACACAGGTTCGCTGGACCCACCGAAAGCTCTCGGTATCTATTTCTTCGATGTTAACCAGGGCGAGCCGCCGGTAACCGCAGTTGTAAGCGGAGCAAGTCAATCGTTCCTGGTGGAAGGCAACACGGAAGATGGAGTTGAACCCACCACTGATGACGAAAAGCAGAAGGCCGAAGAGCAACCGCTGCGGGTGAAGTACGAAAACAACACTTTGACCGTTAAGGCAAAAAAACAACCATTACCTCTCGTGCTGTTGAAGATCGGTGAGGAGATCGGTATTCCGGTCGACATTCAGAACGAGCGCTTGGATCCCATCGACGCCGACATCTCAAAACTGCCCATCGAAGATGTTGTGCGCCAGCTTTCCCCCTACATCAAGCTTTACTATCGAGCTGACCTCACGCGCGCTGAAAAACGCGCGTTGCGCATGGTCCTTGCTGAGCCCGCGAAGGCGAGCCAAGAAGGTCCTTGAAGTAGTTTGTTGCGTACGCTTGATTCGGCAGGTGGTCCGAGATTTTGATTGCCATGATGTCGATCAAGACCATATATTACTAACCATTGACGCGAGGAGGCGGCTAACTTGGCTAAGCAGAACGACATGATCAATGAGGAAAGCGCTGGGCTTCAGAATGGGAGTGGTGTTGCCGGCGAAATTAATGAAAGCAAGAAGGTTTTTGTTGAACCTGCGATCTCTGTGCCCGTTGATGTGCTAGAAGCAACCACGTTCTTTCAGGCAGCAACCAGCGGCGCAACCAACTAAGAAGAAGTCCCGGTTGCATGAATCGTTTTCAGGTCCTCGACCGACCGGCGCCCCAAAGTTTTGCGGTTGCCGGTCGGTTGTTATTTATTCAGAGTTTCGATCCGCGATTGCGCACGCTGATCGAACGACTCTTTGCCGGATGGCAATTAGCACCAGTCTCTTTTCCTGAACGAAACCCCGACATACAGGTAACTTTCGTTTGCGGCGCGGAGTTTCCTGCCGTTCTTTCTGGTCTGGCGGAGTTTGAAGTTGCAGCCGGCGGTCGCTGCTACGCCGCAACCGACGAGTACTATCTCGAATTTGACAATTCATTACTGCATTTCGCGCACGGAAACCCCGTGAACGTCTCTGTTTGGCTCAAAACACTTCCTGGGCCATCAGATCCGGAGTTGGCGCGTGTGACATCGTTTGCCGTGTGCGCGGCGCTGCGGCGCTTCGGCATGTTTGATATTCACAGTGCGGGAGTAGTTGTTCCCAACAGCGAGACTGGCGCGTTGCTGATTGGACCATCCGGAAGCGGCAAGTCCACGCTAACGTCACAACTGGCGACCGCGGGTTGGGGATATCTTTCAGACGATGAGTTGTTGTTGAGTGTTGTGGATGACGAAGTGGAGGCACGCGGTTTTCGTGGTTTCTTCGCGCTTTCGTCCGCAACAGCGAACGCTAATGAACCAACGCCCGCGTTCAAGACGTGTTTTGAACCTTCGACCGTATTTACTTCGCCGCCTGTGCCTCGCGTCGTCCCACGATTTCTGTTCTTCGCGAAGATTACGCGCGCGGAAAACACTGAGTTGCGCGAACTGACGCAAACTGAGATCATGGCGCACCTAATTCGCGCCTGCCCCTGGGCGACATACGATACTGCGATCGCCGGTGCAAATCTCGACTTGCTTGCGCAACTCGCGCGTCAGTCGAAAGGCTTCGAGCTCATGGCCGGAACCGATCTGCTTGAGCCGAATCAAGCTTCGCGAATCATCGGATCTGTATGCGGTGCATAATCGATGGAGACGAATGGCCAGTTCAGTGACGACTATGGTCCACATCGCCTGACGGTGGAACTGGCGAACATTTGCAATCTTCACTGCAGTTACTGTTTGCGTTCCGAAGAAAATCTCTACAGCAAACACGCTGCGTTCTTTCCCGTCGAACTGTTGCGACGCGTGATCAGTGAAGCTTGCCAAACAGCGCACATCACTCGGGTAAGTTTCACCGGCGGCGAACCCACACTTCATCCGCAGTTTGCAGAGATCCTCGAAACAGTCGGTGCGGCAGAGCTAACTGCGAGTTTCGTCACCAACGGTTGGCACTTCGAGCGCACGTGGCCGGCCTTGACGGCGAATCGCGACGCAATTTCGCACGTGGCTTTCAGTCTTGACGGCATCGATCGAGAGACACACGACCACTGGCGCGGCAACGGCTCCTTCGATCGATTGATACGCGCGTTTTCGCGTTGCTACGTTTCGCAACTGCCGTTCAATATGAAGATCGTGATTCGTCGCGATCTGGTGGACCAACTCGAATCGATCGCACTCTTCGCCGCAAGAATGGGTGCTGCGGCACTCAACTTCGTTCATTTGATGCCTACGTCGAATGACTTTGAGAACGCGCTTGCCCTCAATCGTGACGAGCAACGCGCCGCTGAAGAAGAGATTGCGATTCTCGCGCGCATTTTTAAGATGAACATTGGAATTGACGTCGGCTACTACAACATTGACGAGCAACGCGCGCCCTGCTCGCCGCTTGCCGGAACAAGTATGAACGTCGATTATCGCGGCCGACTTTCACTCTGTTGCAATCTGTCGGGATTTCGCGGCGCCGCAGCTGAGCCGGACATCGTGGCCGATCTAAACGTCGAATCGTTCGCGTCGGCCGTCTCTAAATTGCGCGCCGTTGCTTCCGCCCAGTTGGAACGACGCAAAGAAGTGCTCGTGAAGTTGCGGTCGCGCGGAGTTGCGCCGGATCTATACGTAGGTTCGCCTTGTCTTTTCTGTCTTCAGTCGTATGGCAAGATCCCCTGGCATCACAACGTTCATTGACCTGCGAGGCTGGATGCCGGTCGATGCAGTTGTCGCCAACGGCCGGCCGGGACTCTCGTGGATGAACATGGCGGGCGTGCGCCTCGAAGAACCCTTCTTCCAACAAACTGTCGATCGCGTCAAAGCAGAACAATCCGACGCTCCCGAACTGTTCACGGAATTCGACACGCTGGTCCAGGTTGAGAAAACTTTCGACAGCGTCGAGCCGACTGGGTTCATCTTCCACTCATCACGTTGCGGTTCGACGCTTGTAGCGAACGCATGCCGCGCGATTGCGGGCGCGATTGTCCTATCGGAACCGGCTGCGGCCGACAAACTTATCGCGCGGTTTATCACTGACACGGACGAAACCGGCACAAAGGAAGCGCTCTATTCCGTATTCCTTCGCGGTGTCGTCAAAGCACTGGGCCAACGCCGCGCGGGCGACGAACGATGCCTCTTCGTCAAGTTCTCCTGTTGCAGCGTTTCCCAAATCGATCGCATTCGCCGTATCTGGCCTGGTGTGCCGTGTCTGTTTCTTTATCGCGAACCGGTTGAAACGATGGTTTCCAACCTTCAGAACGTGCCGGCGTGGCTCGTCGATGAAGATCGACGCGTACTGGCGTCGATGATTGGCAGTTCGAGTGAGGCGATTAGCGAAATGAGTCTCGAAGAACTCTGCGCACGCGCGATTGGAAGTTTTTATTCAACCGCGAACCGTGTTGCAAACAGTCGCACCTTGTTGCTTAATTACAATCAACTGTCACTGGCTGAGATAACGAACGTGTTGCAGTTCTTCGGTGTGGGTCCCGCGGCTGCCGAAATGGAGAGCATCGCACATCTGAGCCAAAAATATTCCAAAGCAGACCGCGCCTTTGTTGCCGACGCTGAGGCAAAGCAGCAAATCGCGACGGACCTGATTCGTGACATGGCCCAAACCTGGGCCGTCACTCCGTATCGACTACTCGAACAAAAAAGACTGGAACACAAACGATCATGAACGCAAGTAATTTAGCTACCGGCAAGCATGTTGTGGTCACTGATTTCGATGGCGGTGAAGGCATCCTGGTGGATCTCAATACGAAGCGATACTTCCAACTGAACGAGACCGCAATGATCGTGTGGAAAGGATTGGAACAAGGCAAGACGATTGGCGAGATCGTCTCGGACTTCACGTCGAGTTACGAAGTGGAAGCAGACCACGCTGCGCTCAGCGTGAAGCGGCTGGTCGATAGCTTCCAGACGTATAAACTAGTCAGCGCGAAATAATGACTCGCCTGCACCTCAAGTATGCGATTCTCACCTTCGCGATCTTCGCACCGCTGCTCTGGGCCTTTGTCTACATCAGAAATGTTTATCCCATCACTGCGTGGAACGTGATGGTCGGCGGCGGTCTGATCGATCGCGGACGCAGTTATTGGGTGCTGCGCGGTGAAACAGTTGCAGGAGAAACGGTCGACGTTCGTCCTATCACTCTCACCAACGCGATGTACAGCCGCACCTGGACCATGGTTAATGCGACTGTCGATAACCAGAGTTTCAAACTTCCGAACCTTCATCCCGCGAACGCAGAGTTGTTGCGCCAATCAGGTGGTTTACAAAACCTGCCGCCCGGCGCGCGCCTTCCGGATCTGCTGCGTGCCTGGGGTGAACTCTACAACGAGCGATTACCCGCCTCATCACCACAACGCCTGAAAGCGATCCGGCTCGATATGTACCGCTGGGAAGGCGGTCGTTACGCCGACTACGACAAGTTCATCCAATCGTGGCGTCAGGACTTATAAATCGTGTCGTTCCGAAAAGCGCCTTCGCGCTTGGCGTCGCGCGCGCCGTCGTACACGGCACGTTTTTGGTTTCAGTTCTGGTCACATCGTTCTCTGCGCTTGGCCGGCTTCCGGTAACGATTCTTCGTCCCACGGGTGTGATGAAGTATCTGCCCTGGAGTTTTTACGACCAGCTACTGACACCTACCGGCATGACGATGCTCAAGGTGGCGATGGTCATGTCGCTGCTGTTCAGCACTTTTGGTTTTCTTACGCCAATTTCGACAAAGACATCGTTCCTGCTGGTCCTGTTTTATCAGGGCCTGCTGCGCAGCTTTGGCCACTTCAATCACGACGAAATGCTTGGCGTCTACTGTCTCGTGATACTGGCGTTCACGCCCTGCGGCGATGAGTTTTCGGTGGACCAGCGGCTGAGGAAAAACCAAAAGGACCGTCCGGCATTTGCTTATGCTTATCCCATTTTACTCATGCAGTTGCTGATGGCCTGGGTCTACTTCAGCTCTGTGCTGATAAAACTTCGGGCGACCGGAGTTGGGTACCTCAGCGAGGACAACTTGCCCGCGCTGGCGATCTTTCACTCGTTAGATAACCTGCACGACACAAGTTACCGGCTGGCGTTCTGGCTTCCGCAGATCAAGCAGTATCTGCCGGTGGCGGTGGCAGTGGTCCTGCTGTGGGAATTCTTCTTTCCGTTAGCTGTCTTCGTGCCAAAACTGCGCTGGTGGATTCTCGGGAGCGGTGTTGTGTTTCACCTCGCGACGCTATTTTTCATGAATATTTTTTTCCCGCATCAACTCACCTTGTACCTCCTCTTTGTTAACTGGGATCGCCTCCGAAATTTTACGGACAGCAATAGCAACTTATCCGAGCAAAGAAGTTAACGGTCCAACGTCGTACGCAAGGGCACTGTTAAATTTCGTTGACTCGTTCTGAAAAAAAGTGGTACGGTTTTTTGCCGCACTGAACATCGTGGGCCCTACCTAAAAGGAGAAACAGGCATGTCCAAGTCATTTCGGGTTCCCCTTGTTTACGCTGGTCTGGCTGTAGTACTCGGTCTATCGCAAGTCGCCTTTGCCGGCGGCACGGTGGCCCAAACCAGGGAACCGGCGGGAAACAACGAGACCAGCAAGAGCTCTTCCCCTACAAAATCTACAAAGAAGAAAAAGAAAAAAGCGACTGCATCGCCCATAGTAATTGTGGGCGTGTATTCACAACTAACAATTTCAAGCCCGGTTTCCCAAGCACCTGCCGTCAGCAGCACTAGCGCTGTGGCGCCTGCCCCTGAGGCAAGCACCAGACGAGGTGTAACGATGATGCAAACCCCAGGTCTGCACGTATCACCGGTTGAAGAACCACCGGTCAGCGTGGCAACTGCAGGTCAATTGGTTATTTCTGAGTTCCGTGTCCGTGGTCCAAACGGCTTGAATGATGAGTTCATTGAGATAGCTAACAACAGCGGTGCGGACCACACTGTGGCCGCTTTCTCCGGCAGCGGTTACGGTGTAGCTGCCTCAGATGGTACGACTCGCTGCTCTATTCCGAACGGTACGGTCATCCCTAACCGAGGCCATTACCTCTGCGTCAACTCCGTCGGTTACAGCCTTGCCAGCTATCCAGCCGGTAATGGCACGACGGCCACCGGCGATGCGACCTACACCACCGACATACCTGACAATGCCGGCATCGCTATCTTCAATAACAATTCCGGTGGCGGAAGTTATTCGCTCGCCAATCGCCTCGACGCTGTTGGTTCTACCTCGGAAGCAAACGTCATTTACAAAGAGGGTACCGGTTATCCGGCGCTCGTTCCGTTCTCAATCGACTACTCGTTCTATCGCGACAATTGCGGTAAGGGCGGTTCGATTACTACGTTTGGCACCTGCCCAACCGGCGGAAACCTGAAAGATACTAGCAACAATGACGCGGACTTCGTTTTTGTTGACACGAACGGAACCTCGGCCGGTGCTGGTCAGCGTCTTGGCGCACCCGGACCGGAGAACCTGAGTTCGCCAATCGAGCGAAACGCGTCATTCGCGGTTAACCTCCTCGACATCTGTGTCGCAGCACAGTCGCCTCCGAATCGCGTTCGCGACTTCACTTCGGATCCGCCAAACAACTCAACGTTTGGCACGTTGGATATTCGCAGGACCGTCGTTAACAACACGGGAGGCAACGTTACTCGTTTGCGTTTCCGCGTAGTAGATATCACGACGTTCCCGGCGCCAAGCGGCATTGCCGACTTGCGGCCACGGAGTTCTACTGCGGTCGTGGTAACTGTTGATCGTCCACCGTGTGGCAGCGGCACCAGCAACGTCACCGTGAACGGCACAACACTCGAGCAACCTCCATCACAGCCAAATGGCGGCGGATTCAATTCGTCAATGGGCGCGAACACAGTTACGCTGGCAACACCGCTCGCGAACGGCGCAAGCATTGACGTGCGTTTCCTGCTTGGCATTCAACAGACCGGCAGCTTCAAGTTCTTTTTCAACGTCGAAGCTCTGCCGTAACTGACAAACACAACACCACAACACTGAAACCACTGAGGAGACGAGCACTCGTCTCCTCTTTTTTCTTCGCCACAAAGAAGCACAAAAAGCATAAGAAGTTTTCTTAAAAACCCTTTTGTTGCGCCTTTTTGTGGCTTGTGATCGTGGCGAGTTGTGGATCGAAGCGGTCAGTTGACGGAAAACGATAGGTGACGACGTATTCGGGTGGTGAAGTTTCGAGAATGGGTTCGCCTTCGGCTTCGAGCCACGCGTGACCGGCGACTTTACCGTCGGCCTCGTTTCGCACGCCGAAAATGATCCGCGTCGTTATGCCGTTGCGCATTAGATACCGATGCAGCACCGCCGCTCGTTTCCAACAAATCGGCTTGAAGAGAAATAGGTCCATCGACAGGAGCAGATCAATTGAACGCGCAAGCCGTTCCTGAACAGCAGCGTCGTGCGCATGGGTCTTGTTCGTTTCACTTCCTGCAACAATCGCGAGCGCACGTGGCAGCGAATAGCAGCGGGCCGCGATTGTCAACACAGTCACCCACCACGCCATACGACA
>Ga0207675_100005234_pt1 | contig 12484 bp, 14 predicted proteins | sample KBSSwiS42_FD_184305 | JGI IMG/M metagenome (GOLD analysis project Ga0207675, IMG submission 184305) | Switchgrass rhizosphere microbial communities from Kellogg Biological Station, Michigan, USA - KBS Switchgrass S4-2 (SPAdes) (version 2) | ecosystem: Host-associated > Plants > Roots >... | reverse complement strand
ACCGGCAGCACGCTCACCAGCTATGTGTTCAACAACTCGCCCGCCGGCGAGGGCAACGCGCCTGACAAGGCCTACGCGGCCGCCTTCGTGCTGCTCGGCATCGTCGTGTTCCTCAACTTCGCGGTCGACACGATCGTCCGCCGACGGGGAGCTCCCGCATGGAGCGAGTGACGCCGCCACCGATCCGGCGCATCGTTCTGGACCGGGAGCCCACGGTGGCGCCCCCGCGCCCCGTGCCGGCGCCGGCGCCCGCGGCTCCGGCCTCTGCCGCGGGCGCCAACGGCGCAGCCGCGCACGCCGCCGGCGCAACGGCGCTGCGCGGGCGGTTCCGCCCCAGCGCCGGCCCCAAGGTGGAGCGCATGCGGATCGAGCAGCTGTCGGTCTTCTACGACGGCAAGCCGGCCGTGCGCGAGGTGTCGCTCCCGGTCCGCAAGGGCGAGGTGCTCGCGCTGATCGGGCCGTCGGGCTGCGGGAAGACGACGTTGCTGCGCTCACTCAACCGGCTCGTCGAGCTGACGCCGTCCGCCAGCCGCACGGGGCGGATCCTGCTCGATGACCAGGACCTCGATGCAATCGAGGTGACGGACCTGCGGCGGCGGGTGAGCATGGTCTTCCAGCAGCCGAACCCGTTCCCGATGAGCGTGTTCGACAACGTCGCCTACGCGCTGCGCGAGCAGGCGTCCCGGCGGCCCGGTCGCGACCAGCTCAGGCCCCAGGTCGAGGAGGCGCTCCGCCGCGCCGGGCTCTGGGACGAGGTCGCCGACGACCTCTCGCATCCGGCCCTGCGGCTCTCCGGCGGCCAGCAGCAGCGGCTCTGCATCGCGCGGGCGCTCGCGGTGCGCCCGGAGGTGCTGCTGCTCGACGAGCCGTGCTCCGCGCTCGACCCGCGCTCCACGGCGACGATCGAGGAGCTGATCCTGAAGCTGCGCGACGAGCTGGCGGTCGTGATCGTGACCCACAACCTCCAGCAGGCGTACCGGATCGCGGACTTCGTCGGGTTCATGTACCTGGGCGAGCTCGTGGAGTACGGGCCCGCGGACCAGGTGTTCGGCGACCCGCGCGCCAAGCGGACCAAGGACTACATCAGTGGCGGCTTCGGATGAGGCGATGGTCGTGCGGGCTGCTCGTGCTCCTCGTGGCGGCACTCGGAGCCGGCTGCGAGTCCACGCAGAGCAAGAGCGCGAAGCTCGAGGCCGCCTCCAAGGGATCCATCGATGAGGGCAAGGGCCTCGTGATCAAGAAGGAGAACCCGGACGTGAAGGTCCTCTCGACCTCCACGCTCAAGGACAAGAACGGCGAGGCCGTGATCGTCCACCTGCGGAACGTCGGCAAGCAGCCGCTCGCCAACCTGCCGATCGCGGTGAGGCTCGCCGACAAGAGCGGCAAGGCGGTCTACACGAACACCCAGCCCGGGCTCGAGGCCGCGCTCGCGCACGTCGCCTTCCTGCAGCCAGGGCAGGAGCTCTTCTGGGTGAACGACCAGGTCGTCTCGACGGGACGGCCCGCCCAGGCAAAGACCATGGTCGGGGGCTCGAAGCCCGTCCCCGGCGCCGCGCCGAGGATCGAGATCACCGGCGCGCACCTGAGGGACGACCCGGTCTCCGGCATCTCCGTGGCCGGCCGCGTGGTCAACCACTCCCAGATCCTCCAGCGCCGCCTGCCCGTGTTCTGCGTCGCGCGAAAGGGCGACGCCGTAGTCGCGGCAGGCAGGGCGATCCTCGAAAAGGTCAAGCCCGGCAAGTCCGCGCCCTTCACCGTCTTCTTCATCGGCAACCCACGCGATGCCCGCCTGACGGTCACGCCGCTCCCGAGCACCCTGAAAGGCACACCGAGTTGAGCACCACCACACAGAACACGTGCGCGCAGTGCGACGCGCCGCTCGCGGACGACCAGCGCTACTGCCTCGAATGCGGGGCGCGTCGCAACGGGGCGCGGCTGCCGTTCAACGAGATCGCGCGGCCGGCCGAGGCGCCGCCGCCCGCGCCGCCCGCGGACCGGCACCCGCAGGGGGTGACCGCGGGGATGGCGGCGGCCGGTGTGGCGATCGCCGTGCTCTTCCTCGGCGTGGGCGTGCTCGTCGGCAGGGCCGGCTCGGACGACGGCGCGCAGGTGGCGGCCAAGCCGACGATCGTGAGGCTCGGAGGCGCGGCGCCGGCCGCGGCCGGCACGACCAAGCAGGCCTCGAACACGACCGTCAAGAGCGACTGGCCCTCGGGCAAGGAGGGCTGGACCGTCCAGCTCCAGGAGCTTCCGAAGGACGACGCGTCGAAGGTCGCGGCCGCGAAGAAGGACGCGCAGGACAAGGGCGCGCCGGACGTGGGGCTGCTCGACACCGACGAATTCGAGTCGCTGCCACCGGGCAACTTCGTCGTCTACTCGGGCCAGTTCGACTCCAAGGCCAAGGCCACGGCCGCGCTCGGCAAGCTGAAGAAGGACTTCCCGAAGGCGAAGGTGCTGCACGTCGGCGGCTCGGCGCCCGCGATCACGGGGGCGAAGGCCGAGCAGGACAAGGCGGCGGTCCAGAACCTCGACAACCTGTCCGGCAGCGACTACGCCAAGCAGTCGCGGAAGCTCCCGGACACGCTCGCCCTCCCCGGCAAGCCTCCGCCCAAGGACAACAAGGAGGGTGGTGGCGGTAGCGGCTTCGAGACCATCAACTGACGGGTGTCGGCCCGAGTGACGAGCTGCCCCGCCTGCGAGGCGCCGGTGGTCACGGACCAGCGTTACTGCCTCAGCTGCGGCACGAGGGTGGGGGAGCGGCGCCTCGACCCGCTGGCGCTGCTCCGCTCGCGTCGTGCGGCCACTGCCGCGCCGCCCGCGATACCCGAGCTGCCGGACGATGCGCCGAGCCGGGCCGGGTTCTGGCAGGGCGCCAGCCCGCGCACGCTCGCGGCGAGCTGCCTCGGGCTGCTCCTCGGCGGCGCCCTGATCGGCGCGGCGTTCGCCCCCGGCCCTGCCGGGTCGCTGGCGGCGGCCGCCCGCCAGATCGTCGTCGTGGGCTCGGCGACGGGCGCCGGCGGGGCGCAGGCCGGGGGTCCGACGGCGTCGTTCGCTCCCTCGGGCCCGGTCACTCCCGTCGCAGCCGCTCCCGCCGCCCCGGCCGCGCCGGCGCCCGCGGCACCGGTCGAGCCGGTGCCCGAGCCGGAGGCGCCGCTCGAGGAGCCGCCCGCCGACACGCCGCAGGAGCCCGAGCCCGAGAAGCCGTCGATCGGCCACGTGTACCTGGTCGTGCTGCCGGGCGGGCCTGGCGCGGAGGCCGCCTTCGGGCCGGACGAGGACTCGGCGCCCGCCGCGGCCCAGGCCCCGGACCCGACCGCGCCGCCCGACGAGCCGCCGAGCTACCTGCGCGACGAGCTGGTGCCGCAGGGGCAGCTTCTGACCGGCTACGAGCCCGTCGGGACGAGTGCGCTGTCCAACCGGCTCGCCCTGATCAGCGGCCAGGAGCCGACGCCGGACACCGAGGCGGGCTGTCCGGACTACGAGAAATGCCTGTTCCCACCCGAGGCGAAGACGCTCGCGGACCAGCTTTCGACCTGGGGCCTCGAGTGGCGCGCGTACGTGGACGGCATGGAGGAGCCCTGCCGCCGGCCGGACCCGCTCGACCCGTTCGTCTACTTCCACTCGGTGGTGGACCTGGCGACCTGCTCCCAGTACGTGCTGCCGCTCGACAAGCCCGACAAGAAGGCCGTGCTCAGCCTCGCCGCGCTGTCGAGCGCGGACCAGCTCGAGCCCTGGGTCGGCCCGCTCCTCGATTCCAAGCCATACAAGAAGGACGGGCTCCTCGTGATCCTGTTCGACAACGCGCCGAAGGCGCTCGTGCTGTCGCCCTTCGTCGACGCCGGCACGACCAACGACAAGCCATACGACAGCTATTCGCTGCTGAAGACCGTCGAGGACCGCATCGGCCTCGGCGAGCACCTCGGCAAGGCGGACGACCGCAAGGTGCGCGCGTTCGGCTTGGACGTCTTCAACACCGAGCTGGACCCTCTCCAACAACCGGAGGCACCATGATCGACAGGCTCAAGCTCGCACGAAAGACGGGCCCGCAAGCTGCGAAGCCGCCGGCCGCGGACTCCGAGCTGGACAAGCGTCGCAAGCAGCTCGAGGAGCAGCTCGCGACGCTCCAGTGGGACCTCGGCGGCCTCACCTACGAGATGGCCATCCGCGACCACTTCAGGCTCGACGTGCTGGTGAAGGCGGCGGCGCGGCTCCAGGAGGTCGACGCCGAGCTGGCCGAGGTCGAGCGGCTGCTCCGGCTCGACGGCGCCGCCGCAGCCGGCAGCTGCGTCTCGTGCGGCGCGCTGCACGCCCGCGGGGCCACATTCTGCTGGCAATGCGGCACCCGGCTGATGGAAAGCGCCGACGCCGCGACCATCGCGGCTTTCACCAGCCCGTCACGCGGCGTTCACACACCGGCTCCCAAGCCGACAGATGATCGCCCCGACGTCCATTCCCTTACACAGGAGAGCGCATGACCCTGCCCCGTCTGCTCGGCGGCATCGCCGTTCTGGCCGCGATCGCTGTTTCCGTGCTGCCGTCCGCGTTTGCTGCGGACGGCTCGTTCCAGCCCAACTGCCGCGGTAGCGCGAAGCTCGGCGAGGACCGAGCGGGCGGTGAGATCCTCTACAAGTTCGCGTGCGACACGAAGATCGCGGGCTACTCGATCATCTCGCTCAACAGGTCGGTCGACTCGTTCGACACCGAGCCGGTGGTCCTCACGCCGGCGGGCGACGCGGTGCCCGGCGAGGACTTCGGCTGCTCGGGTGAGATCCCCGGCAGCGGGATCGGTTGCGGCGGCTCCGCCGGCCCATGGAACCAGGTGAACGGCGGGGTCCACATCTCGACGGATCCGTGCGGACGCGGCAGGCCGCGCTTCGTCGTGTCGGTCGCCGACGCCAAGGGGCGCGTGGCCGGCCCGTACCGCCTGATGAGCGCCAAGAACGGCGGCCCCCTGACCGGCTGCCCCGCCAAGGCGACGCGCAGGCACCACCGGAAGTAGAGGGCCAGGGCGAGCGGCCGCACCGCGCGGCCGCTCGCCCTTTCAGCTTCCATTCACGCGGGCGGGACACCATGGCGGCATGCGCCTGCGGCTCGCCGCCATCGTCGTCCCGATCGTCGCGCTGGCCGGCTGCGGAGGGGCGGGCGTGGCGCAGCATGTCAGCGTCGTGCCGACTCCGGTGAAGCTCGTCCACCACCAGGGCATTCACCGCATCAAGCACGTCGTCGTGATCATGCAGGAGAACCGCTCGTTCGACTCGTACTTCGGCACGTTCCCGGGCGCCGACGGGCTACCGGCGAAGGACGGGCGCTTCAGCGTCTGCGTTCCCGATCCGCAGCGAGGGACCTGCCAGTACCCGTACCACGACCCAGAGCAGGTCAACGGCGGCGCGCAGCACAACGCCGACTCGTCGGACGCGGACACGGACGGCGGCCACATGGACGGCTTCATCCGGATGGCCGAGCGGCCCGGCGGCCGCGCGTGCGGCCTGACCGCGCCGATCTGCGAGTCGTCCGCGCCGCCCGACGTCATGGGCTATCACGACGCACGCGAGATCCCGAACTACTGGCGCTGGGCGCGCGAGTACACGCTCCAGGACCACATGTTCGCGCCGGCCGCGTCCTGGAGCCTGCCGCAGCACCTGTACATGGTCTCCGGCTGGTCCGCGCACTGCACGCGCGGCGGCGACCCCATGAGCTGCGTGAACGACGTCGAGCTGGGCGGGTTCAAGACCAGCCAGATCAGCCACGGCGGGAGCGCAGGCGGGAAAAAGGCGACGCCCAAGGCGCTGAGGCCGGTCGCGCGCTGCCTCGTCCACCACGGGATCCGGCGTGAGCCCTACGGGCTCGACCTGCGTCAGCCGCACGAGCCCGACGCGCTGGCTCTGTGCCGCCACCTGGCTCCGCCGGGCGAGGCGGGACAGCTGACCCAGTACGGGAACTACGCCTGGACCGACATGACCTACCTCTTGCACAAGAAGGGCGTGAGCTGGGGCTACTACACGCACGGCGGGCTCCCGCCCGAGAACGCGGAGGACACGCCGGAGATCTGGGATCCGCTGCCCTCCTTCACGACCGTGCGCCGCGACGGGCAGGAGGGCAACGTTCAGAACGTCGCGCAGTTCCTCACCGCGGCGCGGGACGGAAAGCTGCCGGCGGTGTCGTGGGTCGTACCCGACGAGATCCACTCCGAGCACGCCCCGGCGACACCCGCGGACGGGCAGCGCTACGTGACGCGCCTGATCAACAGCGTGATGCGCGGCTCTGACTGGAACAGCACCGCGATCTTCCTGACGTGGGACGACTGGGGCGGCTTCTACGACCACGTGCCGCCGCCGCGGCTCGACCAGAACGGCTACGGCATCCGCGTCCCGGCACTCGTCATCAGCCCATATGCGAAGCGCGGCAACATCGACCACCAGACGCTCTCGTTCGACGCCTTCAACAAGTTCATCGAGGACGACTTCCTGGGCGGCCAGCGCCTCGACCCGCGCAACGACGGGAGGCCCGATCCGAGGCCCGACGTGCGCGAGAGCAATCCGATGCTGGGCGACCTCGTGCGCGACTTCGACTTCAACCGCCGGCCGAGCGCGCCGGATCCGCTCCCACTGAGCCCGGCGCCGGGGCCGGCCTCCCATCCGGGCGGCTGAGCGCGCCTAGCGGGCGATCCGGCGCAGGAAGGGAACGAGCGCCTTCAGGAACGCGTTCTTCTGCGGCGCGGCGGAGTTCGGGTCGTTGTGCGCGTAGGTCGCGTGGCGGTCCAGCAGAGTGAGGTTGCGCCGCGGGATGCCGGACTGGGTGGCGAGCGCCTTGGCGGCGTCGAGGACCCGCTGCCCGCCGAGCGCGGCTCCGAAGGCGTAGATCCGCAGGCTCTTCGGCAGGTCGTCGCCGTGGGTCGCGCGCACGTCGAGCACGCGCTGGGCCGGGTTGCGGTTCCCCGCCGCGACCGCGCCCCCGTCGATCGTGAGCCGCTGTGGGTGGTACCACGCGGTCCCGTCGAGGCCCTGAAGCCCGGCGCCGCCGAACATGCGCGCGTACCGGTCGAGCGGCGTCAGCTCGCCCGCGTCGTCCCATCCGCGCGGATCCCCGCTTTCAGCCAGATGCCCGAGGTGTGCCTGTGCCGCGGCCAGCCCCGGAGGCGAGGTCGCGGTGTCGAGCGCGTAGCCGTACTGGGCGCGGTTCGTGACCGGGAGGGACGGCTTCAGGTTCGCCGGCAACAGCGGCCACGCCTGGCCGAGCGACGGCGCGTCCGGGTCGAGCAGCGTCCCGAGCGCCCCGGTCGAGTTGAACAGCCCGGCATACGGGGCGGGGATGCCGCCGAAGGTGAGCCAGGGTGAGGGCGCGTTTGCCAGTTCGCTCAGCCGCTGCCGCGCGTCCGCCTCGCTGATCGGCGTCGGGCCGCTCCCGCCGTCGATGAAGACGAGGCCCGACAGCCCGCGCGCGCCGGGCCTGCCGCCGAAGTTCCAGGTGGCGTAGGCGGTCGTGATCGTCCCGCCGAGCGAGTGGCCGCCGAGCACGACGCGGTGCGCTGCCCGCTCGGCCGCCCTCACGACCCGGCGCAGGTCCTCGATCTCGACACGCATGCCCCACCTGCGGGCGAACGCGACGTCCGCGTCCGGGATGAACCGGAAGTGCGTCGTGATGCTGCTGTCGGTGAGCCAGCCGAGGTAGTAGTCGAACAGCTGCTGGCCCGTTGCCTGGCCGCGCTTGGCGCGGTTCAGCATCGAATGATCCTCGAGCAGGTTCTCGCGGCGCTCGACCGACCACACCTGCCAGCCCTTCGCCATGCTCACGACGGCCTTGGCCAGCGGCGCGAAGTACGCCGCGCTGGCGGAGGTTCCGGGGTTCAGGACGAGGATGTTCGGGGCTCGCCTTGGCCCGATCTTGAGGATGCCGACCTTGTTGTACTTGGCCGGCGTCCCGGGCGCGTGGAACCCGGGAAGCCGCTCGAAGCTGACACGCGCGGCGGACGCGGAGACGGGCGCCGCGAGCAACGCGAGCGAGACCGCGAACGTGACGGCGACCCTCCACACCGGATTGCGGAACCTATACGGCGCCGGTGTCGGCCGCCAGCCTCCCGTTTCGGATGGCCTCGACGAGCGCCCGGTGGTCGCTCTCGTTCGTGTCCGCGTACGACTCGGCGAAGCGCGCGAGCGCGTTGTCGAAGGAGTCGCCGTTGCCGAGATAGGCGGCGATCGCCACGCGGTCGCCGGTGCGCGCGTGGGCGCGCGCAAGCGTCGCGCCGCAGAGCTCGGCGTAGCGCTCGAAGCCGGCGGCGCCGAAGCTCTCGATCGCGACCGAGAGCTTCCGGTCCCAGAGCTGGCGTACGTAGAAGTCGCGCTCGTCCTGGTCGACTCCCGTGGTCCGGATCCACCCGAGCAGCACGTCGCCGGCAGCCTGCATGAGGCGCTGGCCCTCGACCACCCTGCGGCCCTGGTTGGCGTACCGGCTGCGGCCGAGGTGGGGCTGGAGCACCGAGCGCTGCGCCTCCTTCACCTGGAGGAAGAGCGGGTCGTCGTCGTCGCGCCCGAGCATCAGCACCACCCAGGCGCGCGTCCCGACGCTCCCGACCCCCACCACCTTCCGCGCGATGTCGACGGCGCGGTAGCTCTGCACCACCGAGCGCAGGTCGGGGCGCAGCGACTCCGCGTAATCGCGGGTGAGCGCGGTGAGGCCATCGACCAGCGCGGCAGCGTCCGCCTGGGGCAGCAGCTCGGTGATCGGTACCACGAGCGGCGGGTCGCTGATCAGGCGCAGCTCGCCGTTCTCGCACCTCGTCAGCTTGCCGAGCGCGCGGAGGCTGGTCTTGCGCTCCGCATGCTGCATGGCCCGCTCGACCTTGTGGGCCGCCTTCTTGCCGAGTCCCTTGCGCACTCGAGCGAGGATCTCGTCGCCGCGCAGGCGCGTGTTCCAGACGTCGAGATTGCGCATCTCCGCGAACTCGCGCATCGCCTTGCGGTACGCGCGGCCCGCCTCGGTCACCGCGTCGCGCCGGTCGCGGGCGCCGAGTCCGGCGTCGCGCGTCGCCACCTCGACGCTGGCGCCGAGTCGCTTCAGATCCCACTCCCACGGGCCGGGGAATGTCTCGTCGAAGTCGTTCAGGTCGAAGACGAGTTCCCGGTCCGGCGCGGCGAAGCCGCCGAAGTTCGACAGGTGGGCGTCGCCGCAGAGCTGCGCGGTGAGGCCCGAGCGAGGCGTCTCGGCCAGATCCCCCGCCATGATCGCCGCGCTGCCGCGGAAGAAGGCAAACGGCGAGGAGGCCATCCGCGCGTACCGAATCGGGAGCAGCTCCTGCACGCGCGTCTCCCCCTGTCGCTCCAGCGTCGCGATCACGCCCGGCCGCCCCGGCGGAGCTGTCCACTCACCCTGAGCCTTGCGCGCTGCGACCTCGCGGGCGACCCGCCCGCGCGCCCTGCGCTCCTCGACCGTGGCTCCGTTCGCAGCCAGGAGACGATTTTCTCACCTCACGCGCCGGTTGTCCCGGTTCGACTTTTCGGCCCCGGGTAGGGCGATCACCACCCCAGACAAGGAGGTACGCGATGCCGCAGACAAAGGCGGATCGTTCGGCGGCGGCGAAGAAGGCCGCTGCCACCAGGAAGCGCAATCAGCAGCGCACCAAGTCGCAAGCGGCCGGCACGAAGGCTGCCGGCACGAGGCAGGCCAGGGCGGCCGGAAGCGCGCTCGGCACGGCGAAGCGCGCCGTGGGCAGCGCCGCGGGCAGCCTGAGGTCGGCCGGCGAGTCGGGCGGCCGTGCCGCGAAGCAGGCGGGCAAGTCGGCCGCCAGCCGCGCCCGCGCGGCCAAGAAGTAGGACACGCCGCGTCGCGGCCCGTCGGCAGGAGGCCGGCGGGCCGAAGTGCGGTCAGGGGCGGGCGTACCAGCGCCGCTCGAAGCCGGCGAAGGGGTTGGGGCCGGTCGCGGGGATGTGATTCAAGTTGGTCGGGTAGTGCAGGCCGCCGGGCCGTCCCTCGATCAGCGCGAAGCGATCCTCGTCGTCCCAGGGCAGGAGCGGCGACAGGGCGATCGCCTGGGCGTTGAGGCTGCCGTCGGCGCGGAGGCCGAACGTCGCCTCGAGGTACGAGCTGCGGAACTGTTCGTCGGAGACGTTGGCGAGGGCACCGAAACGCACGCGACTCTTCAGATAGGCGAAGCGGCGCTGGAAGGCCGCCGCGGTTGCGGCTGCCGGCGGGAACAGGGCGGCCGCCGCGGTCAGGCAACCGACCGCGGTCGCGCTGCTCAGTCGCAAGCCCACGGACATACGGTAAGGGGTCGCCGATCCGGGTAGTGAATCGACATGGCAACGGCGATGCGGCGAGCTGGAAGGGCGCGGGCAAGAGGCGCGAGAGCTCGCGCGAAGGCGGGTCTCGGCATGCGCCGCGGGCTCTGGGGTGTGGCGCGCATCGTCAGCCTGATCACCTCGGTCGTCGTCGGCCTGATCCTGATCGCGATCATCCTGGTCCTCCTCGAGGCAAACCGGGACAACGCGATCGTCGACTGGCTCGTGGGCGCCGGCGACACGCTCACCACGCCGTTCCACGGCGTCTTCAACCTCGACGGCCGGAAGGCGACCGTCGCCGTGAACTGGGGCCTGGCCGCGCTCGTCTACGGGTTCGCGGGCGGCCTGATCGCCCGCATGCTGCGCCGCTAGTCCTGAGGCCGGCGGCTCTCTACGAGATCGCCCGGCCGATTTCCTCGGCCTTCTCGCGCGCGCTGCGCACCTCGTCGGTGAGGTCCGCGATCTGCTTGCCGGCCGTCTTGAGGTGCCTGCCGCTCCTCTTCACCTGCTTGACCAGGTCGCTCACGCCAGCGCCGCTGCCGGGGACCCGCACGCCCAGGACGTGCCTGGGCCGCTGGCTCAGGTGCCTGCCGAGGATCACGCCTCCGACGACGCCCGCCGCCGCCGTCGCAACGCCGGTGATGACGGCTGCCTTCGGAGACGATCCGTTCTCGCTCGCCGGCGCGCTCGAGCTCGCGGCAGGCGTGCTGCGCGGAGCCGATGACTTGGGCGAAGCCGCTGACCGGGCCCGCGTCGAGCCGCTTCGGCTCTTCGTCGAACCGCTGCCGCTCTTCTGGCTGGAGCCGTTCGAGCTCCGTGATGTTGTCTTCCGCTTGGTCGAGGAAGGAGTCTTCGCGTCGGCCACTGCCCCTCCTTAGGTCGATGCCCGCGCTCTGACGCGGTTACCCCAACCGAGATCGTGCAAACGCCTGGGATATTCGCTTCATCCAGCGCTCATCCGGCGTGGCGGATTCGCCAGGGCGGGGTTAGGGTGGCGCGCATGTCCCGCATATCGCTCGCCACAGCCGCCTCCGTCCTCATGGGGCTCGTCTTCCTCGTGCCGACCGCGTCGGCGCAGATCGACCCCAATCAGTGCCTGAACCTCGGCACGTTCGAGCTCGACACGGCCACGATCACCGGAACCCCGGGGAACGACGTCCTCGTGGGCACGCCCGGCGACGACGTGATCGTCGGTCTCGGCGGCAACGACGTCATATCGGGCGAGGGTGGCGACGACGTCATCTGCGGCGGCCTGGGCGACGACCGGATCGACGGGAACGCGGGCAACGACTCGATCCTGGGCGACACCGGCGAGAGCTTCCTGCTCGGCAACCCAGCGGGTATGAACGTTCCGGGCGGCGACGACATGATCGACGGCGGCGATGGTGACGACCAGCTCGCCGGCGAGGCCGGCGCCGACATGATCTACGGGCGTGCCGGAGGCGACTTCATCACCGGCAACGTCGGCAGGGACATGGTCAACGGCGGCAGCGGTGACGACGAGCTGTTCGGCGGCCCCGCTAGCGATCTGGTCAAGGGCGAGACGGGCAACGACCTGCTGATCGGCAACTTCGGCAACGACGTGCTGCTGGCCGGCAAGGGCGACGACGCCCTGCTCGGGGACAACCCGTCGCCGGGGGGTCCGCCCGAGACGAGCCACGACGTCTGCAACGGCCAGCAGGGCGAGGACTTCGCGGTGGAGAACACCTGCGAGCAGGAGAACCAGATCGAGGCCACGGGCCCGCTGCCGGAAGGCTAGGCGGCGTTCGCGCCAGGTTGCACGTCGTTCACAGGGCCAGGCGCGCCGGTGACTAGCGTGTAACGCCTGCCACCCACCCGAGTCAGCCGAACCGTGTCCCCCGGCGCGCTGCTCTCCACGGACGTTCGCGAGCTGCTTGCCGAGGCGCGCCAGCGCACGCTGGCGCTCGTCGCCGACGTCAGCGACGAGGATCTCGACCGCGTTCACGACGCCTTGATGAGCCCGCTCGTCTGGGATCTCGGCCACATCGCCGCCTTCGAGGACCTCTGGCTCGCGCAGCGCACCGGCGGGCTGCCGCCGCTGCGCCCGGAGCTGACGATCGTCTATGACGCCGACGAGACGCCCCGCGCCGACCGCGGTGACCTGCCCTACCTGCGGCGCTCCGAGGCGCTCGAGTTCATGGCCGAAACGCGCGCCCGCTCGCTCGAGCTGCTCGATCGCGTCGCGCGCGTCG
>Ga0207675_100005231_pt1 | contig 12487 bp, 8 predicted proteins | sample KBSSwiS42_FD_184305 | JGI IMG/M metagenome (GOLD analysis project Ga0207675, IMG submission 184305) | Switchgrass rhizosphere microbial communities from Kellogg Biological Station, Michigan, USA - KBS Switchgrass S4-2 (SPAdes) (version 2) | ecosystem: Host-associated > Plants > Roots >... | reverse complement strand
CCGCGCGAGGAGCACAAGCGAATTCTAGGTTGAGACTCGCCCTAGAAACTCGCTAGTTTCGCCGAAAAGTCGCAACGTTTTAGCTTGACACAGCCAAAGGGCAGGTGTTACACATCCTGACCTTAAAAAACACAGTGGTATGACCTTTATTGTTTATGACCTATTCATTACTTGAATTAACCGGAAAGAGTGCGGTCGTCGTCGGGGGCACGTCGGGCATAGGGCGCGCGATCGCGCACGGGTTAGCCGAAGCGGGCGCAGATGTTGTCCCAACATCGCGGCGGATAGAACAGGTAAACGCCACCGCGAATGAAATTGAAGAGCGCGGCCGCCAGAGCTTGCGAGTCGCGTCGGACGTTTTGGACCGAGTATCGCTGGAAAATGTTTTGCAAGAGAGCGTCAAGGCTTTTGGCAAAGTCGACATTTTGGTCAACTGCGCGGGTCGAACAAAGCGCGCGCCGACAATTGATTTTCCGGACGACGATTGGGACGCGATCATTGAAACTAATCTCACCGGCACCCTCCGCGCGTGCCAAGTGTTCGGTCGGCACATGCTTGAGCGCGAATACGGAAGAATCATAAACATCGCATCTCTTTCGACCTTCGTCGCCTTGTTGGAAGTAGCGGCCTATTCAGCGAGCAAGGCGGCAGTCGCTTCACTGACAAAGTCGCTGGCACTTGAGTGGTCGCCGCGTGGTGTCAACGTCAATGCCATTGCGCCCGGAGTCTTTGAGACGTCTTTGAATACTCACTTGCTCCACGGCACTCCGCGTGGCAATGAGTTCAAGATGCGCACGCCAATGCGACGATTTGGAAAGGTCGAGGAACTTGCGGGCGCGGCAGTCTTTCTGGCTTCCGATGCAGCCAGTTTCATCACCGGCGAAGTGCTCGTCGTTGATGGTGGTTTTCTCGCAAGCGGCGTCAATCAATAGGCCCTGGGCGTGGGCAACTGCATTTTGTAAACGCAATATTTCGCCGGCTCGGACCAATGCACGACACAGCGGACAACGTCGCACAAACGGCGCAGCCTCAATCGAGAGCTGCGCTCGTTGACGAATCGCAAGCATCGACTGCCGCAGGAGCGGCGGCAGCCCTCGATCAAGTCAACGCCCCGGGTCAGCGTACTTGATCTCAATCGCTGCGATTCATCTGCTCGTGCCAAAGCTGGAGCCCGCGCGAATTAGAACGTGATAAAGTCTTCCGCTCACCATGCCTGAGAGGTTGCACATCAAACCGAAAGAAGAGTGTCGCTGGGACATTGTCTCGCTCGGTGAAGTGATGCTGCGGCTCGATCCCGGCGACGGCCGCGTTCACACGGCGCGCACGTTTCAGGTGTGGGAAGGTGGTGGGGAATACAACGTCGCCCGCGGATTGAAACGATGTTTTGGTTTGAATGCCTCGATTGTTACCGCCCTCGCCGACAATCCCGTGGGCCGGCTCGTGCAGGATTTGATTTATCAAGGCGGAGTCGATCAATCGCACGTGCGATGGGTAAAGTTCGACGGCGTAGGACGAACCGTTCGCAACGGCCTAAACTTTACGGAAAGAGGTTTCGGCGTGCGCGCGGCGCAGGGCTGCTCAGATCGAGGGCATACCGCTGTTTCGCAACTGAAGCCGGGTGACGTGGATTGGGAAAAGATCTTTGGTGACGAGGGTGCGCGCTGGTTTCACACCGGCGGGATTTTTTGTGCGCTGTCAGAAACAACACCCGCAGTCGCGCGCGAAGCAATGGAGGCCGCGAAGCGTCACGGGGCGATCATCTCGTACGACTTGAATTATCGCGACTCGCTTTGGAAATCGATCGGCGGCCGCGAGCGCGCTCAACAAGTCAATCGAGAACTCGCGCCACTCGTCGATGTGATGCTCGGCAACGAAGAAGACTTCACGGCTTGTCTCGGGTTCGAAGTCGAAGGTGTCGATGAGCACCTCTCAAAACTCGACGTACAAAACTTCCACCACATGATCGAGCGCGCCGTCAAAGAGTTTCCGAACTTCAAAGTCGTCGCCACGACGTTGCGAAATGCGAAAACGGCGTCGATCAACGACTGGGGCGCTGTGTGTTATACCGAAGGCGAACTCTATCAAGCAGCTACGCGCGAAAATCTTGAAATCTTCGATCGCGTCGGAGGCGGCGATTCGTTTGCATCAGGATTGATTTACGGATTTCTTGCGAACCGCGGACCGCAGTACGCGGTCGAATGCGGCGCCGCGCACGGTGCCTTAGCGATGACGACGCCGGGCGATACGACGATGGCGACCCTCGAGGAAGTTGAACGCGTGATGAAAGGCGGCAGCGCCCGCGTGGCAAGATAATCAACCACAGAGAAGAGACGCAACTGAGGATGTTCTAGTTTTCTCTCTGAGCCCTCTGTGGTGAAATTTGATTATGACAAAGACCGAAATCCTTCAGCGCATTCGCGACATCGGCGTCATTCCGGTCGTCCGCGCCTCTTCCGCCGACGAGGCGATCCAAGTTGTTGAAGCGATTCGCGCGGGTGGAGTCTCACTGCTCGAAATCACGATGACGGTCCCCGGCGCGGTCCAGGTGATTCAAACGTTAACGAAACAATTCGGCGACGAGGCAATCGTGGGCGCGGGGACCGTGCTCGACGCGCAAACGGCGCGTGCGTGCATTGCCGCCGGAGCGAAATTCATCGTCAGTCCGGCGCTGAATCTCGAGACGATTGCTTTTTGCCGCGAACACGATGTTGCGGTTATGCCGGGCGCATTGACCCCCACCGAAATTGTCACTGCGTGGAATGCCGGCGCTGATTTCGTCAAAGTCTTTCCGTGCGGTGCGTTGGGCGGAGCAAGTTACATCAAGTCTTTGAAAGCGCCACTGCCGCAAATCGAGCTCGTGCCGACCGGCGGCGTCACGCTCACGACGGCCGCGAGTTTCATTCAAGCCGGCGCCGCGGCGATCGGAGTTGGTGCGGACTTGGTTGACGTAAAGGCGATTCGCGCGGGCGAAGCGCACAAGATCACTGCCGCAGCTCAGGCCTATGTTGCCGCGGTTCGATCAGCACGCGCTTCGTCAGCCACGGCCTAGTTCAAACACCGCGTAGCATCCAAAAAAATCGCAACGATAAATGATGTAAACCGGGGTGAGAGAATTCTTACGCAGCTTCTTCTCCGCGATTTGATTCTTTCTCCTCTGACTCCTGGGCGCGTTGCGCCAGCATCAGGTGATCACGCATGGCGTTGCGGGCCGCGTCGGGGTTGCGGTCGCGAATGGCCCGATAGATTTGCCGGTGCATCTCTGCGGATTCTTTCAAGTCCCGCGCGCGATTGACGGTCTTGCGTCGCACATCGAAAAGCACAGTCGCGACCATGTTCATCAGTGCCGTCATGATGCGATTGCCTGATGACGCGGCAACCATTTGGTGGAAGCGCATATCGTGGACCAGAAACTGTTCCGGATCGTCCAGCGATGCGAACATGCCGGCAATTTCTTCAGCCATGCTCGCCATCTGTTCTCCGGTCGCGCGCTCGGCCGCAAGCGCCGCAATCGCCATCTCCAACGATCGTCGTGCTTCGAACATCTCGCTGGTGGTAAAACCGTGCAGCGAGGCCATCATCCGCAACGGCGCGCTATCCAGCGCGGGTGGACCGTCGGATTCGACGACAAACGTTCCCGCGCCCTGTTTCGATTGCAGCACGCCGACGGCAGCTAGCGACCGAATCGCCGCGCGCAGTGTCGGACGACTAACTCCGAGTAACTTGGCAAGGTCGCGCTCAGGCGGGAGACGATCGCCGGGACGCAACTCTCCGCGATGAATCATCTCGCGCAATTGTGTGACGAGTTCTTCGGAAGTTGAGCTGCGCCGCTCGGGGTCGACTGTTTTGAAAATTGAGGAAGTGGAATCGGTCATTGGAGTTAGGCGATCGACGGAATGTTAAGACTGTTTTGATTGACTGTCACCTGAATTGGCACTTCCGCGGTTTCGGTGGCGCTTTCAACCGATTTGCCGTTGATGACGACGTTGCGCATTGTCAGGCCCTGCACATTCTTGACGATGTTTTCCTTCGCGACGTTCTGGAACGTGCAGTTTTCCAGGTTCACACCGTAAATCGGCGCTTTGTCCAAACCTTGCAGGTCGAGGGCGCGCTGGCTCCTGGAACTGCGCAACCCGCTGACATGAACGTTCCTCACGACGGGAGTGAACGGGCCGTTCTTACCCTCTTCGTAATTGAAATCGATCGTGATCGCGGCGTCGGCAACTTCGCCGACCTCGATATTCTTGAAATAGAAGTTTTCCAGATTGCCGCCGCGCAACGCGTTGTTCTTGAAACGGATCGCGATGTCGAGATTCGGACTGTCAAGCCGGCAATCATACGCAAAAACGTTGCGCACGCCGCCGGAGATTTCGCTCCCCACAGTAATGCCGCCGTGGCCATCGCGCATGTGACAGTTGCGAATGATGATGTTTTCCGAAGGTACGTTGACGCGCCGGCCGTCATTGTTGCGGCCGGCTTTGATCGCGATGCAATCGTCACCGGTACTAAACGTGCAGCCTTCAATCAGCACATCCTTGCAGGATTCAGGATCGCAACCGTCGGCATTCGGGCCAGTTTGTGATGTGGCGCCGGCTTCGCGCTCGATGTTCACATTGCGCACCGTGACGTTAGTGCAGAGCACCGGATGAATTTGCCACATCGGCGAGTGGCGTAGCGTCACGCCTTCGATCAAGACGTTACGACTACGGTAAGGCTGAACGAACGACGGACGCAGGTAACTGCCTTCACCAAAGATCCGCTCGCGCACCGGTGTCCCCGCCGCGACCATCTCGTAGAGTTTATTTCTCGCAGGCGTCTGTATTGGATCGCCCTTCTTCCAGCCACAGCCGGTGCGCCCTTTCCAAGGCCACCAGTATTCGCAACTGGCGTTGCCGTCGATGATGCCCGTCCCGGTGATGGCGATGTTTGTTTGCTCGAATGCATAAATGAACGGCGAGTAGTTCATCAGCTCCATGCCTTCCCACCGGGTGAACACGAGCGGCAGATAATTCTTTGGATCGCGCGAGAACTTGATCGTCGCACCTTTGGTCACATGAAGATTGACGTTGCTTCTCAAATGAATCGCGCCCGTGTGAAAGACGCCCGACGGAACAACCACGCGACCGCCGCCGGCGCGACTACAGGCCGCGATTGCTCTTTGAAAAGCTCTCGTACAGTCTCTTTCGCCGTCGCCAAATGCACCGTAACGCGTGATCACAAAGTCGCTTTTCGGGAAGACGGGTGCTTTGATGCGCGCCAGAATCCGCGGCACCTGTGCCCAGGCGTCAGCCGCGGGTGCTTCCGGCGAGACCGCGCCGGTAATGGCGTGCCCGGAAAGAATGCGCGGAGCCAGTAGCAACGCGCCTCCGCCAATCAAGAGTTCTCGAATAAAGTCACGACGGTTGTTCATATCTTCATTGGCCGCTAGGCGACCTGGTTCGGTTAGGTTTTTCCCCATTTACTGCGCCACGTTGGGTAATCAACTTTCAAAAGCTTCTCCGGATCGTCCGTATACCAGCGATAACCATTCCTTCGCTCTGCTTCGATTTGCGAAACGTCGTAACGAATGACGCTGTCACGGCCGGCGAAAATTGGCCGGTTCGTTCCGATTTCATAGAAGCGCGCCCAAAGCGGACCGCTGTTCGCGTCCCGCCTGAGCTCGCGATCAAAGCCGTTACCGACGGGCGTTTCCTGCCAGCGAAAGCCGCGGATCTTAGTCTTCTCGAACCACGCCACCGCTGATTCGATTGCGTCAATTACGTGTTGACTTGGATGTTCGATCTTCATCAGGAAGCGCACGATGCCTACGCTTTCCAGTCCACTCAGTGACACTGGCTCAAACGCTCGCGCGGCCGCAGGCTTGAAAGTCACTTCGTCATGCTGCGCGCACCAGACGGTGAGCTTACCATCGACCACTACCTGAGTTTTCAAGATACAGTCAATGCCACGCTCGACTGCTGTGAAAGCACGCGCACGCAGGGCGTCATCAACAAACGCATAGGTCGATTTTTTCTTCACAATGTCACGTAACAACTCCAGCACACCTATCATTGCATCATCGTTATAGGTGATATGCGTGTAGTAACCGTGATGCAAAGGAAAGAACTGCGGCCAACCTCCGTTCGCGTACTGGGCTTTGAGCAGATACTCGACTCCGTTGATGAACGCATCTTTGTATCGGTCATCAGGGTGCGCGCCGTAAACTCGCGCGAGATACTTCAACTGTGTATAAGTCGCGCCGTTATCGATCGTCGAGTCGGTTTCCGTCTTCTGCCTTAGGATTGCGGCCTTTATGTCATCGCTCATGACACTCGCCATGTCGATGTTCTTCGGCCAACCGCCGCTTTCTCTCTGATAAAGCAACACGTTCTCAGCAATTCGTCGCGCGTCGTCGCTTTCGTACCAGGCGGCGTCACGCTTCAATACATCGGGCCATTTTACCGGCAGCGGTTTCGCTTGTTGGTTGTGAAACGCTGCCGCATTCGACTCAACACACAACGACACGGCCAGCAAAGCGAAGGCTGTGACGATTACACCTGGCGCCGCTTTTTTCATCGTGTGTGGTCGATTGAAAGTGAGCCGCCCGGCTACTTCGGCCTGCGGCGGCTCAGGTGAAAGTGAAGGGAACCGCGCCTTTAGAACACGAACTTCGCTCCAAACTGAATGTCACGCGGGTTGTTTCGTTGTGTCGTGACGATTCCGAACGTCCCAGTGTTGCTCGGATCGAGACCGATGCCACTGCCGAAGTACGGATGATTGAAAGCGTTGATCGCTTCCGCACGCAACTGAAGTTTTGTCGTCTCGCCGAATTTGAAACTCTTCGATAGAGACAAGTTCACGTTCAGAAATGGCTGATTGCGCGCAGAGTCGAGCGTCGTCGGGACATTGCGCAGGCCGGTGTTGAAGTTGTTGAGCCTCACGATTCCAGAGCCATTAACGGTGGGAACCTGGAACGCAGAGATGTCGATGCCGTAAATCTGCCCCTGCCCATTGTCCTGGCCCGTCAAAGTGGTGATCTGCTTAACGTCGCCGCCGTAGTACCAAACCTGCGTTGGGCTCAGGGTGAATGGCTCACCGCTTTGCCACTCGTACGTGCCGTTCAATTGCCAGCCGCCGATGATCGCGTTGGCCCAACGATTAACGTTGCGTCCGAATTGCTGCCCCTTGCCAAACGGCAGCAGGTAAACAACCGATGTGGTGAAACGGTCCGGCCGATCATCCGGTGAGATACGATTCTCGAGCACTGTATCGCTCGGATTTAGATATGTCGTCTTCTCAGTTAGATGCGACCGCGTGTACGAGGCAGTGAACGTCAGGTTCTTTGAGAACCGCTGGCTCACCTGAAGCTGAAGCGCATTGTAGCGGTTCGAGCCGGTGTACTCCTGAACCCAAAGATCCGTGAATTGCGGGGACGCCAACAGCGACTGTGCTTTCGTAATCGTCGTGGCACTGTTGAAGGGACTTGTGGACGGCAGAAGATTTCTGAACGGATTCGGAATTGTCGCCGCCAGAAGTGTGTTCGCTGCCGTGTCGGTTGCGACGTCTGTACCGAGGAACGATCGCGGAACAAAGTTGACGTTTCGGCTCACCGGCATGTCATAACCCCAGGCGGAAATGTAGTTTGCTTCAACTACAAAGTGTCCGGGCAGTTCGCGCTGAATACCGGCAACGATTCTCGCGAACTTCGCGTTTTTGCGTTCGACGGGCAGCGCGGGAGCGTCTTGTGTGCCCACGGCAATTCCGGTTGATGTGAGCAGAGCCTGGCTTGCGCCGGGAGAAGCCGCCGCACCGCTTGGAAATGGATTCGAAAGCGTTCCGGCGAACGTCAAGCCATTGTTATTCGAAGCGACGAACGGCGTGGTTCCGGCAAATCCCTGTTGCAAGCCCAGCGCCTGAATCTCGCTCTGGTGCGGCGCCATGAAAATTCCAAAGCCGCCGCGCAGAACTGTTTTCTCGTTTGCCGCATAAGAAATGCCGAGACGCGGCTCGATATTACCCTTGTCCGTTGTCCACGCTTCATTGTCGTTACTGTTTGCGTATGTATAACCGCCGCGCACATTGAAATTCGCGGGACTCACCAGGAAGTTGCTGGGGTTCGCGTTGTACGCCGTCGTGTATGCCGCGCGCACCGCATTCTCAATCGGCGTTGGCGTGGTCAAATCAAAGCCACGCTGAATGCGGTTGTACCGCTCGGTCAATCCGCCTTCCAATTCATAACGCACTCCGAGGTTAAGTGTTAGCTTCGGAGTCACGCGCCAGTCGTCGTGAAAGAACATTCCGTTGTAGAGCGATTGCACGGAATAGTTGATCGAGTTGTCGAGTTGGCTCGCCGTCGAACCGGATCCGGTTGACGCAATCCCGAGCAGGAACGCAGCGATGTCTCTGCCGTAAGCATTGCGCAGGGCAGTGCTCGAGTTTGAAGCGGGCGCGGTATACAAACCGTCAAAAAACAGACGGCTGCCCTGGTAGCCGTTGCTGATAAAGTTTTCGCGCACCACGCGCCAGTCATAACCAAACTTCGCGGTGTGATTGCCGAAGGACTTGGTGATGGTCGGCTGAATTGATCCCATCATAAAGGGCCGCAACCGGCCGAGGTTCCAATCGGAACGCATTGAGCCGAGGTTCGCACGAATTGGGCGAACCGCGTCGAGATTTCGGATTTCAATCATCGGGAAATATTGATATCCGCGAAAAGCCGAAAGCGCCGCCGCCGAAAATCCGAGGCTGGCAGGGTCAAGCTCTGAAGCCGGATGCCGCTCCTGCGTGAACTTGTTGAAACTGCCGCGCAAATCAAAAACAGTGGTCGAGTTGATCAAGTTCGTGTAGTCGATGTTGCCACCGTCGTTGGTTCGATCTTCGAATCCCTGAGTGATCGAAACACCGTTGAAATAACTGTTCGGCGAGTCCTGTGCCCAGTCGTATCGATCTTCGGGATTGAAGCTGTGGTAGTACTTGCCGAAGATGGATTGCTTGTCGTTGATCTTGTGATCGATGCGCGTTAACCAGGCGCGATACTTCTCGTGGCGGATTACGTTAGAGAAGTAATTGTTCTGTGTTCCGTTCGAGATGCCCGCCACGTTCGGCAGCGGATAGTATTTCAACAACGCGACGGCGATCGGGTTGAAGAAGCTCGACGGAATGATGTTGCAAGTCGAACCCGACGGGATTGCGCCAGAGGTCGGACAACCGAACGAAGTACGCACCACGTTACTGCCACTCGTCGTTCCAGAGAACGGATTATAGATAATCGTATTGGCCGCGTTCGTTACGTTCGAAGTGTTTCCCAGCAGTTCAGTGAAGTCACCATTCCTCATCTTGGCAGTGGGAACCGAAAACAGTTGCGGCTCTGCCGTGTTGTCGAGCAGCCTCTCGTACGAAAAGAGAAAGAACGTTTTGTCCTTTCCGTGATAAAGGCCAGGAACGTGTACCGGTCCATTCACCACGCCGCCGAAGCGATGATAGGTGCGAATCGGTCGCACCTGTCCGCTGCGATTGGAAAAGAAGTTGTTCGCGGTACGGCTGCGATCGCGATTGAAGTAGTAGACCGAGCCATGAAAGTCATTTGTGCCGCTCTTCACGGCGACGTTGACCGTACCACCTGCCGAATAGCCCTGCTGTGCGTCGAACACATTGGTCTGTACCTTGAACTCCTGCACCGCATCAGCGGGCGGCGAAAAGCCAACGGCGAAATCAAACGCATAGTTGGGTGACCCATCAAGCGTGATCTGATTTTGTGCGGGTGCTCCATTGACACGGAATGCGGCGAGGTTGCCGTTCGAAATTGGCGCAGTGAACATCGGGTTGCCGGTATAAACAACGCCGGGGGCCAACGTCGCCAACTGGTATGCTGTTCCTTCCGACAAAGGAAGCTCGGCAATCTGTCTGCGTTCGATCGTCGTTCCCGTCGTTACATTACCGGTTTCGAGCGCCTGTACTGCCGTGACTGTCACCGTCTCTGCGACACTTCCCGTCTGCAACTGAACGTCGAGCGTGAGTTTGTCCGCAACGCGAATTTCAATTCCTTCGCGGACCTCGACTTTGAAACCTTGCATCGTGACGACCAGCTTGTACTTTCCAGGCATCACAATCGGGAACGAATAACTGCCCTCTGCATTAGTCGTCGCGTTGGCGACGTCATTTGTTTCGGTGTTCGTCAAATCGACGTTAGCGCCGGCGACGACCGCGGCGTTTGGATCGGTGACGCGGCCGGTGATCGAGCCCCTAAATTCCTGGGCAGCGGCGCCCGCGCACATGACCATTACGAAAAGCCCAGCGACTAGGCAACGGCGAATAGTTTTCGTGCTCATTGGAAACCTCGCATTTTGAAAGAAGGTTGATGTTGGTCTGACCAATTGCAGGACGCTCGGTCGGACGTTAATTACGAAAACCCCTTGAAGCGGCGCGTATTCTGTCTAATTTAAGTAGGGCTTGTCAAGCTTTATGTGACCACCATATAATCCGCCGACCAATGGGTCTTACCAATTTCAGATACGACGTGGCAAGAAAACCGGCGTTTCGATTCGCATTGGGACTCCTTTTCGTGCTGGTTATTGCGATTCCGACCGGTGCGCAAACGCCGGTCACGATTTATCTGGCCGGAGATTCTACAATGGCGCAGAAATTACCGGAAAAGCGGCCCGAAACTGGTTGGGGCGAAGCGCTGGGGCAGTTCTTTCGCGAGCATTCTGTCCGCATCGACAATCGCGCCAAGAATGGCCGGAGCACGCGCACCTTCATTTCAGAAGGATTATGGCAGGGCATCATCGATTCGCTACACCAGAGCGATTTCGTTTTTATTCAATTCGGCCACAACGACGAGTCGAAGGAAAAGACCGATCGGTACACGCCGCCTGCGGATTACCGCGCGAACCTAATCCGCTTCGTTAATGAAGTACGCGCGAAGAAAGCGCTGCCGGTGTTACTGACGCCGGTGATGCGGCGTCGCTTCGACGAGCACGGGGCGTTCTTCGATACTCACGGCGAATACCCCGACATCGTTCGTACGGTCGCGCGCGACTATCGTGTGCCGCTCATCGACATGCATCGCAAAAGCGAAGAAGTGCTGAAGCGGTATGGCTCAGAACCATCCCGCAAACTCTTCCTGCAACTCAAGCCCGGTGAGAATCCGAATTATCCGAATGGCATTGAAGACAATACGCACTTCTCGCCTGAAGGAGCGGAGGTGATGGCGCAGCTTGCCGTAGATGGAATTCGCGGGTTGCGTTTGCCTTTGGCGAAACTTTTGAAGCCAACGAAATGGGGCAGTAGCCCGCCCGCTAAAGAGGCCGTCAGAAGCAGGTCCGCGACGAATGGATTTGCGAACCCCACCAGGATCGTCGTGGCACTCGACGGCAGTGGCAACTTTAAAAGCGTTCAGGAAGCGATCATGTCTGTACCCGCTGCCACCGCACAGAATCCTGTCATCATTCGAATCAAACCGGGCACGTACAAAGAGCTGATCTATCTGCAGCGAGAGAAGCGCTTCTTTCGGCTGATTGGCGAAGATGCGTCGCGAACGGTCCTCACTTATAACCTCAACGCAAACATGATCGGCAGTGATGGAAAACCGATTGGTACGTTTCGCACACCGTCTACTCAGATCGATGCAGACGATTTCGTGGCTGAGAACATCACGTTTGAGAACTCAGCCGGGCCTGTCGGTCAGGCGCTGGCGATTCGCGTTGACGGTGACCGCGTCGTTTTCCGCAACTGCCGTTTTCTCGGTTGGCAGGACACGATCCTTTTGAATCGCGGCCGGCAGTACTTTGAAAACTGTTACATCGAAGGTCACGTCGATTTCATCTTCGGCGCCGCGACTGCCTGGTTCGAACGTTGTCATATCCATTCCCTACGCGACGGCTACATTACCGCCGCTTCAACGCCGTCAGACGTCGCGTTCGGCTTCGTCTTCTCGCATTGCGAAATCACGGGCCCGCCGAACGTGAAGAGCTATCTCGGCCGACCGTGGCGCACGTACGCGGCAGTAACTTTTCTCAACACGGCAATGTCCGATGTGGTCAGGCCGGAAGGCTGGCACAACTGGAACCTTCCCGAACGCGAAAAGACTGTGCGTTACGGCGAGTTTGCGAGTACTGGCGCCGGCGCGAACGCGCGAGCTCGCGTTGCGTGGGCGAAGCAACTCACCAAAGCGCAAGCACGAGTGATTACCGTGCACAGAGTCCTCGGAGGCGCTGATCACTGGAATCCGAAATCACGATAACGCCGAAGGCGTTTGCGAATTTCAGCCCAGGGTTGTGCGCGTCAGCGCCCTACCCTGGGAAAAGGTGAAATCAGGAATTCGCAACCCTGAAAGAGTTGTGTCGCCGCTCTCATTCGGCAACTCTTTCAGAGTTCGCGCATCGAACTGCGAAATTCTGGTTCCCAGGGCGTTGCCCTGGGCTGGAATTAGCGGACGCCTTCAGCGTTAACAGTGCGGTCTTACGCTATAATCCCGCGTCAACTTTCTTCCCCAAAAAGGAGATTCATCGTG
>Ga0207675_100005230_pt1 | contig 12487 bp, 10 predicted proteins | sample KBSSwiS42_FD_184305 | JGI IMG/M metagenome (GOLD analysis project Ga0207675, IMG submission 184305) | Switchgrass rhizosphere microbial communities from Kellogg Biological Station, Michigan, USA - KBS Switchgrass S4-2 (SPAdes) (version 2) | ecosystem: Host-associated > Plants > Roots >... | reverse complement strand
GAAGCGAAGCGCAGACGCCGCAAGACGAGTTGCTGCGGCGCTTCTTCGACTTCGAAGGCCCTCCGGGCGATCGCGAGGTCGAAGGCGCAGGCTCGGGCGTCATCGTCGACGCGGCCAACGGCTACGTCCTCACGAATCACCACGTAATCGCGAACGCCGCGCACATCACGGTCACGTTGCTCGAGAACCGCAGCCTCACGGCGCGCGTTGTCGGCTCCGACGAAGCGTCGGACCTCGCGGTGCTGCAAGTCGAGCCGGCGCATCTCACGAGCATCCCGTTCGGCGACTCCTCGTCGCTGCACGTCGGCGACTACGTCGTCGCGATCGGCAATCCGTTCGGCTTCACGAACAGCGTCACGTCGGGCATCGTCAGCGCGCTCGGGCGCAGCGGCCTCAACAATGGGTCGTTCGAGGACTTCATCCAGACCGACGCGTCGATCAATCCCGGCAACTCAGGCGGCGCGCTCGTCAACTTGAACGGCGAGCTCGTCGGCATCAATTCCGCGATCATTTCGCGCACCGGCGGCAACGTCGGCATCGGCTTCTCGATTCCCGTCAACATGGTCCGCGCGATCATGCAGCAGCTGATTGCGACGGGCACGGTACGGCGCGGATTGCTCGGCGTGAAAATCCAAGACGTCACTCCGGAAATCGCCGCCACGTACGAGCTCCCTACGAACTCGGGAGCGCTGGTCTACGAGGTCAACCCCGACTCGGCCGCCGAGAAAGCCGGCATTCGAATCGAGGACGTCATCATCAGTATCAACGGGGCGCGGCTGCGCGACTCCGGCTCGCTTCGAAATGCCGTGGGCTTGTTGACGCCGGGCGAGAAAGTCGCGGTCGGTCTGCTGCGCGACGGCCGCGAGCAGACGCTCACGGCCGTGCTCGGCGAGGTCGCGCCGACGCGCGTCACGGCCGCGCGCAGAGAAGAGGAGGACGACGCCGATCTCGACGGCATATTCGAGGGCGCCGAGATCATCGAGAATTCAGGCCCGAACGGCGGCCTGCTCGTCGCGCGCGTCGACCCGAACAGCCCGGCCGGGCAACGCGGCTTGCAGCAAGGCGACGTCATCACGACGGTGAACCGCGTGCCTATTCGGACGATGGCCGACGCGGTCCCGATCATGGAGAAAGCCCGTGCGATCCTGCTCGTGGTTCAGCGGGCCGATCGCAGTAAGCTCATCCTGATGCGTTGACGTCTCCGCTCGGCGCGGGCGCGCGGGTTTTCGCAGCCCAGGCGCGCAGCTTCGCCTCGCGCTCCTCGGCGTCGAGCTTCGCAACCGCCTCCGCGTCGGCATAGAACGCGCGAAGGCCCACCTCGTCGAGCCGCGCACGCATCGCCGGCAGCCAGCGCGTATAAGTGGCGACCGACGCCAGCGTCGCGTTGTTGAGCGGCTGAGCGAACCACGCGTCGTAGTCCGTGCTTCCCTGCCAGCTCGTTTTCAGCGCTTCGTACTCGCTTCGCAGCGTGTCGAATGCGTGCTGCTTGTCTAGACGCAGTTGCTCGGGGGGAGCGCCGCTCGCGTAGACAGCCCGGAGCCGAGCTTGTTGCGCGGCAATGAGCTCGCCAAACTGCTCGCGACGCTGACGCCTCGTGCGATATCGCTCGAGATGCGCGTGCGTTCCGTGCTCGGATAGCCAGCGCTCCGTGCCGAGCTCCTCGACGACCATCGCAAACGCCTCGCTGAACTCGCTGTCGCTCTTGACGTACAGACGCTGGTGGGCGAGCTCGTGAAACAGCAAGCTCGCGACGTACTGATCGCCGCCGGCGACCATCGTGCTCAGCACGGGGTCGTCGAAGTAGCCGAGCGTGGAGTACGCCGTCGATCCGCCGCTCGACGTGTCGAGGCCGTCCTCTGCCAGCTTCGCCGCGAAACGATCCGCAGCGGCTTTGTCGAAGTATCCGCGATAGGCAACGCAGCCCGCGAACGGGAAGCACCAGCGCTGCGGGTCGACGGAGAATTCCTCCGTGGCCACGACGTTCCAGACGACGTACGGCCGATCGAGCGCGACGTACGTCGTATAGCTGTCGTTGCTCGGCAGATCGAGCTCGTCGACGGCGAAGCGGCGCATCGTCTCGACGCGCGCCAGCGTGCTCTTCAGGGTCGGATCGGCGGCAGGGTCCGCGATGACTTCGTCGATCGGCTCGCGCTTGCGTAGGAGCTCGATCTGACCGCCGATCGCCTGCCAGTAGTACGGCGCTGCGCAGCTGCTCGTCGCGGCCGCGAGCGCACACACGCCGAGGGCTTTCCCGAAACGATTCATGGCGACGACCTTAACATGCGTGACGCGTATGATGCCGCCATGAAGGTCTACGAGGTAGGCGGCGCAGTCCGTGACGCACTGCTCGGCCTGCCCGTCGTGGAGCGCGATTGGGTCGTCGTCGGCGCATCTGCCCAGGAGCTCGAAGGTCTGGGGTATCGGCGCGTCGGCAAGGACTTCCCCGTGTTCCTGCACCCGCGCTCCGGCGAGGAATACGCGCTCGCGCGCACCGAGCGCAAGACGGGCCGCGGCTACACGGCGTTTGCGTTCGACGCCGCGCCGACGGTCACGCTCGAGGACGATTTGCAGCGGCGCGACCTCACGATCAACGCCATCGCGCGCGGCGAGGACGGCGAGATCGTCGATCCGTGGGCGGGGCGCGCGGATCTAGAGGCCCGCGTTCTACGTCACGTCTCGCCTGCCTTCAGCGAAGACCCGCTGCGCGTGCTGCGCGTCGCACGCTTCGCGGCGCGCTTCGCGCCGCTTCAGTTCACGATCGCCGACGAAACGCTCGAGCTCATGAAGGAGATCGTCGCGGCCGACGAGATGGAGGCATTGCGGCCCGAGCGTGTCTGGCAGGAGACCGTGAAGGCACTTACGACGGAGCGGCCGGACATCTTCGTCGAGACGTTGCGCGCGTGCGGCGCGCTCGCACGCATCTTCCCGGAGGTCGACGCGTTGTTCGGCGTTCCGCAACCGGAGCAGTGGCACCCCGAGATCGACTCCGGCGTGCACACGTTGATGGCGCTGCGCATGGCCGCGCAACTGTCGCGCAGCGAAGCGATGCGCTTCGCCGTGCTCGTGCACGACTTGGGCAAAGGCGCGACGCCGCAAGAGCTGCTGCCGCGACATCATGGGCACGAGCAGCGCTCCGAGGAGCTGATCGAGAGACTGTGCGCGCGCTTGCCCGTGCCGAATCGGTTTCGCGATCTCGCGATGCTCGTCGCGCGGCATCACGGCACCGTGCATCGAGCCGCGGAGCTCAAGCCGCAGACGATGCTGCGTCTGATCATGGCCGCAGACGGCTTGCGGCAACCCGAGCGGTTCGACGAGATGCTGCTCGCATGTGAAGCCGACGCGCGCGGCCGCAAGGGCCTCGAGAACCGCGGTTACCCGCAAGCCGGCCAGCTGCGCGCGGCGTTGCGCGCGGCGAAGAGCGTCGACGCCGGCAAGGTAAAGACCGAGACCGGGCTCGACGGCGAAGCGCTCGGGCGTGCGTTGCACGACGAGCGCCTTAGGGCGATCAAAGCGACGCTCGCCGCGTCAACGCCCGTAGATCACGAGCAATAGCCCGCCGTACACGCCCGCGTCGAAAAAATCGGACCGCCCGTTGCCCAGACTCACCTCGAGGTCGAGACGCCGGCCGACCGGGAAGAGCACCGAGCCTTCGATCGTATCGAGCTTCGAGTCGTCGATCGCAGAGCGATCGGTCGCGACACGTACGTTCAGCAAGGACGCTCGGCCGAACGTGCGCTCGACGGACAGCCAGCGGTCGTAGTCGACGAAGCTGTTCGCGAGCGTCAACGTCGACGCGCTCAACCAGTTCAAGCTGGCGATCCGCGGAAGCACGGCCAGGTTGCGCTCGTAGTCGTATTCCTTGAGCCCCAGGTACATGCGCCAGCGCTCGGCGAGCGACACGCGCGCCGTGAACGAGATGCCGTCGGCGCCGATGTCGACGGTGCGGCGAAACGTGTTGCCCAGCGGCCCCGTGACGGTGAACGGGATCTCGATGTCGCGCTGCTCGTAGCCGAAGCCGACGCGCCATCGTTCGCGATCGAAGTAGACCGACGCCGACAGGTCCTGCGTCTCGAGCGAGCCGGAATCGCCCCAGCGCTCCGCCTCGAGCGCGAACCCGACTTTGTCGAACCGATGGTCCAACGCAATCGCGAGCGCATCGGCTTCGATGTCGGCGCGATCGCTGGGGCTTTCGCTCGTGCCCGAGACGAGCGTGAGCCACGTGCGCGTGCCGGCACGGACGTTGAACGTGCCGAGCGCGCTATTGGCACCATGCTCGTCGGCCTGAGCGCCGAGCGTTAGCATCCAGCGGGGGCCCAAGTCATCGAGTGGCGGCGGTGATTGAGCGTATCCGGCGGCTGCCGCCGCGAGCGCCGCCACGAGGGCGAGCGGCCAAGCGAGGGCGCGGCGAGAGCGCATAGAGCGCACCTCCAGCGAGCGAGGACGACGATCTTAGCAAGGTGCCGGCGTTTCGTTCTGCGACTTCGGCTCGCACCACCTCACAGCCGATAGCGGAAGTCCTTGCCCGGCAGCTCGGGCCCGCTGACGCCCTTCCGCAGCAGCAGCACCTTGAACCGCTCGCCCATCTCGCCGGGCAGGATCAGCGTCTTCATGGCGCTTTGCTCGCGCGGGGACTTCAGGTCGCCGGCGAGCTCGGGCGGTAACGCGGCGAGCACGCTCAACAGGTATTGGCCCTGCGTCGTGAAGCCCGCGACGTCGAAGCCGGCCGCGGCCGCTGCGTCGGCGCAAGCGCTGAAATCCACCCAAGCCGTGATGTCTTGCAGCCCGGGATACGCGAACGGATCGTCGTGCGCGCGGTGGCGGTAATGGCAGACGAGCGTCCCCGCCGAACGCTGCTCGTGATAGTAGTCGGAGCGAACGAGCCCGTAGTCGGCGAACAACAGGGAGCCGCGCTTCAGCATCGCCGCGAGCGTCGCGAACCAGGCGGGTAGCGTGAGACAGACTTCCGAGCTGAAGCCGTTCGGCAGCGGCCGCTGCAGCGCGTGCTCGAGCGCTCGCACCACGGCGGTCAGCTCGGGATTCGCGCGCGCGGGTCCCCAGCGGAGGCCGTCGACGTCGGCGACGACGCCGAGGGCTTTGGGCTCGCCGCCTTCGACGATGAAGCGCGAGATCGGCAGCGCGTCGAGCACCTCGTTCGCCACGACGGCCGCTTCGAGAAGCGACTCGGGCAACCGATCGAGCCATACGACCTTGCCCGCGAACGCCTCGAGCGCGCGCTGCTGCCGTTGCCGCAAGTCCGCGCTCGGCTCGAGGATCCAGTAGCGCACCTCGCGGCCGAGCAGCGCGAACGTGTCGAGCAGTTGAGCCGCCAGTGCACCGCTGCCGGCACCGAGCTCGATGACGTCGTTCGAGCCGAGCGCCGTGAGCTCGGCGTCGAGCGTCAACGCGATGGCGCGGCCGAACGAGCGCGAGAGCTCGGGCGCCGTGACGAAATCGCCGGCCGCACCGATCTTCAGGCTGCCGGCGCTGTAGTAGCCAAGTCCCGGCGCATAGAGCGCGAGCTGCATGTAGTGCGCGAAGTCGATCCAGCCGCCCGCGCGCTCGATCTCGTCGCGAATCTTGGCGACGAGCGCGGCGCTCTGCTGCGTCGCTTCGTCGCTCGGGACGGGCAGATTCGCTCTACTCATCGCCTCAAAATCATGGCTGTCTCGATAGTGTAACCTTGGAGACGTACGCCTACGTTGGAGCGAGGGGTGGCGGGTTCGGAACGACAGGTGAGCCTCGACGGCCGTTGGGCGCTCGTGACGGGCGCGGCGAAGCGCATCGGAGCCGTCATCGCGCGCACGCTACACGCGGCCGGCGCGAACGTCGCGATCCACTACAACCGCTCGGCGACGGACGCCGAGCAGCTCGCCGCCGAGCTGAATCGCCGCCGCGCGAAGTCTGCGTTCACGGTCGGCGCCGACATGCGCGACATCGCCGCAGTCGAGCGCATGGCCGCGCACGTGCTCGAGCGCACGGGCGGAAGGCTCGACGTGCTCGTCAACAACGCGTCGAACTTCTATCCCACGCCGATCGGCACCATCACGCTCGAGCAGTGGGACGATCTCTTCGGCAGCAATCTCAAGGCGCCGCTCTTCCTGTCCCAAGCTCTCGTTCCGGCCCTACGTGCGGCGCGCGGCGTCATCGTCAACATCGTCGACGTGCACTCGCAGCGGCCGCTGCGCGACCATCCCGTGTACGGCCCGGCTAAAGCCGGGCTCGCGATGCTGACACGCTCGCTCGCGAAAGATCTCGGTCCCGACGTCCGCGTGAACGGCGTGTCGCCAGGCGCGATTCTCTGGCCCGACGAAGGACAAGGAATGTCCGACACGCTGCGCGCGGCGATCATCAAGCAGACGGCGCTCAAGCGCGCCGGCGAGCCCGAGGACATCGCGGCAGCGGTGCTGTTCCTCGTTCGCGACGCGCCCTACGTCACCGGTCAGATCATTGCCGTCGACGGCGGGCGCAGCGTCGGCTGGTAAGCGGCGAGCTTCTGTCCCGTGATCGGATCGACGAGCTCCGGCGCGAGCTCGGCGAGCGGGACGAGCACGAACGGCAGCGTGAGAAGCCCCGGCCGCGGCAACCGTCGCTCCGCATCCACTCGGCGACCGTACAGCAACAAGTCGAGGTCGAGCTCGCAGACGGCCGCATCGACGCGGGTCCGTCCGGCGAGCGTTTCGATCGCTCGCAGCTCGTCGCGCAGCTCGTCGACGGAACTCTGGGTCGTGAGCGCGACGACGAGATTCAGGTAATCGGCGGCCGGCCTGCCTACGGCAGGGCCGCGGTAGGCGCTCGAGCGGCGCAGCGGACCGAACCGCCGCTCGAGCTCCGTCAGCGCGAGACGCAGCCTTCGTTCGGGATCGGCATTGCTGCCGGCCCCGATGAAAGCCTCAGGCATAGTCGTCCGCCGTGCGCTCGATGACGATGCCGACCTCGCGCGCCGCCGGGATCGCGCCGGGCTTCGCGACGGACACTTTCACCCACGGCGCGCCGAACTCGCGGATCACGATGCGGCCGACAGCGGTCGCGAGCGCCTCGACCATCTGATAGTGCGACGCGCCGACGAACTCCATGAGCCGCTTCGCGAGCTGCTCGTAATTCAAGGTGCCGGCAATGCCGTCGCTCGTGGCCGCGACGCGCGCGTCCGTGCCGATCTCGAGGTCGATGCTGACGACCTGCTTGATCCGCCGTTCCCATTCCCAGAAGCCGATGATCGTCTCGATCCGAAGCTCGCGAAGGAAAATTTTGTCCACTCAGGTTCCTTTCTTATGGCGGCGGCTCGAGCTCGTCGAGCGGCCAACGCGGCCGCGCGACGATTCGCGGCTCGTTCGCACCCGCGGCGCGCCGGCACCACCCGGCGTAAGCGATCATGGCGCCGTTGTCCGTGCACAGCGCCGGCTTCGGATAGTACACGCGCGCGCCGATTCGGCGGCCGAGATCCGTTAGGCTCGAGCGCAGCGCTCGGTTCGCGCCGACCCCGCCGGCGACGACGAGACGCGTGAGACTCGTCGCCTCGAGGGCCTGCCGGCATTTCCCCGTCAGCGTGTCGACCACGGCCGCCTGAAACGACGCGGCGACGTCGGCGCGCACCGCTTCGGACAACGAGCCGTCGGCCGCGCGGGCCGCGTCGATCGCGAGCCGCGCAGCCGTCTTCAACCCGCTGAAGCTCATGTCTAGCCCAACGTTCTTGAGCGGCCGCGGCAAGGCGAAGCGCCGCGCGTCGCCGCGCTCGGCCAGGGCCGCGAGCTCCGGGCCGCCGGGATACGGCAGCCCCAGTAACCGCGCGACCTTGTCGAACGCCTCGCCGGCGGCATCGTCGAGCGTTTCACCGACGATCCGGTAGCGGCCCAGTCCCAAGACCTCGATGAGCTGCGAATGACCGCCCGAGACCATCAGGGCGAGAAACGGAAACTCCGGCGCAGGCTCCTCGAGCATGCAGGCCAGGATGTGCCCCTCGAGATGATGCACGGGGATGGCCGGGACCTTCAGCGCATAAGCCAGCGACGAGGCCAGCGACCCGCCGACCATCAGGGCTCCAATCAGGCCCGGGCCGGCCGTATAGGCTATCGCGTCCAGGTCGCCGAGCTCGACGCCGGCGTCCGCGAGCACGGTCTCGACCATCGGCAGCAGCTTCGCGATATGGTCGCGGGAGGCAAGCTCCGGCACGACGCCGCCATAGGCGGCATGCAGCGGGATCTGGCTCGCGAGGCGCTCGGCTCGAATGCCGATCCCGGCCTCGTAGAGCGCTACTCCCGTCTCGTCACAGCTCGTTTCTAGCCCAAGTACCCGCATAAACAGGCTTTACAGCTTACGGGAGGCGCGGCTAATATGCCGCTCTTCAGCCGGCTCAGCCGGCCGATTCTTCTTTACACCATTCATTTCGTGGGTATTCGATGCCGGGCGTCAGAATAAGAGAGAGCGAGCACTTCGACGCGGCGCTCCGCCGTTTCAAACGTGCCTGTGAAAAAGCCGGCGTGTTGACCGAGCTGCGACGCCGAGAGTTTTACGAGAAACCCACTCAAGAACGCAAGCGCAAGAAGGCCGCTGCGGTGAAGCGGCACATGAAGCGCAACTCGCGCACCCCGACCACAAGGCGTCGTCGACTCTACTGATCCCCCTGCTTCCCGGTCATGTCGCTCAAGGACCGTTTGACGGAAGACATGCAGGCCGCGATGAAAAGCGGCGACAAGGCACGGCTGAGCGTCGTTCGCATGGCGCTCGCCGGCGTCAAGCAACGTGAGGTCGACACACGCCGCCCGCTCGATGATGCCGGCGTTCAGACCGTCATCGAACGCATGATCAAGCAAGGCAAGGACGCCCTCGCGCAATTTCGCGAAGGCGGCCGCGCCGATCTCGTGGCCAAGGAAGAGGCCGAGCTCAAGGTGCTGCAAACCTACTTGCCGCAGCAGTTGTCGGAAGCCGAGCTCGATACGTTCATCGCCGAATGCATCGACGCGGCCGGCGCCACGAGCGTCAAGGATCTCGGCAAGGTCATGGGCGTCATCAAGACGCGCGCCGCGGGACGTGTCGACATGAGCACCATCAGCGCCCGCGTCCGGACGCTGTTGACTCCCGAGTCGTAATCGAGTCGCTTCTCTCGGATTGCGGCCGTTGTAGTCGCCGCGCAGGCTCGGATAATCCGCAGGAATGGCCGGGCGAATCCCAAAATCCTTCATCGACGATCTCGTCGGCCGCGCCGACATCGTCGAGGTCGTCGGCGCGCGCGTCACGCTGAAGCGCGCCGGCAGCAACTACAAAGGCCTCTGCCCGTTCCACGGCGAGAAGACCCCGTCCTTCATCGTCACTCCGTCGAGAGGCACTTATCACTGCTTCGGTTGCAGCGCGCATGGGACGGCGATCGGTTTCCTGATGGCGTACGACAACCTCGAGTTTCCCGAGGCCGTCGAGGCGCTCGCCGAGATGATGGGGCTCGAGGTGCCGCGCGAGAGCACCGGCGTGCCCGAGCGCAAGGACGACAACGAGGATCTCTATGCGTTGCTGCGCGAGGCCGACCAGATCTACCGCGCGGCGCTGCGCAGCAGCGACAAGGCGATTGCGTATTTGAAGAAGCGCGGCATCGACGGACCGACCGCGGGCCGCTTCGGCATCGGCTATGCGCCCGATGCGTGGGACACGGTGCTGAAGCAGCTCGGCACGTCGGACGCGCGCATCGCGAAGCTCCTGCAGGCGGGCCTCGTCGTCGCGAACGACTCGGGCCGCAAGTACGACCGATTCCGCGACCGCATCATGTTCCCGATCCGCAACTCGCCGCGCGGCCAGATCATCGGCTTCGGCGGCCGCGTGCTCGACTCCGGCGAGCCGAAGTACCTGAACTCTCCCGAGACGCCTGTCTTTCGCAAAGGGCACGAGCTATACGGGCTCTATGAAGCGCGGCAAACTCCGGGACGGCCGAAGCAGATCATCGTCACGGAAGGCTACCTCGACGTCGCGAGCCTCGTGCAATACGGCGTCGAGAACGCGGTCGCGACGCTCGGCACGGCGACGACCGCCGAGAATCTGCGGCGCCTCACGCGGCTCACGGATCGCATCCTGTTCTGCTTCGACGGCGACCGAGCGGGTCGAGCTGCAGCGTGGCGCGCGCTCGAGACCGCTCTGCCGTACGGCGGCGGCACGCTCGAGCTGAAGTTCCTGCTGCTGCCCGAAGGCGACGATCCCGATTCGTTCGTGCGCACGAAGGGAGCCGACGCATTTCGCGCGCTCGCGGAAAAAGCCGCTCCGCTGTCGGACTTCCTCGTCAACGAGCTCTCGGCGCGCGTCGACATGGGGAGCGTCGACGGGCGGTCGCGATTTCAAGCGATCGCCAAACCTCTGCTCAAGCGGCTGCCCGAAGGCACCTATCGAGCAGCCGTCATGGACGCGTTTGCAACGGCGTTGCGCCTCAAGCCCGACGTGCTCGACGAGTTGATGTCGGACGACAAGGAACCGTCGCGGGCTGCCGAACGTGTTATGCACGGGGCAGCGAAGCGCAAGACCGTCGTGCAGAAAGTCATCAATCTCGCGCTGCATTACCCGGCGGCCGCGGCACGAACCGGAGACTCGCAGCGCTTGGCGGCGCTGAACCAGCCCGGCGCCGATCTCTTGCGGCGCGTTTTTGCGGCCGCCGCGGAAATCACCGACGGCAGCACGGCTCGAGTACTTGAGACTTTGCGCGACGACCCCGACTTCCAGTACCTCGAGCGCATCGTGGCCGAGCCACCATTGGCGATCGAGACCGAAGAGGACGCAGCGAAGGAATTGGCGGCTTCACTCGATCATTTGAGTGAGGACGCGAAGCGCGCTGCCGACGTCGCAAGAATCATCAGCGGAAACAGGCCTGGCACGGGTCCTGCATAGGCGCCGACTTCGTGTCGAATGTGAGGTATTTCACGGAACCAGTTGCTAGCGGTAGGCGTCCTACGCGGGTATAGTGCCCCGTTCGATTTTGCCCCTCTTTTTCTAGAGGAAATTCATGCCCACGGAAACTCCCCAGGCACAGCTCCAGGAAGACGAACGTCAATCTCAGCTGAAGCTGCTCATCGCGAAAGGCAAGGAGCAGGGTTACCTCACGTACAGCGAGGTCAACGACCATTTGCCCAGCGAGATCGTCGATCCGGAGCAGATCGAAGACATCGTAAACATGATCAACGATATGGGCATCACGGTGTACGAAAAGGCACCGGACGCCGAGTCGTTGATTCTCTCCGATTCCGCAGTATCGAATGACGAAGATGCCGCCGAGGAAGCAGCGGCTGCGCTCGCGACCGTCGACGCAGAGTTCGGCCGCACGACCGATCCCGTCCGCATGTACATGCGCGAGATGGGTACCGTCGAGTTGCTCACCCGCGAGGGCGAGATCCGCATCGCGAAGCGCATCGAAGAAGGTCTCGACCAGGTGCGTTCCGCGCTCGCGCAGTTCCCGCCGACCGGCCAGCTGATTTTCGACACCTACGATGCGATCCTCCGCGGCGAGACGCGCCTGCAGGACTTGATCACGGGCTTCATCGATCCGAACGAGCAGATTGCGGATCCCAACGCGCGTGCCGCGGCTGCCGCGGCCGAGCCCCCGCCCGACGAAGAGAGCGACGACCCGGACGCCGAGGAAGAGACGCCCGACACCGGGCCTGATCCCGAGGAAGTCGCGGCGCGCTTGAAGAAGGTCAAGCGGCTGCACAAGAAGTACTTCGAGACGTTGGCGGCGAAGGGCATCAAGGACGCAGCGACCAGGAAGGCGCTGAAGTCGCTGACGAACGAGTTCATGGAGCTCAAGCTCGCGCCGAAGGTCTTCGACCAGCTCGTCGGCCAGCTCCGCGACGTCATCAATCAGATTCGCAGCCAGGAGCGGATGGTGATGGCGCTCTGCGTGCGCGACGCCGGAATGCCGCGCAAGGACTTCATCGCGAGCTTCCCGAAGAACGAGACGAACCTGCACTGGGTCGACAAGCACATTCGGCAGAAGCGCAAGTACTCGTCGGCGCTCAACAAGGCGAAGGAAGAGATCCAGAAAGCGCAGAAGCGCCTGCAGAAGATCGAGGAGCTCACGTCGCTTTCGATCAGCGATCTCAAGGAGATCAACCGCGAGATCTCGCTCGGCGAAGCGCAAGCGCGCCGCGCGAAGAAGGAAATGGTCGAGGCGAACCTGCGCCTCGTGATCTCGATCGCGAAGAAGTACACGAACCGCGGCCTGCAGTTCTTGGACCTCATCCAGGAAGGCAACATCGGCCTCATGAAGGCCGTCGACAAGTTCGAGTACCGGCGCGGCTACAAATTCTCGACGTACGCGACGTGGTGGATCCGCCAAGCCATCACGCGCTCGATCGCGGATCAAGCGCGCACGATCCGCATCCCCGTGCACATGATCGAGACGATCAACAAGCTGAACCGCATCTCGCGGCAAATGCTGCAAGAGATGGGGCGAGAGCCGACGCCGGACGAGCTCGCGCAGCGCATCGAGATGCCCGAGGACAAAGTCCGCAAGGTGCTCAAGATC
>Ga0207675_100005229_pt1 | contig 12491 bp, 6 predicted proteins | sample KBSSwiS42_FD_184305 | JGI IMG/M metagenome (GOLD analysis project Ga0207675, IMG submission 184305) | Switchgrass rhizosphere microbial communities from Kellogg Biological Station, Michigan, USA - KBS Switchgrass S4-2 (SPAdes) (version 2) | ecosystem: Host-associated > Plants > Roots >... | reverse complement strand
TGCCGTCGGCAACATAAATAGTGCTTCCCACATTCACCAAGTCTTGGGCATTACCGGGTCCGTCTGGAGTGCTGGGATTCGCGATTGTGCCGACAATTGTCGGGGTAAGGGGATTTGAAATGTTAATGACTTGAACTCCGGCAAACTCGTCAGCGACGTAGGCGATGGCGCCATTCAATGTCACGCCAAATGCATTTCCCGGCGTGTCCACGGTGCCGATGAGGGCCGGGGCGGCCGGGTTTGAAACGTTGATGACTTGGAGTCCGGACGAATAATCGGCGACATAGGCCCGCGTTCCGGCCACCGCAACATCTTCCGCAACGCCGGGGGTGTCCACGTGACCAAGAATGCTCGGCGATGCCGAGTTCGAGACATCGACGATGTAAAGGCCACCATAAGCGGCCGTCACATACGCCAGACTTCCCACCACGGTGACGCCGGTCGCATGGGTAATTTGCGGGGCCGGCGTGAACGGCAGATTGACGCTCCCGAGAATCACTGGCAAGGCTGGATCCGAGACATCGACAACCTGGAGCGCCGGGTGGTTGTTCCCGAAGTTGGAAAGGACATAGGCCACCGTTCCGGAAACGGTGATGTCGGTTTCGTACGGGCCGAGACCGACATTGAGGTTATCGCCCTCCCAATGAATGTGCTGACTATAATCAGTGCAAACGGCGTGTAGAGCGGAGGGCGATGCAAATGCGCCAAGGAGCGAAATGAAGGTTCCAACTACTAGTATGCGCATACTGCCCCCATCGAGCTAACGATTGAGCCGAACCAGTTTTCGTGTGGCATTGAAACCGGTCCTCGCCGTTGCCTTTTAGACGGAGGAACGGCAGCAAATTACACGAGCGGCGGGCCCGATCACGCCTTGGTTTCCCTGAAGACGGCGAGCCGCCGCCACAGGCTCCGCGCCGTGGTGATTCCGAGCAGAAGCGTCGCCGCGGCATAGACCGCGGTGAACACGAAGAGTGCCAGGGCCTCCTCCGCTATGCGGGCCAGGCCGTGCGCCGCGTGGGGGGCAAGGAGCAAGTGCACGCCCCACGCAACCGCCGCGGCAACGAACGCGGCTCCCCATAGCCGCGGCAAGAGTCCCTTCGATAACCCGAACTCGCCGATCCGCCGCGCGAGCGTGCGCCTCAAGAGCAGGAATTCGATCCAGCCCGCCACGCCCGCGCTCGCAGTGAGCCCCGCGGTACCAAAGCGAGGGTCGATTCCGAGGATCCGCGGGCCGTAGAGCGCCGCCAAGACGCCGAGCACGAGCGTAACCGCGACGCGCACGGTCGCGAATCCGAGCGGCCGGCGCGTGTCCCCGAGCGCATAGTACGTGGAGGCTAGGAGCCGGCCCTCTGAACTGGCGAGCAATCCCACGCTCGATCCGGCGAGCGTCGCCCACACCCAGTATGAGTCACGTTCCGAGAATGCCCCCGACTGCAGAACGAGCCCGGCAATCACGTGCCCCAGCGTCATGAACGCGACCGCCGACGGCACGATGAAGTACGCGATGCGATCGCTGCCGGCCGAGATACGGCGTGTCAGCGATTCCGCGGCAGCGTCCGCCTCGCCCGCCTCCTCCGACAACTCGGGCAGCTCGGCCGCGGCAACCGACATCGCGAACAAGCTGACCGGTAGCAGATACAAGGTCTGCGCATTAGAGATCACCGCCACGGCACCCACGGGTAGAAGGCTCGCGATCATGGCGTCGATGAACGCGCTGATCTGGACGACGCCTCGGCTCAGGAATACCGGGCCGAAGTTCCGGAGCACGGCGCGCACACGCGGGTCACGCGCGTAAAGCGAGAGCGGCACACCTCCGGTGAGCGTCAAGAGCGTTGGGAGTTGCACGGCCAACTGGAGCAGGCTGCCTGCTACAGCGCCCCAGCACGTCCACGTGACGAGCGCCGCGGCGGGCAATCCGCGGCGGGCGGCCAAGAGTGTCGCGAGGATGATCGCCACATTCCAGACTACGGGCGCCATGTACGAGAGCAAGAAGCGGCGGTGGCTGTTGAGAATCGCGAGGCACCATGCCGACATCACGAGCGCGCCGACGCCGGGGAACAGGACCCGCACGAGAGTGATGGCCAGCGCGCGGCGCTCGCCCGTGAATCCAGGAACGATGGCACCCACGAGCAATGGCGCCGCGAACACGCCGGCCACGACGATGATCATCACCAGCGCGCCGAGCAGCCCGGCGACCGCGCCGGCCAGCCGGCGTGCGTCTTCCCGCCGACCCGCGGCGAGGAGCCGCGAGTACTCAGGAATCATGGAGGCGGAAAGCACGCCTTCACCGAACAGGTTCTGAAGGAAGTTCGGGATCCGGAACGCGGCGAAGAACGCGTCCGCGGCAAACGTCGATTGCCCGAAGAAGTGTGCGACCACGCGCTGGCGCACCAGGCCGGCCACGCGACTGGCGAGAATCCCCGAGGCAACCATTGCGGCTGCGCCGCGTCCGCGCGGACGTGAATCCCTACTAGGCATCCTCGAGGCCCATCTTCGCGGGAGGTTGCGTCTTTGCCCGACCTAGGAGGTCCAGGGTAAATAGTCGCGCGCGGCTTCTGCCAACTCCTCCAGATGTACCTGCACTTTTCCAAACAGGGAATCGGTCCCGTATCGCCCATCCGTTCCCATCTGTCCCGCCGGAAGCCCCATGAGAAGCTCGGCCGCTTCCTCGACTCGCGACACCGCAAAAATATGGAAGCGCCGCTCGCGAACCGCCTCCACCAACTGTGGCCGCAGCATGAGATGAGGGATGTTGGCGGCGGGAATGATCACGCCCTGATTGCCGGTGAGACCACGAGCAAGACATAGATCGTAGAACCCTTCGATCTTCTCATTCACCCCGCCGACCGCCTGCACTTGGCCCTTCTGGTTCATGGACCCCGTTACCGCCATGTCCTGCCGTGCCGCAACTCCGGACAATGCGGAGAGAAGAGAGAGGATTTCGGCGGTGGCGGCGCTATCGCCATCGACTTCATCGTAGGACTGCTCGAGAGTGACGCTGGCCGTCATGGCGAGGGGACGCTCCAGAGCGAACGTCTGCCGCAGGTACCCGGTGAGGATCAATACGCCTTTGTCGTGATGACGTCCGGACAGCGCGGCCAGGCGTTCGATGTTCAGCACCCCGGACAGTCCGGCCGAGATGCTGGTCGTGATGCGGGTCGGCCGGCCGAACTGATGATCTCCGACGTCGAGCACGGCGAGGCCATTCACCTGACCTATGGTTTGCGAGCTCGTGTCGATGAGAACCACGCCCTCGCGGATCAGCCGATGTGTCTTTTCTTCGGCTAGGTTCACCCGGTTACGGCGCTCTTCCAAAGCCCGCAAGACATCACGGGCGCCGATGGAGTGATTGTGCTCACGCTGCGCCCAAAAGGAGGCCTCGCGAACGAGATCCGCAATTTGTGAAAACCGGGTGGTGATGCGATTGCGTTGGCCGGCCAGCCGGACGCCATGCTCCACCACCGCCGCCACGCCCTCGGCGTTGAAGGGCGGCAGGTCGTCTTCGTCGCACACCGAGCGAACGAGACACGCGTACTCGGTGATCGCCTGCGGACCCAACTCCATCTCGGTGTCGAACTCCGCCTTCACCTTGAAGATCTTCGGAAAATCGTCGTCGGAATCCAGCAGGGTTTGATAAAGCTCGTTGGTCCCGATCAGGATGACCTTCGTGTCGATGCCGACCGGCTGCGGACGTAACGTGCGGGGGGCACCCTGGTGCTCGCCTTCTCCGGATTCGATCTGCACTTGTCCGGTACGCAGCGCGCGCTTGATCATGTGCCAGGGCCGGCCTTCGCCTTCCAGGTCGTCGGCGTGAATGACCAGAAATCCGCCATGGGCGCGAATCATGGAACCGGCTTTGATGTGCGTGAAGTCCTGCACGACCATTCCGTTGGAGCGGATCTCGCGGTCGATGCTGCCGCGCAAGTTCGGGACGTTGGGATTGTTCTCGAACACGATCGGCCGGCTTCGGAGATCGCCGTGGTCGAGAATCAAGTTGACCTGGAGCCGGCGGACCTCGCTCCGAGTTTCTTCGTCTTCCGGCTCCGCTTCGCTTTCATCGTCGTCGCGATGAAAGAGCGCCATGCGCGCTTCGAGGAACTTCTCGACTTCCCGCAAATAATCGGTGACCCCGCTCACGTCCTCGAATTCGCGGTAGACGCCGGAGAGAACGAGATTCAGGTACGGGTGCGTCATCTGCCGGTCGAGGTCGGCCAGTTCGCCTTCCGCTTCCCGAACCAGCCGGTTCGCGGCATCGCGGAATTTGCGCAAGGGTTCCTCCAATGCGGCGCGGGCGGAGACGAGACGCTGCAAGTCCTCGCGGGGGAACTTGTCTTCCTCGACCATGGCTTCGAGGTCCTCGAACGCCATGGGCTCGTCATCGATCAAGGGCAGCAGGTCTGCTTCGGCATGCTCCCCGATTTCGACTTGGACAAGCACGAGGCCGGCGGGTTCGGCATCGCGTCGCAACGTGGCGGCCAGCTGCTCCATGCGGCTGGTGTACCGCTTCATGCGCGCGCGGCGGCGCTTGGAGTACACCTCGCTGGAGAAGATGCGGGGAATGCCGTCCTGAAGCCGCATCACCGCGGCGAGCATTGCGTCGCGGAACTTGCGGCCTTGCCCGACCGGAAAGCGCAACAGCCGCGGCTGATCCGGATCGCGGAAGTTGTATACGTAACACAAATCTTCAGGCACGAAGGTGGGATCGTTGAACTCGTGCAAGAAGTGGCGCACGGTTTCGGTGCGGCTCGTTCCCGGTTCGCCGGCCACGAACACGTTATAGCCATGCCCTCGCAAGGCGAGCCCGATCTCCAGTGCGCGCAACGCACGGTGCTGGCCGGGGACGAAGCTCCCCGGACGCACTTCATCCGTGGTAGAGAAGCCGAGATCGCTGGGAGATAGCGTCCAGCGGAGCTGCTCGGGTGGGACGCGAACTCGTTGCTCGAGCTTCATGCTGTGACCTCGGGTTCAGGTGGTGCCGGAGGTGGGAGTCGAACCCACACACCCTTGCGGGCGGGGGATTTTGAGTCCCCTGTGTCTGCCATTTCACCACTCCGGCCCAAACGCGAGCGACGAGTTTTCCTTGCATCAAGGTCCGATGTCAACTCGGCTGGATTCCCTGGTACGAAGCTTGCGTAAATATGAGTAGGACTTGATGACATTCCCCGTCGCGTCATGGGCTTACAGGACAGTCGATGTTGCGTTCTCCGTATCCAGATCCAGTGACAAACGATCCTTTCCCGCCGCAACTTGAAGCGGGGGAAGGATCTTCCAATGCCGAGGCGGCGTTCAAATGGCCGCCGGGCCTGGTCGTTGATTTGGAATGGGCCGCCCTCTGGTCCGTGGATTGATCTGAAAGAACTGAATCCCGGAGAACCACTCGGCACCTAGGTACCCGGTATTGGATTCGACTATTGGGGATTTAATACGATCGGGAGTGGAAGGTTCTTTCAAGGCAAGCGTTCTTCCACCGAAACCACCCGGCAAACAACCCGTTCTCCGTCCTGCGGCAGCTCCACCGTGTCACCTTTTTTTCGTCCCACCAGTGCTTTGCCCAATGCGGCCAGATATGAAACCACCGACGTACCCAGCTCCTGATCACCTTCACCAAGAATCCAAAACGTTCGCATTCCCGAACCGTCGATAGCTTCCAGCGTCACTTCGGTTCCGGGGGAGGCAACGCCGGGTTCTCGTTTCAACTCTTCGATCAGTCGGGCGCGATTTTGCAGCGTTTCAAGCTCTTCGAAACGTTTGGCGTACACGATTTGCTTTGCTTTGGCGGCCGCGTATTCTGCGTTTTCACGCAAATCTCCAAGCTCGCGTGCCTTCTGAATGGCCTGCGGAATCGTGGTCTTGAGCTCGAGGCCGATCTTTTGCTGTTCATGTTGCAAGCGTTCCAACGTCGGCCGGGTGAGCAGCAACATTTGATCGTAGCCCTCGTCGTCGACGCCCATGCGCTCGGATACTTTGGCGACCGCGCGGGCACGAGCGCCCAGCACGCGATCGGCAATGTCGCCGTGACCCACGTGGCGCAGGAAGTCCAGAACCGGGAAGCGGTAGCGATCGCTCGATTGCCAGCGGCTCAACCGCGACGCAATCGACGCGCGCTCATCCTCATCGAGGGGCAAACGCTCCAAGAGCACGGCAAGGGGAGAACCCGGTTCGGTTAGCGCTTGGGCGCGCTTTCGGTGTGCTTCGCGCGGGGGTTTTTCGAGAAGATCGAGCACGGCGAGCATGGACGCGTAGGTCCAGCCCCGGCCGCCCGAAATCTCGCCGTCTTTCGTCTCGAGAATATCCAATGCACCCTCCGGGGCTTGAAGAGCCTGGCTCAGAATGTCGCGATACACTTTGGCTTCCAAACCCAGCTCTTTGAGCTTGGCACGCGCCGCCCGGCGGACGTTGATGAGTCGCGAGTTGAGCGCCGCCGCGAGTGCCTCCGGCGTGGTAAGACGCGGCAACAGCTCTTCTTGATCGCGGCGAGCGAGCGCGTTCATGTCGAAATCGGCCCGCACCATCGTTTCGGGAAGAACGGACGGGGTGACGCCGGCGCGCAGAAGCCAGAGTCCGGCTGCGACCGATTGCTCGCTCGTGGGAGCGCGTCCCAGCGCGAGGGCCCGGATGCGGTCACCATGGGCTTCCAGCACGTCCTTGGCTTCTGCGGCATGCTGGCTCAAGAACGTGTCCAGGAGGGCAAGATTCTTGAAGGCGTCCTTGGTCGGCTGCCACGGCGGGACAGGGTTGCGCTCGTCGTCGGACGGCGCGGCAATGCTCCAAACGTTGGCATACGCTTGACGGGAATCGACACGCCGATCGGCATCGAGTTTGGCGCGGGTGGATTTCCACCAGCTGGGCCACGCGGCCGAAGTGAGCACGTTCGGGACGATTTGTTTGCGAATTTCGTCGCCGGTGGCGCGTCTGCCTTTGTGAACGGCAAGCACTTTGAGCACGAGCGTGACCGGATCCTGTTCGACCAGCCGTTTGAGCTCCCCCGGATCACGCACGAGGAGCACGCGCAGATCATCCGGCGCCATGGAGAGAAGCGCTTGCTGTGCGGTAGCCAGCGACATGCGATGTAAGGGCTTCGACGGAAAATCGATCACCACCGCTTGCGTATCGTTTTCCCGAATGCGTCCCAACCCCCAGCCGGAATGGCGCGCGAAATAACCGGGAGGGAAGCGTTCGCCTTTTTCAAGTCGATCGAGCACGACATCCACCGGTTGCGAGGGGCGCTCGATCTCGGAGAGATGGAGCAGCGCATCGGGTTCCGGATAGCGTGCGGTCAGATAACCACGAAGAATGCGAATCGCGATGGGGCGAAGCTCGGTGCGATCGGGGTGTTTCCGCCAAACTTCCCGCAACACCGGCCAGGCATCGATTGCTCCGGCGGGTTCAGCGAGACGGTTTCCAAGCAGACTGATCGCATTCTGAAACACGTCCCACGCTTCCTGGCGGGCGAGAAGCTCGAGGCCACGATTGATTTCGAAGAGGGGAACGGTGCCGTCGCCCTCTGCCAAAAAGAGCATCGCCAGCTCGGCTGTTTCATAATTTTTCTCCGCCACGAGCTCGGGCAAGGCATGTCCAGCCAGTCGTAACGCGGCGGGCCGCTGACCCGATTCCGAGCGCGCCAAGGCGGCCAACCACGTCAACACGCCATGGCGCGGATGCAGCCGATGGGCTTCGAACAACAGATCATCCGGCACCGCCTCGGCGCCTCCGAGCTGGCGGGCCCGGGCGAGCAGGGGAGCCGCTTCGGAGGGACTCTGCGGCAACAGATCTTTGAGAATCCGTGTCATGGCTTTGTGCCAGCCGGCCTGATTGAGCCGCTCGGCTAGCGACAGAAACGCTGCGTGTGCAGCGTCCTCCTGCCCTTCAGCGCTCAGTGCGCGAGCGTGCAGATATGCGAGACCCACCGGAATGTTTTTCTCCGGCAGCCTCTCCTCGATCGCGCGTGCGCTCGGAAGATCCGTTTCGGCCGCGTCGTCGATCGCGGCAAGCGCTTCTTGTTCCTTAGTGGCCGTGACGCTGAATCGTTTCAAAAGATCGTTCATGGATTGATGCAAGTGTTTTTGGAAGCCGTTCATGCTACCACAGCGTCACCGTTTGACACCTCGGGAAGCCACGGATAGTCTCTATCGCCCTCCGCCTCCGCGCGGAACGAGCATGGGGCTGTAGCTCAGCTGGGAGAGCGCTTGTCTGGCAGACAAGAGGTCACGGGTTCGATTCCCGTCAGCTCCACCAATTTTCCTGCCTTCAGCGCCAACTCGTTGAAAAGTCCGCCAGGCGGCCTCGTTGACCCTGCCCCCATCGGCGGCTAGACTGCGCGCAACCGGATTGAACACTCCCGGTGGAGCGTCATGATCGACGAAATCGAGCCGACTTCCGAAGACAACACGTCCCCGCCCGGGGAACCGATTTACGCGATGGGGCCTGCCCTGCGGATCCCCGCCGAAGCCGTCCAGTTGACCCTGCTCGATTTGCCGACCGGTTCCGCGGTTACGACCGAGGAAGAAAAGCACCCCGGATTCGAGCTGAAATCGCCGCTCGGGGTGCGTTTGCCGGTCTTCGAGGGTCCGCTCGATCTCCTCTTGTACTTGATTCGTCGCGATCAGCTGGACATCTACGATATTCCGATCGGCCACATCACCGAGCAGTACCTGGGCATGCTCAAGCTGCTCGAGGTTCTGGACCTCGAAGTCGCGGGCGATTTCCTGGTCATGGCGGCGAGCCTCATGCGCCTCAAGGCCCGCATGCTTCTTCCTACGTGGCCGGAGGGCGAGGAAGAAGATGAGGACGATCCGCGCGGCGAGCTGGTGCGCCAGCTTCTCGAATACCGGCAGTTCAAGGAAGCGGCCCGGCGGCTACAGGGCAAAGAAGAAGAGCGGCGCCTCCTGTTTGGACGTGGGTTCATACCCGAGGTCGAGCCGGATCACGACACGCCGCTCGAACCCATCTCCCATTTCCTGCTGATCGATGTTTTAAAGGATGTTCTCGCCCGGGTCGGCGAGGAGTTCTTTTATCACGTCGAGCTGGAGGACGTGACCCTCGAAGAGAAGATGGAGCTCGTGCTGAGCGAGCTGCGTGAGCACGGACGCGTGCTGTTCGTGGACTTGGTGAGTCGCACGCCGCGTCGCGTGCATATCGTGGTCACGTTCATGGCCATTCTCGAGCTGGCGCGATTGGGCCGGATTGCGGTGGCGCAAGAAAAAGCGTTCGCGCAGATTTGGATTTATCGTTCGGCCGCGGACATGCCGGCCGTGGTAGCGGTTGAAGAGCCGGATCTCCCGATGACGAGCCACGCACCGGATCTCCCGGTGACAGATGACCCCGCACCGTCTCCCGAGGACCCCTGACATGGAAGAGCGCGAGCTGGGTTCGCTCCTCGAGGCCCTCTTGTTCGTGGCGGCGGAGCCGTTGACCGCCGGAGCGTTGCTTCGCACGATCGACGACGGCAATCTGTCCACACAGGACGTGCGTAACGCACTGGACCATCTGGCCGAGGAGTACGACGCCCAAGGGCGCGGTTTTCAACTCATGCAGTTCGGCGGTGGGTATCAGATCGTGACTCGCGAAGTCCACGCGCCATACGTGAAGACCTTCCTGGCCGGACGTCAAAAAGCGCGGTTGTCACGTGCGGCTCTCGAAACGATCGCCGTCATCGCCTACAAGCAGCCGATTACGCGCCTGGAAATCGAGCGCGTGCGCGGGGTAGACGCGGGAGGCGTGCTCAGCACGTTGTTGGAACGCGGTCTCGTGCAAATCAAAGGTCGCGATCCGGGCCCGGGCCGTCCGTTGTTGTACGGAACCACCCAAGGCTTTCTGGACTACTTCGGTCTCACGCGCTTAACCGATCTTCCCAACATGGACGAGATCGCCGCGCTGGCGCGCACCGAATCGCTCACCTGGACCGATGACGAGCGCGAGCGCATGGAGAAAGAGGGCCTGGAGCCCGACACCATGCCTCCCCCCGTTCCCGAAGAACCACAATCCCCGAGCGCCCTGGAATACGAAGAAGCAGAAGGGGAACCGGCAGAGCGAGAAGCGATCGAGGCCCAGGAAGAAGACCGCGCGCGATTCCAGGAAATCGTCGGCGATATCGGTCCGGAGATGGGGGATCAGGTCTAGACCGTTCCCTTGCCCTGACTCGAGCGGAGCGAAGCGACGCCGGCACACAGCAATGGCCCTTCCGGACTCTCTGTCCTACCACGTCGTGTTCGACGTCAGCCGCCAGCTTCCACAATGGTGGTGGAGCTTCTTAATTCCCCTGGCGATCGTATTCGTGCTGATGCGTTTCGGCGCGCAAAACCGAATGAACCAACATCGCTGGTTCAAACGGATATTCGTGGGGTTTGCCGTCGTGTTCGCTATCGTTGACGTGATGTTCACCTGGACGCAGTACGCTGGACAACGCAACGCTCTCGAACACGGAGACGTTCGAGTGGTGGAAGGGGTCGTTAATGACTTCATTCCCCAGAGCTCATTCTACAAATACCCGGAGCGGTTCGTGGTCATGACCTCTACCGGTCGCTACAAGTACTCCTACTGTTCAACTCTTGGAACGGGCGGCCTCAACCGTAGCCACGGACATATCCGAAACGGTGTGCGAGTCAGGATCGCGGACCGGAATGGAATCATTCTCCGTCTCGAAGTGGCCCGTGACGCATCGGGGAAAACCCTCGCTCCGGAGCTCGCCGCCATCTTTCCCAAAGTTGTTTATTTGCCCGTCATCTACGCACATTATGGCCACACGGTCGACGTGCCGGAAACGAAAGGCATGGCGGTTCGCTTGGTCGATGTGGTGAGCGACATGCGGGCAACGGAAAACCGATCCTGTTGTATTTGCAACCAATCCGGGGACGCGGTTGCCGTAGTTGAGCTCTCCGACAACGAAGTGGGACGGCAACCGATTCGCTTGGAGCTGCACACAAATCGGGAATTGTACGAACCCTTCACCGACGGGGACCTTGTCGTAGACCTGGCGGGTCTTTGGTCGCGGACGGGATATTCGATGTCGAGCGGTGCCCCTGTCGTTCCCAAGAGCGACTACACTGCCCAGCTCATGATTGGAAGGTACAAACCCGTTGTGGCCGAGAGGCAACCGATTCTGGAGCGAATCCGGGTGTTCGTTTATGAACTCTTTATTTCGATTCGCGCCACCACCTAAAGGACTCGGAAGCCTTCCTCGCGCGTGCTGAAGATCCACGCGACCACGTTTCCGATCTCGATGTCATCCGGCAAATATGTGGCGTGGCTTACGCGCGCCGTGGCTAATCCCTCCCGGTCGCGGCTCTTCTGACTCTCGCGCATTTGCCGGAAGGCTTCGAACCACCAACGTATGCGCTCCGGCCTCAAGTCGACCCATGTTTCCACGTAGCGTTCCAGGGTCTCGGCGGTGATGGGTACTTTCTTCCGAAAGACCCGGTAGGGAGGCGCGCTGATCATCGGTCCCCGCAACAATGTCTTTCCATCGGATTCCAGGATGGGAATCCCGATGGACGTGCTGAGGCTGGCGATCACGGGCTCCCGTTCCAAAAGCAACGAGAACTCGCGGCTGACCGCTTCCGCCGCGCCCATCTCGCTGCTGCGCGCCAACACGCGGTCGAGCGTTTTGAAGCTTCTCCGGAACAAATAGGCTTCGAACAAATGCTTGGCCAAGCCGGGAGGACCCAATCGCCCCAGGGCGATCGAGGGCACGCCGTACTCCTCTTCCAAACGCGCCAGCTCCGTCAACGCCGCGGGACGCAATAACCCAGCTTTGTACGTGGATCCCAGAACCGACGAATCGATGGCGCTTACCACATCCCGTCCCGTGCCCACGCCCTTCACCTCGAGCACCACAATGTCCGCGATCTCTTCGGGAGTGATGAACTCCATTTGATCCAAGGCGGTGATGGCTTCGAACTCGCCCAGAGTAAACAATCCGTTTTCGCCGGTATCGACCAATGGCACGCGAAGCTCGGACTTGCCATCCGGGCCCGTCATGCGCTCATAGCCGGACGGATCGGGAGTCAGGTCCAGTTCCGCGACGAGCGTCTCCTTGCGCGGGCGATACAACACATAGGGCTCGTTCGCATTCCCTAATTCAAAAACCTGCTCGCCGTCGCGGGTGACGCTGCGAAACTGACGGCCCATGGCCGCGCGATGATCCACGCCGCGGTAACCGATTAGCGCGGCCGGCTTCACTTCCTTGATGATGGGGCTTCCGGGTGTCCGCGCCATCAAGAACAGCATTCCCGTATGCGCAAAGGCTACCGCGGTCTTGTTCAGCAACTGAGGACTGGGACGTTCTTCGCCGTGCGTGTACGGGATGTTCAGTCCCATCCCGCCCGTTCCTGTGGTACCGACTTTCAAGTACAAACGCGCGCCAGACTCGGCTAAAGACCGGTACAGCAACCGAATTCTCAAGATCAGTTGCGGGATGGAGAGCGACACCATGAGCCGCTCCACGTTTTCACGAAGCGATTCGGCGGATCCGGGACCCTTGTCCAGGTCGGCGC
>Ga0207675_100005227_pt1 | contig 12495 bp, 9 predicted proteins | sample KBSSwiS42_FD_184305 | JGI IMG/M metagenome (GOLD analysis project Ga0207675, IMG submission 184305) | Switchgrass rhizosphere microbial communities from Kellogg Biological Station, Michigan, USA - KBS Switchgrass S4-2 (SPAdes) (version 2) | ecosystem: Host-associated > Plants > Roots >... | reverse complement strand
GCGCCAGAAAAACCGGGAGCCGCGCCAGCGCGCCCATGCGCGCGGGTTTTGCTTCTGACGGAGTTCGGTTCTCGTTCACCGGCATGGCCTCTTAATACACGTCGACCTGATAGCGGTCATTCTTTTTCAGTTCGGCGACATAGCGCGCGGCATCTTCGGGACTGCCTTTGCCGTGTTCGGCCACAACATCTATAAGAGCGCGTTCAACATCTTTCGCCATGCGCAAAGCATCGCCGCACACATATATGTGCGCACCACGCTCAAGCCAGACCCAAAGATCGCGCCCGTCATCGCGCATGCGGTTCTGGACGTAGATTTTCTCGTCGCCGTCGCGCGACCAGGCCAGCGTCAGGCGGGTGAGATGGCCCGACTTGCGCATGGCCTTGAGTTCTTCCTCGTAGAAGAAATCGTAGTCACTGCGCTGGTGGCCGAAATACAGCCAGTTCGGCCCTGGTGCATTGGTCGCGAGACGCTCCTGCAGAAACGCGCGGAACGGCGCGATGCCGGTGCCGGGCCCGATCATGATGATCGGCTTGTTCGGATCGGCCGGCAGCGCGAAGTGCTGTGCCTTCTGCACATAGACGCGCACCCTCTCACCGGGCTCGATGCGGCCCGCGAGGAAGGTCGAGGCGACCCCGAGGCGGATCCGTTTGGTGATCTCGTAGCGCACTGCATCGACCGTGAGCGAAACCCGGCCGGCATTCATTTTGGGCGAGGACGAGATCGAATAGACCCGCGGCTGCAAGGGATCGAGCGCTTCGACGAAGGCTTCGGGATCGGGCCTTATCCCGTCGAATTTCTGCAAGGCCGCCAGCACGTCGAGGCTCGCGGCATCGCCGTCCGGATCCTGTCCGGAGGCGATCGCCTTTGCTGTCTTGCGCCGGTCTCCGCCGGTCAAAAAGGAAATGAGCTGGAACAGAATGTCGGGCGCAGGCGACAGCGACACGCCATCGCTCAACGTTTCCCGCAGCGTCCGTCCGCCGATCGGAAAATCCGGCGGCGCGCCCAGCGCCGCAATCACCGCATCGACCAGCCCCGGATCGTTGATCGGATAGATGCCAAGCGAGTCACCGACCTCGTAGGCAAGCTCGGTGCCTGCAAGATCGAGCTCGATGTGCCACGTCTCTTTCTGCGACCCGTCCTTGTTGAGACGGTGGCGCTGCGCGAGCGTCGCGACGACGGGATTATCGCGCGAATAGCCGAGCTTGGCCGGCGGCGCGGGCGCGGTCGTTTCGGCCAACGGCGCGGCGCCCGGCGTTTCGAGCTCGCGGTAAAGCTCCTTGAGCATGCGGGCGGTCTCCTTGCCGCCCGGCACGCAGAGATTCAGACGTCCTTCCTTCTTGACGAAGATCGCTTGCGAATAGTCCTTGCAGTTATAGCCGCACTGCCCGCAATCCTGTTGCGCCATCGCCGCCATCATGCGGCGCGGCAGCGGCTTGCCCTCGGCGAGCTTCATGCGGTCGACAAGCGGCATCGCCGGGTCGTGCCACGGAGCGCCGTCATCAATTTCGGCGGCCGGCGCCAGCGCGACACCGGGCACAAGCTGCGCGACCTCCTGCGCGGTCAGCGGCGTCACGCCTTCCGTCAAACCATAGAGCCCGGCGAACAGGCCATTCAGCCAGGCGCGCTGCTCGGGCGAGAACGGCGCATTGTCCGGCAGGAAAGACGGAATTGGCGGACGTGGCGTGATGCTCATGCGGCCTCCGCGGCGAATGCCTTGAGCGCGTCGATCTCGTGGCGGCGTGCGAATTCGATGAAGCTTTCTTGCGGTGAAGCGCGATGGGCCAGGTACGCCTTGAGGATTCGCTCGACCGTCTGCGGCGCATCCTCGGCCTTCACATCGCGGTAAAGCTCACGCCCGAGCGCGGCGTCAGGCCCAAAACCGCCGCCGACCAGCACGTGATAACCCTCGACCGGATCGGTGTCCTCGTTGTCCTGTACCTTGCACGCCAACAGGCCGATCTCGGCGACGAAATGCTGCGCGCAGGAGTGATGGCAGCCGGTCAGATGGATGTTGACCGGGATATCGAGAGAAATGCGCGTTTCGCACCAGCGCGCGATCTCTTCGGCGTGCCGCTTGGTGTCAGAGGCGGCGAACTTGCAGCCGGTATTGCCTGTGCAGGCGACGAGGCCTGAACGGAGCGCATTGGCTTCAATGGCAAGACCAAGCGTTTCAATGCGCCGGCGCGCGTCCTCGAGCCTGTCCGTTGGCACGCCGGAAATCAGCAGGTTCTGCCATACGGTCAAGCGGATATCGCCGTCACCGAATTCGTGCGCGACATCGGCCAACCCGCGCATCTGAGCGACGCCGAGATAGCCGACCGGCACTACGACACCGATCCAGTGCAGGCCGCTCTGCTTCTGCGCATGGATGCCGATATGGTCGGTGCGCGAAAACGGCGGCCGTGGCGCCAGCGCGCCCGGCGCGGCGCGGTCGAGCTTGCGGCCGAGCTTTTCCTCCATGAGCGTGAGAAATGCCTCAACGCCGATCTTCTCGAGCACATATTTGAGCCGCGCCCTGGTCCGGTCGGTGCGGTCGCCGTGATCGATGAACACGCGCACCACCGCGTCGGCGGTCAATGTCGCCTCGGCTGGCCGGACGAGGACGCCGGTATCGCCGGCGAAACTGCGGTGGCCGGTCAGTCCACCAAGACAAAGACGAAACCAGACGCCCGGCTCGAGCCCGAAGCCTTCGTTCACCTGCACCGCCTGGAAGCCGATGTCGTTGGTGTCTTCCAGCACGGGGACCACGCCCGCGCCGTCGAAACCAACATTGAACTTGCGCGGCAGGCCGTAGAGCGAGCGGTCGTTGAGGATGTGGAAGTGCCATTCGCGCGCATAAGGGCGCGTGTCGATCAGTTCCTGCGGGTCGATGCCGGCGGTCGGTGTGCCGGTGACGTTGCGGATATTGTCGGCGCCGGAGCCCCGCGAGCACAGACCGAGATCCTGCACCGCCTCGATCATTGCAACGGAGTTCTTCGCTTCGATCTCGCGGATCTGGATATTTGCGCGCGTCGTGACATGGGCGTAGCCGCCGCCATATCGTTCGGCGAGTTCGGCGAGCCCCGCGAGCTGCGCAGCCTTCAGAATTCCGTTCGGCAGCCGCAACCGGCACATGTAGGAATTCTGATTGGGTGCGACATAGAACAGCCCGAAGTACCGCCAGCGGAAATTATCCTGCGGCTTGGGATATTCGTTTTTGGCGGCGTGTGTCTTCAACCGCTCGTAAGTATCGAAAGGGTGTTCGTCGCGCTTGAACTTCTCCGGATCCGACAGCTTGCCGCCCGCAGCCAGCACGCGGTCCTGCGCCTTGCGCGCGGCGGCATCGGGACCAATCGCTTCTTTTGACGCGGGTGATGCGTCCGCAGCAGGCGCGGCGATTCCTTTCGCCGTCTTGGCGATCTGCAGCCCCGCGACAAATCCTTCGAGATATCGTTTTTGTTCGGGCTCGAAGTCGCCAGACGTTGTTTCGCCTGCCGACTTGGTCGTGGTCCCGGCTTCAGTCGTCATCCGTTCGGCACCTGCACAGTCTCTCCGCCTGCTATCTCAGCAATCACCGTGCCAGAGGATAACAGGCTGATATCAAATGATTTTATTGAGGCGCAAGACGCCGCTGCCCGGTAATTAGCCGATGGCGACGCAATTTTGTGCACTGCAACGCAAATGGGCAGAACGGTTTCACCCACGGCGCACCCATCGAGATGCGGCCTGACCGCACACGACGACCCATTTTCCACGCTGAAAGCCCACAACCGGCGCGTTAGCGCGCGGCCATCCGCCAGTTGGCATGTCAATTGCTCAAAGGCGATTGAGAAACTGCAACCGACCAAAAGGAGAGCGCGCCCGTGTCTTATCTCGTCCCTTCGGAATTCGTCACCAAGATGATCGACGCTGGTGAGTCAAAAATCTTCATGTCGACAAGAGACACGCTCGTGCGCGCCTACATGGCCGGCGCAATTCTCGCATTGGCGGCCTGGTTCGCCATCACGATCAACGTCAACACCGGCCAGCCGCTGGTTGGCGCGCTTCTGTTTCCGGTCGGATTTTCAATGCTCATTCTTCTGGGCTTCGACCTGCTGACGGGCGTGTTCGTCCTCTGTCCACTCGCCTGGCTCGACGGTCGGCCGGGCGTCACGATCAGCGGAATTCTGAGAAATTGGGGTCTCGTTTTTGTCGGCAACTTTGCCGGCGCGCTCACGACGGCGTTTTTGATGGCATTCGTGACGACGTACGGCTTCACACAGGCGCCGGATAAGGTCGGCACCGTCATCTCAAACATCGGCGAGGCCCGGACTCTCGGCTACGCGGCGCACGGCGCAGCCGGCATGGCGACACTGTTCCTGCGTGGTGCGCTGTGCAACTGGATGGTTTCGTTGGGCGTGGTCGGCGCCATGATCTCTACGACGGTCCCTGGAAAGGTTCTCGCGATGTGGATGCCGATCCTGGTCTTCTTCTACATGGTCTTCGAGCATTCCGTCGTGAACATGTTCCTGTTCCCGTCGGGCCTGATGCTGCACGCGCCGTTCTCGATCGCGGACTATTTCATCTGGAACGAGATTCCGACCGTGCTCGGCAATCTGGTCGGCGGCCTTTCCTTCACCGGTCTCACCCTCTATGCCACGCACGTGCGGACCGCACCCAAGCGCACCGCCGCGCTCAAGCGCGTCGCGTGATGCAATTTGCTATTGTGGAGCCTCAACCCGCCCGGGTTGAGGCTCCTTTTTTGGTTCGTCCCATGCCAGGCCAGCTCGCAATATCGATCGGGCAGCACTCCGACAAAGGCCGCAAGGACACCAATCAGGATTTTCACGGCGCGTTGATTCCGGAAGAGCCGCTGCTGACCCTGAAGGGCATCGCCATTGTCCTGGCCGATGGCATCAGCACCAGCGAAGTCAGCGACGTCGCCAGTGAATCGGCCGTCAAAAGCTTTCTGACGGATTATTACTGCACGTCGGATTCATGGTCCGTCAAAACATCGGCGCAGCGCGTCATCGCCGCGACGAACTCCTGGCTGCACGCACAGACGCGGCAGAGCCAGTATCTCTACGACAAGGACCGCGGCTATGTGTGCACGCTCAGCGCCATGGTCATCAAGTCAACGACGGCGCACATTTTTCATATCGGTGATGCCCGTATATATCGCGTTGTCGGACGCGGCCTGGAACAACTGACCGAGGATCACCGGGTCATTGTCTCGTCCCAGCAGAGCTATCTTGGCCGCGCCTTGGGCATCAATCCCCAGATCGAAATCGACTATCGTGCCGTCACGATCGCAAAAGGCGACCTTTTTCTGCTGGCGACCGACGGTGTTTACGAGCACGTCGGCAGCCGTTTCGTCGCCGAAACAATTACCGGTCACGCCAACGACCTCGACAGCGCCGCGTCCGTGATCGTCGAAGAAGCCAAGCGTCGCGGCAGTTCCGACAACCTGACCGTCCAGATCGTCAGAATTGATGCGCTGCCGGACAGCGAGAGCAGCGAAATTGTCAGGCAAGCGGCGGAGCTGCCGAGCCCTCCTCTGCCGGAGCCGAGAACGGTACTGGACGGCTACCAGATCGTGAGGGAAATCCACGGCAGCAGCCGCAGCCATATCTACCTGGCGGTCGACAGCGCGGATGGCGCCATGGTCGCCGTCAAGATTCCGTCGATCGACCTGCGCGGCGACCCCGCCTATCTGCAGCGGTTCATGATGGAGGAATGGGTGGCCCGGCGCATCAGCAGCGCCCATGTCCTGAAGCCCCGCATCCAGTCGAGACGGCAAAACTACCTGTACGTCGTGACGGAATTCGTCGACGGGCAGACCTTGGCCCAGTGGATGATCGACAATCCCAGCCCGGACCTGGAAACGGTGCGCGGAATTGTCGAGCAGATCGCCAAAGGACTGCAGGCGTTTCACCGGCTGGAGATGCTGCATCAGGACCTGCGGCCCGACAACATCATGATCGACAGGACCGGCACCGCGAAAATCATCGATTTCGGCTCTGTCAGAATCGCTGGCATCACGGATGATGCAAGCGATGACGCTCGCGCTATTCTGGGGACGGCGCAGTATACCGCGCCCGAATATTTCCTCGGCGAGGGCGGATCGCAGCGTTCCGATATCTTCTCGCTTGGAGTCATCGCCTATCAGATGCTGACCGGCCGGCTGCCATACGGCGCCGAGGCCGCCAGGACAAGGACGAAGGCTCAGCAAAAAAATTTAAAATACCAATCCATCCTGAACGATACCCGTGACATCCCGGCCTGGATCGACGGCGCGCTCAAGAAGGCCGTGCACCCCGATCCCTATCAGCGCTATGAGGAACTATCCGAGTTCGTCTTCGATCTTCGTCATCCCAATAAGAAATTTGTCGAGTCGGCGGCGAAGCCGCTCATCGAGCGCGATCCTTTGCTGTTCTGGAAATGCCTGTCTGCGATTTTGTTCGTTGCTCTTCTGATCGCCCTGGCCCTGTTCCAATTCGGCAAGCACTAGCCAGTCTGCAACCGCCTATTTCGGCTTATAGGCGCGGACATTCGCATGAAAATCTGCGCCGTTGCCGCTCGCGGCGATGTGGCCGGCGCGGATCACGAAGTCGCCGAAGCGCTCGCTTTTCTGCCGCCCGGCGACGTAAGCCGCAAACAATGGATCGAGCGCGGCGACGATGCCGGCGTGATCGAGATCTTCGGCGTAGAGCTTGTTCATGCGCGAGCCGTCGAAGGCCGCGCCGAGATAAAGGTTGTAGCGGCCAGGCCCTTTGCCGACCAAGCCGATCTCGGCGAGATAAGGCCGCGCGCAGCCGTTCGGGCATCCGGTCATGCGGATGACGATGTCGTCAGCTGACAGTCCGTGCGCTGCAAGTTTCCGATCGAGCGCGTCGAGCAGCTCCGGCAGATAGCGCTCGCTCTCCGCCAGCGCGAGGCCGCAGGTCGGCAGCGCGACGCAGGCCATCGAATTGCGCCGCAGCCCTGACCAGGGCGCGAGCAGGCCTGCCTCGCGCGCGATTCGTTCGATCTCGGCCTGCTTCTCCGTCGGCACGTTGGAGATGACGAGGTTCTGGTTCGGGGTGATGCGGAAATCGCCGTCATGCATCTGCACAATGGTGCGCAACGCGCTCTGCTGCGCGGCGCCAGGTACGTCGTGCACGCGTCCGTTCTGCACGAACAATGTGAGATGGCCACGCCCGTCGGCGCCTTCGGTCCAGCCGTAGCGGTCGCCGGTCGAGGTGAATGTATAGGGCTTTGCCGGCGCGAGCTTGACGCCAGCGCGTTTCTCGACCTCGGCGCGGAACGCATCGATCCCGCGGTCCTCGATCGTGTATTTGAGGCGCGCGTGCTTGCGGTTCTTGCGGTCGCCCCAGTCGCGCTGCACCGTCACGACCGCCTCGGAAACTTTCAACACATCGTCGGTGCGGCAGAAGCCCGTGACCTCGGCGATGCGCGGATAGGTGTCGGGCTCGCCATGGGTCATGCCCATGCCGCCGCCGACGGTCACGTTCCAGCCGGCAATGTCGCCGACCTCATCCGTGATCGCAATGTAGCCGAGGTCGTGCGCGAAGATATCGACGTCGTTCGACGGCGGCACCGCCACCACCACCTTGAATTTGCGCGGCAGGTAGGTCTTGCCGTAGATCGGCTCCACCACCACCTCCTCCTCGCCACCCGCGATGCGCTCGCCGTCGAGCCAGATTTCGCGGTAGGCCGGCGTATGCGGCAGCAGATGATCGGAGATCGCGCGCGCCAGCGCGAGCGCTTCCGCATGCGCGCGCGACTGCTCCGGCAGCACATTGCACATGACGTTGCGGTTGATGTCGCCGCAGGCCGCGATCGAATTGAGCAATACGGTGTCGATCGCCTTTAGCGTGGCCTTCAGGTTCGACTTGATGACACCGTGCAACTGCACCGTCTGCCGCGTGGTGAGCCGCATCGTGCCGTTGCCGTAATCGCGGGCGACCTTGTCGAGCGCGAGCCACTGTTGCGGCGTCAGCACCCCGCCCGGAATGCGCACGCGGATCATGAAGGCGAAGGCCTTCTCCATCTTCTTGCGGGTGCGCTCGGGCCGCAGGTCGCGGTCGTCCTGCAGGTACATGCCGTGGAACTTCACCAGCTGCGCGTCGTCCTCGATGATGGCGCCGGTGATCTCCTCGCGCAGGCCCTGCTCAAGCGTGCCGCGCAGATAGTCGCTCGCTTCCTTGATGCGCTCGTTGCGCGACAGTTCGTCGGTCATTGTTTTACCCGTGGAAGACGCGCGTAAACGCGCTTATGACGTCCAATAGGGCAGGATCAATACGTGTCCTGCAGATAGCGCTTTTCGCGCTCCAATGTCACCACTGCCTGCTCGGCCGCTTCGGGGGTGAGGGATTTCACGTCGGCAAAAGCGCGCACCAGCGCGGCGCGCACGTCCTTCGCCATCGCCTTGGCATCGCCGCACACATAGAAGTAGGCGCCGCCGTCGAGCCATCCGACCAGCTCGCTGCGGCGGTCCCACAATTTGTGCTGGACGTAGATCTTCTCCGGCGTGTCGCGCGAGAAGGCGACATCCATGCGCGTCAGGGCGCCGTCCTTGAGCGCGTCCTGCCAGTCGAGCTGGTAGAGGAAGTCGTGCGTGAAGGTGCGGTCGCCGAAGAACAGCCAGCTGCGTCCGCTCGCTTCGGTCGCGCGGCGCTCCTGCACGAAAGCACGGAACGGCGCGACGCCGGTGCCGGGGCCGACCATGATGACGTCCCTGTCGGGCGCCGGCAGCGCGAAATGCTTGTTGGGCTTGAGCTTCACGCGCACGCGGCCGCCCTTTTTGAGGCGCTCGGCGACGTAGTTCGAGGCGACGCCCTTGCGCGCGCGGCCATGGCTCTCGTAGCGCACAGCGGAAATGAGCAGATGCGCCTCGTCGCCCACTTCGCGCCGCGACGATGCGATCGAATAGGCGCGCGGGGCCAGCGGCCGTGTCAGCGCGCGCAATTTCTCGGCATCGAGCGCAATCGGGAACGTGGCGATGAGGTCGATCAGCTGCCGCCCGGCGATCCATTCGCGCGCCTGCCCGTCGGCAATGAGCGCCTTAACGTAGTGATGGCCGGTCTTTTCCGCATAGGCCTCGACCGTCTTGAGCGACAAAGTGGTCACGTCGCGCGACTTGATGAAGTCGTTGCGCAGCTTCTCGTCGCCCGTAAGCCCCGCGACCTTCAGCAGCTCGTCCACATAGTCCGGATCGTTCTCGGGATAGAGGTCGAGGGAATCGCCCGGCTGGTAGGCGGGCGCGCCATTCTCGAACGACAGCGCCAGGTGAATGGTCTCCTTGTCCGAGCGCGAGGAATTCAGATCGACATGCTCGGTGATCTCGGCCTCGACAATGTCGGTGCTCGCAGGCGCTGCGGGCTTGCCGCCGAAATCGACCTCGATCACGCGGCCGCCGGCATTCGGAGGCGTCAGCACTTTAACGGCGTCGCCGATCCAGCGCGCCGCAGGTTCCGCGAAATCGAGATCGCAATCGACGCGGTCAACCACGCGCTTGCCGCCGAGGGCCGCGAGCCTTTCGTCGATCTTCCTGCCGATGGCGCAGAACTCCGCATAGGCGGTGTCACCGAGCGCCAGCACGCCGAATTCGACGCCGTCGAGGCGCGGCGCACCCTCGCCCATCAGCTCGTTATAGGCCCGCACGGCGCGCGCCGGCGGGTCGCCCTCGCCCCAGGTGGCGACGATGAAAACGAGCTTCTTGGCCGAGGTGAGCGCCGCGAGATCGAGGTCCGCCATGTCGATGACATTCGGCTTGAGGCCGTTCTTGCGCGCCGCCTTGGCAATGTCGCCGGCGAGCTTTTCCGAATTCCCGGACTCGCTCGCATACACAATGGTCAATGGCTCCGCCGGCCGCGCCGGCGCGGCCGGTTGTGCCTGCTGGCCGGTTGCGGATTCAACGCCCGCCAGAAAGCCCGCAAGCCATGCGCGCTGAACCGCGTTGGCCGGCCCAACCACGCGGTTGAGCAGCGCGACGTCCTCCTCGGAGAAGGGCGCGGTCTTTGGGATGTTGGCGAAACCGGACGACATTCACTGACCTCAGTTGGGCAGCCAGGGCTGGATGGCGATGACGATTCCAAGCGTGAGGATCGCAATGCCAACTTCGCCGACGGCCCCGACGATGAACGGATAAAGCCCCTGCTTGCGCATGGCGCGGAAATCGGTGGAGAGCCCGACGCCCGCAAACGTCAGCAGGAAGGCCCAGCGTGACAAATTGGCGATGTCGGCAGTTTGTTCCTTCGAGAACGCGCCGAAGGTCGCGAGCAGCGACACCGCAAGAAAGCCGAGCACGAATTTCGGAAACTTCGCCCACAGGAACGCGAGCTTGTTGTCGACGGTGCGGGCTTCGCCCCTGGCGGCCCAATAGATCGCATAGCCCAGCACGACAAAGCCGATGGTCGAATTGCGCGTGGTCTTGGCCAGCACGGCGATCTTGCCGGCCTGCTCCGACCACAGGTTGCCGGCGGCAACCGCTTCCGCGGTGTTGTCGATCGACAGCCCGGCCCACAGACCGTAGGCGTGATCGGTGAAGCCTACGAATTGTCCGATCAGCGGATAGGTGAAAAGGCCAATGGCGCCGAGCGCCAGGATCGCGGCGATGGCGAAGGATGCATCTTCATCCTTTGCGTTGATCGCGCCCTTGGCCGCGATAATGGCGGACACGCCGCAGATCGACGAGCCGACCGCGAGCAGGCTGGTGAGCTTGGGCGAAAGCTTGAACGTCCGGCCGAGCCAGGTCATCAGCACGATCGACAAGGCCAGCTCGAGCGCGACCGCCACCAGGCTGATGCCGCCGAGCTTGAGCACGTCGCCGACAAGGAAGCGCACGCCGAGCAGGACGATGCCGAGCTTGAGGAAGAATTCGTAGGTGGCGATGCCGGCCTTGAAAATCTTCGGCACGCCGACGGTGTTGGCGACGATCAGTCCGATGACGATCGCCCACAGCACATATTCGATGTTCGGAAACGCAAGATGATTGGTCTTGCCGTAAGCATTGATGCTCTGCTCGATCAGCTTGCCGCTATAGCCGATGGTTAGCAGCAGGGCGACACCGGGCAGAAGCTCGACGAAACGCTGAGGCAGGGAAAAACGCGAGGCAGCGGCAACCGCAGTGCTCATGGTTTCACCACGGAACGCGCGGCAGGATGCCGAGAACGACCAGGACGACGAAGGCGGTCGCGATCGCCACGGCCCAGCTGTCGAGCGTGATCCGCTGCAGCAGGCGAGGCTCGTGCGAAAAATCGGTCATCGAAACAACTCCCGTTCAATCACCAGGAGCCGATAACTAGGAGATTATTCTGCGAAATCGCAATAAGTGCCCGAAAATAAGAAGAAATTTGCTTCTTCAGGCGGCCACCAGCGTAACAATTTCCTTCCCCACTCGCGTTGTGGAGAACGCCGGTTACGCTCGAAAGCCGCATTTACGTATGCAAAACACGGAACATGTCGCTCACTCCGGACCATAGTCGCTGATGCCGAGCTATCGCCGCCGGCTGCACGACGTCCTGTCGCCGCGCGAGCTCCGGCTGTTCGCGCGTCTCGACACGCCGCAAAAGATTCAAACGTTCCTGGACAAGCTGCCGGTGAACTTCAGTCTTAATGGCGACACCGCGATGTCGCCGCGCCGCGTGCTTGAGGCGCGCATGGCGCATTGCGCGGAGGCCGCGGTCTTCGCCGCCGCGGCGCTTGCCTATCACGGCCGGCCGCCGCTGTTGATGGACATCCGCGCGCTGCCGCGCGACCAGGACCACATCGTCACGCTGTTTCGCGAGCGCGGCCTATGGGGCGCGATCAGCAAGACCAACCACGCCGTCCTGCGCTGGCGCGACCCGATTTATCGCAGCGTGCGCGAGCTCGCGATGAGCTACGCGCACGAATATTGTCTGCCGGGCGGCAAGAAATCGATGCTGTCTTATTCGAAGCCGTTCTCGCTCGCGCGCTACGCGCCGAAGGACTGGGTGATCGCGCCGGAGGATCTCGACCAGCTGCTGGTCGATCTCGATACGTCGCCGCATCGTCCCGTCGCGCCGGCGCACGCGCTGCGCAAACGCCGCCGCGTCTCCCGTGTCGAGCTGCTCTCGCAGGACGTGGTCGAGTGGCCGGAGCCGAAGGTGAAGAAAAAGAAGAAGAAGCGGAAGGCACGACCCTAGCCCGGTCATTGCCGGGCTTGACCCGGCAATCCATGAGGCGGCGCAGCAATCACAACGGTAAGGGTATCATCGCGGCATCTCATCATGGATGCCCGGGACAAGCCTGGGCATGACAATCGAGAGGCAGCATGACAGTCGAAACGCCGCCCAGTATAACGCAATGCATGGTGTGACCTGAGGCAACCCGCGTGGCGTCGTTCATCTACCGCAGGCAATTGACCATCGAATGGGGCCAGTGCGATCCGGCCGGCATCGTGTTCAACAGCCGCTACTTCGAGATCTTCGACACCAACACCTGGAAAATGTTCGAGGCAGCCCTCGGCGTGAAGCCGCATGAGCTCGCCGGCGCCTTCGGCATTATGGG
>Ga0207675_100005226_pt1 | contig 12495 bp, 9 predicted proteins | sample KBSSwiS42_FD_184305 | JGI IMG/M metagenome (GOLD analysis project Ga0207675, IMG submission 184305) | Switchgrass rhizosphere microbial communities from Kellogg Biological Station, Michigan, USA - KBS Switchgrass S4-2 (SPAdes) (version 2) | ecosystem: Host-associated > Plants > Roots >... | reverse complement strand
ATGCGCGGCAGCCCCAGAGTATCCACCTTTCTGGGATGGCTCTCGGACGTGCTCGAAGGGTATGTCACACGTCCACGCTGACCTCGGGGCTACTCGCGGCGCAGCGCGTGCGCCGGCGAGAGCCGGATGGCGGCGCCGTTCATTCGCAGCCTGGGCCGTCAGTGCGTATCAGGCCGCCGACGACGATCGTGTTCGAGTCGACCAGCGTGCCCGTGTACGTCTGCTCAGGCCGGCGCCTGGCGGGGAAGGCAGCCCGCGGACCGAGGTGGGCCCCTCGATTGAGCGAGGTTTGAAACGGTCCCGTTCGCATCCGCTGGCAGGCTGGGCTCGTCATGGAAGCGACACGCAGCTTGGTACGGGCGATCGAGGTCTGGGTGCCACGCGGCGAAGTGCTGGTGCTGAGCTCCGGCGGGTACCGCGAACACGTCGAATTCGAACGCGTCAGCGCGCACTCCACGTTTCGGCGCGGCGAGGGCCTGCCGGGAGCCGTGTGGGGCACGGAGCGCGCCTTGATCTGGCGCGATCTCGGCGTCCATTTCGTGCGCGCCGAGCAGGCGAGAGCTGCAGGCATCGACGCCGCGCTGGCGATACCGGTGTTCAGCGGCCGCTCGCTGAGCGCCGTCATCGTGTTCTTGCTGCGCAAGGCGAGCAGCAATCCGGGTTGCATCGAGCTGTGGGACGTGAACGCCGACCTGCGCGTGCTGACGCACGGCGGTGGTCACTACTGTGGCTGCCCCGACTTCGAGACCTTCAGCCACTTGATCCAGTTTCCCGTTGGCACGGGGCTGCCCGGTGGCACCTGGGCCGCCGGCAAGCCCTTCGTGTTGAACGACGTGCGCAGCGCCAACACCTTCGTCCGCGCCGGACTGGCCGCCCGCTACGGGCTCGCCTTCGGCGTGGGCCTGCCGATCCGGCGCGGCCCCAGCGTGTCCCACGTGGTGACGTTCATCGCCGCGGCAGAGCGCCCGTTCCTGCAAGCCTTCGAGCTGTGGGAGGCGCTCGAGGGCTCCGGCGGAGCCCGCCTGGCGCTGCGGGCCGCGGCAGAGGCGGTGGCCGAGCCTGCTGCGCGCGAGGCGCCCGGCGAGTCCCTCTCCGCCGAGGTGATGCTCAGCGGAGTGCCGCAGGTCGTCAGCGTCCAGGTGCCCGAGGACGCCCCCATCGAAGGCGACGCCGCGCCGCGCCTTGCACTCGGCATTCCCATGGTCGATGGCGCAGGCACACACTGCGTCGCTTGCCTCGTCTTCTAGCCTGGCGCCGTTGCTGACGGGCTGTCACTGCTCGGACATCACAGCAGCGAAAAGGCAGCACCACCCGCGCTCGAGCCGAGACTGGGGACCGGCAACGCCGGGCGTCTGCCGGTTGGCACATGCTAGGGGGCTCGGCGTCGTACGCCTCCGAGCCCATCAGGATATGCCCGCTGGGCAAGGGGCGCGACGACGAGGCTCATCGCCCGTCCCTGTTGTGGTTGAAAATATGGAACCTACCGAGTCGATAGGTAACGAAGCGAGGTCGGCGTCCACGTACAGGCCTGTCGATGACAGGCAGGGGCGCAGCCTGCTATCTCCACTTCACCGCCGGAGTCAGGCGAAAATGGCGACGATTCGGCTGAGTACCATGCTCATGTCGCTGGCGTGGCTCGTCTGCTCGAGCGCTTGCACTCGCTCGTCTTCCGGGAGCGCTGGCAGAACCTCGAGCCGACTCACAGGCAGCGCGGCGGCCGCGCCGCCCGACGAGAGCAAGCTCTCCGTCAGCGATGGCTCTGTCCCGGGCGGCTTTGGGCAGGCCCTCGCCTCGAGCGGCGACCTGCTCGTCAGCACGGCTCCCTCGACCCAGATCGGCGACCAGACCTTTGCCGGTGCGGCCTACCTGTTCCAGCGAGACCAGGCCAAAGGTCAATGGATCGAGCAGCGCCAGATCGTGCCGCAGGACATCATGGCTTTCGAACAGTTCGGACTCAACGTGAGCCTCGACGGAGATACCCTGGCCGTTGGAGCTCCGAATGCGGAGGTGGGAGGGGTCCTTCAGCAGGGCGCTGTCTACATCTTCGAGCGCAACCAGGGCGGCGCCGATCAGTGGGGAGAGGTGCTCGAGCTCAGCGACGCCAGCGTGGGCGTCGGCGGCCACTTCGGCGCCAGCCTGGCGCTCGCAGGCGATCTGTTGGTCGTCGGCGCGACCATGCCTCCGGCGCTCTTCGGCGGCAAAGTGGCGATCTTCGAGCGTGACCGCGGAGGCCCCAATGCGTGGGGGCGGGTCAGCACCATCAACGACAGCGACGTGGGCGACGGAGGCGAGGTCGAGGCCTTCGGCAGTGCACTGGCGCTCGAGGGTGACCTGTTGCTGGTTGGCGCGGAGTCCGCGGACGTCAGCTACTACGATGAGAACGATGGTGCCGCCTATTTGTTCAGCCGCGATCCGCTGGACCGCGACCGCTGGAGCCTGGTGGCCCGCCTGGCCGCTGCGGAAGCTCTCGCCTGTACGGGTGGCGCCACACTCTCCGATCTCGCGACGAAGACGCCGGACGCCCTCGCGGAGGCCCGCCGCTGCGCCAGGCAGGACAGTCGCAGCGACAACGACCATTTCGGTGCCTCCGTCAGCCTGCGGGGCGACACAGCCGCGGTGGGTGCACTTTCTGCGGAGAGCGCAGACGGCTCCGGCTTCGCCACCGGCGCCGTCTATCTGTTTCGGCGCGACCCGACAACGGCCACGACGTGGACACAGGCGGCAAAGATGTATGCCAGCGACGCCGACCAGTTCAATTACTTTGGCGCTGCCGTCGCGCTCTCCAGCGACACGTTGCTGGTCGGTGCCAAGGGAGCGACCGTCGACTCCAAGCGGTCCGAGGGCGCCGCCTACGTGTTCCAACGTGATGCTGCATCGGGCGGATGGCACGAAAACCGTAAGCTGAGACCCAGCGACGGTCTGAGCAACGCCGGTTTCGGTAGCGCGGTCGCCATTCAGGACAACACCTTGTTGCTCGGCGCGCCCGGGCAGCAAGGTGGGCTCGGAGCCGTTTACCTCTATCGAGCGCCAAGCCAGAGCTCGAGCCGGTGCCAGCCGCCCTTCGAGCTCAACGCCGAGCTCAGTGAGGCCGGCATGATCACAGACGCCTCGGGCGTGCGGCTCGGCGCAGTGCAAGGAGCCCTGCCAGGGCCCGTGCGGGTTTGGGTGCACGAGGTGGGGGCGCCTACCGAGCCTCTGTTCAACGGTGCAACGCCCGTCGGTGCCTACTACAGCGTCGGCAGTGAGTGTACCACCTTCGCACCCCGGGCAGCGCCGTTCGTACTGGCACTGCCCGTGCCCGAAGGGGCGGACGTGTCGCATCTGGCGGTCGCGGAGCTCACGCCCGCGAAGTACCTGCTCGACGGCCCCGTCGGCGGCGAGTTCTGGGAGCCGGTCCAGGGAATCTACGACGCGCAGAAGTCAGCATACCTCGTCACGCTAGCCACGCTCGCTGGCGAGGGCACAACCTTCGTTCTGATCGATCACCCAGACCTGGCGCCTCTGGACCTGACCGTGCCGTCGCTGGCCGCGCGCAGCCGAAACGTCGATGCCAAGCCACTCTTCTACTACGCCCGATGTGTGGGATTTCCGAGCGGCGGAGACTGCGGCTCCTCGGAAGTAGACCGCGTCCAAGCCGAGTTGCTCGCGGCCGACCACAGCTATCGAAACCTCGGATTTTCCGTCGCAGGACTCTTCGACTACTACGCCCTGTTCGAATCTGAGGAAGACGTGTTTCACCTCCAGCGACTGCCCTACAAGAAGGCCTTCATTCGATCCGCCGCAGAGCCCGAATGCCACCCCGAGGGAGGCCGATATCATCACATCGACGACGCCATCACGATCTGTCTTCCCGCCGGTGGGATTCCATCGAACGCATGGTTGCGCTACGTGGTTCGCCATCAGATGTTCCACGCGATCCAGTTTGGATATGGCCAGGTGCGTTCGAGCTTGAGCCAAGCGCTGTCCAATACGACGCCCTGGGATCCGTGGCTGATCGAGGGCACCGCAGACGCGGCGGTGGAGTCCGACACCGTGATGCGCCGAACGGCTGGAGGCGGCGCCGGGCTGGTGCGATCGCTGCGCCCCGTCGACGTGCGGCTGACGGATGAGCGCACGGAGACGACGACGTTTCCCTATGACACGCAGGATTTTTGGGTTTACCTGTTTCAGTCTCACGGTCGAGCTTTCGGGCTCTCGGAGCTGGATTCGGTATTTCAATTCGGTGCCTCGACGGCATCGCTTGCCGCCTGGTTCGACGCTTCCAAGAGCTTGGCTTTCGGCAGGCTCGGCGCAGAGTACTGGGGCTGGGTAAGGAACCAGGTCAATGAGAAGCAGGTCACGTTCGACGGCGCGTTGCTCAGCCCGTGCCGGCTCGAGCTGGGCCTGATCGGGCGGGGGAGCGAGGACAATCCGGACATCCTCTGGCCGGCTTCCAACAAGGTCATTGGCGAGCTCCAGCCCCTGCAAGCCAGGGCCGTCAAGATCGAGCTGACGGCGCCAGCCCACGACGTCACGGTCTCTGCCGAGGGCGGTGGTCCCGACGTCTTCGCCTACAAGGTCTATGTTCCAAACGAGCCCGCGTGCGCAGATCCGGGCGTGGTCCCTGATAGCCAGCCGCGGACATTTCAGAGCCTCGACAAGGGAGCCGTGCTGTACGTCATCGTTGCGAGCCTTCAGTATCAAGGCAGCGCGCTGCCCCCGCTCTACCAGGTCTCGATCAGCGGGGGGCCTGGCTAGCCCAGCGTTCGGAGCTTGCGCCCCCTTGAACGCGTGCCGCGGCTCTGGGACGCGGCATTGCTCGATGCACTCGTGCGGTGCTTCGCCGCACGAGGCACAGCGGAAGAACGCCAGCTCTGATCGCGAACTGGACGCCCGCGACACGTGATCCTATCGGGGTGGACGAAATCGCGCTCGACGCGCAGCGCACCGGTTCGAGTTTTTGTCCCCACGGTTGCGGATGCGGGCTAGCCTCGCGCACATGAAGACGCGCTTTCTCAGACGGCAGCCCTTCCGTCGGCAGGCCTTCCGTCAGCAGGCCTTCCGTCGGCAGCTTCTCGCCTGCCGGATGCTGCTCTCCGGCGCCGTGGTGTCCGGCGCCGTCGCCTTCGTGGCCGCTTGCTCCACTCCCGCCGCTGGCACCCCCGCCGCGACAGCGTCCTCGAGCTCGAAAGGGGGCGAGCTCGCCGGCGCCGCGTCGGCTCCCCAGTTCGGCAAGAGCCCCATCAAAGACGTCATCGCCGCCATGACGCGAGACGAGAAGGTGCGGCTCGTCATGGGCACCGGCCTCGATGCTCCCGGTTTGCGCCCGGAGATCGCTGCGCCTGCCGGACCGCACAGCCACAGTCGCGTGCCGGGGTCGGCCGGGGAGACGCTGGCCATCCCGCGGCTCGGCATTCCCGCGATCGTGCTCGCCGACGGCCCTGCGGGGCTGCGCATCCAGCCGAAGCGCGAGGACTCGCCCGACGCCACCTTTTATTGCACCGCATTTCCCGTCGCCACTGCGCTGGCCGCCAGCTGGGATCCGAGCCTCGTCGAGCAAGTGGGCAAAGCCATGGGCGCCGAGGTGCGTGCCTACGGCGTCGACGTGCTGCTCGCTCCCGCGCTCAACATCCAGCGGCTGCCGCTCGGCGGCAGGAACTTCGAGTACTTCTCCGAGGACCCGCTGCTCTCCGGGCGCATCGCGGCGGCGGTAGTTCGCGGCGTGCAGGCGAACGGTGTCGGGACCAGCGTCAAACACTTCGCGGCCAACAACGAGGAGTGGAACCGCCGCGTGCTGGACGTCCGCGTCGACGAACGCGCGCTGCGCGAAATCTATCTGCGCGGCTTCGAGATCGCGGTGCAAGAGGGGCAGCCCTGGACGGTGATGTCGTCCTACAATCAGATCAACGGCACGTACACCTCCGAGGATCCTCGGTTGCTCACGAGCATCCTGCGCTCGGAGTGGCATTTCGGCGGTCTGGTGATGAGCGACTGGTTCGCCGGGCGCGATCCCGTGGCGCAAGTGAGCGCAGGCAATGATCTCCTGATGCCGGGTACGGAGCGTCAGCGCCAAGCCCTGCTCGCGGCACTGGAGCAGGGTCGCCTGGAAGAGTCGGTGCTCGATCGAAGTATCGCCAATCTGCTCGAGCTCATCGCCAAGACGCCCACCTTTCGGGGCGAGCCGGCGCCCGCCGTCGATCTGAAGGCGGGTGCGGCAGTGGCGCGCGCCGCGGCCGGGCAGGGGATGGTGCTGCTGAAGAACGACCGGGCCCGACTGCCCCTGGCGAAAGGCCTTCGTCTCGCGCTGTTCGGGAACGGCTCGTACGAAGTGCTGTCGAGCGGCACCGGCAGCGGGGACGTGAACGAGGCGTACACGGTGAGCACGGCGGAGGGGCTCGCGGCGGCGGGGTTTGCGCCAACCGCGAGTCTGAGCGAGCACTATCGAGCGTACCTCGCGAGCGAAAACGCAAAGCGGCCCCCGCGCGTGGGGATCGAGGCATTCCTGCCGATTCAGCTGGTTTCGGAGCTGGCGCTCGAGGCCGGGCTGGTCGAACGGAGCGTGCGTGAGGCCGATGCTGCGGTGCTCACGGTGCGCCGCAGCTCGGGTGAGTTCAGCGATCGCCCCGCCGACGATTTCTACTTGAGCGTGCCGGAGCAGGCGCTGCTGCGCCGCGTGTCGAACGCTGCCCGCGCAGCCGGCAAACCCTTGATCGCGATCCTGAACGTGGGCAGCCCCATCGAGACGGCGAGCTGGCGCGATCAAGTCGATGCGATGCTGGTGGCCTGGCAACCCGGGCAAGAAGCAGGGCACGCCATTGCCGACGTGCTCGACGGCGCCGTCACCCCGTCCGGCAAGCTGTCCATGACCTTTCCCCGGGATTGGAAAGACCTGCCTGCAGCGCGAGGATTTCCGGGCAAGGTGCTCGAACCGGGGGTGGACCCCCCGCCGTTCGGCGGCGCCAAGGCCGCCGAGGTCGATTATGCCGATGGCATCCAGGTCGGGTATCGGGCGCTCGCGACGAGCAAGGCCGCGGTGGCGTTCCCATTTGGTCATGGCCTGTCGTACACGACGTTCCGCTACGGCGCGCTCTCGGTGGCGTCGCAGCCCGGTGCGCCGGCGCACTGGAACGTGACGATCGCGGTGACCAACACCGGTAAGGTCCCTGGCGCGGAGGTCGTGCAACTGTATGTGAGCGCGCCCAAGGGTGGTCTGTCGAAACCCGCGCTCGAGCTGCGCCGCTTCGGCAAGACGCGGCGCCTCGCACCGGGGGAGGCCGAGACACTGGCATTCGAGCTCGGTCCGCGCGAGCTCGCCTCCTTTGATCCTGCTGCCTCGGCTTGGCTGGTCGATCCGGGCACGTACACGCTCCGCGCCGGCGCCTCCTCGGCGGATCTGCGCCAGACGGCGGCGCTGCAGGTGGCGCAAGCGTTGAACCTACCGCTCCGCTAACGTCGTCGCGGTCGAGCCGGCGGGTGCCTGATCGCTCGGAGCTGTGCGAGCGGCGCGGGGATCGTCGATGCCCTCGGCTCGACCCGCCTCCAGCGACCGAGCTGACCACCACCTCGCTCGGCGTGAGCGCGCTGCACGCGAGCAGCGCGCTCTGCAGCGCTGCGGCCGATGCGGGCCGCGCGCTCGGTGACTTGGCGAGACACGCGAGAACGATCGCCTCGAGCGCCTCGGGGATCGCTCGCGCGCTGCGCTGCGAGGGCACGACCGGCACTTCGTACAGGTGCTTGACGCAGAGCTCGACCAAGGTGCAGCCGCTGAACACGTGCTGCCCGGTGAGCAGGAAGTAGCCGACCGCACCGAGCGCATACAGGTCGACGCTCGGGTGGATCGCGTCGGGTGCGGTGATCGCTTCGGGGGCCAGGTACAGCGGCGTGCCGGAGATTGCGTCCGCGTCGTTCGCGAGCGTCTCGGCTGCACCCTGGATCTGGGCCAGGCCGAAGTCGACGAGCTTGACGTGGTCCTCGGCAGCGCGCGCCACGACCATGATGTTCGCCGGTTTGACGTCGCGGTGCACGATGCCCTGGCGATGGGCGAAGCTGAGAGCTGCGCTGACCTGGCTCAGGATGCCGATCGCGCGCGCCGCCGGCAGCGGTCCTTCGCGCTCGACCAAGGTCTGCAGATCGACGCCCTCGACGTATTCCATCGCGAAGTACGGCACGCCAGCTGGGCCGAACCCGCTGTCCAGGATCGAAACGGTATTGGCGTGGGCGAGCCGGCGCGTGAGCTCGACTTCGCGCGCGAAGCGGGCGCGATCGTGCGCGTTGCTGCGCTCCGGGTGCAGGACTTTGATCGCGGCGCCGTGGCCGAGCGTCGCGTGCCGTGCGCTGTAGACCGTGCCCATGTTTCCGGCGCCGATCTGGGCGCCCAGGACGTACTGGCCGAACTTGCGAGCGCTGGTGCGGCGCGCGAGACGGAGACACAGGGCCAGGGCCAGCAGCGCTCCCGCGAGCGCCAGGGCGGCTGGAAACGCGCTCACCATGGCCAGGTTGCCGAATGCCGCCAGGAGCAGAGCGGCTTCGCGTCGATGTCGTGTTCGGTATGCCATGGTACGTCTCGCTCACGTCGGCCCCCAGCGCCGAGCCGTTGGCCCGGCTTTTCCCGCGGTCACTCGCAGAAGATGCGCACCTTCTCGCCGTTGCCGCCCTCGACGTCGACCGCGAGCTCGCGCAGGTGCGTGACCAGGTCCTCGAGGTTCTCCGGCTTGATCTTGGAGATGTCGATATCCACGTGGTTCTCGCGCAGCGCGCGGTTGATCGGCTCGTGCGCTGCCGCCGGCAACAGCGCCGCCAGGCGGATGCCCGCGCGGATCAGCGTGAACGGCACGCGCAGGTTGACCTTGCCACCGCCGTGCTCTTGGTCGTGGCCTTCGACCAGCACGCGCAGGTACTTTGGGTCCGCCACCGTGTCGGCGACCGGTTGCGCCGCCGTCTTTGCGACCCCCTTGCTAGCGAAGGCGTCGAGCAAGGTCTCCGCTTCGTCGGCGTTGATCTTGCCCTCGGCCAGCATGGTAAAAATGCGCCGTCTCTCTTCAGTCATGGTTCTGTTCCTTCCAACACTCACACGATCGAAAAGCTCAGCTCTCGGCCAGACCCGCTCAGCTCGAACACCGCTCCGTGCGTGGAGCACAGCAGCTGGTGCAGGCTGCGCGTACAGGCGAGCGCGATCGATGTTGCCGGCCCGAGCGGTTGACGGCCCACGCTGATACCGAGCACCAGCAGCCCGCCGAAGCACAGACCGAGCGTCAGCAGCCAGAGCGGCCAGAGCAGGAACACCGGCACCCAGAGCGCGGGAAAGCGCCGAGTGAGCCCCACGCGCACGAAGATCGGGGGCAGCCAGCTCATCGGCGCAGCGCCTCCGCCGCCTCTCGGGCGCTGATCTCGCCACGCTCCAGGCGATCCAAGATCTCGCTGCCAGGGGTGGCCGGCGGATCGCCGGCCACCGACAAACCGGGATCGAGCACTGCAGCCAAGCGGTTGAGCCGGCCCTTGATCGTCGGGTAGCTCACGCCGAACAGGCGCTCCATCTCCTTGATCGAGCCGTGACTCGTCATGAACGCGGCGACGAACACTTGATCGTCGACGTCGAGTTGGGCGAGCGGCGGCAGCTCGAAGCTGCCCTCGATCGCGATCCCGGTGTCGGCGAGCCGCACCCGCTCGACCACCATCCGCGCCCCCCCACTGAGCCGGGTCAGGTGTCTCCAATCCATGCGCTCAATCTAGCGACTGGATAACTAAAATCAATGTTTCATGGTCAAAAAATTAATAATATTGATTCATGTACGCCAATTATATGAATTTATTCATGTTTTGATCAGCAAACCTCGGCAGCGCCTGCGTGCCCCGGCCCGGAGCTCGGCAGCCGTGCCGATCGGGCAGACTGTGCCTGCGGGTTCGTCTGGCAAGCGCTGCTGCTCGCGTCGAACCAATCCGGTGAGCGCGCCCCGAGCACGAGTCCCGAGCACGAGCACGAGCACGAGCGCCCGCGACAGCGGCGGAGGGCTGGAATGGCGACCACGCGGGCGGCCCGCTGCCGAGCGCGAGCCTCGGGTCGGTGCTCAGGATCTCTTGAACAGCCGCGTCCACACGCCGGACGCCGCCGCCTTCTGCTCCTCGCGCGCGCTCTGGAGCCGAACCTCGCGCAGCGCTTCCAGGTTCGTCTCGTCCATGCTCGCGACCACGGAGAAATCCCGCAGCGCCTCCTCGTTGCGTCCCAGGCGCTGCAGTACCCGGCCGCGGTACATGCGGATCTCCAGATCGTTGCGCCGCTGGCGCATCGCCCAGGTCAGAGTCGTCAGGATTTCCTCCGCGACGGGGCCGTCCGTCAGCTCGCCGCGCAGCACGCGCAGCCAGGCATGCAGCGCGCGGTACTGGGCGTGCTCCGGCTCTGCGATGCAGGCTTGCTCGATGTGTGCCAGCGCTTCGCCGAGCGCCCCGCGCTGGAGCTGGCTCGCGGCGGCCGCGAACGCCTTCTCGGCTGTCGGAGCACTCGCCATGTCGAGCAACGCGCTGCTGGGATTCGCGGGCGAGCGGGCCGTGCTGGTGCGCAGGCTGGGCGCGCGGGCGCCCGCCGCCGGCACACTCGAAGTGCGCAACTCGGGTCTGCTCGAGCGTGGGCTCGGCAAGCTCGATGGACGGAGCGAGGGATGGCTCACCCGCGGGCTCGGCGTACTCGAGCGTACGGCCGCGAGATGCGGGTACTCTGCCAGGCTGCGCCGGTATTGCGCGCGGCTCGCGTCGTCTTCGAGCACCCGGTAGGCCAGGCCGATCCGGCACACGATTTCCCTGGCGAGCGGCTGCAGGCGCTCATGCTCGCCCAGCAGCTGATCGGGGCGGAACCGCCGCACTGCTTGTTGAAACGCGCGCCGAATCGTCTCTCGGTCGGCGCTCTCCGGAATATCGAGCACCTCGAAATGATTGAAATGCGAGAGCCGAGCATGGCGCTGCCTCACGAGCGACGCGAGCGCGTTCGTACACGGCGCGGGGCGCGGCTGGCTCAGTTGCTCGCGCGAGCGCGGCGGCTGCGACGTACTCGCCGCCGCCTCGTCTGCATCTGCCTCGCTCCAGACTGACAGTGACTTTGGCTTGACCATGCTGATGCTCCGGCGACGGAAAACGAGTGAGTGAGAGCCATGAAGTTGCGGCCCGCACGAGCACAGGCGCGTCCCGAAACGGACCGACGAGCGATGAGGTCCGGCTGCAGCGTGAGCCGGCGTCCCGCTCAACGGAGCTCCCGAGCACCTGTGTCTGCCGGCGCGCCCGCGCCGCCTCGGTACGGCGCGGGGACATTGCCGGGCTCCGTCAGCGCGTCGGGTAGAACCTGAGCTGCGCCAGGCGCAGACCGTTGTTGTCGACCTGCCAGAAGAAGTCCTGGAGCTCCTCGTCGAACAAGCCGACCTCTTCGTTCACGCCGTCTCCATCCAGATCCACCGAAACGAACAGCAACTCTTTCGAGACGTTCTGGAAGCGCTGGCGGCCGCTCGTGCGAGCCAGCGACAGAGAGTCGGCGCTACACAGTTCCTCGCCCGTGGCCGGATCGGTCGCGCACGTGGTCAGCGTCGAAGACCCGCCCGGCTTGCCCAACGCGCGTGCGAACACCGCGTAGTTCGTGACGCCGTCTCCATCTGGGTCAGCCGCCGGGAGCTGGAACTGAGCGGACCCGTCCGTGCCGTTCGCGTCGAGCACGGCGAAATCCGCGCCCTCCGCCAGCAAGATCCGCGTCGAGCCTTGCAACGGGACAAAGATGCGTCCGCCAGTGCTGATGTCGGCGGTCTTGGTGCTCGTGCCGATGATGTTCAAGTTAAAGTGCGGGCCGGAGGGCGCGCCGTTACCGTTCAGGGGCTGCGCCGAGCCAGCGATCGGACTGGCCTGCTGTTCTTCGGAGCCGGCATCCCCGGATCCACAGGCCATCACCACCGACAGCAGTCCTGCGCTCGCCCACGCGCCGGCAGTCATCAGCTTACGATTCATTTGATGCAACATGATTTCTCCAGTGTGGCAGTCGACGGGGACGCACTCGCATCATCCCTGTCAGGGCGCACTCGCTAGTCGGTAGCGATGGCGGTCGCTGATTATCAGGCGGAGCGCAGCACGCTGTTGAATCGATGCGACTGCGGATCACTCGCAACCACTCGCGCGAGCACATCCGGCACAGTTGTCAGCGCCCTGACGCTCGCCTGCCCGCACATCGTCTTCAGAAATCCGATCGCGGCTCGGCCGGGGCGCCCCGTTCGAGTGCGCGGAGCAGTATCTGCGAAGAGCGCAGCGTGCGGGTTTGGGCCGGGCTGCCGCTGACCGCCGCTCGGCGATACCTCGGGACGCTGGGCGACGGCGCCGCAGCGACGGCGCTACGAGCGCGCTGCAGCGACGGCGCTGCGAGCGCGCTGCAGCGACGGCGCTGCGGCGACGGCGCTGGGCGATTGCGCGGCAGCGACGGCGCTGGGCGATTGCGCCGCAGCGGCAGCGACGGCGCTACGATCGCGCTGCAGCGACGGCGCCGCAGCGACGGCG
>Ga0207675_100005224_pt1 | contig 12498 bp, 9 predicted proteins | sample KBSSwiS42_FD_184305 | JGI IMG/M metagenome (GOLD analysis project Ga0207675, IMG submission 184305) | Switchgrass rhizosphere microbial communities from Kellogg Biological Station, Michigan, USA - KBS Switchgrass S4-2 (SPAdes) (version 2) | ecosystem: Host-associated > Plants > Roots >... | reverse complement strand
GACGAGGCGGTCGCACTTTCCAACGATTCGGAGTACGCGCTCGCTTCGTCGGTATGGACCTCGGATGCCGGGACCGCGGTGCGGATGTCTGCTCGGCTGGACTTCGGCTGCGTCTGGATCAACTGCCATATCCCTCTACAAGCGGAGATGCCGCACGGGGGCTACAAGCACTCCGGTTACGGCAAAGATCTTTCGATGTACGGGCTGGAGGACTACACCCGGATTAAGCACGTCATGCAATATCACGGATTCGAGGGCTAATCCTTCGCCATCACTCATAGCTGCCTCGAGAAGGGTCGACGAGATGGCAGAAAAGGGTTTGAAGAGCAATGTCGTCGGTCTCTTCGGCGGCACCATGCTCGGGATTTCATCGGTGGCGCCGGCATACACCTTGACGATCACACTCGGCTTTCTCGCGGTCACCGTCGGCGCCAAGACACCGGTGGTTTTCATCGCCGGTTTCCTGCCGATGTTCTTCGCGGCGTACGCCTATCGCGAGTTCAACAGGATCATGCCTGACTCCGGCACCTCGTTCACCTGGACCTCCAAGGCCTTCGGCCCCTACATCGGATGGATAGGCGGGTGGGCCGCGGTGGTTGCCACCATCATCGTGCTGTCCAATCTCGCCGGCGTCGCCGTGCAGTTCCTCTACCAGTTCATCGGCAGTGCCGTGAACTCGGAGATGATCAGCGGCCTGTGGGAGAACAAACTGATCAACGTAGTGACCTGTCTTGCATTCCTGGCCATAGCGACCTACATCGCTTACCGAGGCATCGACACCACCGAGCACGTGCAGATTGTGCTGGTGAGCTTCCAGCTCGTCATACTGCTGCTCTTTGCGGTAATGGCCATCGCCAAGTCGGGAACCTCCGAGGTTGGCGAGGCTTTCAGCTGGGCCTGGTTCAGTCCCGCCGGTCTGACGCTGTCCGCGTTCGTAGCCGGACTCTCGTTTTCGATATTCGCCTTCTGGGGGTGGGACACCGCCCTGACGGTGAACGAGGAGTCCAAGAACAGCGACACGACTCCCGGGAGGGCCGCACTGCTCTGCGTCTTGTCGATCCTGCTGACCTACCTGCTGGTCTCGGTCGCTACCCAGATGTACGCCGGGGTGGGCGATACTGGACTAGGCCTGGCTAACGAGGAGGTCTCCGACAATGTCTTCGGCAACCTGGCCGTGCCCATCCTCGGACATCCGCTGGACCTCGCCCTGTTCGCCGCGGTGCTCGCGTCCTCGGCCGCCAGCCTCATCACCACCTTCCTCCCGACGTCGCGGACGCTGCTCGCGATGGGTGCGTACAAGGCGATGCCAGCCGCTTTCGCAAGGTTGCATCCGGTTCACAAAACACCGAGTGTCGCCACCTTCACCGCAGGAATCGGTGCCGCGGCCTTCTATACCGTGCTGACCTTGCTCAGTGAACGGGTGCTCACCGATACCATCGCGGCGCTGGGCATCATGATCTGCTTCTACTACGGCTTGACGGCCTTCGGCTGCATCTGGTTCTTCCGTCACCAGTTGTTCAGCAGCGCATTCAATATCGTCTTCAAGTTCTTGTTCCCGCTGCTCGGCGGATTGGGTCTGTTCTTCGTCCTGATCATCACCTTGCGTGACAGCGCGGATCCGGCGTACGGCAGCGGCGCCAGCATTGGGGGTGTCGGGCTGGTGCTCATCTTGGGCGTCGGGCTGATCCTGCTCGGTTTAGTTTTCATGTTGATCATGCGGGCGCGACAGCCGGAGTTTTTCCGTGGCGAAACGATCAAGCACGAGTCGGCGCATGAGATGCGCCCGCACGAACATCTGGTGTCCTGATGACCCGCTACGGCCCGCAATTCGGTCCCGACTTCACCTTTCTCGGCGTGCCTGAATGCGACCTCGACGACGAAAGTACCTATGCCGATGCCGATGTGGTGATCTTGGGCGCGCCGTTCGACGGCGGCACGTCCTACCGCGCCGGCACCCGCTTCGGCCCGCAGGCCATCCGGATGACCGACTACCTGCCGCACGACGGATCACGGCCCTCGCTGGCCCTGCGCACCGACGGTCTTCAAGACCTCAAGGTCTACGACGCCGGCGATGTCGAGATGTATTCCGGCGACATCGAGGTTGCCCTGCCGGCTCTTGAGGCCGCGGTTCAAAAGGTCGCTCAGTCAGGAGCAATACCGCTCTCGCTCGGCGGCGATCATTCGATCGCCTACCCCGATGCCAAGGGCTGTGCGAATGTCATCGGAGCCGGCCGAGTGTCGATGATCCACTTCGATGCTCATGCCGACACTGGCGACATCGAGTTCGGCTCGCTGTGGGGTCACGGCCAGCCCATGCGTCGGCTGATCGAGTCAGGTGCCGTACGCGGTGACCGGTTCTTGCAGATCGGGCTGCGCGGGTACTGGCCACCGCCGGAAACCCTGGACTGGATGGCCGCGCAGCACATGCGCTCCTATGAAATGACCGAGATCGTGCATCGCGGGCTGCGGGATTGCCTGACCGAGGCGTTCACGATTGCGACAGACGATTGTGACGGAGTGTTCCTGTCGGTCGACATCGATGTCTGCGATCCAGGACACGCACCGGGCACGGGCACTCCGGAGCCCGGCGGGCTGTCCGCCCGCGAATTGCTGGATGCCGTGCGCAGGATCTGTCTCGAACTGCCAGTAGTCGGAATGGATGTTGTCGAGGTCAGCCCGCCGTACGACCACGCCGACATCACTGCCGCGCTGGCCAATCGGGTGGTCCTCGAGGCGCTCTGTGCGATTGCCCGCAAACGTCAAGATCTGCGCGACGGCACTCGATGGGATCCGCTGCTGCCACTGCTCAGTGAGCGGGCGGCGCCGATTCCTGAGGGCGAGATCCAGCAGCACCACCACACCCACCTCGGCCACGATCAACAGAAGTGACGCCACGATCATGAACAACACGCCGGACGTGAACACCGACACAGCAGCTTCGGACACATCACTCGAAACGTCCTCGACCAGCGAGGTCAGCGTGGGGACAGATGCCGCATCTGCCGGCCCAGCCTTGGGCCGCAGCCGGCGATCGCTCCGCAATATTTCCGAGGTGCGCCACTTCTTTCGCACCAACGAGGTACCCATCTACTTCGTCGGCGCGACACCCTTCAACCTGTTGGGACTCGATCGCTGGGTGCGCAACTTCTCCTACGTCACCTACTACGACGGCTGGGACGGTGCCCATCCCCGCGTATTCAGCCCCAAGCACAAGCCCTACATCGAATTCAGCAGTGGTGAGGAGATCAACAACTGGCTACTGGTCAATCCCGAGGTGCGGGCTCACATGTCACGCCCCTCACCTTCGGGCCAGCGCCCGAAGGTCGCCATGGTGTTCTTCGACGCGGAGACCGAGCGGATCTGCGACGAGCTCGGCTACGACCTGATCCTTCCGGCTGCTGAATTACGCGAGCATCTCGACTCAAAGCTCGTCACTACTCGACTCGGTAACGAGGTCGGCGCGGCGAGCGTGCCGAACGTGTTGATCACCGTTCGGGAGTATCAGGAGCTACTTGACGCGGCGACGGCCGGCGGCTTGGGAACAGACCTGGTAGTGCAAACGGCGTACGGCGACTCCGGCAAGACAACCTTCTTCATCGACGACGAGACTGGCTGGAAGCGGAATCAGCGCGACATCATCGGTAACGAGATCAAGGTGATGAAGCGGATCAACAATCGTCCGGTCGCCGTGGAAGCGGTCCTCACTCGCAACGGCACCATTGTCGGTCCGTTCATGTCAGAACTCACCGGCCATGCCCAGCTCACCCCGTATCGGGGTGGCTGGTGCGGCAATGAGATGTTCCCCGAGGTGTTGACCGAGGACCTGCGACGCCGAGCAGGTGATCTTGTGGTACGGCTCGGTGACCGCCTCGGCGCGGAGGGTTACCGAGGCTTCTTCGAGGTCGACGTGCTGGTCGACACCGACACCGATGAGGTCTACCTCGGCGAGCTCAACCCGCGAATCAGCGGAGCTTCTGCAATAACCAATGTGACCGCAGGCGCGTACGCGGACGTTCCCTTGTTCGCCTTTCATCTGCTGGAGTACTTCGACGTGCCCTTCGAGTTCGACGTGGATGAGATCAATGCGCGGTGGCGGGAGCTCGCGGCCGAAGACCTGTGGAGCCAGATGGTCATCAAGGAAACGTCCTCGGCGGTCCAGTTGATCACCGAGGCCCCGCTTACCGGGCAGTATTCCTATGACCGGTCAGGGTCCTTGGTCTATCGGAGGGCGGCCCTGGATTGGCACCAGCTGCAGAACGAATCGGAGGCGTTCTTCCTGCGCATCTATGGTGCCGGGGACTACCGCTGGAAGGGTGCCGATCTCGGCGTGCTGGTCACGAAAGGGCGTCTACAGCGCCGAGCCGATTCAGAGGCGGATACGCTGACCATCCGTGCGAGACATCTCATCGACTCGATCCGCAACCAGTACACCGGCCTGCCGCTCGGCAGCGCCGAGGTCAGCGCCGCGCGAGTGGCACGAGCGGCCTCAATGGCGAAGTGACGGGCGGTAGTGATCGGCTCGACAGCGAGCCGGCCGCCGTTTCCGGTCACCCTTGACAACTGGCAAACGGCGGAGCAGATCGGATGGACCTTCTGCCACATCGCAGAGATCTTCCCGACCGCGCTCATATCCCGTGGATCCCAGCCCGCAGCACCGCTGCTGCGGCGGATCGAACCCCTCGCTGAGCTGCCCTGTCGAGACGCGGATGGCGCCTCGAGCAGTGTCGGGAAGATCATGGCCGAGACCAACACCGACGGGTGGATGGTGGTGCGTGGCGATCATGTTCTCGCGGAAGAATACGGCGGGGAAATGGAACCCGCGACGCTGCACCTGCTGATGTCAGTGAGCAAGTCCATTGTCGGCATCCTGGTCGGCGCGTTGGCGAGTGATGGTGTACTCCATATCGAGGGGCAGGTCACGGCGTTCGTGCCGGAGCTCGAGCAGAGCGGCTACCGCGGGGCCACGGTGCGACAGCTCCTCGACATGCGCTCCGGCATCGAATTCTCCGAGGACTACCTTGACCCGGACGCCGAGGTGCGGGTGTTGGAACAAGCAGTCGGCTGGGCACCCCGTCGCTCAGCTGACGTGCCACACACCCTTCGTGAATTCCTACGGACGCTCCGCCAGCGCGAGCAGCACGGTGGACCGTTCGACTATCGCAGCTGCGAAACCGACATCTTGGGCTGGGTCTGTGAGGCTGCAGCTGGGCAGCGCTTCCCAGGGCTCGCGAGCGAACGGGTCTGGTCGCGGTTGGGGGCGGATTTTGACGCCAACATCGGGGTCGACTCGGAGGGCACCGGAATGTTCGACGGCAGCATCTCCGCGGCCATGTGTGATCTCGCTCGATTCGGAGTCATGATCGCTCGGGGCGGTACGTCGTTGAGCGGTGAGCAGGTCGTTCCGGAGTCGTGGATCGCCGACAGCTTCGCTGGCGGGCCCGACTCACGCGAGGCGTTCGCGTCCAGTCTGAATGACACCCGAATGCCGGGCGGCATGTATCGCAATCAATTTTGGTTTCCCTGGCCGGATCGGCAGGTGCTGCTCTGCCTGGGCATCCACGGGCAGATGATCTTCGTCGACCGGGAGACCGGTCTGGTGGCGGTCAAGCTGTCCAGCTGGCCGACGCCGCAAGACTCCTGGAGACTGTTTTCTACTCTGGCCGCCTTCGACGCGATTAATGCGGATCTAATTTGAGCCGCTCGCGTTAGGGCTGCCGTCGAGTTGGAGTTTCTCCGCACGAGGCCGCATCTGAGGCCAGATTCGGCCCGTTGGCCTGATACTCGTGGCCTTGTGCGGAGAAACGTGGCAAGGGCGCGCGATTTCCCGACGCTCGCGGCTGTTTCGAGCCGCTTGCGTTATTTGGGTCGGTCAAGTCTCAGTTCGTACATGTTGAAGATTCGCGAGAGCCGATAGCCCAACGCCTCGTTCACGTTGATCATGAACGCGTTGTCGACGTTGTTCCAGGTTTGAATGATCTTCAGCTGCGGTTCGGCCTCGGCCAGCCAATGCATCATGTCGATCTTGAGCAGTAGGCCGAGCCGGTGCCCTCGGTGCTGCCGCGCGACGGCCGTGTCACCCTGACCTGCGATCTCAGGGCGTAATGGGTGAGTGGCGACGATGGTGTGGCCACCGACCTCGCCGGTTTGGCGATCTCTGGCGATCACTCGATACGCCCGTTCGCCGCGGCCCACGAGCGCCGTTTCGAAGTCCCGAAGCCGCTGCAGATCGAACTTTTCGTCTTCATACGTCAGGTCGCCCATCGGCGCGTCATTGATTGCCGCCGTGACCTCGACCAGCTCACCGAGAATCTCATCCGCCGTCGGCGGTCGCAATCGTTCCAGACAGTAGGCAGCCGCCTGCTGCTGGGCAACGCTCCACAGCCGCTGCACGGCGGCTTGATCAACATCCGCGAGCACCTGGCGGCGGCGGGCGTCGTGACTGGCATAGCTGAAACCGAACCCTTCGACGAACTTGCGGGCGCCTTGATCATCTTCAGCTGTGCCCACCCAGATCGTGTTACGGCTCGCCTCTCGGGTCCGGCGCACTACCTCGTTCATGATCACCGAACCATGTCCGCGCCGGCGATGATCGGGATGCACCACGATCTCGGCCCACACCAGATGCAGGTTGTCGCGAGTCGGAAGATCCACCGCCAGAACACCGACGGCTTCGGTGGCGTCATCAGGTATGTAGAGATAGTGCTCAGCAGGCTCAAGATCCCAGCCGTAACGCAGATCGCCGGCCAGCATCTCGGCAATAACCGGAAAAGAGTCCGGGTCGTCGATCTGACGCGCCGCCTCTTGGATGTCGGCGACGACGGCGACCCGAGGCAGGTCGTCAGGCTGAACGCGTACGAACGGCATCAGACCAGAGTGCCGCAGCTCACCGGACTTCCGCCACGCAATTTTCGAGATGACGCTTGGGCCGCACCTGCCGCGCGGTGTTACAGTGACGACGTGGCAAGCATCCAGCGCCATTTCGCGCTGCTCCTCCTCCGCTGCCGCAGCGAGGCCCATTAGGGGCCGGCATCCTCGCTGCGGAGTCTGACGCGCATCCGGTCCGCTCCACATTCACCAGCGAGGAATCCATGTCAGACATCATCACGCCGAGCCCTTCGACGGGCTCAGGGCGCAGCGAATCCAACTCGTCGACGTCGTTCGGCACAAGGGTGCAGAGGTTGCCGGTCCAGCAAGCCAGTCCGATGCCCTTCCACCGGTATCGGCCGTTCACCCCCATCGACCTGCCAGATCGGACTTGGCCTTCGAATGTGATCACCAGGGCGCCGCGCTGGTTGTCAACTGATCTTCGTGACGGCAACCAGGCCCTGATCGATCCGATGACCCCGGCTCGCAAGCACAAGATGTTCGAGCTGTTGGTACAGCTGGGCTACAAGGAAATCGAGATCGGATTTCCCTCAGCGAGCCAGACCGATTTCGACTTCGTCCGACAGCTCGTCGAGCAGGACAAGATCCCTGACGATGTCGTTGTCTCGGTGCTGACCCAAGCCCGTGAGGACCTCATCGAGCGCACGGCGGAGTCGATCGTCGGGGCCAAGACAGCCACCATTCACATGTACAACGCCACAGCGCCGCTGTTCCGGCGGGTGGTCTTCCACGTCGACAAAGCCGAATGCATTGCCTTGGCCACGCGAGGGACCGAGCTGGTGATGAAGTATGCCGAGCAGTATCTCGGCGACGTCGAGTTCGGCTACGAGTACTCGCCGGAGATCTTCACTGGTACCGAGATGGAGTTCGCTGTCGAGGTCTGCAATGCGGTGATGGATGTCTGGCAACCCACAGCCGGCCGCGAAATCATCCTGAACCTGCCGGCCACCGTCGAGATGGCAACGCCGAACGTCTACGCCGATCAAATCGAGTGGTTCAGCCGGCACGTTCACAACCGGGAGCACGTCGCGATCTCGCTGCACCCGCACAACGACCGCGGTACAGCAACGGCGGCGACGGAGCTAGCCATGATGGCTGGAGCTGACCGCGTTGAGGGCTGTCTGTTTGGGCACGGCGAGCGCACCGGCAACGTCGACCTGGTGACTTTGGGGATGAACCTGTTCTCACAAGGAATAGATCCCAAGATCGACTTCTCCCGTATTGACGAGATCCGTCGCACCGTGGAGTACTGCACCAACCTGCCGGTCCACCCGCGCCATCCGTACGCGGGCGACCTGGTCTACACCGCTTTCTCCGGCAGCCACCAGGACGCGATCAAGAAGGGCCTGGAGGATCTGGAGAAGCGCGCCGAGGCGGAAGGGATCAGCGTGCGCGAAATCGCTTGGCAGGCCCCGTATCTGCCGATCGATCCGTTCGATGTGGGCCGCACGTACGAAGCGGTCATCCGGGTGAATTCGCAGTCCGGCAAGGGCGGCGTCGCCTACATCATGAAATCCGAGCACAACTTGGATCTGCCTCGGAGGCTGCAGATCGAGTTCTCCAAGGCGGTTCAGGCGCACACCGACGCCGGCGGTGGAGAGGTTAGCTCGAGCCGGTTGTGGGAGATCTTCCAGTTCGAGTATCTGGAGCCTGATACGCCGCTCCGGCTGGTGAGTGTCTCCACTTCATCGACGGCGAAGGGCCAGACCTCATTGACGGCTCAAGTCGTGGCCGGAGGCTGGATGCAGACGATCACGGGCGAGGGGAACGGTCCGGTATCGGCGTTCGTCGATGCCATCTCCACGCTTGATCATCACGTCCGGGTCCTTGACTACACCGAGCATGCGCTGTCCTCGGGTGGTGACGCGCTCGCCGCGGCGTACGTGGAGTGCGAGGTCGGGCAAGGCGAAGACAGCATGGTCGTATGGGGAGTAGGCATGGACGCAAACATCGTCACCGCCTCGCTCAAGGCCGTTACCTCGGCCATCAACCGAGTCAGGTAGCTACCGCTTCCCATCGAAATGAAGGTTCCCGTCGTTGCGTACGGCGGGAATTTTCATTCTCGAAAGCCGTTGGCGGCGGTTCGAGCCGGAGCACTGGGGGAGTAGATCCAGGCCCGGAAGAACGGTCCAAGATCAATCGTGGTGTGCGCCTGGGCTGCGGCCATCCACTCCTCGAGCGTGCGGCTCCCGGGATCTTGAGCCCAGTCCTTGGCCAGCGAGAAGAATGCCTGATCCCCAATCACGTTGCGTAGGGCTTGCAGCGCCATCGGTCCGCGGACATACACAGCGTCGAACAGGTGAGATCTGCCTGGGTCGATCATGGTGATCTTCCAGAAATCATCGTTGTCCTTGAGCCGGTCGTACGCACGGTTCAAAGCGTCGTTGGCCTTGCGGCCCCCGGTCAGCTCAGTAGCACCCCACTGGGCCCAGGACGCGTACCCCTCGGTCGTAAAGATGTCATTCCATTGCCGCACGGTGACGTTGTCGCCGAACCACATGTGGGCGAGCTCGTGGTCGAGCAGGCCGGGCTCGAAGCCGCGGTTCAAGATCGACCTCGCCTCATAGACCGGCCGGGTCTGGGTCTCCAACCCGCCGAACCAGAGCCGATGCGCCGGGACAATGCCGCCTAGCTCGGTGAAGGGGTAGGGGCCGAACATTCTCTCGAGGGTGCCAATCCGTCGGCCTGTAGTCAGCAGTGCGGCGAATGCCGTCTTCCGCTGCTCGGCCGTCAGCTTCTCTGACACCGCGTAGACGTACGGAAGGCCATGGTCGACGCCTTGCTTGAGCTCAAACTGGCCGATGGCCATGAAGTTGAGGTACGACGCCATCGGCTGCCGTGCGATCCAGTGCCACGTGTCGAAGTTCTTCTCATTCCCCGCGTCAGCCGATTCGAGTCGGCCTACGCTGACGGCCTTCATTCCAGCAGGCACTCGGATCGAGACGTCCATCAAGGCCGGATCCGACGGATGATCATTGGCGGGGTACCACCACGCCGAGCTTTCTGGCTCTCCCGCGACGATCCACTCGCCGTCAGTGGCCAGCCATGGTTGTATGTCGCCCTGTTTGATCTCGCCCGGCTTACCCGAGTAATTGACGACCACTTGGAACGTGCTGCCGATCGCGATCGGTTGCGCGGGTTTGATATAGACGTCGGAGAAGTCTCGGGCAGCCACTTCCGCAGGCAGGCCATTGACCGTGACCTTGTCGGTGTGCAGCGCGAGGTCGAAGTAGAACGAGTTGAGCCGCTGAGTGGCCTGCGCGCTGATGGTCGTCGTGCCAGTGATCGACTGAGTGGCCGGATCCCAATTGATCATGATCTGATACTTGGTGACGTCGTAGCCGCTGTTACCGGCCTGCGGGTAGTACGGATCGCCAAGCCCGGGTCCACCGTCTGTCGCGCTGGGATTTGGTGGGGGCGGCGTCGTCGAGCTGGCGAGGCTTTGGTGTTGTCGGGCGATGATCCATGCCACCCCGAGTGGCGTGGCTACGACGGCCACCAGGATCAGCGGCATGATCACCGCGAGGAGATACGCGATCCGATGCGGTCGCTGCACGGGCGCCGGCGTAGCTGCAATCGGTCCCGCCGCCACGACTGGCTGCCCGGGCGGAACTGGTGGTGGCGGAGCAGACTGGGGCGGGGGTGCGGCGACGTACGGCTGTGACTCGTGCGGTGGAGTCCACCTCGGGTCAACGCTCGACATGCGCAAGAGATCTGAGATTGCGGTCCAGGTGCCACGCGAGGAATGCGGCCGTAATCCCGCTAGCCTCCCGTGCTATCTGATCACTCACCTGGCGTGTGTCACGCCAGCGACCTTCGAGTAACGCACCCAGCAAGGCCAAAGTCTCGGGAGCGGGCCGTGCGGCTCCCGCGGGGCGGCAGCGTTCGCAGACGGCCCCGCCCAAAGCGGGCGAGAATGCTCGATGCGGTCCTGCGAGACCACAGCGCGCGCAATCGACGAAAGATGGCGCGTAGCCGGCCATGCCCATGGCCCGTAGCAGGTAGGAGTCCAAGATCAACGTCGGTGGGCGTCGTCCGTCCGACGTGCCGTCGTTGAGCGCGCGTAGGGCGCCGACGAGAAGCAGGTATTGCTGCACCGCGGGCTCGGCTTCCTCGACCACCAACCGATCTGCCGTTTCCAGCATCACCTGCCCCGCCGTATAGGCGGGATAGTTGTCGGTCAGCGGCTCACCGAAGGCGTCCAGCGATTCAACCTGAGTGATCACGTCGAGCGAGCGACCGACCGCCAGCTGCAGATCAATGTGGGAGAACGGTTCGAGCCGCGCGCCGAACTTCGATGTGGTACGCCGCACGCCCTTCGCTACCGCGCGAATCTTGCCGTGGCGTCGGCTCAACAGGGTGATGATCCGATCAGCCTCGCCGAGCTTGTGCGTGCGAAGCACTACGGCTTCGTCGCGATAGGTCGGCACCTCGATATTGTCCCTGACGTGGCCAAGCTTTCGAGGACGGCGCCGCGGGCGGCCCAGAGTCGCAGGAGGAACACCAGGTCTGACGACCCCGGTGTCGGAGAGTTTCGGCCGCCGCCGCCTCATCCCAGCGGCGTCCGTCCTCCGCAGATACCTCGAGACCGGCTGCCAACCCATGTCGCGATCGTGATGGATGGCAATGGCCGCTGGGCGAAGGCGCGGAACCTGCCACGTACCGAGGGCCACGCCCGCGGTGAAGCTTCGCTCCTCGACGTGATCGAGGGGGCCATTGAGATCGGAGTCAAGTACCTCTCCGCGTACGCCTTTTCCACCGAGAACTGGAACCGCTCGCCTGATGAGGTTCGCTGGTTGATGGGATTCAATCGCGACGTGATCAGAAGGCGGCGAGACCAGCTCGACGCCATGGGCGTCCGGGTGCGCTGGGCCGGCCGAAGGCCGCGCCTCTGGCGCAGTGTGATCAGCGAACTGGAAGACGCCGAACGCCGTACCGTCGGCAACGACGTCCTGACCCTGCAGTTCTGTGTCAACTACGGAGGGCGCGCCGAAATCGTCGACGCCACGCGGCGAATCGCGCAGCTGGCTGCCGAGGGACGACTTGATCCGCGCAAGCTCACCGAGGAGCGCTTCCGGCACTACCTCGACGAACCTGACATCCCCGACGTCGATCTGTTCGTCCGCTCGTCTGGAGAGCAGCGAACGTCCAACTTCCTGCTCTGGCAGAGCGCGTACGCGGAACTGGTTTTCCTTGATCGACTGTGGCCCGACTTCGATCGCCGTGATCTGTGGCGGGCGATCGAGCAGTACGCCGCCCGGGACCGGCGCTATGGCGGGGCGGTTCCCAACGTGGTGGGGTCGGAGCGCTGAGCGTGTCGGAAGCAATGTGCCTTGGGCTTGTCGAAATGTGCCCTGAGCCTGTCGAAGGGCGACGAGCTGCTGCGCTCGACGGGCTCAGCGCGTATTAGAGCCCGGCGTTCTTGCCCAGCCATCCGAGCGCCGGACCGACAGTCGGGACGTACGTGCTGAAGTTGTGGCCGCCGCTCGGCAGCACGATCGTGCTCACTCCCGGAATGCCACGAGCAGCGGCAATGGCCTTCTTGGAATCGGCGTAATGCACCCCGTCCCACGATTCTCGATCGCCCTTGGACGTAATGATCAATAGATGCAC
>Ga0207675_100005222_pt1 | contig 12498 bp, 10 predicted proteins | sample KBSSwiS42_FD_184305 | JGI IMG/M metagenome (GOLD analysis project Ga0207675, IMG submission 184305) | Switchgrass rhizosphere microbial communities from Kellogg Biological Station, Michigan, USA - KBS Switchgrass S4-2 (SPAdes) (version 2) | ecosystem: Host-associated > Plants > Roots >... | reverse complement strand
CGAGCTCAGCCCGGTCCACGAGATCCTCGTCGAGGAGTCGGTGATCGGCTGGAAGGAATTCGAGCTCGAGGTGATGCGCGACGTCGCCGACAACTTCGTCGTCATCTGCTCGATCGAGAACATCGACCCGATGGGCGTGCACACCGGCGACAGCATCACCGTGGCGCCGATTCTCACGCTCTCCGACAAGGAATATCAGCGGATGCGCGACGCCGCGCGCCGCATCATCCGCCGCGTCGGCGTCGAGACCGGCGGGTCCAACATCCAGTTCGCCGTCAACCCGAAGAACGGCCGGATGACGGTGATCGAGATGAACCCGCGCGTGTCGCGGTCGTCGGCGCTGGCGTCGAAGGCCACCGGCTTTCCGATCGCCAAGATCGCCGCCAAGCTCGCGCTCGGCTATCACCTCGACGAGATCAAGAACGACATCACCCGCCTCACGCCTGCCTCGTTCGAGCCGACCATCGACTACGTCGTCGTCAAGATCCCGCGGTGGAACTTCGAGAAGTTCCCGCAGGCCGATCGCACGCTGACGACGCAGATGAAGTCGGTGGGCGAGGCGATGGCGATTGGCCGCACCTTCAAGGAGGCGTTCATGAAGGGGGTGCGCTCGCTCGAGCTCGGGCGCAGCGGCCTGCTGTTCGCCCCCTCGAACATGGACGACGAGGACGATGGGGCGCTGCGCAAGCGGCTGGCGATTCCGACCGATCGGCGGATGTGGGACCTGTTCCGCGCCATCGAGCGCGGCTGGAGCGTCGACCAGCTGCACGAGATCACCCGCATCGATCCGTGGTTCCTGCGGCAGTTCACCGAGATTGCCGCGATGCGGCGCAGCGCTGCCGCGGTTGGCCTCGATGGCATCGATGCCGTGGAGATGCGCCGGCTGAAGCGCGCCGGCTTCGGCGACCAGGAGCTCGGGCTGGCGCTGGGGAAGAGCGAGACCGAGGTCCGCGAGAAGCGGGTCAGCCAGCAGCTCACGCCGGTCTACAAGCGCGTCGACACCTGCGCCGCGGAGTTCGAGTCGTTCACGCCGTATCTCTACAGCTCCTACGAGCCGAGCGACGAGTCCAACCCCACCGCCCGCGACAAGGTGATCATCCTCGGCAGCGGACCGAACCGGATCGGTCAGGGCATCGAGTTCGACTACTGCTGCTGCCACGCCGCCTTCGCGCTGCGCGAGGAGGGGCTGGAGACGGTGATGATCAACTGCAACCCCGAGACGGTGTCGACCGACTACGACACCGCCGACCGGTTGTACTTCCAGCCGCTCACCTTCGAAGACGTGATGGCGGTGATCGAGACCGAGCGCAGCGGCGGCGGCGAGGTGTCGTGCCTGGTGCAGTTCGGCGGGCAGACGCCGTTGAAGCTGGCGCTGGCGCTGCAGCAGGCGGGGGTCAGGATTCTCGGCACCTCGCCCGACTCGATCGATCTCGCCGAGGATCGCAAGCGCTTCTCGGCGCTGCTCGAGAGCCTGCGCATCACCCAGCCGGCGAGCGGCACCGCCACCTCGCGGCAGGAAGCGCGCGACGCCGCCGCCGCGATCGGGTTCCCGGTGGTGGTGCGGCCGTCTTATGTTCTTGGCGGCCGCGGCATGGCGATCGTCTACGACGTCGTCACGCTCGATCGCTACATGACGCAGGCGGTGGACGCGTCGCCCGAGCACCCGGTGCTGGTCGACAAGTTCCTCGAGGACGCCTTCGAGTTCGACGTCGATGCCATCGCCGACGCCACCGGCGCGGTGGTGATCGGCGGGATCATGGAGCACATCGAGGAGGCGGGCATCCACTCCGGCGACAGCTCCTGCGTCGTGCCGCCGTTCATCTGCCCCGAACGCCATCTCGCCACCATCCGCGATTACACGCGGCGGATCGCGCGCGCGCTGAAGGTGGTCGGGCTGATGAACGTCCAGTACGCGATCAAGGACGACGTCGTCTACGTGCTCGAGGTGAACCCGCGCGCGTCGCGCACGGTGCCGTACCTGTCGAAGGCCGCCGGCGTGTCGCTGGCGAAGGTGGCCGCCAAGGTGATGGCCGGCCGCACGCTCGCCGACCTCGGGCTGCGCGAGGACGTGCAGGTGGCCGGCGTGTTCGTGAAGAGCCCGGTGTTCCCGTTCGTGCGCTTCCCCGGCGTCGACACGATTCTCGGCCCTGAAATGAAGTCGACCGGCGAAGTGATGGGCGGGTCGTCGAGTTTTGGCGTCGCGTTCGCGAAGGCTCAGCTTTCGGTGGGGCAGCGGCTGCCGGAGAGCGGAACCGCGTTCGTCAGCGTCAACAACGACGACAAGGCGAACCTGCTGCCGATTGCACGAGACCTCGCCGAGCTCGGGTTCCACCTCGTGGCGACGCGCGGCACCGCCGCCTACCTGCGCGCCTATGGCCTCGAGGTCGACGTGCTCTACAAGGTCAACGAAGGGCGGCCGAACGTCGCCGACGAGATCGTCAACCGCAAGGTGGATCTGATCATCAACACCCCGCTCGGCCGCGAGTCGTTCTTCGACGATCGCACCGTGCGGCGGGCGGCGATGATGCACGAGGTGCCGTGCATCACCACGCTCACCGGCGCGGCCGCCGCCGTCAGCGCCATCCGCGCGCTGCGCACGCAGCGGCTCGAGGTGCGGGCGCTGCAGGACTACCACGCAGGAATTCCCGCGCCGAACGTGTAGCGACTGCGCATTTTCTGCGACTCCTCGCCGGCCACGAAAGACACGAAATCACGAAAGACACGAAAATCTTTTTGATTTTCTGGTTACGTGTGTTTCGTGTTTTCGTGTCTTTCGTGGCTGATGCGTTGCAGCGCCGGACGCGGTGCGCACGGTTGCCGCGATTCCTGCTGCCGCCCTGGTCGCCGGTGCGGCTCTCGGCCTCCTGATTCCTGAACCGCCGTTCGTTCCCGCCTGCGTCCTGCTCTCGACCAGCGCCGCGGGCGCGAGCTTCGCGTTTGCGCGGCGGCGGCCCTGGTGGCTCGCGCTGGCGGTCGCGCTCGGTTTCTTCGCCGGCGGCCTGCTGCTGTCGTCGGTGGAATGGCAGCGCGCGTGGCGGCCGCCGCTGCGCGTCGAGTTCGAGCGCCTGGCGCGGCAGGCCCGCGCGGACGCCGCGCGTGAGCACCGCCGGCTGCCGGAGGACGACGAGGCGTTTGCGATCGTCGACGGCGTTTTGCGCGCAGATGCGACCCCCACCGCCGGCGGCGTCTCGCTCACCGTCGACGACCGGCGCGGCGGCGGTGTGCTGGCCACGGTCGTTGGTTCGCTGGCGCCGGCCGTGATGCATCAGTGGGTCGCCGGCCGGCGCATCCGCTTTCCCGCGCAGCTCCATCGCCCCTCGCGCTACCTGAACGCCGGCGTGCCCGACTTCGAGCGGGCGTTGGCGCGGCGCGGCACCACGCTGGTCGGCACGGTCAAGAGCGGCGCGCTCGTCGAGGTGATCGAACGTGCCGGCTGGTTCGACGAGCGGCTCGGCGCGGCGCGGCAGTTTGCGCGCAACGCGATCCACGAGGCCGTCGCTCCCTCGAGCCCCACCTCCGCCGCCATCGTCGCCGCCATCGTCATCGGCGACCGCGCCGGCCTCGCCGACGATGTCGAGCGGCGACTGCAGGAAGCCGGCACCTATCACGTCATCGCCATCTCCGGCGGCAACATCGCCATCCTGGCCGGCCTGCTGCTCGGCGCGTTCCGCCTGGCCGGACGGCTCGGCCGGACCGCGATGCTCGCCTCGATCGCGGCGCTGCTCGTCTACGCCCGCCTGGTCGGCGGCGGCGCCTCGGTGGCGCGCGCGACGCTGATGGCGGTGGTCTACTTCGCGGCGCGTGCGATTGATCACCGCAGCCCGCCGCTCAATGCGCTCGCAGGTGCCGCCGCGATCCTCGCCGCCGCGGCGCCGCTGTCCGTCGTCGATCCCGGCTTCCTCCTCACCTTCGGGGCCACCATCGCGATCCTCCTCGTGCTGCCCTCACGAACGGCGCCCGACGCCTCGCTCCTGGCGTCGCTCCGCGCTGTCGCGCGAACGACATTCGTCGCCTCGATCGCGGCCGAGGTGATGCTGTTTCCAATCGGCGCGCTCGCGTTCGCGCGGATCACGGTGGCCGGTCTGGCCCTGAACTTCGCCGCGATTCCCCTGATGGCGGTCGCGCAGATAGCCGGCATGGTCCTGGTGCCCGCGGCGCTCGCGTCCTCGACGCTGGCGCTGGCGGCCGGATGGGTCGCTCACCTCGGCGCACAGGGATTGGTGCGGTCGGCTGAGCTCGTCGAGTACATGCCAGGGCTGACCTGGCGTGTGGCTGCGCCCTCGTGGATCGCGGTCGCTCTTTATTACCTGTCCGGAGTCGTCGCGTTCGCGCTCTATCGACGGCGGTTCGCCGGCGTCGCCAGCCAGGAGCCGCGAATGTGGCGCCGTGCCCGCCAGGGGTCGGCAGCGATTGCCGCCGCGGCGGCGCTGTGGATCCTCGCCAACCCGGCCTCGCTGGTCGCGGCGCGCGGCGACGGCCAGCTTCACGTGTCGTTTCTCGACGTCGGCCAGGGCGACGCGATCTTCATCGCCTTTCCAGGCGGCCGCACGATGCTCGTCGACGCTGGCGGCCTGGCGACGTCTGCCTCGTTCGATGTCGGCGACCGCGTCGTCGCGCCGGTGATCAGGCGCGCCGGCTTCCGGCGGCTCGACTACCTCGTGCTGACGCACGGCGATCCCGACCACATCGGCGGCGCCGCCTCGATCGCCGGGGAGTTCCGCCCCCGGGAGGTGTGGGAGGGGATTCCGGTCCCGCGCTTCGAGCCGCTCGCGAACCTGCGCCGTGCGGCCGAGTCGCGCGGCGCGCGGTGGGCGAACGTCTACGCCGGCCGCCGCACGACGGTCGACGAGGTCGAGGTGATGGCGCATCATCCGCGGCCGCCAGACTGGGAGCGGCAGAGAGTCCGGAACGACGACTCGCTCGTCCTCGAGCTGCGCTGGCGCGACGTGTCGGTCGTCCTGACGGGCGACATCGGCCGCGCGGTGGAGGAGGAGATCGGTCGTGCGATCGCCCCGGCGCGGCTCCGCGTCGTGAAGGTTCCGCACCACGGCAGCCTGACGTCGAGCACGAACCAGTTCGTGGAGGCGCTTCGTCCACAGGTCGCGGTGGTCAGCGCCGGCCGATCGAATCACTTCGGCCACCCTGTGCCGGAGGTGCTGGAGCGCTATCAGAGCGCGGGCGCGGAGGTGTTCCGGACCGATTGTGATGGGGAAGTGAGGATCGACACCGACGGGCGAGATCTCTTCGTGAGGACGTTCACTGGCAGGCGTCTGTCGCTCCCGTAGCCACGAAAGACACGAAAACACGAAAGGCACGAAAAAGACCGCAACTCAACACGCAAACGACCACAACGCTGAAGACGTCGTAGAGAGGGAGGGCCGCCATGCTGCGCGTTCAGAGTCCTTTACCGGAAGAGGTCGAACAGTTGATGCGCGCGACGATTGGCTGTTGCATCGCCGTGCATCGCGAACTTGGGCCCGGCCTGCGCGAGCGAATCTACTCTCGCGCGATTGCCATCGAGCTCAAAGCTGCGGGAATTGAGTTCGAACGGGAGAAGAAGTATCCGGTGACGTATCGGGGCGAGCTGCTGTGTGATCAGAAGCTCGATTTCGTCGTCGCAAACGAGATCGTCCTCGAGGTGAAGTCGGTCGAGCATCTGGCGGCGATCCACCACGCGCAAATCGTGAACTACATGCGGATCGCACGAATTCGCGCGGGCCTCCTGCTGAATTTCAACGTCATCGTCCTGCCGGACGGCATGAGCCGGAAAGTGTTGTGAGGCTCGCTGCTGACAGATTGGTCTTTTTCGTGTCTTTCGTGGGCTTTTCCTTTCGTGTCTTTCGTGGTTCGCCGGCGCCGCTATCCTTTCACCCGTCGCCACTCCTCCTCGAACTCCTCGAGCGTCATGTCCTTCATCGCTCGCCCGGACGCCGCCACCGATTGCTCGAGCTTCGTGAAGCGCTTCGTGAACTTGTCATTGGCCTTGCGCAATGCGGTCTCCGGCTCGATCCCGAGCTTGCGCGCGAGGTTGGCGATCGTGAACAGCAAGTCGCCCATTTCCTCCTCGGCGCGCCCGTGATCGAACGCGCCGCCCTGCACCACGGCGCGGATCTCATCCAGCTCCTCCTGCATCTTGTCGACGACGTCGGCGGCGGCGACCCAATCGAAGCCGACCGAGGCCGCGCGGGTGCTGATGTGAAACGCCCGCAGCAGCGCCGGCAACGTGGGCGCGAGCCCGCCGAGCAGGCTCTTCGGCGTCGCCTTCGTGGCTTTGCTGCCGGCGCGCTCCTCCGCCTTGATCTCCTCCCACCGCGTGCGCACCTGGCCGGCGGTGTCGAGCGCGGCTTCCCCCTCGCCGCGCTTGAAGACGTGCGGGTGCCGCCGTACCAGCTTGTCGGCGGCGCTCTTCACCGCGTCGGCCACGTGGAAGTGCCCCGCTTCGGCCTCCAGCTGCGCGACGAACACCGCCTCGAACACGAAGTCGCCGAGCTCCTCGCAGAGCGCCGCGTGATCGTGGCGATCGATCGCCTCCAGCACTTCGTAGGTCTCTTCGAGCACGAACGGCTTCAGCGTGTCGATCGTCTGCTCGCGGTCCCATGGACATCCATCCGGCCCGCGCAGCGTCGCCATGATTTCGATCAGGCGGGTGAACTCGGCGGCGGCACGGGCGGCGTCGGACATTTGGTAATCTTAGCCAATGTCCGAGCCGGCCCTGTCGTTCACCGCGTTCGTGCTGTCGCTCGCGAGCACTGCCGCCATTCACTTCGGCGACCTGCCCGACCCGACCTCCGGCGAGCGCGCGCCGCTCAACCTGGCCGGCGCCGCGCAGATGATCGACATCCTCGCGCTGCTCGACCAGAAGACGCGCGGCAACCTGACGCCGGAAGAGCAGACGATGCTCGAACAGATTCTCTACGAGCTGAGGATGCGGTTCGTCGAAGCCAGCGGCGGCGGTAAACGGATCATCGAACCCTGAACCCTGAACCCAGAACCCAGAACCCAGAACCCAGAACCATTCGCGAACCCTGAACCCAGCACCCTGAACCCCGAACCCGCTTTGTCACCCCTCCGCGTCACGATTCTCGGCAGCGGCACGTCCCACGGCGTGCCGGCGATCGGCTGCGACTGCGCCGTCTGCCGCTCGTCCGATCCGCACGATCACCGGACGCGGCCGTCGATCCTGATCGAAGTGCTCGGCGACGGCCCGTCGCCGTTCGCGGCGGCGGTGCGATCGATTCTCGTCGACACCTCCACCGACCTGCGCGCGCAGGCGCTGGCCAACGACGTTCGCCGCGTCGACGCGATCCTCTTCACCCACAGCCACGCCGACCACGTCTTCGGGATGGACGATGTGCGGCGGTACAACCAGATGCAGCAGTCGGCGATCCCGGTCTTCGCCGATGCGGACACGCTGGCCAGCGTGCGGCGGATGTTCGCCTACGTCTTCGAGCCGCCGAAGCAGAAGGGCGGAGGGCTGCCACAGCTGGTGCCGTTTCGCATCGGCGGTCCGTTCACGCTCGGCGGCGTCGAGATCGTGCCGGTGCCGCTCTTCCACGGCCGGCTGCCGGTGCTCGGCTTCCGCGTCGGGTCGTTCGCCTACCTCACCGACTGCAATCGAATCCCGGAGGAGTCGTTTCCGCTGCTGGAGGGCGTGCGCACGGTCGTGCTCGACGCGCTGCGCCACCGCCCGCACTCGACGCATTTCAGCATCGGCGAGGCGATCGACGCGTGCCGCCGCATGCGCGCCGAGCGCGCCTACTTCACGCACATCTGCCACGACCTGGCGCACGCGGCCACCAACGCGCAACTGCCCGCTGGCGTTGAACTGGCTTATGATGGCCTCGTCTTGGAGATCGCGTGAACGTCTCCGTGCCTCCGTGCCCTCTGAGCCCTCTGTGGATGTGATTCATTTTCCGGACGACCCGCGCCCGTCGCGCTGGGTCCACCCGGTGCTCGCGCTCGGCAACTTCGACGGTCTCCACCGCGGCCACCGCAAGATCCTCGATCGCATGCGCCGCGTCGCCGACGAGCGCGGCGCCACCTCGGTGATCATGACCTTCGATCCGCACCCGCCGCGGATCGTCCGTCCCGACAAGGCGCCGCCGCTCTTGATGACCAAGGCCCAGAAGCTCGAGGCGATTGCCGCCGCCGGCGTGCAGGGCGCCGCGATCGTGCGCTTCACGCCGGAGCTGTCGTACTGGGATCCGGAAACCTTCGTCCGCACCGTTCTGGTCGACTGGCTGCGCGTCGCCGAGGTCTGGGTCGGCGCGAACTTTCTCTTCGGCCACGATCGCTCCGGCAACTTCTCGATGCTGCGCGTGCTCGGCGCCCGCTACAACTTCAAGGCCGAGAAGATCGATCCCGTGCGCTACAAGGACTTCGTCGTCAGCAGCACGCGCGTCCGCCGGCTGGTGAGCGAGGGGCGCGTCGACGAGGCCGGCGCCCTGCTGGGCCATCACTATTTCATCGACGGGACGATCGTGCGCGGCGACGCGCGCGGGCGTACCATCGGGTTTCCCACCGCCAACCTCTGCACCGAGAACGAGCTGCTGCCGCCGCACGGCGTCTACGCGACCACCGCGCGCGTCGGCGGCATCGTCCATCCGTCAGTGACGAATGTCGGCGTGCGCCCCACCGTCGACCAGTCGGGACGCACCGTGATCGAGACCCACATCTTCGATCTCGATCGCGATCTCTACGGCCAGCCGCTTCGCATCAGCTTCGTGCAGCGGCTGCGCGACGAGCGCGCGTTCGCGTCGCTGGACGAGCTGCGCGCGCAGATCGACGCCGACTGCGGCCGCGCGCGCATGTTGTTCAATCGCCTTTCACTGTAGAATTCCCTGCAGTCGTGCCCGATCAGGAGTTTCTGTTCGCCCTCGACATGTCCGGCGAGCCGCCGTTCGACGGCATGCTCGCCGAGCTCGCCCGGGCGGTGCTCGGACACGTCGGCTGCGCCCACGCGTCGATCGACGCGCTCACCGGTCAGCTCGGCGCGCAGCTCGCCGCGCGCGCCGGCAACGGCACCCGCCGCTGCGAGGTGCGCTTCCGCGCCCGCGGCCGCGAGCTCGAGATCGTCGTCGCCGGCGCCGGGCGGCCCGAGTGGCGCACGACCTGCCCGCTGCCCTCGCCCTGAATCCGATGCGTCTCTATAACACCCTGACCCGCAGCGAGCAGACCTTCGCGCCCGCATCCGGCAACACCGTGCGGATGTACACGTGCGGCCTCACCGTCTACGCCCGCGGCCACATCGGCAACTTCCGCACCTTCATCTGCGTCGACGTGCTGCGGCGGACGCTGAAGTACCTGCTCGGCTACGAGATGCGCCAGGTGATGAACTTCACCGACGTCGACGACCGGACGATTATCGGCGCCCAGAAGGCGGGGATGGATCTGCGGGCCTACACCGAGCAGTACATCCAGGCGTTTCGCGAGGACGCCGAGGCGCTCGGGCTCGAGCCGGTCGAGGAAACGCCGCGCGCCACCGACCAGGCGAACATCGACGCGATGGCCGGGGTCGTCCGCGCGCTGGAGAAGAACGGCCACACCTACGTCAGCGACGGCTCGATCTACTTCAAGATCTCGACGCTGCCCGAGTACGGCAAGCTGGCGCGGCTCGATCACGAAGGGATGAAGCCTGGCGCGCGCGTCGACACCGACAGCTACGCCAAGGAGGACGCGCGCGACTTCGTGCTGTGGAAGGCGACCAAACCGGAAGAACCGACCTGGAACGTCATCGACCCGCCGGGGCGGCCGGGATGGCACCTCGAGTGCTCGGCGATGGCGCTGCGGCTGCTCGGCGAGCCGCCGATCGACATCCATGCCGGCGGCATCGACTTGATCTTCCCGCATCACGAGAACGAGATCGCGCAGAGCGAAGGCGCGACCGGCCGGCCGTTCTCGCGCTTCTGGGTCCACGTCGAGTACCTGATCGTGGACGAGCAGAAGATGTCGAAGTCGCTCGGCAACACCTACACCATCCCCGACGTCGTCGCCCAGGGCTACCGGCCGTCGGCGGTGCGCTACCTGCTGCTGTCGGCGCACTACCGGAAGCAGTTGAACTTCACCTGGGCCAGCCTCGGGCAGGCCGAGGAGGCGCTGCGGCGGCTGACCGATTTCCTCGCGCGGCTCGAGACGGTGACGCGCGAGGGGAGCCACGCCGAGGTCGGCCGGCGCGTCGAACAGGCGCAGCACGAGTTCGCCGAGTCGATGAAAGACGATTTGAATACCGCCGCCGCGCTCGGCGCGATGTTCGAGCTGGTGCGTGCGCTCAACTCGGCGATCGACGCCGGCCAGCTGGCCGCGGGCGACGTGCCGGCGATCCGGCGCGCGTTCGACGGCTTCGACCAGGTGCTCGGCGTGCTCAGCCTGCGGCGCGCCGAAGACCAGCGGCCGCCGGTGCCGGTGGAAGAAATCGACCGGCTGATCGAGGACCGCCACGCCGCGCGGCGGCGGCGCGATTTCTCCGCCGCCGATCGCATCCGCGACGAGCTCGCGGCACGGGGCGTGCTTCTCGAAGACGGCTCCGGCGGCACCCGCTGGAAGCGAAAATGACCGATACGCCACGCATCGCGACCGCGCTCCCCGGCCCCAACGCACAAGCCATCATCGCCCGCGACAAGACGGTCGTCTCGCCGTCCTACACGCGCGGCTACCCGTTCGTCATCGCCCGCGGCTACGGCTCGATGGTCGAGGATGTCGACGGCAACGTCTTCCTCGACTGCGCCGCCGGCATTGCCGTCAACTCCACCGGCCACGCGCACCCGGAGGTGGTGCGCGCGATCACCGACCAGGCGCAGAAGTTCCTGCACATGTCGGGGACCGACTTCTACTACGAGCCGCAGGTGCGCCTGGCCGAGGAGATCGCGTCGATCGTGCCGATTCGCGGCGGGGTGCGGTCGTTCTTCGGCAACTCCGGCACCGAGGCGAACGAGGCGTGCCTGAAGCTGACGCGCTATGCGACCGGGCGCCAGAACATCATCGCCTTCCTCGGCGCCTTCCATGGGCGCAGCATGGGATCGCTGTCGCTGACCGCGAGCAAGGCGATCCAGCGCCGCGGCTTCGGGCCGCTGATGCCGGGTGTGTATCACGCGCCGTACCCGGATCGGTATCGCTGCCCGATCGGATCGACGCCGGACACCGTCGCCGCCGCCTGCATCGACTACATCGAGCATCAGATCTTTGCGCACCTCGTCTCCCCCGACGAAGTCGCGGCCGTCGTCGTCGAGCCGATTCAGGGCGAAGGGGGCTACATCGTCGCCCCCGACGAGTTCCTGCAGCGGCTGCGCGAGCTGACGAAGAAGCACGGCATCCTCCTCGTGGCCGACGAAGTGCAGTCGGGGATGGGGCGGTCGGGGAAGATGTTTGCGATCGAGCACACCGGCGTCGAGCCGGACATGATGTCGATTGCGAAGGGGATCGCCTCGGGCCTGCCGCTCGGCGTCGCCGCGGCGCGAGCCGACCTGATGGCCTGGCCGCCCGGCGCGCACGCGAGCACCTTCGGGGGCAACCCGGTGTCGTGCGCGGCGGCGATTGCGACGATCGCGCTGCTGCGCCAGCAGCTGGTCGCCAACGCCGCCGATGTCGGCGGCTTCCTGATGAGCGAGCTGAAGGCGCTGGCCGACAAACATCCGCTCATCGGCGACGTGCGCGGCCGCGGCCTGATGATCGGCGTCGAGCTGGTGCGCGACCGGAAGACCCGGGAGCGCGCCACCGACGAGCGCGACGCGGTGGTCAACGCCGCGTTCGCGCGCGGGATGCTGGTGCTCGGCGCGGGGAAGAACGCCGTGCGCTTCTCGCCGCCCCTGGTGCTGACGCGGAAGCAGGCGGAAATGGCGGTGAAGATCTTCGACGAGGCGCTGACCGACGTGGAGAAAACACGACGGTAAACGCAGAACCCGCTGAGCCCGCAGAGAAATTGGCTTCGGGCATGCTCTAATCGGGCGGCGGCGTGAGCTTGCACAGAAAAGAGTTCTGCGTGCTCTGCGAGTTCCGCGTTGATCGTCGTTGGAGGCGGCGCGGAACTTGCGAAGGCGTCTGGCACTATGACGCAAGCCAGACAAGAACTCGGGAAGAGCGGGGAAGATCTCGCGTGCGCGGAGCTCGAACGCCGCGGGTACGCAATTATTGCCAGGCGCTACCGCCAGCGGCGTGGCGAATTGGACATCATCGCGCGCGACGGCGCGACGCTGGTGTTCGTCGAGGTCAAGGCGCGGGAGGATCTCCGGTTCGGCGGCGGCCTGGAGGCGATCACGCCGCAGAAACGCCGGCGGATGGAGCAGATGGCGATCGAGTACATCGCGCGGCAGCACATCGCCGAGTGCCCGAGCCGGTTCGATGTCGTGGCGATCCATTTCGAGGCGCAGCAGCCGGTGATCGAGGTGTTTCAGAACGCGTTCGAGGTCACCTAGCCAGGGAGAACCCGGAACCGAGAACCCAGAACCGACAACCTGAACCCGGAACCTCGAACCACGAACCACACGCGACAGACGAACCGTGCCC
>Ga0207675_100005221_pt1 | contig 12502 bp, 14 predicted proteins | sample KBSSwiS42_FD_184305 | JGI IMG/M metagenome (GOLD analysis project Ga0207675, IMG submission 184305) | Switchgrass rhizosphere microbial communities from Kellogg Biological Station, Michigan, USA - KBS Switchgrass S4-2 (SPAdes) (version 2) | ecosystem: Host-associated > Plants > Roots >... | reverse complement strand
GCCGAGGAACACGTCTTGCACGTCGCGTCGGCGCACCGGCTGGTTGTTGATGTAGTAGCTCGACGTGCCGTCGCGCGTGAGCACGCGCTTGACCGCGATCTCGGCAAAGGCATTCCACTGGCCGCCGGCGCGCGCGTCTTCGTTGCTGAACACCAGCTCCACGCTGGCGCGGCCGGCCGGCTTGCGCTGGCCCGATCCGTTGAAGATCACGTCTTGCATCGACTCGCCGCGCAGCTCGCTGGCCTTGCTCTCGCCGAGCACCCAGCGCACGGCGTCGATCACGTTGGATTTGCCGCAGCCGTTGGGGCCGACCACGCCGACGCGCTGGCCGGGCAGTTGGAACGTGGTGGGTTCTGCGAACGACTTGAAGCCCGAGAGCTTGATCTGGTTCAGGCGCATGAGCGATGGCGAGTCCGGGCCCTGATGTGAAAACGGCAGCCCGATGTGCCGCCGTTGAATGCTGTGTTGGTGCCTGTGTCTCCTCGCGCACAAGGGCTCGCGAAGGCGCGCGGATGATACCATCGCGCCCCCTGCGAACCACCATCGCGCCATGGCCCGATCGACCGGCCAACCCGCTCGCGCGCGCGAGCGCGCCAAGCCCAGCGTCCCGCCCACCGCACCGAGCAAAGAGCTGCAGGTGTTTGCGAACCCCGCGCCAGAGCGCGACTACGTCATCCGCTTCGACGTGCCCGAGTTCACCTGCCTGTGCCCGCTCACCGGGCAGCCCGACTTCGCTCACTTCACGATCGAGATCGTGCCCGACCGGTTGTGTGTGGAGTTGAAAAGTCTGAAGCTGTACTTCTGGAGCTACCGCAACGAAGGGGCGTTCCACGAGAAGGTGACCAACGCGGTCGTCGACGACCTGGTGCGCGCCATCGAGCCCCGCTTCATCCGGCTGAGCGCCGACTGGTACGTGCGCGGCGGCATCCGCACGTTCGTCACCGCCGAGCATCGCAGCAAGGGCTGGTCGCCCGCCGTGCCGGTGGAACTGCCACCGGCGCGCACCCCGTGATGGGCTCAAGTGCGCTCGCATGAGCCTTTGCGCGTAAGGTGGACGGCGTGACGCCTTCCGCCACGCCGCGATGACGGCGCGCCTCAGCATCGTCGTGCCGACCTTCAACGAGGCCGCGTGCATCGGCGAGTGCCTGCTCGCCCTGCAACCGCTGCGCCGCCGCGGCGCCGAGCTGATCGTGGTGGACGGCGGCAGTACCGACGCGACGCGCGCGCACGCTGAGCCGCTGGCCGACTGCGTGCTGCAGGCGCCGCGCGGGCGCGCGCGCCAGATGAATGCCGGCGCCGCCGAGGCGCGCGCCGAGACGCTGCTGTTTTTGCACGCCGACACCCGGTTGCCCGACGGCGCGCTGGACGCGATCGAGTCCGCGCTGGTCGATCCGCGCACGCATTGGGGGCGCTTCGACGTGCGCATCGACGGCAAGCCGGCGCTGCTCAAGGTGGTGGCGTGGCTGATGAACCTGCGCTCGCGCGTCAGCGGCATCGCCACGGGCGACCAGGCGATCTTCGCGCGCCGCTCGGCGTTCTTTCGCGTCGGCGGGTTCCCCGACCAGCCGCTGATGGAGGACGTCGAGTTGAGCCTGCGCCTGCGCCGCTGGTCGGCGCCGGCGTGCCTGCGCCACCAGGTGGCCACCTCGGGCCGCCGCTGGGAACGCGACGGCGTGTGGCGCACCATCGCGCTGATGTGGCGACTGCGCTGGCTGTACTGGACCGGTACGCCGCCCGAGCGGCTGGCCCAGCTGTACAAATGAGCGACCCCCCACGCTGCACGGTGATCGTTTTCGCGAAAGCACCGCAAGCGGGCCGCGCGAAGACGCGCCTGATCGGCACGTTGAGCGCCGAAGGCGCCGCGGCACTCGCCGAGCGGCTGCTGCACAGCGCGCTGGACCGCGCGCTCGCGGCCGACGTCGGCCCGGTGGAGCTGTGCGTGACGCCCGACCGTGCACACCCGGCATTCACGGCGCGGGCCCACGACGGCACGGTGCGCCTCACCGACCAGGGCGATGGCGACCTCGGTGAGCGCATGGCGCGCGCGTTCGAGCGCGTGCTGCGCACGCAATCGTGCGCCGTGCTGATCGGCACCGACGCGCCGGCGCTCGACGCCACCTATCTGCGCAGCGCCGCCGCCGCACTCGAGCGGGCCGACGCGGTGTTCGGCCCTGCGGCCGACGGCGGCTATGCGCTGGTGGGCTTGCGGCGTCCCGCGCCTGGACTGTTTCATGGCATGCGTTGGAGCCACGCCCGCGTGATGGCGCAGACGCGCGAGCGCCTCGCAGCGCTCGGCCTGCGCCACGCCGAGCTGCCGCTGCTGCACGACATCGACGAGCCAGCCGACCTGGTGCACCTGCCGGCCGATTGGCGCGCGCATTGAGGCAACGCACGCGCACGTAGAACCCGACCGCTCACTGTCACTGCCCGACCGGAGACGCCCATGCTCGCCATCATCGGAGGAACCGGCCTGTACGACCTGGCCGGCATGCAGATCGATCACGAGCACAGTCCCGACACGCCGTTCGGCCGCGCGTCGGGCCCGGTGATGCAGGGCCACCTGCACGGGCGCGACCTGCTGTTCCTGGCGCGCCACGGCGCCGGACACCGGCTGCTGCCGCACGAGGTGAACTACCGCGCCAACGTGTTCGCGCTCAAGCGCGCCGGCGCCACGCAGATCCTCGGCTTCTCGGCGGTCGGCAGCCTGACCGAGGCGGTGGCGCCGGGCCAGATGGCGATGCCGTCGCAGTACTTCGACTGGACGCGTGGCCCGCGCGAGCGCTCGTTCTTCGGCCACGGCGTGGCGGCGCACGTGTCCACCGCGCTGCCGGTGAGCGAGCAGCTGATGCAGTGTGTCGCGGCGCAGGCCCGCTCGATGGGCCTCATGCTGCACAGCGGCCTCACGTACGCCTGCGTCGAAGGCCCGCGCCTGGGCACGCGCGCCGAGAGCCATTTCCTGCGCAGCGCCGGCTGCCAGCTGGTGGGCATGACCAACGTGCCCGAGGTCTTTCTCGCGCGCGAAGCCCAGATCTGCTACGCCACGGTGTGCCTGGTCACCGACTACGACTGCTGGATGGACGACCCGAGCCAGCACGTGAGCATCGGCGCCATCTTCGAGCTGTACGGCCAGAGTCTGGCCAACGCGCGCCGTCTGCTCGAGGCGCTGCTGGCCACTGAGCTCCCGCCTGAAGAGCCCGCGATTCGACAGGCGCTGCAAGGTGCCGTGATGACGCCCGACGGCGCGCTCGAACCGGCGCAGCGCGAGTGGCTCGCGGTGCTGCGGCGCTGATCGCGCGCCGGGCCTCCGTTCGCGCTCCGAGATAATCGACGCATGAATCCGCTGCTGGCGCGCCTGCATCCGTACCCGTTCGAGCGCTGGCGCGAGTTGACGTTGGGCGTGCAGTACCGTGGCGAGCTGTCGCCGATCAGCCTGGGCATCGGCGAGCCGCGCCATGCGACGCCGCCGCTCATCGAGCAGGCGATCAACGCGTCCCTGAAGGGCCTGTCGGTGTATCCGCCGACCATCGGCGAGCCGAAGCTGCGCGAGGCGTGTGCCGCGTGGCTGGCGCGCCGCTATGGCGTGCGCGTCGATCCAGCGACGCAGTTGCTGCCGGTGAACGGCTCGCGCGAGGCGCTGTTCGCCCTCGCGCAGGTGGTGCTCGACCCGACGCGCGACAGCGCCGCCGTGGTGTGCCCCAATCCGTTCTATCAGATCTACGAAGGCGCCGCGTTGCTGGGCGGCGCGCGCACCGCGTTCGTCAACAGCGACCCCAAAATCAACTTCGGCGTCGATTGGTCGCAGATCGACACCGCGACGTGGTCGCGCACGCAACTGGTGTACGTCTGCTCGCCCGGCAACCCGACGGGCGCGGTGATGCCGCTGGCGCAGTGGCGCGCACTGTTCGAGCTGTCGGACCGCCACGGCTTCGTGATCGCCAGCGACGAGTGCTATTCGGAGATCTACTTTCGCGACGATCAGGGCGCGCCCCTCGGCGCACTGCAGGCCGCGCAGTCGCTCGGGCGCACCGATTACCGCAATCTGGTGATGCTGACCTCGCTGTCCAAGCGCTCCAACGTGCCGGGCATGCGCTCGGGCTTCGTGGCCGGCGACGCGGCGATCATGAAGGCGTTCCTGCTGTACCGCACCTACCACGGCAGCGCGATGAGCCCGGTGGTGCAGGCCGCGAGCATCGCCGCCTGGGGCGACGAAACCCACGTGCAGGCCAACCGCGCGCTGTATCGCGACAAGTTCGCCCACGTCACGCCGCTGCTGCAGCGCGTGCTCGACGTGCGATTGCCCGATGCGGGCTTCTACCTGTGGGCCGCGGTGCCGCAGGGCAACGGCGCGCCGGGCGACGACATCGCGTTCGCGCGCGGGCTGCTCGCTCAATACAATGTGACCGTGCTGCCCGGCAGCCTGCTGGCACGCGAGGCGCACGGCGTCAACCCTGGCCGCGGCCGCATCCGCATGGCACTGGTGGCGCAGACCGCCGAGTGCCTCGAGGCCGCACAGCGCATCGTCGACTACACCCAACGGCTGCAGAGCCGAGCACAGCCATGAGCGAATCCGCGCAATCGATCGTCGACCTGGCCTGGGAAGGCCGCTCTGCGTTGAGCCCGGCCAACGCAGGACCCGAGATCCGCGAGGCGGTCGAGCAGACCATCGCCGATCTGAACGCCGGGCGCATCCGCGTCGCCGAGCGGCGCGGCGTCGGTGACTGGCAAGTCAACCAGTGGATCAAGAAAGCGGTGCTGCTGAGCTTCCGGCTCAACGAGAACCGCGCGATGCGCGCCGGCGACCTGGGCTTCTTCGACAAGGTGAGCACCAAGTTCGCGCACCTCGACGACGCCGAGCTGCGCGCCACCGGGGTGCGCGTGGTGCCGCCCGCGGTAGCACGGCGCGGCAGTTACCTGGCCAAGAACGTGATCCTGATGCCGTCGTACGTGAACATCGGCGCCTATGTCGACGAAGGCACGATGGTCGACACCTGGGCCACCGTGGGCTCGTGCGCGCAGATCGGCAGGAACGTGCACCTGTCGGGTGGCGTCGGCATCGGCGGCGTGCTCGAGCCGTTGCAGGCGAACCCGACGATCATCGAGGACAACTGCTTCGTCGGTGCACGCTCGGAGATCGTCGAAGGCGTGATCGTCGAGGAAAACTCGGTGATCAGCATGGGCGTTTTCATCGGCCAGAGCACCAAGATCTACGACCGCTCGACGGGAGAAATCCACTATGGCCGGGTGCCGGCCGGCTCGGTGGTGGTGAGCGGGTCTCTGCCGGCCATCGACGGCAGCCACAGCCTCTACTGCGCCGTGATCGTGAAGCGCGTCACTGCCTCGACACGCGCCAAGACCAGCATCAACGAATTGTTGCGGGATTGAGCGGGCACACTAGCGGTTGATGCAAACCGGGGCCTGGCGTGGGCTCCGCCCGGCCGCCTCGAGGGGCCGCACCGCAGTGCGAAGCACGGAGGTCAGTGAATGAGCGGCAACATGGAGAAGGTGCTGCGCATGATGGCGGACAAGAAGGCGTCGGACGTCTTCCTGTCGGCGAACATGCCGATCCTGATCAAGATCAACGGTCAGATGCTGCAGCTGTCCGACCAGTCGCTGACCCCGGGCCAGCCTCGCCAACTGCTCACCGAACTGCTGTCGCCGCAACAGCTTGAGGAGCTCGACGACACCGGCGAGCTGAACATGGGCATCGGCATGGAAGGGCTGGGCACCTTCCGGATGTCGTGCTTCCGCCAGCGCGGCTCGATCGCCGCGGTGATCCGCCACATTCCGAGCGATATCCCGGGCCTCGATACGCTGAACCTGCCGCCGATGCTGTCGCAGCTGGTGCTCGAGAAGCGCGGCCTGATCCTGATGGTGGGCGCCACCGGCACCGGCAAGAGCACCACGCTGGCCTCGATGCTCGAGTGGCGCAACCAGCAGATGGCCGGCCACATCCTGACGATCGAGGATCCGATGGAGTTCGCCTTCACCAACAAGCGCTCGCTGGTCAACCAGCGCGAGGTCGGTCGCGACACCAACACGCTGCAGGTGGCGCTGAAGAACGCATTGCGCCAGGCCCCGGACTGCATCCTGATCGGCGAAATCCGCGATCGCGAGACGATGACCTCGGCGATCTCGTATGCGCTCTCGGGCCACCTGGTGCTGGCCACCCTGCACGCCAACAACAGCTACCACGCACTGGGTCGTATCCTGTCGTTCTACACCCCGGAGTCGCGCCCCGCGCTGCTGAGCGACTTGTCCTCCGGCCTGCGCGCCATTGTGTCGCAGCGCCTGGTGCGCGCTTCGGCCGGTGGCCGGTTGCCGTCGGTGGAGGTCCTGCTCAACACCAAGCTGGTGTCGGAGCTGATCGACAAGGGCGAGTTCACCGCAATCAAGGAAGCGATGGAAAAGTCGCTGGCCGAAGGCTCGCAGACCTTCGAAGAGGATCTGGCCCGCATGATCGGTGACGGCCTGATCACGCGCGACGAAGGCCTGTCGCATGCCGACTCGCCCACCAACCTAATGTGGCGCCTGCAGAACGACCAGACGCCGATCGCGCGCGCTCCGGTCAAGAGCGAGGACCCCGATACCGCGTTCTTCACCGAGATCGCGCTCGACGTGGTCGCCGAGAGCCCCACCACGCGCAGCGCGCCGCTGACGCGACGGTAGAACGCCGGCCGGCGCGGACCGGCGCGCCGATTGCGCCGCGTGTCCTCTCGGGGACGCGACGCTTGCAGCGTCGCAGATAATTGACGGCATGAGTGAGACGCTGCATCTGCTCGAGGCGCTGATCTCGCGACAGTCCGTCACGCCCGCCGACGGCGGCTGCCAGGCGCTGATCGCCCTGCGGCTGCAGCCGCAGGGTTTCTCGTGCGAGTCGATGCCCTTCGGGCCCGCCCACGCGCGGGTCAGCAACCTGTGGGCGATCCATCGCGGGTCACGCCCCGGCCCCACCGTGGTGCTCGCCGGTCACACCGACGTCGTGCCCAGCGGACCGCTCGAGCATTGGCGCAGCGATCCGTTCGTGCCAACGCATCGCGATGGCCGCCTGTACGGCCGTGGCGCCGCGGACATGAAGACCTCGGTGGCCGCGATGGTGGTGGCCAGCGGCGAGTTCGTGCGCGCGCAGCCGTCGCATGCGGGCGCGGTGGCGCTGCTGATCACCAGCGACGAGGAAGGCCCGTCGATCGACGGCACGGTGCGTGTCGTGCACGCGTTGCGCGAGCGCGGCGAACGGCTCGACTGCTGCATCGTCGGCGAGCCGACGTCGGTGCAGCGGCTGGGCGACATGATCAAGAACGGACGCCGAGGCTCCCTGTCGTGCAAGCTCACGGTCAGCGGTGTGCAGGGCCACGTGGCGTACCCGCAACTGGCGCGCAACCCGATCCACCAGCTCGCGCCGGCACTGGCCGAGCTTGCCGCCACCGAGTGGGACCGCGGCAATGCGCACTTTCCGCCCACCACGTTCCAGGTGTCCAACGTCCACGGTGGCACCGGCGCGCTCAACGTGATCCCTGGCAGCGTGGCCATCGACTTCAACTTCCGCTTCAGCACCGAATCGACGCCCGAGTCGCTGAAGGCGCGCGTGCACGCGGTGCTGGAGCGTCATGGCCTCACCTGCGATGCCGCCTGGACGCAGGGCGGCGAGCCGTTTCTCACGCCACCGGGCTCGCTGAGCGAGGCGTTGAGCGCAGCGATCCGCGCCGAGTGCGGTGTGACGCCGGTGCTGTCGACCACCGGCGGCACTTCCGACGGTCGCTACATTGCCAAAGTGTGTCCGCAGGTGGTGGAGTTCGGGCCGAACAACGAGACGATCCATAAAATCGACGAGCACGTGATCGTGGCCGACATCGAACCGTTGAAGAACGTCTACCGCCGCACCCTCGAGACCCTTCTGGCATGACTGTCCTCGAATTGATCGAGCGCGCCAGCGCCCGCCTCGACCAGGCGGGCGTTTCGTTTGGACAGGGCACGACCAACGCCTTCGACGAAGCGGCTTGGCTCGTGCTCTGGCGGCTCAATGTGCCGCTCGATGCGCTGGACGACGTGGCCGAACGCGCGCTCGACGAGCCGACGGTGGCCAGCGTCGACGCGCTGATTGCGCGCCGCATCGAGAGCCGCCGGCCGGCCGCTTACCTGACCGGCGAGGCTTGACTGCAAGGCGTGCCGTTCACGATCGACGAGCGCAGCATCGTGCCGCGCTCGCTGATCGCCGAGGTGCTGGCCGACGGCACCCTCGATGCCTGGCTGCACGGCCCGCCGGCGCGCGTGCTCGATCTGTGCACCGGCAATGGCAGCCTGGCGGTGTTGTGCGCGCTGCGCTGGCCGGCTGCCTCGGTGGACGGCTCGGACATCGCGGCCGACGCGCTGAACCTGGCACGCCTCAACGTCGAACGCCATGACCTCACCGACCGCGTCACGCTGCACGCCGGCGATGGCTTCGCCGCGCTGCGCGACCGCTACGACCTGATCGTCTGCAATCCGCCGTACGTCAACGCCACATCGATGGCGGCGCTGCCGCCGGAGTTCCAGTGCGAGCCGGCGCTCGCGCTGGCCGGCGGCGACGATGGCATGGACCTGGTGCGCCGCGTGTTGCGCGACGCAGCGGCGCACTTGCAGCCGCACGGCCTGCTGGTGCTCGAGATCGGCCACGAGCGCGCGCACTTCGACGCCGCGTTCCCGGCGCTGGAGGTGGCGAGCCTGCCCACCAGCGAAGGCGACGACGCGGTGCTGTTGATCACGCGCGAGACGCTCGAACGGGGATGAGCAGGGCCCCATGATCACGTTGCGCGATGTGACACTGCGCCGCGGCGCGAAGGTCGTGCTCGAGCGCACCAGCCTCACGGTGCACGGCGGCGAGAAGGTGGGCTTGGTGGGCCGCAATGGCGCCGGCAAGTCGTCGCTGTTCGCGCTGCTGGCCGGCCGGCTGCACGCCGACAAGGGCGACGTCGAGGTGCCGCCGCGCTGGCGCGTCGGCGAAGTGGCGCAGTCGATGCCAGAGACCGGCGACGGCGCCACCGAGTTCGTGCTGCAGGGCGACGATGTGCTGATGCGCGCGCAGGCGCAGCTGATCGAGGCCGAAACGGGCGGCGATGGCCACGCGATCGCCGAGGCGCACCTCGCGCTCGAGGAAGCCGGCACCTTCGATGCGCGCGCCCGTGCGCAGGCGCTGTTGCTCGGGCTGGGCTTTCGGGTCGAGCAGCTGGATGCGCCGGTCAACAGCTTCTCCGGCGGCTGGCGCATGCGGCTGCAGTTGGCGCGTGCGCTGATGGCGCCCAGCGACGCCCTGCTGCTCGACGAACCGACCAACCACCTCGACCTCGACGCGCTGGTGTGGCTGGAGAGCTGGCTGGTGCGCTACCCCGGCACGTTGATCGTGATCAGCCATGACCGCGAGTTCCTCGATGCAATCACGCGCGTGACGCTGCACGTGGACGAGCATCGCGTCGACCGCTACGCCGGCAACTACAGCGCCTTCGAAGAGGCGCGCGCCGAGCGCATCGAGCAGGCGCAGTCAGCCTATGCCAAGCAGCAGGAACGCATCGCGCACCTGCAGCGCTTCATCGACCGTTTTCGAGCCAAGGCCACCAAGGCCAAGCAGGCGCAAAGCCGCGTGAAGGCGCTGGCACGCATGGAGAAGCTCGCGCCGGTGCTGACCGCGAGCGACTTCCAGTTCGAATTCCGCGAGCCGGCGAGCCTGCCCAACCCGATGCTGAACCTGCGCGACGTGAGCTGCGGCTATGGCCGCGACGCCGTGATCCTGCGCGGTGTCACGCGCAGTGTGATGGCGGGCCAGCGCATCGGCGTCCTCGGCGCCAACGGCCAGGGCAAATCGACGCTGGTCAAGACGATCACCGGCGCGCTGGCGCCGTTGGCCGGCAGCATGGGCGTCGGCAAGGGCCTCGTGATCGGGTACTTCGCGCAGCAGGAGATGGACCTGCTGCACGAGGACGACACGCCGCTGCAGATGATGACGCGGCTGTCGCGTGCGTTGGCGCAGCAGTCGGGCGGCGCCGACGCACGCGAGCAGGATCTGCGGAACTTCCTGGGCCAGTTCGCATTCGCAGGCGACATGGTGCACCAGCGCGTCGGCACGCTGTCGGGCGGCGAGCGCGCACGTTTGGTGCTGGCCACCATCGTCTACCAGCGCCCCAACCTGCTGTTGCTCGACGAGCCGACCAACCACCTCGATCTGACGACGCGCGAGGCCCTGTCGATGGCGCTCAACGAGTTCGAAGGCAGCGTGATGCTGGTGAGCCACGACCGCGCGCTGCTGCGCGAGGTGTGCGACGAGTTCTGGCTGGTGGTCGATCGCGGTGTCGAGGAACTCGATGCCGACCTCGACGACTATCAGCGCTGGCTGCTCGAGGTATCGCGCTCGCGCGCGCGCGGCGGCGACGTGCCCACGCGCCCGGGGCGCGAGCCGGCTCCATCGCCCGCTGCGGACAAGGCCGTCGCAGCGGGTGCGGCGCCGTCCAAGGCAGCGGCAGCCGTGCCACCGCCCGGCCGCCGGCGCGACGAACGCAAGCAGCAAGCCCAGTCGCGTGCGCAGCTAGCCAATCGCACCCGGCCGCTGCGCATGGAGATCCAGCAGATCGACGTGCGGCTCGAAAAGCTCGGCGCCGAGAAGGCCGGTCTCGAGGCCGCGCTGGCGGCGGGTTCGGTGGTCGGCGACGCGCTGGCCGACACCGGCAGGCGCCTCAATCACATCGCGGCCGAGACCGCGATGCTCGAGGAGCGCTGGCTCGAGTTGCACGCGCAGATCGAGGCGATCGGCGCGGCTGCGTGAGCCGCGCGCCGCAGTGCCGATGCGCCGCAGTGCCTTGGCTCTCTGGGCCTGTGCCGCATTGGCGGTCGGCACGCCCTGCGCACACGCATCGTCAGATGGCGAGCGCGAGGCCGGCGACGTGCTGGCCACTGCGATGCCGCTGGCCACGCTGGGCGTCGAACTGTGGCGCGGCGAATCCACCGGCGCCAAGCAGTTCGCCTTGTCGTTCGTGGTCACGGTGGCGAGCACCGAAGTGCTGAAGCGCGCCACGCACGTCGAGCGGCCCGACGGCACCAACGACCAATCGTTCCCCTCCGGCCACGCCGCACGCGCATTCGCCAGCGCCACCTACGTGCACCGCCGTTACGGTCTGGCCGACGCGTGGCCGCTCTACGCGCTGGCCACCTACGTGGGCTACACACGCGTGGTGTCCGAGCGCCACCGCTGGGCCGACGTGGCCGGCGCGGCCGGTGTCGCAGCGCTGTCGAGCTGGTGGCTGGTCGACCCCAAGCAATCGGTGAGCGTGGCGCTTGCCCGCCACGGGGTGTCGGTGCAATGGCGCACCGCGCTGCCGTGACGCATGCCAAAACCATTTAGATTGTGTGCAATTGAGTTGCTCGCTATACTTCTCGCCATGTCACGCAACCGCTCCGCTCCTGCATCGCGCGCTCGAGCCGATTGGCTCAAACTGGACCACCAGCTGTGCTTCGCGCTGTATTCGGCGTCGCTGGCGATGACCAAGTTCTACAAGCCGCTGCTCGACCCGCTCGGCCTCACCTACCCGCAATACTTGGCGATGCTGGTGTTGTGGGAGGGCGACGGCATCACCGTGTCGCAGCTCGGCGAGCGGCTGGCCCTCGACTCGGGCACGCTGACACCGCTGCTCAAGCGGCTGGAGACCGCGCATCTTGTGCGCCGCCTGCGCGACAGCGCCGACGAGCGCCGGGTGCTGCTGCAGCTCACGCCGACCGGCCGCGCGCTGAAAGCCAAGGCGCGGGCCGTGCCCGAGAACGTGGCGTGCGCGTCGGGCTGCGCTCTCGACGAGCTGGCGGCGCTCACGACGCGCCTGAAAACGTTGCGCGATCAGATCCAAGACACCACGGTCCGCGCGGCTTGACCCGCGCCGGATGTCACCCACCCACCCCGAAGGAGCCCACCATGGCGATCGAGAAAGCCCTCTACACCGCAACCGCCACTTCCACCGGCGGTCGCACCGGCACCACCAAGTCGTCCGACGGCCGCATCGAGCTGCAGCTGTCCACACCCAAGACGCTGGGCGGAGACGACGGCCCCGGCACCAACCCCGAGCAACTGTTCGCATCCGGCTATTCGGCATGCTTCATCGGTGCGATGAAGGCGGTGGCTGCGCGCCAGAAGATCAGCCTGCCCGCCAACGTGTCCATCAAGTCCGACGTTTCGATCGGCCCGCTGGCTGGCAAGCCGGGCGCGTTCGGCATCGCCGTGGCGATGGCGATCACCGTGCCGGGCATGGACAAGGCCGCGGCCGAGTCGCTGGTGAAGGCGGCGCACGAGGTGTGCCCGTATTCCAATGCGACGCGCGGCAATGTCGACGTGAGCCTGAGCGTGGCGTGACGACACTGCACGGCTGGAGCGAGTCTTGCCACCGTTTGAATGGCGGCCGGATCGTCCGGCCGCACGCCCGGAGACGCCGCTAGCCGCGCGCCGGCTGCGCCATCAAGCGCAGCATGAGCTCCACGCGCGCCTTGGCCGGTGTCA
>Ga0207675_100005220_pt1 | contig 12502 bp, 11 predicted proteins | sample KBSSwiS42_FD_184305 | JGI IMG/M metagenome (GOLD analysis project Ga0207675, IMG submission 184305) | Switchgrass rhizosphere microbial communities from Kellogg Biological Station, Michigan, USA - KBS Switchgrass S4-2 (SPAdes) (version 2) | ecosystem: Host-associated > Plants > Roots >... | reverse complement strand
ACGATGAGCGCGATCTGCGCCACCAGAATCGCCACCATCGGCAGCGCCAGCCCGGAGAGCTCCCACAGCCGCAGCGTCATCAGCGCCAGCACCAGGAACAGCGACAGCGCCACGCTGCCGAGATCGTCGATGGTCCGCTGCGACAGACCAATCAGCCCGGTCGCATCGTCGAGGTTGCGGATGATCGCCGCCACCAGCATCGCGCCAATGTAGGCGGGCAGCGTGATGCCGGCCGCGGTCAGCCAGCCGCCGACGGTCGCCCCGCCCCACATCGCCACCAGGATCACGACCAGCGCTTTCAGCAGGGCGTACGATTCCTTGTCCTCGCCGGGCGGTGCCACAGCTGGCGGCTCCGGGAGATTGTCCTCGACGATCTGCGCCGCAATCGGCGGCTCGTGATGCACCGCCCGCTTCTCGCGCCGCAGATGATAGCGCTCGATCAGGATCGTCCCGACCGGGCCGCCGATCAGCCCGCCCGACACGATGCCAACCATCGCCGCCGCAATCGCCACCGTCGACGCTCCGCGAACGCCCGCCTGCTCGAACGCCGGCGCAAATGCCAGCCCGGTGGCCGGCCCGCCGGTCAGCGTCACCGATCCGTTGAGCACGCCGAAGAGCGGGTGCTGCCCCATCGGCACGGCGATGAGCACGCCGATCACGTTCTGCACGACCGCCAGCACGCTGGCCAGCAGCAGGAACAACACCACCTGCGGTCCACCGACCTTCAACAACGACAGGCTGGCGCCGAAGCCGACGGTCGTGAAGAACGCGATCATGAACGGCGCCTGCAGCCGCGTGTCGAACGCCGCCAGCGTGACGCCGCGCGCGCGCGCAATCAGCATCGCCGCCGCCACCAGCAGCCCGCCAATGACCGGCGCCGGCACGTTGTACCTGGCGAGCGGTGGAATGCCGCGGCGGACGCCGTGCCCGAGGAAGAGGACGACACCGCCGAACGCGACGGTGTTGATCAGATCGAGGTTGAGCATGTAAGGTTCGGACGCTCGCAAATCTTACTTGCAGGAGTCCTGGATGGCCAACGCTACGGTCGATACCGGTCTGGATACGGAGTTCCATCGCGGTCTCGGCCTCTACGACTCGACGATGGTGGTGGTCGGCTCGATGATCGGATCGGGCATCTTCATCGTCTCGGCGGAGATGTCGCGCCTGATCGGCAGCCCGGGCTGGATGCTCGGCGCCTGGGTGCTCACCGGCGTTCTCACCGTGGTCGGCGCGCTCTCCTACGGCGAGCTCGCGGCGATGATGCCGCGCGCTGGCGGCCAGTACGTCTACCTGCGCGAGGCGTTCTCGCCGCTGTGGGGCTTCCTCTACGGGTGGACGCTGTTCCTCGTCATCCAGACCGGGACGATTGCCGCCGTCGGCGTCGGCTTCGCGCGCTACTTCGGCGCGCTGGTGCCGTGGATCGCCGACGACAACTACCTCATCCCGCCGGTGCACGTCTCAACCGGCTACGCGCTGTCGCTGTCGACGACGCAGCTGGTCGGAATCCTGCTGATCGCGCTGCTGACGTGGACCAACACGCGCGGGCTCGAATACGGCAAGATCATCCAGAACGTCTTCACGACGGCGAAAACCGGCGCGCTCGTCGGCCTGATCGTCGTCGGCGTCCTGCTCGGCTGGAATCAGGCCGCGGTCGGCGACAATTTCGGCAATCTCTGGACGCCGCGCGGGTTCGTCGACATCGTGCCGGGCCTGACCGCGGTCACGACCTTCGGCCTGTTCGTCGCGCTCTGCGTCTCGCAAACCGGATCGCTCTTCTCGGCCGACGCGTGGAACAACATCACCTTCACGGCCGGCGAAGTGAAGGACCCGCGCCGCAACATCCCGCTGTCGCTCGCGCTCGGCACCTTCATCGTCATCACGCTGTACCTGCTCGCCAACGTCGCCTACCTGGTGACGCTGCCGTTCGATCAGGTGCAGCACGCGCCCGGCGACCGCGTCGCCACGGCCACGTTGAACGCGATCTTCCCAGGGCTCGGCGGAACCATCATGGCAATCGGGATCATGGTTTCGACCTTCGGCTGCAACAACGGCCTGATCCTCGCGGGCGCGCGCGCCTATTACGCGATGGCGCGCGACGGCCTGTTCTTCAAATCGTCTGGCCGTCTGAACGAGGCCAGGGTGCCCGCGTGGGGGCTGACGCTGCAGGGCCTGTGGGCGGCGTTCCTGACGCTGCCGCGCACCTACGATCCGTCGACGCGCGCCTACGGCAACCTCTACAACAACCTGCTCGAGTACATCATCTCGGCGGCGCTGATCTTCTACATCCTGACGATTGCCGGCATCTTCCGGCTGCGACAGACGCGGCCCGATGCCGATCGCCCGTACCGCGCGGTCGGCTATCCCGTGGTGCCGGCGCTGTACATCGTCGGCGCGGCGGCGATTCTGCTCGTGCTCTTCATCTACCGGCCGGCGACGACGTGGCCGGGGCTGGCGATCGTGCTGCTCGGCGTGCCGGTGTATTTCGCGTGGAAACCTCGATAGCGAGGCCGGCCTAACCGCACCGGCGGAAGAGAACTCCTGCTCAGCGGATCGCGCGCGGGTCGATCAACGCGACGCTGTCGGTGCCCGTGCTCGACACCCACACGCCGAGCCCGACTGGCAGCGTCGTCGATACGCCGATGCCGATCGGGCTCCTGCCCACTGGCACGGTTGCCAGCGCGGCGCCGTCGATCTGACGCAGGACGGTCACGGTGCTGCTGCCGTTGTTCGCCACCCACAAATTGCCGCCAGCGGAAACGATCCCGCTCGGGCCGTCGCCGACGGCAAACGTGCCAAGCGTCGCACCATCGCTTTCGCGCAGCCTGGTGACGGTGCGGCCGAAGAAGTTGGTCACCCAGACACTGGCGCCGTCGACCGCGATTCCGAACGGACCGTCACCGACGGGGATGGTGGCGAGCAGCGCGCCGTCCGACGCGCGCAGCCGGGTCACCGTATCGCTGCCCTGATTGGCCACCCACACGCTGCCGTTCTGCGCCGCGATGCCGATCGGCCGGAGTCCGGCGCGAAAGGTGCCGACGACCGCGCCGTCGCTGGCCCTCAGCTTCGTGACGTCGTTGCTCTCGCGGTTGGCGACCCAGATGGTGGCGCCGTCAGCGGCCAGCCCACCCGGCCCGCGTCCGGCCTTCGACGTCGCGACCACCACCGCGTCCTCCGGCCTCAGCTTCATCACGGAATGGCTGAAGAGATTCGCGACCCAGAGATGCGTACCATCGAACACGATCGCGACGGGACGCCGGCCAACCGGCACGGTCCGAAGCACCCGGGCGTCGCCGACGCCGATCTTCGTGATGCTGTCATCGAACTGGTTCGCGACCCACAGGTTCGCGCCGTCGAAGGCGATCGCCTCCGGCCCCCGGCCGACGAGGAACGTCGGCAGCCCGAGCGACGACGCGGCGGGCACCGCCACCGCGATCGCCGCCGCGAGAAAGAGCGCGCGTGTGATGATCGTCGCTGCCACGGGTTTCATCGCCATGTCTCCTGCCGCGATGGCTCACTCGTGTTTCCTTCACCCCGCGCCGCCCCGCCGTGGTCATCGAGCCAGCCGAGGCTCTCGACGATCCAGTGCGGTTCGGCGAGCCCGGGACATGCGGCCCAGAGCAGACGGGGCTCGCTGCCATACCGGATGTTGCCGATGTGTTGCGAGGAGTCGGCGTCGAGCGCGGGATCGGGGTTGACGAATCCCAGCGTGCGGCGCAGCAGCTCCACGTCGGCGGGATCGCCGGTGAGGAACAGCCACCCCGGTCCGATGCCGTGCATCGCCACGTAGTCGCTGAGCACGGCCGGCGAGTCCTGCTCCGGCTTCAGCGTGATCGAATACATGAAGATGTCGCGGCCGATCCGATCGCCGAGCAGCTTCTGCACCCTGGCGAGGTTGAGCGTGATGCCGGGACACACGCCCTCGCAGGTCGCGTACATGAAGTTGATGACGACGATCTTGTCCCTGACGAGGTCGTCGTAGAAACGGACCGGACGGCCTTCATGCGTGCGCAGCACGACGTTCGGAAAGTACCGCGCGCGGATGGCGTCGCGCGGCGAACGGCGCGCGGCGGTCTGACCAAAGAGCGAGAACCACTCTCGTCTCGCAATGCCCGCCATGATGTGCGCAACTCCTCTCGTCGCTACGGCTCGGGGTTCAGATCGCCGACTTCGTCGATCTCCCACCGCAGCATCATCGCGTGGTCTTCGTGCACGGTGTTGTGGCAGTGCATCGGGTAGCGGCCGACGAAATCGCGAAAACGCATGAACAGGACGATTTCCTCGTTGAAGCCGAGACGGACGACGTCCTTGCGCGATCGCTGGGCGCCCTGCGGCGGCTGGCCGTTGCGCGAAAGGACCTGGAATTCCTCGAAGTGGATATGGATCGGGTGCTGCCAGCCGCCGGAATTGTTCTGCAGCACCCACTGCTCGGCGCTGTTCTTCTTGACCCGCAGACGCACGTCGTTGCAGTCGAAGAACCGGCCGTTGATCTGCCACTGCCCGTTGCCGCGCTCGAAGCGGAAGGTGCGCGTGACGCGCGGCGGCTCGACGGCGGGCATGTCGTAGAACTTCGCGATCGTCGCCGGGTCCTGGCTGTTGTCGGCCACCGGCGGCAGCACGACGTCGAAGCGCAGCAGTTGATTGCCCTGGCCGGCCGGCAGCAGTCTGCCGGTCGGACCGCGCCCGTCGACCTGTTCGAGGCGATTCTCGAGCACCACCGATCGACCCGCCAGCCCGGAGAAGTCGATGATGATGTCGGCGCGCTCCGCGACGCTGAGCAGGACGTTGGTCACCTGGACTGGCTTCGGCAACAGGTTGCCGTCGTTCGCAATCTGCCAGAACGGCAGCGTCGTGCCCGGCGCATCCGGATCGGTCAGGAAGAACTGGTAGAAGCGTGACGGACCGGCGTCGAGCAGGCGGAAGCGGTAGCGGCGCGGGTGCACCTCGAAGAACGGCTGAATCTTGCCGTTGACGAGGAACTTGTCGCCGAGGATGCCGTCGAGATTGAACAGATCGAAGAAGAGCTGCCCGTCCTCGTCGAACACCTTGTCGGAGACGATGAGGGGCACGTCGAATTCGCCGCTCGGCAGCCGGAAGCCGGTGGTTTCGTCGCCCGTGTCCTTGTCGTTGAACAGCAGGTAGGTGCCAGCCAGGCCTTTGTAGACGTTCTGCGAGGTGAAGTCGGCGCGGTGATCGTGGTACCAGAGCGTGCTGAGCGCCTCGTTCGGATCGCCGAGCGGCGGATGCGTCGAATCGAACCCGGCCAGCACGTTCGGATAGTGCTGGTCGTAGAACTGCCCGGCGCGGAAGAAATCACAGGGGAACCCGTCGCTCTCCGACGGCGTGTGCCCGTTGTGCTGGTGCGTGCTGACCTCGTTCAAGCCGAAGCCGCCGTTGTCTGCGGGGAGGTCGTTGAAGTTCCGCACGAGGATCGGTTCGCCGTACCGCGCGATGTAGGTCGGACCGGGCGTGATGCCGTCGAATCCCCAGATGCTCTGCAGCGGCAGGTCGGGGCTCATGCTGACGAGCCCGGCGCGCTGGTGCACTTCGTACAGCTTCCGCGGCGGGAACCGCGCAAAGGCCTGGTGGCTGCGCGTGCGCCCTTCGCCCGCGACCGTGTTCGGCGCCGCGGTGGGAGCCGGGCTCAGCGCGCCAACCGGCTGCTTCACCGGCATGATCGGCATCGGCTCGATGAAGGCGCGGGTTGGCGGGCTCTGCGGATTGCCGCCGGACGCTCTCGCGCTCAACCCGTTCTTGGCGATCAGGTACCCGCTGCTCGTCAGCAGGCCCAGCTTCATGAGCGCCCGCCGGCTCAACCCGGCCTTGATCAGCGCTCGACGATTCGCCGCGGCGTGGCGGCGCGCGATCTCTCCACCTCTTCCCCGCATGTGCCCCGCTCCGCAAATTCAGATGACCGGTGACATGCCGCCGTCCGCCATGGCCACGGCCGGACGTCGGACCCGACAAGCGCGCGACGAGGCGAACGGGTTCGGGCTCTCGACTCGCGTGGGAGCGCCGACCTGCGATGAGCTGTGCGGTTGGAGTGGCGTTCGGCGATCGCTGCTTCTGCCGAAGCTGACATCGTGGGCGTTTAAGGTGCAAATGCGCGGCCACGTCAAGCGACAAAAAGATCTCTGAATACACTATGTGTTCGTATGAATGTCATTGAGGGCGCGAATTGAGAGGAGCGAGTGAGGCAGCAGTGGGTGATCTGCCTGCCGAAGGTGCGAAGCGGACTACCGCCCGCTACCGGCTGCGCCGGACGCGCAGGTGGATGTCCTTGCGAGTGACCTTCACCTCGATCGACTGCAGATCCTTCGGCTTCCCCCCGGGCGGCCAGTAGCCGACCAGGTAGTAGCGGCTCGACTCGCGCCAGATCGCGTCGGCGGCGCGGAGGAAGTCGTTCGAGTTGGCGAACCGCTCGCCACCCGTCAGCCGGACGAGCCCGATACCGCCGACGTTCGCGCGCTGGTTGAGGCCGGTGGGGTCAACTACGTAGACGCTGACGTTTGCGCGCGCGGCGGCGGTCAACGCATCGACCCAGTACTTCCAGATCACGCTGTGCGCGCCGAGCGGGGGATCGTCGACATCGCAGACCGCCGTGAGCCCGAGGCAGATGATGGCCTTGCGCCGGTGCTCGACCGCAGCCAGCTGATTGGCAATCCGCGCCACCGCCCGCAGCACCGTCTCGGGCGTATCGCGACGCGAAAACGGCACCATGCCGCCGCGGTACCCGGCAATGCGATCGCGGGCGGTGCTGAAATCGCCGAACGCTTCGTCCGAGCTCCGCGACAGCCGCAGCACCGACAGCTCGTCGCCGTGCCCGAGTGGCGAGAGCAGCGCGTGTGCTATCTGCTGCATCGCTGAGGTGCCGGTGATGCCGACGCCGACGTCGTCCATCAACAGCGACACGATGCGCGCGTCGTCGGGCTGCGGCGTGCCGAGCGTGACCACCTGGTCGAAGGTCTTGATGTCGACCGGTTGCCCGTTCTCCTTGATCTGGAATTCGTCCTGCCGCAGGTCGGCCACCGGCTGCTCGTACTTGTCGAGCGCGACGATGTCGAGCTCGACCAGTTCGTTGTCGGCCGCGGGGGCTTTACGCTGCGCCGCGACGGCTGGGCCGACCGCGCACAACAGGGCGAGGCACGTCCAGCGGACGCAGGTCGAGGACATGGCAGGCATCGCGGCTGCCGCAACCTTACGGAACGGTGTAAGACGACGCAAGCGCTTTTCGAATCACGGCAATCGCGGTGGGCGTCACCTCGTAGCGCTCGAGATCGCCGGCCTCGACCCATGCCACTGCGGCCGCGTCGGTGCCGCACGCCGCGGCCCTCGAGGTGCCGTCGCGGACGCGGCACGCGTAGTCGATGATGATGTAGTGGTATTCGGCGCGGCCGCGCTCGTCGAGCCTGATGCTGTCGAGCACCTCGACCACCGGCCCGATCTCGACGGCGAGGCACGTTTCCTCGCGCACCTCGCGCGCGAGCGCCGCGTGCAGCGTTTCGCCGGTTTCGACCGCGCCGCCCGGCAGGCTCCACTGCCCCTTCAGCGGCTCCTGGCCGCGCTTCACCAGCAGCACGCGGCCGTCGTGGACAATCACCGCGCCAACCGCGACGATCGGCCGATCCGGATGGCGTCGCGTCTCGGTCACCGGCGCCTAGTCCCCGGCCCCGATCCCCATCACCTTGACGACGACCCGCTTCTTTCGCTGGCCGTCGAACTCGGCGTAGAACACCTGCTCCCACGGCCCGAGATCGAGCTTGCCGCCGGTAATCGGCAGCAGGACCTGGTGCCCCATGATCGTGCGCTTCAGGTGGGCGTCGGCGTTGTCTTCGCCGGTCTGATGGTGCTTGTACGCCAGGCCGGCCGGCGCGAGCTTCTCGAGCCAGACCTGGAAGTCGTGGATCAGCCCATCTTCCCAGTCGTTGACGTAGACGCCCGAGGTGATGTGCATCGCCGACACCAGCACGATGCCATCGTCGACGCCGCTCGCCTTGACGATGGCGGCGACCTCGTCGGTGATGCGGACGAACTCCTGCTTCTTCTTCGTGTTGAACACGAGATAGTCGGTGTGGACGGTCACAGCAACGCCAGCGCCGCATCGGCGTTGAGGTCGGCGGGCGCGGTGACGCCGGCGCGAAGCTTTCGCAGCCCGGCGGCGGCAATCATCGCCGCGTTATCGGTGGAGAGCGCGAGGCTGGGCAGAAACGTCGGCATCTCGCGGCGCGCGCCGCGCTCGACCAACTCGGCGCGGAGCCGGCTGTTCGCCGACACGCCGCCGGCGACGCCGACGCTCTTTGCCTGGTACTGCCGCGCTGCGTCGAACAACCGCTCGATCAGCACGGTGACGACGACGCGTTGAAAGCTTGCCGCGATGTCGGCGATCTGCTGATCCGAGGGGGCGGCGTCGCGGCCGCGGACATGCCTGAGCACGGCGGTCTTCAACCCGCTGAAGCTGAAGTCGAGGTCGCCCTTCAGCTCGGGCGCGTTGCGGTCGGCGTGCGTCAGGCGCGTCGTCGGCAGCGCGACCGCGCGGTCGTTGCCCGACGCCGCGAGGCGATCGATTACCGGCCCGCCGGGATAGCCGAGACCCAGCAGCTTGGCGACCTTGTCGTACGCCTCCCCGGCGGCATCGTCACGCGTCCGCGACAGCAGTTGATACTGCCCCGGCCGCTCGACCAGATACAGGCTGGTGTGTCCTCCCGACACCACGAGCACGACCGATGGCAGCGGCAACTCGCCGTTGTGCAGGACGAGCGACTCGATGTGGCCGGCGAGATGGTGCACCGCGACCAGCGGCACACCAGCGGCCGCGGCCGCGGCCTTCGCGAACGAGACGCCGACCAGCAGCGATCCGACCAGGCCCGGTCCCTGCGTCACGGCGATCGCTCCGAGGTCGCTCCAGGACGTGTCGGCCTGCAGCAGCGCGCGCTCGACGACGCCGCAGATGTCGCGGATGTGCTGGCGCGAGGCGAGCTCGGGGACGACGCCGCCCCACTCGCGGTGAATCGGGATCTGTGAGGCGATGACGTTCGAGCGGATGGCCCATGGCTTCGCCGCGTCGCCGGTCTCTTCGACGACCGCGGCGGAGGTCTCGTCGCACGAGGTTTCAATACCGAGAATTCGCATCGATCGCTTCGTGACGCCTGTTCGCCACGAAGTTCACGAAGAGCACGAAGACCACGAAGAATACCTTTTTGTACAAAGCTTTCTTCTTCGTGTCCTTCGTGTGCTTCGTGTCCTTCGTGGCTATGTCGCAGCTGGTTGCTGCTCCTCGAATGCCCGCCTCAGTGACTCCGTGTACGGCGCTCGAAATATTCCGCGCTCGGTGATGATTCCCGCTATGAACCGGTGCGGCGTGACGTCGAACGCCGGGTTCCAGACGAGCGCGCCGTCGGGCGCCAGCTGCGAGCCGGCGACGTGCGTCACTTCTTTCCTGTTGCGCTCTTCGATCGGGATGTGGGCGCCGTCGGGCGTGTTCAGGTCGATGGTCGAGAGCGGCGCGGCGACGTAGAACGGGATGTTGTGCTCGCGCGCCAGCACCGCGACGCCGTAGGTGCCGATCTTGTTGGCGGTGTCGCCGTTGGCGGCGATACGGTCGGCGCCGACGACCACCAGATCGACCTTGCCCTGGTTCATCAGCGCGCCGGTCATGTTGTCGGTGATCACCGTCGTCTCGATGCCGTCGCGCACCAGCTCCCACGCCGTCAGCCTGGCGCCCTGCAGGAAGGGACGGGTCTCGTCGGCGAACACCGCGACCCGCTTCCCCTTTTCGACCGCGCCGCGGATGACGCCGAGCGCCGTGCCGTAGCCGGCGGTCGCCAGCGCACCGGCGTTGCAGTGGGTCAGGATGCGTGCCTCGTCGGGCACGACCTCGGCGCCGAACTGCCCCATCGCGCGGCAGCTGGCGAGGTCCTCGTCGTGGATGGCCTGCGCCTCGCGATCGAGGCGCTCCTTGATCTCGACGACCGACTCGCCCGCCTGCGCCGCGGCCGCGAACGTCCGCTTCATCCGATCGATTGCCCAGAACAGGTTCACGGCAGTGGGGCGCGTCGCCGCCATCAGCTCGCAGATCTTGTGGAACTCAGCGGCGAACTTCTGGGTCCCGGTTGCCTTGCTCTGGCGCATCCCGATCGCAATGCCCATCGCCGCGGCGACGCCAATCGCCGGCGCGCCGCGAATCACCATCGTCCGGATCGCGCGCGCGACCTCAGCCGCGGTCTTGCAGCGGACGTAGACTTCCTCGGCGGGGAGCTTGCGCTGGTCGATCATGATCACCGCATCCCCTTCGCGGGCTATGGTCGGGAGCATCCAGCGATCTTACAGGGTATGGCGCTCGAGCAGGCGGGCGTCGAACGGCAGAGGGAACAGGTTCTTGAGGTGATGCACCACCGTCGCGCCCTTCAGGTTGGCGAGCTGGATCTCGATGTTCCCGGCAAACTCCCAGAGGATCTGGCGGCAGGCGCCGCACGGCGGCGTCGGCGCATCGGTGTCGGCGACGATGGCGATGCGGACGAACACCCGGTGCCCCTCGGAGAGCGCCTTGAATATCGCCACCCGTTCGGCGCAGATGGTCAGGCCGTAGGTCGCGTTCTCGATGTTGCAGCCGGTGATGATCGACCCATCGGCCGTCTCGAGCGCGGCGCCGACCTTGAACTGCGAGAACGCGGCGTCGGCATGCTCGCGCGCGCGGCGTGCCGCGTCGACCAGGTCGACTTCGCCGGCTCGGTCGCGGACGCGCCGTGGCCCCAGTCGCCGATCGCTCTTGCGGCGGTCGCCCTCGGCGCGGCCGATGTCGACGACGCGGCGGTCGAAGCCGGAGCGGCGGTCGCCTTCGACGCGGGCGCGGCGCTCGTCGAGCAGACGCCGCACCGCATCGGGCCGCTGCACGCCGTTGACGACGTGGGTGACGCGCGCGACCTGGTAGAGGCGCGCGGTCAGCATCTGGACATCCGGGTCGCGATGGCACAACTCGGCGGCGGTGGCGCTGTTCCAGTAGCGCACCGCATAGAACCGCAGCGGGTGGCCCTCGTCGCGGATCACGTCGAGGCGGCCGTAGTCCTGCCGCACCAGGATGGTCTCGAAATGCGCGACCAGGGTGAGGAACTCCGGTTCGTGACCCTCGCCGAGGTCGATGAGCGAGACCGACAGCCGCCGCGGATCAGAGGTGTCCAATGACGCCCTCCAGCAGTGCGATGAACTGGCCGCGGATGCGGCGCGCCGTCTCCATCACCTCCGCGTGATCGAGCGGCTGCGGCAGCACCCCGGCGGCCATGTTGGTGATGCACGAGATGCCCAGCACCTCCATGCCCATATGCCGCGCCGCCAGCGCCTCGGGCACGGTCGACATGCCGACGGCGTCGGCGCCGATTGTCCGGAGATAGCGGATCTCGGCCGGCGTTTCGTAGCTGGGTCCGAGCAACGCCACATAGATACCATGAGCGAGCGGCAGGTTGATCGCTTTCGCCGCCCGTTCGGCAATTCCGCGCAATCGCGCCGAGTAGACCTCGGTCATGTCGGGGAAGCGCGGGCCGAAGCGCTCGTCGTTGGCGCCGGCGAGCGGGTTGGCGCCGGTCAGGTTGATGTGATCGTCGATCGCCATCAGCGCGCCCTGCGAGAACGACGTGTTCACGCCGCCGGCGGCGTTGGTGAGAATCAGGATCTTGACGCCAAGCAGGCCCAGCGCGCGGACTGCGAATGCGACCGTGCCGGCGTTGTGCCCCTCGTAGAGGTGGACGCGGCCGGCGAGCGCGGCGATCGTCTTGCCGCGGCTCGTGCCGACGACGAGCTTGCCTTCATGCCCGATGACGTTCGACTTCGGCCAGTGCGGCAGCTCGCCGTACGGGATCGTGACGCCGCCGCTCAACGAGCTCGCGAAGTCCCCCAGCCCCGACCCGAGGACGACGCCGACCGCCGGGACTTCGCTCACGTTAGCCCTGATTGCTTCCGCTGCTTCGCTCACCTGGTCGTAGTAGCTCATCCCCTCGCCTGTCAGCCACGAAAGACACGAAAACACGAAAGACACGAAAAAGACGACGCTCGAACGCAAAGACCGCAAGACCTGCAGCGACCGCGAAGAGAGCCGCCACACAAACCCCTCGACGTTTGGTGATTGGGTTTGTGTTGCGGCTCTCTTCACGCCGCGTCACGGCCGGGCGAAGCCCGGCCTGCGGTCGCTCGAACTCAGCTGGTCTTGAGTCTGCTGCGTGTTCGCGTGTTCTGCGTTGGCCGTTGTCCTCCCAGTGCCTCGGTGCCTCTGTGTCCTCTGTGTCCTCTGTCCCCTCTGTGTCCTCTGTGCGGCGACTAGAGCAAGAATCCAGCGATAGTCGCCGTCATGAAGTTGGCCAGCGTCCCCGCGAACATCGCCCGCAGCCCGAGCCGCGCCAGATCGTGCCGCCGGTTCGGCGCCAGCGCGCCGATGCCGCCGATCTGGATGCCGATCGAGCTGAAGTTGGCGAAGCCGCACAGCGCGAAGGTGGCGATGGTGAACGACTTCGGATCGAGC
>Ga0207675_100005215_pt1 | contig 12509 bp, 11 predicted proteins | sample KBSSwiS42_FD_184305 | JGI IMG/M metagenome (GOLD analysis project Ga0207675, IMG submission 184305) | Switchgrass rhizosphere microbial communities from Kellogg Biological Station, Michigan, USA - KBS Switchgrass S4-2 (SPAdes) (version 2) | ecosystem: Host-associated > Plants > Roots >... | reverse complement strand
AGCGTGTAGATGCCGCTGCCCCCTAACAAAGAGCCCAGGATCAGCCAGTAGCTCGGGCTGCGGATGGCATCGCGGAACTCCCAGGCAACGTCCGTGATGAATGCTGGCCTGGGTTTGACTGGCCTGCCGCTCGCGGCACTCGCCGCTTCGGCGCTGATGCCGTCGACTATCTGCCCCATGTCCTCGGGCCTCTCGCGCACGAACAGCAGCGCGAGCACGCCGGCGACGCCTGAGCAGGCCGCGATCACCCACCAGGCATCGCGCCAGTCACCGGTGTGCTTGATGAGCAGTTCGAGCAGCTTGGCGGAAATGCCACCCGCAATGGCCCCCGCCGAATACATGATCGACAGCGCCATCGCACGGCGGCGCAGGAACCAGCGGGCGACCGCCGTTTGCGACGGCAACGATGCGCCCGTGCACACGCCGCCGCCCACCAGGATGCCGAACGCGATGTATGCGCCCAGCGCCGAGTCCACCACCGTTGCCATGGCGACCGCACCTGCCACCAGCATCACCGTGCCGATGACGATCGTGGTGCGCGACCCCAGCTTGTTCACCAGTCGCGCGACCAGGGGTCCCGGCAGGCCCGACATGATGATGTAGATCGACATCATCAACCCGATCACGTCGCGCGTGAACTTGAGATCCTTGCCCATCTCGGGGTTGAGCACCGACGGGCTGTACGCCGGGATGCCGAGGTTGAACGCCATGATGAACCACACCACGGTGAGCAGCGTCCAACCATAGAATTTCGTGGCCAAGCTCATACCCCAATGCCACGGACCAGGTCCGCGGCCTTTTCAGCGATCATGATGGCTGGCGCATTGGTGTTGCCGCCAACGATGGCGGGCATTATCGACGCATCCGCGACCCGTAAACCCGACAACCCGTGAACTCGTAGCTGACCATCCACCACCGACATCGAATCCGTGCCCATGGTGCAGGTGCTGGTCGGGTGCATGGCGGTGCGCACGTTGGCGCGCAACCAGGCATCGATGGCCGCGTCGTCGCCGACACTCGGCCCGGGCGACAATTCCCGCGAAATCAGCTCCGAAGCCGGCGTAGTCGCAAAGAAGCGGCGCACGAATTTGACTATGTTCCGCAGGCCGATCCGATCCGCCTCGGCCTGCAACAGGTTGAGCTGGATCCTGGGTTTGTCGCGCGGATTCGCCGAGCGCAACGAGACCTTGCCGCGGCTCTGCGGGTGCAACAGCACGCAGGCGATGGAGAGGACATGGCCCACTCCTTTGCGCCAGCCCGGAAACCACGGCCGCGCGAAGATCGACACTGGCGACACCAGCATCTGCAGGTCGGGTCGATCGAGGCCGGGATCGGTACGAACCAGTCCCTGCGCCGAGAGCGGCGAACGTCCGAGGGCGCCGGTACGAAACATTTTCCATTGCAGCACCGACAGTGCCAGGCGGTCGAGCCGCAGGCGGCTGTCGAAACAGAATTCACCGCTCGCGGCGTAGTCGACACCGCAGGACTGATGATCCTGCAGGTTGGCACCCACGCCGGGCAGCGCCTGGCGCACGCGGATGCCATGCGGTTCGAGATCTGCGGGCGCGCCGATGCCGGACAGCTGCAGCAGCTGGGGTGAATTGAAAGTCCCCGCCGAGAGAATCACCTCGCGATCGCAGCGGATATCCCGGATCTCGCCGCCGGTCTCGGCGCGCACGCCCACGCAACGATCGCCGTCGAAAAGCAGTGCGTGCACCAGCGTATTGATGCGCACCACGAGGTTTGGACGCGACATGGCCGGGCGCAGGAACCGCGCCACGGTGCTGGCACGCTCGCCGGCGTGGTAGTTGCAATCCGGTGCGCAGAAGCCTTCGATGTCCTCGGCGTGGAAATCCTCGAGATGCTTGAAACCCAGCGACTCGGCGGTATCGATGACGCGCGGATAGATGACGTCGTCGGTCTCGTAACGCGCCGTGGTCAGCGGCCCGGTCCCGCCGTGGAAACGCGAAGCCCCGCGCCAGTTCGATTCAGATCGTCGGAAGTACGGCAACACACCCGCGTAATCCCAGCCCGGCAGCCCGCGTTTCGCCCAGTCGTCGTAATCGGCCGGACAGCCGCGCATGTACATCAGGCCGTTGACCGAGTTCGAACCGCCCAGCACGCGGCCACGCGGCGCGGGCACGCGCCGGCCGTCGGCGAAGGGCTCAGGATCGGTTTCGTAACCCCACGACAGGCGCGGATCGCGGAATGCATCGAACCAAGCCAGTGGCATGCGGATGCGAAAAAACTTGCGCTCGTCGTCCCCGGCCTCGAGCAACAGCACCCGGATCCCGGGATCCTCGGACAGCCGGGTCGCAATCACGCAGCCGGCCGATCCGCCGCCGACGACGATGTAGTCGAAGTCACTCGACACAGTAGTAACGGAAGATCGTGTAGTCCGGATTCTCGTGGCGTTCGCCGCCGCCGACCACCACGGTGCGATTCAGCCAGTCGTATTTGCCCACGGGCGCGCGGAAGTACGGCGTGCACCGGAAGTACGCCGGGCCCGGTGAATTCGCCTGCGTGTTGTAGATGTATCCCCGGTTCTGGATGTAGATAGGCGTGCCGTCGTCGGCCTCGAGCAGGTACTGCGCATTGGTCTCGACCACGCCGTCGGGACGCACCACGGCATAGTCTGCGCCGCTGTATTCCAGCAGCTTGCCATTGAGTTTCGGCCCGCGGACCACGCCATCCTTGAACGCCACGTATCCCTGGCGCGCGCCGCCCGACACCGGGCCGAAGAGGATGCGCTTGTGGAAATTCATGCGCACGTCGAAGGCATGCACCAGCTTCACGTCGAAGCTCGCCGGCAATCCATCGGTCAGCTTTTCATCTGTCATGTGGGCTCCAGCTGCGGCGGCAGGGTGCGGCCGCGGATGAAATCGGCGGCGCGCTCGGCGATCATCAGCACCGCGCCGTAGGTATTGCCGCCGGGCACCGTGGGCATGACCGAGGCGTCGGCGACGCGCAGTGCGTCGATGCCCTGCACGCGAAGCTGTGCGTCCACCACGCGCCCGGGACCCGGCGCCATGGAACAGGTGCCGACCGGATGCTGGGTGAGACCGGCATTGGCGCGAATATACGCCTCGAGCTCGGCATCACCCGTCACTTGCGGTCCAGGCGCGATTTCCCGGTCGATGAGCTCAGACTGCGGCGCCGTACCGTAGATGTGGCGCGCGGCACGCAGCCCGCGCCGTAACGTGACGAGATCTTCCGGATCCGACAATGCGTTGAACTGGATGCGCGGCTTCGCCAGAGGATCCGGCGAGCGCAGCTTCACATGACCACGCGACTTCGGATGCAGCAGCACGGCGTCCGCGGTGAGCAGGTGCGCCTGGCGCGTACCGAGCATCGGCCACCAGATCTTCGCGTCCATGCGCACCGGGTTGCACATCACCTGGATATCCGGCTGCGCGAGCCGGTCGTCGGTCTTGATGATGACGTTGCAGCTGCTCACCTGGGCCGCGAACGTGCCGGTACCGAACATCAGCCAGCGCAGCAGTGAGAACGCCACGCGATCGGCACGCAACTCGCGCAGGAAGGACACCGGCTCGCGCGTGGTGAACTGCAGCCCGACGCGAAAATGCTCGGACAGGTTCGCGCCGACCCCCGGCAGGTCCGCCTGTACACGAATGCCGTGGCGGCGCAGCTCATCGGCGTCACCGAAACCCGAGAGCATGAGCAGCTGCGCGGAATTGTAAGTGCCGCCGCACAGCACCACCTCGCGATCGGCGTAGACGCTGCGCGTTTCGTTGCCACGTCGCAATTCGATGCCCACCGCACGCTGTCCGGCCACCAGCACGCGCGTGGTCAGCGCGCCCTGCATGACCTCGAGATTCGGCCGCTTCAGCGCCGGGCGCAGATAGGCGCGTGCGGCGCTGGCGCGCCGGCCGCGTGCGTCGATGGTGATCTCCGGCCGCGCGAATCCTTCCTCGAGCCGGCCATGGATATCGTCGCTGGTCCAGAAGCCGGCGGCCGTGGCCGTGGCCATCAGCGGCTCGTGCAGTAGTTTGGTGGTGGCGTTTGGCGCGATCGGCATGAGGCCACTGGCGCCGTGGTACGGCACCTCGCCGCGCCAGCTGCATTCCAGCTTCTTGAAGTACGGCAACACGTGCGCATAACTCCAGCGCTCGCAGCCGAGCGCCTGCCAGCCGTCGAAGTCGCTCGAATGGCCGCGCATGAAGAACATGCCGTTGATCGAAGACGACCCGCCGAGCACCCGTCCGCGAGTCACCGGGAAGACGCGGCCATTCAGGTGCGGCTCCGGCTCGCTCATGAACCCCCAGGTGAGCGTCGGGTCGCGAAACGCGCGCATCATGCCGAGCGGCATGCGGATCAGGAAACGGTCGTCGCTGCCGCCCGCCTCCACCAGCAGAACGCGGCTCTGCGGATCCTCGCTCAGCCGGTTGGCGAGCACGCAGCCGGCGGCGCCCGCGCCGACGATGATGTAGTCGTAGTTCAACTTGGCTGCCCGTCTACAAGCCCACCGTCACCGACTTCACCTCGGTGTAGATGTCGACGCCTTCGCGGCCGTTTTCGCGACCCCAGCCCGATTGCTTGAAGCCGCCGAGCGGCACGGCGGGATCGACGGTGCCGGCGGTGTTGATGCGCACCGAACCCGCGCGGATCTTCTTCGCCAGCTTGTGCGCGGTGCTGATGTCGCGCGTCCAGATGCTCGAGGCCAGGCCGTAGTCGGTGTCGTTGGCAAATCGGGCGATGGCGTCGAGGTCGGTCTCGGCAAACTTCATGGCGCACAACACCGGTCCGAAAATTTCCTCCTGCACCACGCGCATCCGGCTGGTGGTGTCGGCGAGCACCGTGGGCTCGACGAAGTACCCCTGGCCGCGCGGCGCCGTGCCGCCCGCCAGCAACCGCGCGCCGTCGCTGCGACCGGAGTCGATGTAATCCATCACGCGCCGGCGCTGCACCTCGGAGACGACTGGCCCGATCTCGGTCGCCGCGTCGGTGCCCGGACCGAGTTTCAGTTTGCGCGCCCGGGCCACCACCCCCTCGACCACCTGGTCGAATACCGCCTCGTGTACGAACAGGCGTGAGCCCGCGGCGCACACCTGCCCGCTGTTCATGAAAATGCCGCGCGCGGCGATTTCGGTGGCCGGTTCCAGCGGCGCGTCGGGGAAGATGATCACCGGCGACTTGCCGCCGAGCTCGAGCGTCACCCGCTTGAGGTTGCCCGCGCAGGCCTTGAGGATTTCCTTGCCCACGCTGGTCGAACCCGTGAACGCGATCTTGTTGACGTCGGGGTGCTCGACCAGCGCGCGTCCGGCGGTTTCGCCGAAGCCCGTGACGATGTTGACCACGCCCTCGGGAAATCCGGCCTGCGCAATCAGCTCGCCCAGGCGCACCGTGGTCAGCGGCGTCTGCTCGGCCGGCTTCAGCACCACCGTGCACCCCACGCACAGCGCCGCCGCGATCTTCGCCACGCCCATCACGAAGGGGAAATTCCACGGCACGATCTGGCCGACCACGCCCACCGGTTCACGCAGCGTGTACGCGTGCCACTCACCCGGCATGCTGAGATTGATCGTCGAACCCTGCACCTTGGTGGCCCAGCCGGCGTGGTATCGCAGGCTTTCGGCCGCGCCAAACACGCCGCCGAACTTGGCCATGCGAAACGGCATGCCGTTGTCGAGCGTTTCCAGCAGCGCGATTTCATCGGCGTTCGCCTCGATGAGATCGGCGAGCTTGAGCAACAACCGGGCGCGTTGTGCCGGGGTCATCGATGGCCACGGGCCCGACTCGAACGCCTTGCGCGCCGCCTTGACGGCCAGGTCGATGTCCGCCTCGCCGCCGGACGCTGCGTGCGCGAAGGGCTGTGCCGTTGCGGGATCGATGACCTCGAAAGTCTCGCCGGTCTGCGCCGCCTGCCAGCGGCCGCCGATGAACAGCTCGCGCGGCTTCGCGGTGAAACTGCTGGCGAGCGCACGGGCGGCGTCGGAAATCATGGGGGCCGGGGTATTCATCACAACACCTTGAAGTAATGAATGCGGTTGCCGTCGGGAGTCTTCTCGGCGCGCCCCACGAAGACGTGGCGATTCAGCCAGTCGTACTTGCCGGCCGGCGCCTCGAACTTCGGCGCCACGCGCATGTAATAGGAGTCCTCGGACACCGGCTCGCGCCGCGCCATTTTCGCCATGGCCTCGGGCGTGCCCCAGCGATAGCCGCGGCTCTGGAAGTAGATGTTGGCGCCGTCGTCGGTCTGCAGCAGGTAGCGGGCATCGAAGTCGATGACCCCGTCCGGACGGACCCACGGAAAATCGCCACCGCTGTTGGGCACGACGATGCCATTGATGTTCGGACCCTTCACGGTTCCGTCCAATAGATAGACCGCGGCGCGCTCGGACCCGTACTGCGAGGGACGTACGAAATACGCCTTGCCCAGGTTGATGGTGATGGTCATGGCGAATTCGAGCGCCGGCGGTGCGGGTTGGGTCACAAGGGCTCCGTTGTTCAGGTCCAGGTGCGCGAGCGCACCACGCAAGCTGCATAGGGTTTCATGCCGTACCAGGTGAGCAGCGCCGCGATGGGTCCGATAATGGCAGCCACCGAGGCCAGCGAATAGCGCAGCGCCGCGTCGTCGTGGAATACATAGTCGGTGAACAGGGCCACGCAGAACGCTCCCGCGCCAAAGCCCACCACGTTGAACACGAACTGGTATGCGGCACGGATCTGGCCGCGCATGGGATTGGGCGTGATGAGCTGCAGCGCGGCGTTGGCGGGCGCGATTCCCAGCGAGATCACGAACAGGTTCAGCGCCCAGCCGGCCATCACCCAGTACGGGTCGTCCAGCAGCGGGTAGGCCACCGAGATCGGTATGGCGAACACGGTCGCAATCTGCAGCACCCGCAGATTGGCATCATCGTGGCCGCGGCGCGCGAGCTGGCCCGCCAGCCAGCCGCCCAGCAGCAGTCCCAGTGGCGCCAGGATCAGTCCGAGCGTCCCCTGGAGCACGCCGGTCCTGATGACCGGCCAGTCGAAGGTGCGACGGAACAGTTCCGGTATCCAGAAGCCGGAGCCGAAGGACAACATGGCCTTGATCCCCATGGCGATGAACATGGGCACGTAGGTCGCACGGTTCTCGCGGAAGAAGTCGAAGACTTCGCCGATCGGCACGACCCGCGTCACCTGGGTCCCGGGCGGAAAGCCGCGCCGTCGTGGCTCGTGAACCGACCACATGAGCACGGCCAGCACGAACCCCGGCAGTGCGCACACCAGCAGCAGCGCCTGCCAGGATTCGAGGGGCCCGAACAGCGGCTGCATGATCTGCGCGAAATCGGCCGCGAACTGCAGCAGCTTTGCGCCGGCGAGCACACCCAGGCTGGTCCCGAACGTGAATCCGATCGAGAGAATGGCGAACACCACCGGCAATTTTGCGGGCGGAAACGAATCCTGGACGATCGAGTAGGTCGCCGGCGCAAAGGCCGACTCACCCGCGCCCACGCCGGCGCGTGCCAGGAAGAATTGCGCGAAGGTATTGGCAAAACCGCACAGCGCCGTCATCAGCGACCAGAACGTGATGCCGATGCCGATGATGAGCCTGCGGCTGCTGCGATCCGCGAGCCGCGCGATCGGCAGCCCGAGCAGCGCATAGACGCTCACGAATGCCCAGCCGTGCAGGACCGTGAACTGCGTGTCGCTCAAATGGAGCCTGGCTTTGATCGGCGCCGCCAACAGCGAGAGGATGCCGCGATCCACCGTGGCGACCAGCAGGGCGACGGACAGAACGATGAGCGCATACCAGGCACGGCGCCGGCTCGGCCAGTCCTGCGTGGACGAGGCCTGCGCTTCGCCCAACCCCCCGGCGTCCGCACTCATCTGTCGATTCTCGTTGCGGCTCCCTGCCCGGTTCAACCGTCAGCGAAGTGGGACTCCACCTGTGCTGCATTGCCCCCGCGCCCGGGCCGCGCGAGCATGTTCTCGATGAGTTTTACGGTCAATCAACTGGGACCGACGTTCGCCGGCGGCGCCTTCGCCGCCGAGTTCATCGGCGCCAACCTGCACGAGCCGCCTTCCGACGCGCTGGTCGACGCCTTCGAGGAGGCGATGGCCCGTTACGCCGTGGTGGTGGTACGCGACGCCACGCAGGATGACGCCGAGCAGATCCGCTTCGCGCGTGCCTTCGGCCCGCTCGAGCTGCCGCCGCACATGGGAATGAAGCCGAGCGCGATGAAGGTGCGCGTCGGCTACGGCCTGTACGACATCTCGAACCTGGACGTGAACGGCAATTTCCTGCCCGAGGACTCGCTGCGCCTCATCTTCAACAAGAGCAACGAGAATTTTCACACCGACAGCTCGTTCAACACCTTGCCCACCAAGTGGTCGATGCTCTCGGCCCGCGTGGTGCCGCCGGAAGGCGGCGACACCGAATTCTGCGACGCGCGTGCGGCCTGGGAAGCGCTGCCCGAAGAACTGCGCGAACGCGCGAAGACTGCCACGGCCGAACACTGGCTGTGGAAGACACGCGTCGATGCCGGAAAGATGGCCATCAACGACGAGATGCGCGATGCCATGCCGCCGGCGCGGCATCCGGTGGTGCGCACGGTGCCGGATTCCGGACGCACCTCGCTGTATCTCGGCGCGCATGTCACGCACATCGTCGGCTGGCCGAGGGATGACAGCGACCGCTTCATCGCCGCGATCAACTCGCACATCGCGAAGCCCGAATTCCGCTACCGGCACCAGTGGCGCGTGGGCGACCTGCTGGTCTGGGACAACCGCTGCACGCTGCACCGTGCGACACCCTACCCCGTGTTCCAACAAAAACGCGACATGCGGCGCGCGACCATCAACGAATACGGGCCCGAGGTGTCGTCGACCACCGCGCTCGGCATTCCGCCGCCCAGCCCCGAGAACGCCTCGCCGTATTGACGACAGCCGCTCAGTTCAGCGCGAGAACCGCGCCCGTGTGACGCGCGATCATCAATTCCTCGTTGGTCGGAATGGTCCACGCCGAGACGCGGCTGCCCGCCCGCGAAATGAGGGGCCCGCCCGCTTCGTTGGCCTTCTCGTCGAGTTCGATACCCAGCCACGCCGACGACGCGCAGATGCGCCTGCGGATCTCCGCGGATTTCTCGCCGATGCCAGCGGTGAACACCAGCGCGTCGAGTCCGCCCAGCGCCGCGGTCAGCGCGCCGACCTCCTTGGCCGCACGATGGACAAAATAGTCGATGGCGAGGCGCGCCTCGGGCGCATCACTTGCCAGGAGGTCGCGCATGTCGTTGCTGATGCCGGAGATGCCGAGCAAGCCCGATTTCCTGTAGAGCATGACTTCGACTTCATGGGCGGTCAGGTTCAGTGCCTGGAACAGGTGCAACACGACGCCGGGATCCAGCGAGCCGGGGCGCGTGCCCATGCACAGGCCCTCGAGCGCAGTGAAACCCATGGTGCAATCGACACTGCGTCGATTCTTCAGCGCGCACATGCTCGCACCACTGCCCAGATGCGCGACGATCACCCGCCCTTCGGCTACGGCTGGTGCCACGCGCGGCAGCACCGACGCGATGTATTCGTACGAGAGCCCGTGGAAGCCGTAACGCTGCACGCCGCGCGCGCGAATTTCCGCCGGCAAGGGCACGAGCTCGGCCACCGCGCTCTGCCCACGGTGAAAGCTGGTGTCGAAACAGGCGACCTGTGGCACGTCCGGCTGGCTTTCGGTCACCGCATCGATGGCCGCGAGATTGTGTGGCTGGTGCAGTGGCGCGAGCGGCGCAAGCGCGCGCAGGTCATCGAGCACCTCGGGCGTGAGCCGCGTCGGCTCCCGGTAGCGGGCGCCGCCGTGTACCACGCGATGCCCCACGGCGAGCACGCGGGCACCGCCGAATCGTGCCCGCCACCACTGCGACAATGAGTCGAGTGCACTGCGCGCATCCTTCACCGTGGCGTCGAGTTTCTCGTCCACCACTTGCGCGCCGGACGCATCTTTCACGGTGAGCCGGGGCGCGGTGCCAATGCCTTCCACCTGCCCGCTGGCCGCGACCCCGCCTTCCTCCGCCCCCGGCTTTGCATAGACCGTGAACTTGAGGCTCGACGAGCCCGCATTCAGCACCAGCACCGCTCCGGCGCTACTCATCCTTTTCGGCGGCGGGCATGCGCCGCCAGCATGGCGACTCCGCAGCTCGCGATGCGGGAACGTACGCTATCGGCGCGACTGGTGAGAATTATCGGCACACGCGCACCCAGCACCAGGCCAGCACTGTCGGCATTCGCGAGGAATGCGAGCTGTTTTGCCAGGATGTTCGCGGATTCCAGATCGGGCGCCAGCAGTATGTCCGGGTCACCCGCAACCGCCGAGTGAATACCCTTGATCTTCGCCGCCTCCTTGCTGATGGCATTGTCGAAGGCCAGCGGACCGTCGATGATTCCGCCGGTGATCTGGCCGCGGTCGGCCATCTTGCACAGGCAGGCCGCGTCGATGGTGGCCGGCATCTTCGACGTCACGGTTTCCACCGCCGCGAGCACCGCGATCTTGGGCCGCGTGATGTCCATGGCATGCGCCAGATCTATCGCGTTCTGGCAGATGTCGGCTTTCTCCTCCAGCGTGGGCGCGATGTTGATGGCGCCGTCGGTGACCAGCAGCACCTTGTGATAGGTGGGCACATCCATGATGAACACATGGCTGATGCGCCGGGCGGTACGCAGCCCGCCTTCGCGCGCGACCACCGCGGCCAGCAACTCGTCCGAGTGCAGGCTGCCCTTCATCAGCAACTCGGCCCGCCCCTCCAATACCAACGCGACCGCGGCTGCTGCCGCTGCGTGGCTGTGTGGCGCGTCGACGATTTCAGTCCTGCCGAGATCGATGCTCCCCTTCCGCGCGGTCTCGAGGATCTTGCTCCTGGGCCCGACGAGAATCGGAACGATGAGCCCATTGGCCGCGGCGTCCATCGCTCCCGCCAGTGCCGTCACTTCGCAGGGATGTGCCACCGCCGTCGGGATGGGATCGAATGCCTTGCAGCGCAGGAGCAGGGCTTCGTACTTTCCGGTGCCGGTTTTGGTCATGTTTGTCGCGGAGAGTAGCGCACCGGGTTACATCCCGGGAACGCGAGCGACTCAGCGCACCAGGGCGAGTATCCCGGTGACCAGGCCGGCGGCGCCGAGGGCCAGACTGACTGCGGCCAACCGCCGGGTAGCAGCACGTTCCGCCGCCGCGTCCAGGCCCGCCTGTTCAAGTGCCGCCACCACGTCCTTGAGCTGCGACGCGAGCGAGCGGATCTGCTCCACGTTGATGGCGGTGGCGGACTGCAACTCGGAGATCTGCTGATTGATCAGTTCCTGCGGATCACCTTCTGCCTTGCGGCGCGTGAACGCCGGTTTCACCACCGCCATGATCTTGTCGAGGTTGCCGAGCACGAGACTACCGACAGCAAGCCAGGGTACGGGCATCGTCGACTCCTTGAGTCCGGGTTTCGTGTCATTCTGCGCGAACCATGGGGAGTATCAACGTTCTGCGGATCGTCGCCGGTGAAACCTCTGCCGCGGCGCTCCGGCGTCGCTGAACATTTGACCCGCGCGCGTCGCTGAGTACCCTGTCTGCCATGTCGTCCATTCCCGTGCCCGCGCCTACCGCGCTCACCGCCGCGCAATGCCGTGCCGGCCGCGCGCTCATCGAGTGGTCACGCGCCCAGCTGTCGCAATCGGCAGCCATCGATATCCAGACCGTCACGGATTTCGAGCGTCGCGTGCGCTCGGCTGACGAAACCACGCGCCGGCGGCTGCGGGCCACGCTGGAAGCCGCCGGCGTGATGTTCATCTCGGAGAATGGCGGCGGCGCCGGAGTGCGGCTCAAGTTCAGTCGCGAAGAAGTCTGGGAAGTGAACCGCTGGGAAGATGAAGGCGGCGTCACGGGCGAGGACGACATTACTTGAAGCCCTGACCATTGCTTGAATTCCGCCGTTTCAGCGCACGCCTGACAGTCGCAGGATCTCCGGCACCTCGGCCTCGCCGCCGATGGCCATGACGTGCACTCCCTGCGCGATCGTCTTCAAGTCGCGGATCACGCCCGCCGCGAGTTCGATGCCGCGTTCGCGTGTGCGCCCCTCTTTCGCCGCGGACTCCATGGCCTCGAGCATGTCGTTGGGCACCACCACGCCGGGCAGGTTCGCATTGAGCCACGGGCCGCTCTTCTCGGACTTGAGCGGAATGATGCCCGCGAGAATCGCCACACCGTCGGGTTTGACGGCGTCGATGAAACGCTGCAGCTGGTCCACGTGGTAGATGGCCTGGGTCTGCAACATCCGGGCGCCCGCATCGATCTTGCGGCGCGTGTTCTCGACCTCGGCGTCGAACTTCGGCGCGCCGGGGTTGGCCGTGGCGCCGAGGAACAAATCCGGCGTACCGGTCAGCGCATTGCCGGCGAGATCCTTGCCATTGCGCAATGCCTCGGCCGCTTGCAGCAGTCCCGAGGCGGTGAGATCGAACACCGGCTTGGCATCCGGGTGATCGCCGCCCGCGGGGGAATCGCCCCCCATGAACACGAAATTCTTCAGGCCCAGTGC
>Ga0207675_100005211_pt1 | contig 12516 bp, 8 predicted proteins | sample KBSSwiS42_FD_184305 | JGI IMG/M metagenome (GOLD analysis project Ga0207675, IMG submission 184305) | Switchgrass rhizosphere microbial communities from Kellogg Biological Station, Michigan, USA - KBS Switchgrass S4-2 (SPAdes) (version 2) | ecosystem: Host-associated > Plants > Roots >... | reverse complement strand
CCTGTGGCAGAGCCTGCGCGCGAGGCGGCTGCCCGAGCTGAGCGCGCCGGGCGGGGACGCTGTCTTCCTCGTGCTGGCCAGCGTGCCCACACTGCTTCTGGGCCTGGTGCTCCAGCCGCTGATCGAGCGCTGGCAGGGGCAGCCGCTCGCGCTCGGCTTCGGGCTGATCGTGAGCGCACTCTGGCTCACCTCGAGCTTGTGGGCGCGCGCAGGCTCGAAGACCTCGACCAGCTTGCTCGGGGCAGCCTGGCTCGGCACGGCCCAGGGCATCGCGTGGCTGCCGGGGCTCTCGCCGAGCGCGGCAAACCTGGTCATGGCGCTCTGGCTCGGCGTGCGCACCGAGCGAGCCTTCGAGCTCGGGATGCTGGCGACTCTGCCCGCGCTGGGCGGCGCGCTCAGCTTCGAGCTCTGGAGCGCCGAGCAGCTGACGGGATCCGCGCTGACGTTGCTCAGCGGCACGCTGCTGGCGTTCGGCGGCGGCTTGCTCGGGCTCTATCTGCTGCGGCGCTTGATGCAACACGGGCACATCGCCTGGTGCGCGCTCTGGCTCTTGCCCGTGGCGCTGGCGAGCCTGGCGCTCGCCAAAGCCTGGCCGCGTTGATGCCCGGATGAGATCTGCAAAAGCGCCTGTCTCGAGCGAGCTACGCGCCGCTCGAAGGCGTGACGCGCCCGCTCGCCCTCAACGGGCAGGGGTCTTGCGCGCGCGCTTCTTGCCGGCGCCTGCCGCGCGCCTGCCGCGGGCGGGTCGGGCACTGCTGGCGGCGGCGGCGGCCACGCTCGGGCTGGCATCACCCTGCAGCTTGCGCAGCTCGTCGCGCAGCCGGGCGGCCTTCTCGAACTCCAGGTTCTCTGCCGCGAGGAACATCTCCTGGCGCAGCGCCGCAATGCGCTCCACCCACTCCGCCTCCGGCGCCACGGCGGGGCGGTTGCCCTTGCGTTCCCCCTTGGCTCCGGCAGCCCCGCCGGCACGCAGCGCGGGCACGGCATAGTAGTCGCGCTCGCCGCTCTGGTGCATCACGTCCAGGATGGCGCGACTGATCGTCTCGGGCGTGATGCCATGCTCCGCGTTGTACGCGCGCTGCACCGTGCGCCGGCGCTCGGTCTCACTGATCGCATGTTGCATGGCGGCAGTGATGCGATCGGCGTACATGAACACGCGGCCCTTGGAGTTGCGGGCCGCGCGCCCGATGGTCTGAATCAAGGAGCGCGAGCTGCGCAGAAAGCCCTCCTTGTCCGCGTCCAGGATCGCGACCAGGCTCACCTCCGGCAGGTCGAGCCCCTCGCGCAGCAGATTGATACCGACCAGCACGTCGTATTCGCCGGCGCGCAGATCGCGCAAGAGCTCGATGCGCTCGAGCGTGTCGATGTCCGAGTGCAGGTAGCGCACCCGCACCCCGAGCTCCGCGTAGTACTCGGTCAGGTCCTCTGCCATGCGCTTGGTCAGCGTGGTGACCAGCACCCGCTCGTTCTGCGCCGCGCGCAGGCGGATCTCGTCCAGCAGGTTGTCGACCTGGCCGCTCACCGGGCGCAGCTCGATCTCCGGATCGATGAGCCCGGTGGGTCGGATCACTTGCTCGATGGGCGGGCCGTCTTGATGCGTGAGCTCGTAGTCGCCCGGCGTCGCCGAGACGAACAGCGTGCGATGCATGTGCTTTTCGAACTCTTCGAATTGCAACGGGCGGTTGTCCATCGCGCTGGGCAGGCGGAAGCCGTACTCCACCAGCGTCTCCTTGCGCGAACGGTCGCCCCGGTACATCGAGCCGATCTGCGGCACCGTCTGGTGCGACTCGTCGATCACCAGCAAGTAATCCTTGGGAAAGTAGTCGATCAGCGTGGGCGGCGGCTCCCCCGCGGCGCGCCCCGACAGGTGCCGCGAGTAGTTCTCGATGCCCTGCACGAAGCCCATCTGCTCCAGCATCTCGAGATCGTACGAGGTACGCTGCTCGAGCCGCTGCTTCTCGAGGAAGCGCCCCTCCTTGTCGAACCAGGCCAGCCGATCGCGCAACTCGAGCCGGATCGCGCCGATGGCGCGGCTCATCTGCTGCTTGGGCGTCACGTAGTGAGAGCCGGGGTAGACAGCGTAGCGATCGAGCGAGCCGAGCACGCGCCCGCGCAGCGGATCCACGCGCTGGATGTTGTCCACCTCGTCGCCGAAGAACTCGACGCGAATGGCCTCGGCTTCCTCGTAGGCCGGGAAGATCTCGACCACGTCTCCGCGCACGCGAAAGGTGCCGCGGTGGAAGTCGACGTCGTTGCGCTGGTACTGAATGTCCACCAGCCGCCGCAACAGCACGTCGCGGCCAATCTCTTCGCCGCGCACGATCTCGATCAACAGGCCGTGGTAGCTCTCCGCCGAGCCGATGCCATAGATGCAGCTGACGCTGGCCACGATGATCACATCATCGCGAGACAAGAGCGAATGCGTCGCCGCATGGCGCATGCGATCGATCTGGTCGTTGATGATCGCGTCCTTCTCCACGAAGGTGTCGCTGGCCGGCATGTACGCTTCCGGCTGGTAGTAGTCGTAGTAGCTGACGAAGTAGTTCACCGCCGCGTCGGGGAACAGGTCCTTCATTTCCGCGTACAGCTGCGCGGCCAGCGTCTTGTTCGGCGCGATGATCAGCGTCGGGCGATCGTACGCCTGGATGACGTTGGCGACCGTGAAGGTCTTGCCGCTGCCCGTGATGCCGAGCAGCGTCTGGTTGCGCTTGCCCTCTTCTAGCCCACGGATGAGCGCCTCAATCGCCTGGGGTTGATCGCCCCGGGGGACGAAGTCGCTGCGCAACGAAAACCGAGACATGGGTGAACCCTGATGATCGACTACCCGAGCAGCCCTACACAAGAGGGGTCAGGGGTCTAGGGGCCTAGGGGTCTAGGGATTGTCGCGGCTTCGCCGCGGCTGATTTTCAAGGGGGCGATGCTTTCCCTACAAGTGAAACGCCCACAAACGAGAAAGGGCACGCGCGAAACGCGTGCCCCCATCCCTGGACCCCTCGGCCCCTTGGCCCTTTCCTCAGCGCTTCGAATACTGGAAGCGCTTACGGGCACCGGGCTGCCCGTACTTCTTGCGTTCCTTCTTGCGGTCATCGCGGGTCAAGAAGCCGCCCTTCTTGAGCGTGCGACGGCGATCCGGATCCTCCGCCAGCAACGCGCGGGCAATGCCGTGGCGCATGGCCTCTGCCTGCGCGCTGTGTCCCCCGCCACTCACGGTCGCGCGCGCGCTGTACTTGTCGTTCAGCTCCAGCGCTTCGAGGGACTGACGCACGACCATGCGCGCCGTTGCTCGCTCGAAGTACTCGTCGACGGGCTTGCCGTTGACGATGATGGAGCCATCCCCGTCGGCGCTGAGCCAGACGCGGGCAATGGCAGTCTTACGTTTTCCAGTGGCGTAATGAGCGGTTGTTTCGGGCATGACGGTATGGCGGGGAAAAGGTCGACTACCAGCTAGAGGCTGTTATAAAAGAACGGCTGTTACCAGCTCAGTAACGGCTGTTACCAGGTAACCGGCTGAGGTTGCTGCGCCGCGTGCGGGTGCTGAGCGCTGGCATATACCTTCAGCTTCTTGATCATCTGCCGGCCGAGCACGTTCTTCGGCAGCATACCGCGCACTGCGAGCGTGAGCGGAGCATCCGGCTTCAGCTCGAGCAGCTGGCTGTAGGTGCGCTCGTAGATGCCACCAGGGTAGCCGCTGTGACGGCGGTACAGCTTCTGGTCCGCCTTCTTGCCGGTCACCTTGATGGTCGTGGCGTTCAGCACGATCACGAAGTCACCGGTGTCCACGTTGGGCGTGAAGGTCACCTTGTGCTTGCCTCGCAGCAAAGTGGCGACCCGACTCGCAACCCGGCCGAGTGGCTGATTCTGGGCATCGACCACCCACCACTTGCGCGTGGCGATGGCTTCCTGGGGCTTGGCAACAAAGGTTCGCATGGCTTGCTGGACGGAGAATCGAGGAGCGGGAGCTTCTAGCGGCATCGCCTGCCTCCGTCAAGCCGACGGGCAACTCCGTGTGCCATCCGCATGCCGAAGACCAGCTCGCTTCGCGAAACGCGCCCGCTGGCCCAATGACCAATAGCGCCTCCGAGGCGCCGAGACAACCGAAAGTCGAGCACAGGGCTCGGTGCTGCAAGCCGCGCGCGACGCGAGGAGTGCCCCACGCACGAGCCGCCCCCATTTGCCGACCTCGGCTGCGCATGTCCCCCTGAAATTGGCCCAGGAGAGGTCAATCTCGCCGGGTCATTGCATATTTCCAAGGTGCGGCGCAGGCGCTGTCGACGCCGCGCCGTTTAGATCTTTACTCGCTCGCACGCGGCGGACCCTCCTCCGCCGCTCTGCGCGGGCGGCTCTGCAAGACTTCTCGATGCATCCCACGGGTAACCCCAAGTTAGCTGAATGGCTCGTCAATGGTGGATTGATGAGCGCGGAAGCGCGGGAGAAAGTGCTCAGCCAGCAGCAGCTGCTCGGAGGGCGAATCGAGGAGGCCATCCTCGACCTGGGGGTGATGGGGGAGCTCGAGCTCCTGAAGTTCCTGGCCAACACCTATCGGACCCGCTTCGTCTCCACCGAAAAGCTGGCCAAGGCCCAGATCGACCGGTCCACGCTGGAGAAGGTCCCCAAGAAGCTGGCCGAGCAGTGCACGGCCTTTCCGGTGATGTTCGACGGAGCCACCTCCACGCTCAGCGTGGTGCTGGCCGACCCGGACGACACGAACCTGCTGCGACAAGTGCAGATGGCGGCGCGGGCCAAGCACGTCAAGGCGTTCGTGGGTCGCCCGCTGGCGATCAAGGCGGCCATCGCCAAGAACTACGGCGGCGACATCCACGCGTTCGCCCGCCTGGACAAGAACGCACACGAGCAGTTCAGCAGCATGATGGACGTGTTCGAGCGCAACCTGGTCAGCGAGGAATCGATGGCCGTCGCGCTCGCCGGCGAGTCGACTCAAGAGCGCACGCTGACGGCGGAGCAGATCAAGAGCGGCGGCCCGGGCGACACCCAGAACCTGACGGATCAATCCTATCGGGAAACGCTCAAGGTGCTGGTCAGCCTGATCGAGAGCGCGCGCAGCGACCTGCGCGGCCACTCCTCGCACGTCTCGCGCCTGATGGGCCAGATAGCCCTGCGCATCGGCGTGTCTCAGTCCCAGCACGCAGCGTTCTGCATCGCGGGCCTCTTGCACGATCTCGGCAAGATGGGCGACCAGCACCTCACGGCGCTCAACGTGGGCGTCAGTGAAACGCAGCGAACTCGCGCCCAGCAGATCTACAACGCCCCGTGCCGCCTGATGGAGGCAGTCAAGCTGCCGCACGACACGGTCGACGCGCTGGAGTCCATGTACGAGCGCTTCGGCGGTGACGGCCTGCCCGGCCAGCGCAGCGGCAAGGACATCCCGCTCGGCGCGCGGCTGCTCGCCATCGCCGACACCTACGCAGACCTCACCCGCAATCCGAAGAACCCCTTCTCCAAGACGCTGGAGAACGAGGAGGCCTGCGGCGTGCTCGCGCGCTACGCACCCAGCATCTTTGACCCCCACCTGGTGGAGCTGTTCAAGCACACCGTGAGCGGCGACAGCTTGAAGGCACGACTGCTCGCCGACCGGCACCTGGCGCTGATCGTCGACCTCGATCCGGAGGAGACCACCGTGCTCGAGCTGCGCATGATCGAGCAGGGTTTCGAGGTGCACGTGGCGCGCTCCGCGGAGGCCGCGCTCCAGCAGCTGAAAGGCGGCCAGATCGAGGTCGTGGTCAGCGAGATCGACCTGGGCCCCCGCGACGGCCTATCGCTGCTGCAAGAGGCGCGGCAGCAGCCCTGGGGCAAGCAGCTGCCCTGGGTGATCATGACCCGACGCACCGCGCGCCAGGACGCCGACCGGGCCTTCGAGCTCGGTGCCGACGACTACGTGACCAAGCCCGTGAGCGCCGACCTGCTGGTGACGAAGCTCAAGCAGATCATGGAGCGCCGCGGTCGCAGCGGCAATGCCCGGGGCGTTTCCGGCTCGCTGCAGGAAATGGGCCTGCCCGACATCGTGCAGGTGCTCTGGCACGGGCGCAAGACGGGCTCGCTCAAGATCCAGACGCCCCAGGGCGCGGGAGAGATCCACTTCGTCGAAGGGCACGTCTACAATGCGCTGTTCGGGAAGAAACGTGGTGCGGATGCTTTCTACGAGATGGTAGCGCTCCAGGCAGGCGAGTTCGCCGTCGACCCGAGCTTCGTGGCGCCGCAGCGCGTGATCGAGGAGAGCCCCGAGGGCTTGCTGCTCGAAGGGATGCGGCGTCTGGATGAAGGGGTCCCCGCGTAGCCGCGGGGAGACCTCGAGAGACGCTGATGCAGAGCGCTGCCCCGCCGCTCGTTGGCTTCAACAACAACGTCCGCTATCGCGGCATGCGCTTCCACATCCAGACGGAAGACTCGGGCGTGACCCGACCGCACATCATCACGCATCTGTTCGCCGACGGCGGACGCGTGATCAAGAGCCTGCGCACCGACTACTCCGAGTACGTCGATCACCCCGATCGCCCTGCGCTGCTTGCGCGCATGATGCGCGATCAGCACCGCGCGATGGCCATCGAGCTGCGGGACGGCAAGCTCGACGCCACCATCGACGGCCTGCTCAGCCAGGCACCCGAGCCCGGGGAGGACCTGGACGAGCGGCCGCGCGCGCGCCCAGCCGAACCCACGGCGCCCCCACGCCGCGCGAGCCAGCCGGGTTGGGTGGCGCCCATCGCGATTGTCGGCGCCCAGCACGACGCCGAGCCGCCGCCCGACTCCAAATCGGGATCAGCCCAACCCAAGACCGCTGAACCGGCGAAAGAGGCGCGCCGCAGCCGACCTCCCCCGGGCCGCAGCCATCGCCCATCGCGCGCGCCGGAAGCGGCCAAGAAGCGACGCTCCGTCGTGCCCAAGGCGCGCCGCTCCCTCGGCCGCCCCTCCGCGATATCGGAAGCAAAGCCCAGCGCCGAGTCGATCTTCGGGGCGGCACCGCAGGAATCGCTCGACGACGTGATCCTGAGCTACGTCAGCCACGGCAAAAACACGCCCGATTCGCGCGGGCGCAAATAGCGGCTGCCCCCCGACCGGCTGCGACGGGGTGTTCCTTGGCAGTGGTTTCCTCCAAGGCTTTCCTCGGCAGAAAGCTTGGTGTAAGTACCTGCCGTTCCTCGGCGAGGTAGCCAAGTGGTTAGGCAGCGGTTTGCAAAACCGTCATACGCCGGTTCGAATCCGGTCCTCGCCTCGATGTTTACTGCTCGTGGGCGCCCAACCCACGAGGTCATTTGCTCGTGGGCGCCCCAACCCACGAGGTCATTTGCTCGTGGGCGCCCCAACCCACGAGGATCGGGTTTGCGCGGCCGCATACGCCTGGACGGCTGAGCTGCGCTCGGATACCCCTCCACCCTGGCCCCTTGGCGGAATGGCAGACGCAGGGGATTTAAAATCCCTGGCCCGAAAGGGCTTCCCGGTTCGAGCCCGGGAGGGGCTACTACAAGGAGGGGGCTCGCCCGCGCGCGACCCCGCGCGACCCCAGTATGAGCCCACTGGGCGCGCGTGCGCCTCACCGCCCCGCAGCGCCCGACGTGGCCACTGCGCCGCGCAGAAACTCCCACGCGATCGTCGCGACGTCCATGGGCGCTGGTCTTCCGTTGCGACCGCCCTCGAGCACATCCTTGCTCGGGACGACCAGCACGCGCACTGCCGAGCCGCCCTGGTCGGGCTCTCCGACGTCGAGCAGCCGTGTGCCCCCGGGCACCGCCTGCCGCAGAGCCGGCAATGCATGGCTCATCAGCTGATCTCCGCTCCTCGGCTCCGGCTGCAGCTGCTGTTGAAACGCGAGACGGGGTAGACCTACCGCGACCGCCCACTCGTCGATCGTGGCCATATCCAGCGGCACTCCGGGCCAGTACGCCCAGGGCCGCTCGTCCTGTGGCGTCACGAACAAGATGCGCGAGAGCCGCGTGTCCGCGCGGCGCGGCGGGGGACGGAAGGCGTTGATCTTGTCTGGCAGGAGCGCCGCCACGCCGGCATAACGCTCCGGATTCCGCGCCGCCGCTTCCAGCGCCAGATGCGCGCCACTGCCGTAGCCAACCAGGTACACATCCGGGCCGGCGGCGCCCCATTTCAGCGCCCAGTCGCCGCCCGAGACGGCCAGCACGTGCTCCTCCAAGCGCTCGATGACTCGCGCCAGGTACGCGAAATCGTCGATGGCCCGGTTGGCGCCGGGATCGGTTTGCCAAAACCCAGAGCTCGGAAGGCGCGCGGCAGCCGCCGCATTGGCGTACACCACGATGAAGCCCTCGCGCTCGGCCAACGCCTCGAAGCTGACCTGCGCCTGCCGGACGCGCACGCCCTCGGCGGAGTCTCCCCCGTCGTGCAACACGAGCAGCACGGGCCCGCGCGGCCCGGACAGCGACGGCGGTACGTAGAACAGCGCGCGGCGTAGCAGCGCGGGACACCCCGGGATCGGCATGGCAAACGTATCGAGCTGCAGGCCCGCGGCTGCCGCCTCCGGCTCCATCCGGGTCGGCTCAGGGGCAAACCCGGGCGGAAAATCGTCGAGCGGACAAGGAACGGTCTCATGCGCCTGAGCAGCGCCTTCGAGCTGCGGCTCGGGTCCGAGCGTGACGCGCTCGTCCGCGCTCGGGTCGCGAGCGGGCTCGTGCAATCCCCGCAGCCCCAGGTAGACAGCGCCCAGCACGGCCATGCCCGCGGCTGCGCTCAGCACGGCAACAGCCAGCGGAGCCCGGCCCCACCAGGCCCGCAGCCGCGCGCCGATCGGCCCTTTGCCATGCGCCCGCGAGGGCAGCAGTCGCCCGAGGACGCGCCGTTCGAGCTCGGCGGGAGCACGCTCGCTCTGATGCAGCTCGCGCAACTCGGCGAGCAGCGTGGGATCGAGCTCAGCGTTCATCGGCGCAGTCCTCGTTGGTTGCGGCAACGCTCCGGGGTGCGCCCTCGCGCCCGTGCCCCTGCTGCTGCAAAGACTTCGCAAACGCCACGCGTGCCCGGCGCACGCGCGAAACGACCGCGGCTTCGGGCAGCTCCAGTTGCTCCGCGATCTCGCGCGCCGTGAGCTGCTCCAGCTCGAATAGAATGAACGTCTCGCGTTGCTGTTCGGTCATCGACTCGAGCGCGCACTGCAACAGCTGCAGCCTGCGCGCGCGCTCCACACCGTGTTCCCCCTGCGCGGGCATGGTCCGCGGCAGCTGCAGGCCGTTGAGCGCTTGCAGCACCTCCAGTTGATCGCTCGGCTCTTCCGGGCGCCGCCGGCGCTGGCGCCGCCAGTTGGCGGTCACCCGCAGCGTTGTCGCCGCAACAAAGGCGCGCTCCTTGCTGGGCTCGATCGCGTCGAGCCGGCGCACCACCACCAGCATCACCTCTTGCGCGACGTCTTCCAGGTCCCGGCATGTCACGCCCAGACGGCGCGCCATACGGTAGACGAGGTCCAGGTGCTGGCGCACGATGCCGACCACGCGCTGCTCCGCGTCGGGTTGGCGCTCGCTCGGCGGCAGGGCCAGCGACCAGCGCAGGAGGGACATGGAGAGCAGCATAGCGACCTGGGCGCCGGCGTAGCCGGGCCCGAAAGAGGGTGATGTCCGCGCCCTGGCAAATCCATCCTCAACCTCATCCTCACCGTCGCCGCTCGCCGCCCGGCGGCCGATGCTTCGCTGGGGAAGCAAGATTTCTGGCGCGCGGACATGGGCAGGTTCATGCACAGAGAAGCTCCGTCTACGCTCAGATTTCTCGTCGGATTCGCCCTCGCCTCCTGCGCCGCCCCCGCTCCCCTTCCTTTGGCGGCGGCGCCAGCGTCAGCCGAGACCCCTCCGCCCTCCACCACTCCCAGCCCGAGCGCGCCCGCGGCTGTACCCGATCGAGGCACTGCCGGGATGGCTCCAGCGGATCCGAACGGGCCCGGCGAGCCCGACCGAGACGTCGACGAGGCGCTGCGCGGTCGCGTGATCGCGAGCCTGAGTCAACATCTCGCCGACGACTATGCGTTTCCGGAAACGGGCGCTCAGCTGGCGCAGGCGCTCCGCGAACGTCAAGCGAAAGCTTCCTACGCGAGTGTGGCCACCGCCGCCGCCTTCGCGCGGCAGCTCACGCAGGACCTGCAAGAGGTGTCGAAAGATCGGCACCTGCGCGTGTTCTTTCGCCCCGGCGCGCCGCTCCCCTCGGCGCCGCCCATGCCCGAGAAAGCAGCGGGCGGTGCGCCCCGGCGCGAAGGGCCGCCACTCGATGGCGCGATCCACCGCATCGAAGTGTTCCCCGGCAATATCGGCTACCTGCAAGTGGACGCCGTCCCCCCGCTGCCGATCGCGCGGGACGCGATCGACGCCGCCTTCGCATTCCTGCGCCATACCGATGCGCTGATCCTCGATTGCCGCGGCAACGGCGGCGGCGACCCGAACACGGTCGCCTACTACCTCAGTTACCTGACGGAGGGTGCGCCGTTCGTGGTCAACACGTTCCACGCGCGCGACGGCGGAGTGCAGGAGTTCGGGACGACGGAGCTGGGACAACTCGGTTACGGCGAACGCAAGCCGGTGTGGGTGCTGACCTCGGCGCGTACCTTCTCGGGTGGTGAGGAGCTCGCGTATGATCTGCAAGCTCTGCGGCGAGCGCAGCTCGTCGGTGAAGTGACAGGCGGTGGCGCAAACCCGGCGCGCCCGGTACCGCTCGCCGAGGGCTTCGTCGCGAGCATTCCCTTCGCGCACCCCGTGAATCCTTTCACCAACGCCAACTGGGAGGGTCGCGGTGTGCAGCCGGACGTGGCAGTGCCCGCGGCGCAGGCACTGGATGTCGCCCTTGCCGCCGCCCGAGCGCGCGCCAACGGCGCCGAGGAAAAGCCACCAGCTCTCGCGCCACTGGCGCCACGCAGGCGCACGGAGCAGCTCACGCTCGTGCTCGACGGTCCTGGATCGGGCGCGCTGCGCGGCCCGAACCTGATCAGCAATGGCGATTTCGCGCGCGGCCTTTTGCCCTGGCACGTGACATCGTGGACGCCTGGCAGAGGGGTTGCCAAGCCATCGAGCCTGAAGGGCGGCTCGCTCTGCACGCACGTGAACGGCGGCGAGCGGAACGTCGTCATCGGCTGGCCCGAAGAGTCGCGGCCCGAGGAGTTTGCGCTCCGCACCGGCGTGCCGTATCGGCTCTCCTTGCGTGTCTCGGCGTCGGGGCGGCTGCCCTTGCGAGCACAAGTAAATGTGGGCGCCCGGCTGCCGCCGTACCGATCCGTGGCCCGCGCCGAGCTGCCGCTCGACGTGCGACCGACGATGTTTCACGTAGATTTTCGCAGCGACCACGACGAGCCGCGAGCGGGGATTGCTGTTTCGATCGATGCGCCCCCGAGCCGCCCCGACCCCGGCAGCGACGTCTGCGTCGACGACTTCGTGCTGCGCGAGGTCGCGCCGAAAGCGCCCTGAGTCTCATTCAGTGGTGTGACCCGCCCGAGCCCGAGTCACTCCGACCGGGGCCTTGGGGAAGGCGAGGATCTCGTTGCCACCCCAGTTGCCGTCGGTCTGTCTGATGGGTCCGCTCAGGATGAAGACGAAGGCGTCGTCTTGCGCCAGCTTCCACGAGCCGCCAGCGAGCTGAGGACCGCCGCCGATCAGCCTCGCAACGCCGCCCGCCTTGGGCACGGCGCGAAGCTGAGGGCCGGAGCTCCCGTAGCTCATGAAATAGACGTTCTCGGCGTCGACCAGCATTTCCCGGGACAGGGACTCGTCCTGGTCATCGCTCTCGTAGACTTGCGTCCGGGAGAAGTCGGATTTGGCCAAACGCCACATCCTCTTGTTGTCTGTCACATAGACAAAGGCTTCATCCACCGCCAAGGCCGCGCTGCCGGCTGGTATGGGCCCAACGCTCGCCGTCACGCCCGTCGTGAAGTCAGTGCGCAGCAGCGGACAGTCCACCTCGCTATTGGCGCACCTGGTCATGAACAGCGCCGGATAGTCGAGCACCCAGATCGGAGAGCTCGGTACCTGATCGTCAGGCGTCAGCTCCGGCGTGGCGAACTGTTCGGGTGCGCCCCCATCGATCGGCAGCGCTATCACGGAATCTTGCGAGATCATGAATACGTGTTCCGCATCCGCGCGTAAGGTATTCGAGTAGTTTCGTCCGAAAGACAGGGAGCGAACGCTCGACAGGTCGCGCTGGGCGCCGCCCGCTATCGCCTGCAGATGCAGGTCAAAATGCGATTGCTCGTCGGAGCCAGCAAAGCGCTGCCAGAATACCTGCTCGTGGTTTGCTGCCAGCGCTATGATGTTCGCCTTGCGGCTTTGCTCGATGAGCTCGACGTCCCCGCCGTATTTGGGCATTCGATAGATGCCTTGCCAGAATGCAATGAAAAACACGTAGTCATCGGAGACGACCAGGTCTTCGATCTCGCCATCGCCATCCTTCACTCGCGCCAGCGAGTACGCCTGGAAGGAATCTGACGGCGCGATCGAAGTGGCATCGAGCTTGCCGAGAGCTGCGTCATCGGCGCTGCACGCGAACAAGGCGTGGGCAGCTAGCCCAGCCGCGATCGAGAGG
>Ga0207675_100005210_pt1 | contig 12516 bp, 11 predicted proteins | sample KBSSwiS42_FD_184305 | JGI IMG/M metagenome (GOLD analysis project Ga0207675, IMG submission 184305) | Switchgrass rhizosphere microbial communities from Kellogg Biological Station, Michigan, USA - KBS Switchgrass S4-2 (SPAdes) (version 2) | ecosystem: Host-associated > Plants > Roots >... | reverse complement strand
AGCAGTACACGAGCAACAACGAGGCTTACCAGCTCTATCTTCAAGGCCGTTATTTCTGGAACAAGCGTTCGTCGGAGAATCTCAAGAGGGCAATGGAGCTTCTGAAAGCAGCTACCGAACGCGACCCTAACTTCGCGCTCGCGTATGCGGGTCTGGCTGATTGTTATGCAGTCTCTTACTACTACGTCGGTGAGCGCCCGCGTGAATTGATGCCGCTAGCAAAGAACTACGCCGCAAGGGCCATAGAGCTTGATCCGACCCTCGCAGAGCCGCACGCGACGCTCGGGTTCACCGCATGGTTACTGGATTGGAACAAAGCCACAGCGGAAAAGGAGTTTCTGCGCGCCATCGAACTCAACCCGAATTACCCAACGGCCCATCACTGGTATTCACGCTATCTCCGCGCCGTGGGACGCGTTGATGAAGCATTCCGAGAGATCAAGCGGGCCGAAGAACTCGATCCCTTATCACTCGTTATCATTAACAACATAGCTGAGAACTATGTTTATCGAGGTGATCTGGATTCGGCTGTCAGAGAATGCAAGCGAATGATCGACCTCGATCCTAACTTTTGGGCGGCACACCAAACCCTCGCAATCGTGCTGATCAAGCAAGGCCGGTACGCTGAGGCGTTGTCGGAAGCGCAAAAGAGCATCCAGTTTTCCAACAGATCAAATGCGTCTTTGGGTTTGTTAGGACATGTGTACGGCAAAATGGGCCGGCGAAGCGATGCCGAAGCCGTGATCAAGGAACTGGAAACACGTTACGAGCAGAAGTTCGCTGATGCTCGTGACGTGGCCGTTGTTTATGTAGGCCTGGATGATAAAGACAAGGCCTTTTCCTGGCTGGAAAAGGCCTTTGCAGACCACAGTGTCTTTCTTACGTTCTTAAGGCTTGAACCCCTGATGGACCCGCTGCAGGGTGACCCTCGGTGGAACGATCTTGAACGTCGCGTAGGTGTGGACTAACAGGAAGTCATGAATGAACGAGGAAGAACGAGAACGTAAGAAGCTGCTGCCTGTCGCCGGCGTTTGGCAGGACCTTCGCTATGCCTGTCGAACGACTTACCCCAGATGATCGAACCGCCGCGAGGCACGGAATGCTTCGGCCGTTGCGAATTCACCTTCCTTCTGATCTTTTCATAACCAACCGGCTTTGCCTAAAAAGTCTTTCGAGACGGCTTTGCCGCCCGCGAGACTTTTGAGGCAAGGCCCAACCAACCCATACCAACCGGAAGGAGATCATCATGGTTCCTCGTCTAACTAGCGCTGCAATATCGGCTGTAGCGCAGAAACGATTCCCATAACGACGCAAAGGCTGGCGCACACAGGACGCAAGACTGAGGTCGGTAAGCGGTTGCGTAGACCACGGCCAATCGCCACCGCAAGTATCCCTTTGCTCATCAACGCCAATGTCGCTCCTAACCATACGATCAGCGGCAAGCGATATCTTGCAGTTAACGTCGCAGCCATTATTTGGCCCACGTCTCCCCACTCGGAAAACAGAATCGCAGCGAAAGCCACTAATGAAACTCGGGAGAAGTTGCGGCTGTATTTTGACTGCTCCGGCTCGTCATCGCTGCGCCTGAACCAGATTACGAGCGCTGTGATGAAAAATGTGAGAGTGCTGGTGATAGTTAGCAACGACGTCGGCAGTTCCGTGATTGACTGTCCAACCAGCACCGCCACGCCCATCTTGATCATGTAAGCAGCGGTGAACCCGCAGAAGACATACAGCGGGCGAAAGCGCATGGTGAGGGACGTGATGGTGTAGAGGTTTTTGTCTCCCAACCACTCGCAGAGAAAGATAGTGCCGTAGGTGGCGAGTAAGAGATAGAACATTTCTATTTGGGCTATTTGGGCACGTCAGGCTCTTCTTCTGGTTCACACCCATCTACATTCGGGTGAATGGTCCACCGGTGCGGTTCTGTACCTTGCAATCCTTGCGTTGTCTCACCGACGGACTCATGGAGCAGACCACACCACGTATCTCGCAACCACGTCGCGCGATCACGAAACTTCTGACTCGCCAACCCTATCTTCATATCGTTTATGGTGAGTCCCGTGATGTTCGGTGGCATGCCGGGAAGATCGACAGGTAGTTTCGCAGGGTCATTGAAGTCGGGATCCCATTCCATATAAGCCGACGCTTCTCTGTCCGGATGTAGTTTTATTACCTTCATCAACGGATGGATTTCATGCCAGCCTTCATGAAAGCCGTCGTAAACGTGGACGCCGTACACGGCAACTTTATCGTTTTCACTGATTGGTCCAAGGCTCTTATCGCCGACGTTGGCGTCTTCTACATCGCCGGGATCTGAATGGAACGCGATCTGCGCACCGATGTAAGCGCCGGCCGCGCCACCTAAGAGACCGCCAAGAATTGCTCCGATGATCGCGCCGATAAGGCAGCCAAGTGGGCCAAACAAACCACCAATCGCACAGCCCAGAGCAGCGCCACCTAACGCGCCCAAACCGCTTCCCACGCCGACCGCGACTCCGAGCAGCAACGCATAATCAAGCATTGCTTGCCAGAAGTTACCCTCGGCCTCGCAATGCAACTTGGAACGATCCAGCTTGTACGGAAGGTCACTGATGCTCGGCCTCATCAGGGTCTGACCCTGAAAGCCGTCGAGGTAGACGTCGTTTTCCGGTTGCAGTTCGGTCTTGCCGTCGATGGATGGTCCAGGATTGCCGCCCTTGTAGGCGTTGTTGTCAGATTTGTAATCGTCATTCGGCCGGTGAGGCATCAGGCGAAGGTCAAAGAATTCGTCGTTGTCGAATTCACCAAAATCGGAAACCATTGGATTCGATTGCACCACACCAACGGCGCACTTCGGCGGATCGCCAAGGCACACGAGACGATGGTTTAGCCACTTCCTCGCAATTTCGGCGATCGTGCCGGCATATCCAACCGCCATGAACACGGCGCCGACAAGGAAAAAACCAAACGCGTAAGAGAGTATCGCGCCAAGTAATGAGAGTCCGCCGATCGCCAGGACAGTTCCCACCAGATCACTCTCATTGAACGGTTCATCTCCGGCGGTGTGTTGGTAGCATTTTGTGTATTGACGGAAGGCCATGGCTCTTATCCCTCCACTGTTAAGGTCACGCCGCCGACGAGTTCACGATCAGTGTGCGGGCTATTTGCAAAGGCATTGATATTGAAGGCTTGTTGGCCCACGAAGGCGCCAAGCAGATATTCGATATTGACGGTTACTTTCACCTCCTCGTGGGGATTAAGTGAGAAGCCCCTCGGTTCGATCGTTACACTCCATTCAGGATCGACGGGGAAATGACCATAGCCTTGCGTCGCCAACGCCTTGGCCCAGCGCATGCGACTTTCCTGTAACCGCGTCATCGTTCGGCCGCCGCGAATGCTCGGCGGTTGTTCCGGAGGACACGGATCGAGTTCCGGGAGACGGTACATGTCCGGTTCGAGCAAGTACCGGCGCGTCACTCCCGAATTATTTTGAACTGGGAAAGTAAACGTGGCGGGCGAATGAAGTTTGCCAACGTTGGTGTTTTCCTGTCCGAGGTTGTTGTCGGGATTCGCGTCGTCGGGCCAATCGAGCAAGGCTTGCAAGCAGTAATGCCCTTCTGCCTGCGGTGTATGCCAGGTGAACTTCGCAAACGCGGGGCAATGCGCTGAGGCTTTTACTCCTAAATTGATAAACGTTTTGCCGACCGCATTGGACGTGGTGCCGGCGCCGAAATCCAAGAACGAAAGATAAACGGGCAGGTTCGCCGCGGGCGCGTCGTATGAATTATTCCAAACACGGACAACCACCTCGTAATCATGATTCGCCTTGAGGCTGGAAGACGAAACCGCCACACCCGCGTCGTAGAGTTGAATGTCGGGATTGTCCCACGTGACTGCGAGCCCCTGCTTCATCAAGTAGAACTGTGCATACAGAAGCGGGTCGGGTCTCTTGTACTCGCTGATGGGTATATCGACGCAGCAGCCTCCGCGTTGACGAGGCTTGCGGTCTGACATCCAACGGCAAAAGGCTTTGCACATCTGCTTCAGGTTTCGACAGACGTGGCGCAGTGTAGGCAGTAGAGAGATGAAGGATTTAATTCCATCACACAGATTTTTGAAGAATTTAATATGCGGCGACATGTGAGAACTCCTTCTCGCGCGGATACGGCGAGACAGTCGGGGAAGACGGATAAAGAGAACTTAGCGAGGTGGGGGGACTTTACGCCCGAAGCCAGCGAGTGTCAATCCGGATGTTCATAAGAGCTATGACCCGAATAATGTGATAATCGAACCAGGTCCTATTCGTATCGTAAAGCCACCATTGGATCCAGCTTCGCGGCTCGACGTGCCGGTAACCAACATGCAATTAATGCGACAACCGTCAGAAGTGAAGCCATGACGATCAATGTCAACGGATCGCTTACTGTGACTCCGTAGAGCTGCTTCGTAATACTTTCCTGCCACGCACTAGCTCCCAAATACTGACTCACTAGCGGGCGCATCAAGGCATAACCCATGACAGCACCAACTGCTAGTCCGATAAGAACCAGCTTCATCCCTTGCCACAGTACAAGGAACATCATACTACTCACTTGCGCACCGAATGCCATGCGAACGCCGATCTCTTTTCTTCGTTGATTAACGGAATATGTCAGCATGCCGAAGAGTCCGATGGCAGCTAACACGAGTGCGAGCGCACCGAAGAAGCTGAACAGACGTGCATAGAGACGTTCCTGTCCAAGTGTGATTTGTGCCCGAGCTGATTGCGTGCCGATTTCGGTTAGCGGCAAATTGTCGTCGACGCTGTGGACCACTTCACGGACCTGTGGAACGAGAGCGGTTGCATCGCTCGTCGTCCGTAGCGCGAAATGCATCTGCCCGAGGTCTGATGCTTCCTGCCGCCAGGGTGTATACAGCAGCGGCTGGAGCTCTTCGCGCTGGCTCATGTATTTCGTGTCCGCGACCACGCCCACGATCTCGACTTCGTGCTGTCTGTAGTTGATTGTGACGCGCTTACCGAGGATTTCCTGGTCAGGAAAGAACTTGCGTTGGAAAGTTTGGTTAACGATGGCTACTGCGGGCGCGTGCTCGTCGTCCTGCGGTGTGAATTCGCGGCCACGCAGGAACGGAATCTCCATAGTCGCAAAATAGTTCTCCCGCACCATCTGCCGCATCGTTTCACGCGGCGCAGCCGTTGCTACTGTTTCCCCCGGCAGCAGGAAGTCGTTAAAGAAATTGTCGTCGGCAATGAGTTCGACGCGTGCGAACGTTGCGGACTGCATACCGGGCAGTTGGTCCAACCTGTCGAATAGTTGTTGGTATAGACGCAACAATCGATCGTCCTTATAACCTGCGTCCTCAGGGTGTAGCGTGAAAATTAGCAGCTTTTCCGGATTGAATCCCAGGTCTACTCGTTGCAGATTGTAGAGCGTGCGAATGAACAATCCCGCACCTGCCAACAACAACATTGAGATCGCCACTTGCACGACCAGCAGTCCTTTACTTAAACGCGAGACGCCGCCCGTAATGCGGCCGCTCTGCTTAAGCCATGTACTCAAATCGAGACTCGACGCGCGCCATGCTGGAGCCAATCCAAACAGAAGGCCGGTCAGAACTGATACCGCTGCCGTAAACGCAAGTACGCGCCAGTTTAGATCGAGCTTGACTCCCGTTGGTAAGAGTCCCGTGTCCCCGTTTGCGACCGTCATTAGCGCGCTCCGAACCCAAAAAGCGAAAAGCACTCCCACCATTCCACCTAAAGTGGCGAGCAGTAGACTTTCAGTCAGCAGTTGTCTGAGCAGACGCCACCGACTCGCTCCGAGAGCGAGCCGTACACTGATCTCCGGTCTACGCACAGTCGCCCGAGCGAGCAATAGGTTGGCCAGGTTGACACAAGCGATTAACAGCACGAGTGCGACGACGACGAAGAGTCCATAGATGGTCGGCGTATAACTTTTGCGGACGTCGAGCATCCCACGATCACCGGCTTCGACGATCAAGCTCGGATAGTCTTTTGGATCGAGTTGCGCGGGCTGGTTCGTTTTCCGCGGCGGCGGCATGGCGGCGAGCGCTGCGGCTTGAAAAGTAGCGTTCAGGCTTTCGCGCGCTTGTTCCTTGGTCGCGCCGGGTTTCAGCCGCCCCATCACGTTCAGCCACCATAGACCGCCTTCGGTTCCATTACCGAGAGCGCTCTTTTTCCCTCGCAGCCGCGGTTCGCTAGCGAGTGGGATCGTGACCGCCGGGTAATAACCCACTTGCAGCGTTCCGTTGAATTCGGGTGGCGTGACGCCGATAATCGTAAATGATTGCTGATTGAGCTTGAGTTGTTGACCAATGACTGTGGGGTCAGCGCCGAACCGCTCTTGCCAGAACTGGTGACTGAGCATTACGACGGGCGCAGCTCCCGGTCGGTCGTCATCGGCCGTGATGACGCGTCCTAAGCTCGGTTGCAATTGTAGCGCGGTGTAATAGTCACCTGATACAGCTTGGCCCTTAACATTGTCCGGCTGATCGCCAATCTTAGCTGTTAGTGTGGGAATCGGACCGAAAGCAAATAGAACGCTTAACGGGCTCTCAGAGGCAGTGGCTTGTTCCTGCCGCACCTGTTGAAAGACGTCATAGCGAAACAGCGAAAGCCCTTTTCTGCCAGGTGCTACATTGACATTGGAAGTACCACTCATACCACCCGTTCTGTAGAGTCGTCCCGCCTGCCACTCGAACACGACCAGGCGCTCCGGTTCTGCGACCGGCAGGGTTTTCAAGAGCAGGGCATCAACGGCGCTGAACAAAGCTGTGTTCGCGCCGATACCCAACCCTAACGAGAGGACCGCAACCGCCGTCATGCCCGGACTGCGCCGCAGCATGCGGAGCCCGTAACGTAAATCGCGGAGGAATGTTTCCACCCATGGCAGACTCCATTGGTCTCGGTAAGTCTCCTTGACTTGCTCGACGCCACCGAATTCTCGCAGCGCTAGATAACGAGCTTCTTCCGGGCTCATTCCCTGCCGCAGATAGTCGTCAATCTGCATCTCGAGATGCGAGCGGACCTCCTCCGCCAACTCATCTTCGAGTTTTCGTTTCAGAAACAGGCCACGCAGTCTGGAGAAAAAGATACGTAAGGTGGTCATGGTTTATTCTCCGATGGACTCAGAAAACGAGTTACGATCGCGGACGTTCTGCGCCATTCTTCTTCTTCATTGACTAGCTGTTTTTTGCCGGCGGCAGTTAGGGAATAGTATTTAGCCCGCCGATTGTTTTCTGAGGTGCTCCACTTCGTGCGGATCCATCCCATCTGCTCAAGTTTCAGCAAAGCGGGATAGATAGTGCCCTGGTTGAGTTCAAGGCGTTCGCCACTTACCTGTTCTATGCGACGCGCAATTCCATACCCGTGCAGCGGTCCAAGGGTGGCGAGCGTTTTCAGAATAAGAAGAGTTAGCGTACCCGGTAGGACTTCATGCTTGCTGCCCCGAACCATAAAAACAAGCTCCTGTTGATTATCAACAGGAGTGTACAGTTATGTCATGTTGGTAGTCAACAGGTAGTTTAAGCGCGCATCTTTGGAAAACCGCACTAATCAAGCAGAACTTGGCGAGGTAGGCCCTTACGCCCGAAGACAGCGAGTGCGAATGATTCTATCCCGAAGTCGCCGCTTGCCGCAGCAGCTCGTGTGGGATGTTGGAGCCGGTTACTAACAAGACGGCGCTGCGGCCGGCGTAAGCTGCAGGGTTCTGAAGATAAGCGGCGGTTGCGGCGGCCCCAGCCGGTTCTGCGACCAAATGCTCCTCGAATAGAAGCGTGCGGATGGCTTGGACCATCTCGTCTTCTGATAACAAAACGACTTCGTCAACCAACTCACGTATCGCACGAACATTAGGCGCGAGCGGAACGCACGTCGCTAATCCATCCGCGATCGTTTCACACGTCTCGGTCGCGACTACACGATTTTCCTGCCACGACCGAGCATACGATGGTGCTTGTTCAGCTTGCACACCGATTATCCTGACTGCCGGATGACGGCGCTTTGCTTCCGCCGCCACTCCGCGGATTAACGCAGTGTCGCCCATCGGTACGACGATCACGTCGGGCGCCGGCAGCTCGTCGAGGATTTCGGCCGCAATCGTGGCGGTAGCAACAGGCACCAGGTCGTCGCTTCCGTCATTCAGAAAGTAGTAATCGTGTTTTTCTGCATACGCTGTGGCCGCGTTTCCCAGCGACTCAGGTTTCCACTCAACCTCTTTGACGGTCGCACCGAGCTCAACGATTCGCGCGCGCTTGATCGGATTCGGCGATTCTGGAAGGATTATCGTCGCAGGAAGTTTTGCAAGCCGCGCTGCGTACGCGACAGCCGAACCATGATTACCTGTGCTCGCAGCAACGACGCCTTTCACCGGTCGCTCGCCATTTCTGGATCGTTGCTCGAGAGTCTTCATCAGTGCGTAAATAGCTCCGCGAGGCTTAAATGATCCGGTCGGCAGATCTGTCTCGAGTTTTAAATAGATTTGAGTGTGTGTATCGCGGCCTAAACGGTCTGTTTGAACTAACCGCGTGGGCCTAAGAAACCGGCGCAACAACTCGCGCGCGTCGCTGACCTGTTCGTTTGTCGTGATCACTTCACCTCCTCGCCATCACTGAAAACACCTTGGTAGGCCGACAATATCCAACCGGATGGAACCTCCAGGGTCGAAACGTGTTACGAGGCGATGTCAGTGCCTGGTAACTTGCGCATCGACTTCACGCCAACAACCGCCGGCAACGGGATCCACGGTTCATTGGAAGGAGTGACGTCTACTGCTGCCAGTAATCCGGACTTTCTTTCATGTTTGGATCGGGACGCTCCATCCAACGTTCCGGACGATGCAGTTTGATGAAACCAAATCGCTCGTACAATCCCTGCGCGTCTTTGGTCGCCAAAACCCAACGGCGAAATCCCTGTAGGCTTGGATGAGCGATGATGACTTCCATGAGCCACTTCGATAGCCCGCGCCCGCGGTGTTCCGGCACCACGAAAACATCGGCCACCCACGCGAACGTTGCATAGTCCGTCACGATTCGCCCGAATCCCACCTGCTGCTCACCGTGATACACACCAAACGGCATTGAGTTTTCAATTGAGCGTTGCACAACCTCACGCGCCCGCCCGCGTCCCCAATATGAATGATTGCAGATGTAGTCGTGAATGAGGTCTATGTCGAGACGGGAATGATCCGTGCTGATGGTGTATTCACCGCGCTGCCAATGCTCGGGCAGACTTGATGCCGCTTCAAGTGAATCCAAAGTGTATTTCCCTCCGATCAAAGTTGGACTTGTCAGGCTAACGTGTATTTAATGTTCAACAACGCCATGTCAACTCGCATACCCAGCTCTGACGCTTTCGTTTTCTTCGGTGCAACCGGCGACCTCGCCTACAAAAAGATCTTCCCCGCGTTACAAGCGCTGGTCAAGCGAGGTCTGAACATTCCCGTCATAGGAGTTGCGCGTGAAGACTGGTCCTTGGACCAGCTACGCGAGCGAGCGCATGCCAGTCTCGAGCATTTCGGTGATGTTGATTCAGACGCCTTTGCCAAACTGAGTTCGCTCTTGCAGTACATCCATGGCGACTATCGCGACACGGCCACCTACGCTTCTCTGAAGCAGGCGCTGAATCGATCCGCGCGCCCACTACATTACCTCGCCATTCCGCCCGGTATCTTCGCCACAGTGTTACAAGGACTGGGCCAGAGTGGCTGTGCCGACGACGCGCGAGTTGTAGTGGAGAAACCTTTTGGCCGCGACCTCGCTTCAGCTCAGTCGCTGAATGCTAACCTGCATGACGTCTTCCCGGAGTCTGCGGTGTTTCGGATCGATCACTACCTGGGGAAAGAAGCTGTTCAGAATCTATTGTACTTCCGGTTTGCCAACACCTTCCTCGAACCAATCTGGAATCGCAATTTTGTGGACAACGTGCAGATCACACAGGCCGAGAACTTCGGCCTGGAAGGACGTGGCGCCTTCTACGAAGAAGTTGGCGCCATCCGCGACGTGGTCCAGAACCATTTACTGCAAGTGATTGCTCTGTTGGCAATGGATGCGCCCGCTGGACGACATCGCGATGCTTTGCGCACCGAGAAGGTGCAACTGTTCAATGCGTTGAGGCCAATAGATCCCGCGGATGTAATTCGAGCGCAGTTCAGCGGCTACCGAGAGGAAACAGGCGTTTCGCCGAATTCGCAAGTAGAAACGTTTGCCGCTTTGCGACTCTACATCGAAACCTGGCGCTGGGCGGGTGTGCCTTTCTATATTCGCGCCGGCAAGTGTCTGCCGGTCACAACAACTGAAGTAGTGGTCACGCTCAAGCGACCACCGATTGAAATCTTCGATGAGATCGAGGCGTCAGAGTCGAATTACTTTCGATTTCAGTTGAGTCCGGACGTGAATATCTCACTGTGCACGCAGGTCAAGCAGCCGGGCGAAGAGATGCGCGGCGAGACTGTGCAGCTCATCGCTCGACACGCAAAGGAGCGCGAACATTTGCCATACGAGAGATTGTTGGGAGATGCATTGCGCGGCGACAATTCGTTGTTTACGAGCGACACGAGTGTGGAAGCAGCATGGCGCGTGGTCGATCCGATACTGACCAACCCAACGCCGCTGACGGAGTACGAATGCGGCACTTGGCCGGCGGCGGCGGAAAACATGGCCGCTGGTGTAACGGGTTGGCATAAACCGATGGCTGAGAACACCGGATCGAATACTCGATAGCAACACAGAGCTATCAGACTTAGGAGGTTGCAAATGTCACTCAATGGAAAACACGCCTTGATCACGGGCAGCTCGCGCGGTATCGGGAGAGGAGTCGCGCTAAAACTCGCTGAGCAGGGTGTTCGCATCGCCGTTCATTATTTCCAGAATGAAGCTGCTGCAAACGATACGCTGGCGCAGATTCGCGAGCGTGGATCAGACGGCGTCATCGTTCAAGCGGATATCCTGCGGCTTGATGAAGTGACCGGACTGTTCAGCCGCGTTCGAGCGGAGTTTGGGAAACTCGACATCTTCGTTGCGAACGCACGCCCGGAAGCGCCGACTTTTTTCTATCCGCCACTGGACATCACGATAGAGCAGCTTGATGCGGCGTTCGATTCGCAAGTGAAGGCGTTTCTGATTTCGGCGCGAGAGGCGGCTGGGCTCATGACAGATGGCGGCAGAATCTTTGCAATAACGTATGCGGAAGGCAGTCGCACCGGCGGCTTACAGCCTTGGGTAGCCATGGGTTCTGCGAAAGCAGCCATGGAGTCGTTAGTTCGTTATTTTGCCGTCGGGTTGGCGAAACGAGGAATAACGGTGAATGCAATCAGTCCTGGATGGACCGAGGACAGCGTCTTGAACTCGTTGCCTGAGCAAGTTCAGGAGTTGATTCGGAACTGGCATGCACGCGGTTGGACGCCGATGGGCCGGCTCGGAACTCCTGAAGATATTGGCAACGTCGTAAGACTCTTGTGCTCCGAAGACGCTGGGTGGATCACCGGGCAAGTGATCTACGCCGACGGTGGTTCGTCACTCATGAATCCTGAAATGCCAACTGAGATGCAAATGAGTTAGCCTGCGCGTTTCCAAGGAGCAAGTGTTGATGAGGAGCCCTAAGTAACTTGTGACGTCGCGCGTGATTAACGTTTCGTTGCAGGCATCGGTTCGAGTTCGTAATAACCGCCGGCTGCCATTCCGGATAAAAACAGGTGGCCGTCTTTGATGACGAAATTGTTCACAGCCGCGCCCTCTGTGACGATCTGATTGTGAAGAGATCCAGCGCCACACTTCGCGGTTGTCCGCGACCAGGATCCAAACTTTAGTTCACCCTTAGCGGTCGATTTCCATGTGCTGCTGGCGCGATTGCAATCGACTCTCGCTACTACCCGGCCGTTACTGCCAAACTCGATCGTATACTTCGACTTGTCATCCGGTGTGAACGTCCGTTCGTCTGGGCCCTGAAACTTAACTAATTGCCAGGATGTGCCGCTGAGCGGATTTCCGCCGTTCGACTTCTGCCCACCAGCAAACGTGAACGCTGAACTTATTGAGGCGGAACTCACCGCAACACTTGCCAACGCCAGCAGCAATTGCATTGTTTTTGATTTCATTACTTCTTGCCTTGCTTCGACTTTTTTGATTTCGAACTCTTCGCCGGCCTTACCTCTTTGGTGAGATCCACGATTTTGCCATTCTTCCATACATAGACAGGCGTTCCAGTTTGCAGCCCGAGTTCGAGGGCACGCTTCGCAGCGCGGCGCAACGCGCGCAGCGTGTCTCTAGCTTCCGGTGAAGGTGAAGTACCTTGACGCGGCATTCGTGTTATCTCCAGTTCCCTTCCTCTGAAATCAACTGAGATGTGGTGCCTGAATTATCATACCACTCCCACTTGTCTACCAAGTTCATATAGACATTTTGAAAGTTCCGTAGTCCGGCATGAAACCGGCGTCGAACGATAGCGCTGCTCACGTTGTGACCGCCTTGCGCGACTCTCATCGCCACTCGCGAGATCGCCATCTCGGGATCCGGCAAACT
>Ga0207675_100005209_pt1 | contig 12517 bp, 8 predicted proteins | sample KBSSwiS42_FD_184305 | JGI IMG/M metagenome (GOLD analysis project Ga0207675, IMG submission 184305) | Switchgrass rhizosphere microbial communities from Kellogg Biological Station, Michigan, USA - KBS Switchgrass S4-2 (SPAdes) (version 2) | ecosystem: Host-associated > Plants > Roots >... | reverse complement strand
GAGCTGTTCACGACGAACGAGGAGCACGGCATTCCCGCGGACATCCTGCAGCGCGCACGCGGCATCGCTGTCATACCGAACCTGATCCGCGGCGGCTTCGTCTTCGGCGGGCGTCGGGGTCGCGGCGTTCTCGCGATTCGCTCGCCGAACGGCGAATGGAGCAACCCCGCTTTCGTGACGCTGACCGGCGGCAGCTTCGGGGCGCAACTGGGCGCCGAGAGCGCCGACGTCGTGCTCGTATTCGCGAACGATCGCGCGGTGCGCAATATCGCGAGCGGCAAGTTCACTCTCGGTGGCGACGCAACGGCCATTGCGGGCCCACTCGGGCGCCGCACGCAGACGGCGGTCACCGGCCACGCCGAGGTGTACGTCTACATGCATTCGCGCGGCTTGTTCGCAGGCGCCGCGTTCGAGGGAACCCGGCTCGACGTCGATCAGGAGGCGAGCGCCGACCTCTATCGCAACACGAGCGGCGTGCCTCTCGGCGCGCAGACATCCGAGACGCCGAGCGCGACGCTACCGTTTCTCGATGCGTTGCGAACTGCGGCCGTGTTGCCCGACACCCCGTCGGCCGTCGCGCCGAACGGGAGCCCCGCCTCGCCGAGCAGCGACGAAGCCGTGACGTTTCCTTTGGAGTGAGGCCGCGAGAGGCGGGTTAGCGCTGCACGGTCTCGTCGCGGAAGGGCCGCGGCACGACCGCGAGCTCCGGCACTTCGAGCGCCGGCGCAGTAATCACGAGGTCGTTCGCCGGCGGCTCCGCCGCGATCTCGGGCGTCGGTCGGTGGAGCGTCTCGCTGCTGCCGTCGGCATAGACATCGAAAGACGGCGAGTGCGACATCGACGGCAACACGGTGCCGACGGGCGAGCCGAACGTCGGTGCGGAGGACGCACCGTCCGTTGCGGCGGCGTCGGGATGGCGCTCGCGCATCGCGAGCAGCTTCGCCTCGGACTGCTGCTCGAGTGCCGGGGCGCGTGCGCGCTCGGCCTCGAGCGCAAGCGTGGACGCAGCGCGGCGCGCGTTGCTGCACTCTTCTTCGTTCAGCTTCTCTTCTTCGCGATTCTGATTACAGCGGGTAAGAACGCCTTCCCTGGCGAGGCCGTCGTCCATGAAATCAAGAACCGTACGCGGCTCGGATCTCGGCGCGCAGGCGACGAGCACCGCTGCAAGCAGCGGCATCAGGCCTACACGGAGTCGAAACCCTGACTCCCGATGTCTTCGAATTGCGACCGATGCGGACACGTTGAAGCTCGATGAAATTGCGGTTACGTAAAACGTGGCGAACGATAGCGCGCGGGCACGGAAAGCGCCCACCGTTCAGTTCACAAATTCGACGAATTTATCGCTTGCCTTTGCGCGCCGCGGCCTCGATCAGGGATCGAACGGGACCGGATCTCCATTATCGTTAAGCCGAAGCGCGAGAGCCGTGGACCAATCGCGCGCGACGAGCGCGATCGCGTCGGGAGTTACGGCACGCGGAGGAGCCGCGAGGTCGACGACGCCGGACGCCAGAACACCGCCGGCATCGACTCCGGCGAAGCCTACCGACGCCGCCAGCTTCGGCGTAAACGCCGTGCTCGACGCAGGCCACACGAAGAGCTTGCTGTGCGTCGGCGCGAGAAGCGGCGTTACGGCGAGCGCGTGCAACCACGCGTCCGTCGCAACGAGCAACGAGCTGCCGTCGGCACTGAAGTCGAGCCAACGGATCGGCTGCATCCAATGATGCGCTGCGCCTTCGACGCGTGCGTCGTCGGCCGCAAGCAGCGCAATCGCGCCTTCTGAGTCCGCCGCCGCGAGCCGGTTGCCGTCGGGCGCAAATGCCAACGACGTGACCGCGGCGTCGAGCCGCGCAGTTGCACGAGCGCGAGCTTCAGGCGCGAGCGCTGCGATGACGACTGCGCCCGTCGCGTCGCCAACCGCGATCCGTGCAGAGTCCGGCGCGAACGCCAATGCCGTCACGGCACCCTCCGCCGGTAGCTCGGCGGTCACGCGCCCATCCGCGACCGTCGCGACACGGGCGGTGCGGCCGCTAGCGCTCGCGACGTAACGCCCGTCGGAGCTCAGCGCGACGATGGCGACAGGCGCGTCGGCCGGCTGCGCGACGACGACAGTCGGAGCGCTCGAGCCCAGGTCCCACACTCGGACGATGCCGTCGCTGCCGCCGGTCGCGGCGAGGCCGCGGGCGCCGTTCAATGCCGCCGCCGTGATGGCGCCGCGATGACCGAAGAACGACAACGAGGAGCGCGCGCCGGACGCCGGCACGATTTGCAGCTGGCCGCTCGCCAAGCCGACCGCGACGACGTCGTTCGCTCGGTCGAGCGCAATCGCGGTCGGTGCGTCGTCGACGGTCGCCGCTCGCGGCGTCACCGGCTTGCTCGGCAATCGCCACAGCTTCAACGCCGTTCCGCTCTGCGTCACGAGCTGCGTGCCGTCGGGCGAGATTTGAGCGCGAGTGACGGGCTCGGAACGAGCGAGCCGCAGACGGTAGAGCTCGACTCCTGCGATGACGTCGAGCACCGCGACGGCGCCGTCGTCGCGCGTGAACGCGAGCCTTCGCCCGTCTGCCGAGGCGCTGACGGTCGCCGCAGATACCGTGCGGCCGAGCGGCCGTCCGAGGCCCGCGCTCGCCAACGCGAGCGGCCACGAGGCGATCGCGCCGGCACGGTCGACGGTCACGAGCGTCGCTCCGTCGTTCGAATGCAGCAGCCGCTCGACGGCATGCGAATGCGGCAGACGCCTGAGCTCGGCGCCGCGCCGCGTCTCGATCACGCGGATGACCGTCTCCGGTCCTTGCAGCGCGACGTAGCGCCCGCCCGGACCCAGCTCCCACGCCTCCGCTTCCGGCGCTCCTTCGATCGTGCCCACGAGCGTTCCGTCGGCGCTGCGCAGCACGCTGTAGATCGGATTCGCGCCTTCGACGCGCTCGGCGATCCCGACGTAGCCGCCGTCGGCCGAGAACACGGGCGGCAGAACGAACCCGGTGTCCGTGCCGACTCGGGCGATCAGCGCGCCGTCTGCGGCATTCCAAAGCATCAACACGCGGTCCGTCGCCGCGAGCACACGCGAGCCCGTGGGATCGAGCGCCACCTGGCGCGGCGCAGCCGGCAGCGTGAAGTCGTGCTCGAGCTTGCTCGTAGCGAGGTTCCACAACGCGAGCGTGCCGACGACGCTCGACGACACGGGCCAAGCGACGGCCCGCTCCGCCGCGGCGCGCACGAAGACGTCGCCGCTGCGCGCGGGATCGGGAATCGGCACGGGTTCCGGCGGTACGTCGCGCGCGGCGATGTCGCCGAACCTGATGCCCCATCCGGCAAAGACACCTGCGTTGCCGGGCTCGCGGTCGACGATCGTCAGACGCCATACGCCGCGCAAGCCTTCGTCGGCGAGTAGCGCCAGCGGCGAGCCTGGCCCACCTTCCAGCCGAAGCATTTCGACGGCGGCACCGTCGGTTCGCGGGACGGCGATCGACGCCACGGCTCCGCTCGGCGCAGTCAGCGTGACGAAGAGCTCTGCCGCCGCGGCGTGCTGCACGTCGAGCGTGAGCTCGAGCTCGCCCGCGGTGCCTTCGGCGTCGACGGAGATCTCGCGCGTCAGCGCCGTGTGTACTAGCGCGGTGAGCGCGAGCGGCTCGACGCTCGCGCTCGACGCCCCTCCGGTCCCGGTGACGGACACGCGCGACGCTTGCCGCTGCGCGTCGACGAGGACGAGCGCTGAGTCCGCGAACGACATGTGCCAGTAGTCGGGCGTGCTCGGCAGCCGCTGCGACCGTTCGAGCGTCGAGTAGTCGTCGCCGACGAGCTCGGCGAGATACCCGGCGGCGGACCGATCCGCGGCGGCGGCGCGTTGCGCCAGCAAGATCGCGGCGTCGCGCTGCTCGGCATGGGCACGCTCGACGGCTCGCCGCAGCCAGAACTCGCCGAGCAGCCGGTCCGCGGCTTCGGCTTGCCCCGGCACCTCGCGCAACCGCGAGTCGGCAGCTTCCGCCTCCGCGAGCGTCGCCGCAGCGCGGCTCCTGCCGCCGAGCGCCGCGAGCCACAGCTCGTCGGCGCGCTGCTCGAAGCCCGGGAGCCCCCGCAACCGCCCATAGGCTTCGTCGAGGGAGCGGAGCGATGCCGAGGTGCTCGTCAACGTGTCGATATCGGCGACCGGCAGCCGCTGCGTGTACCAGTAACCGCCCGCGGCGACGGCGACGAGAAGCACCGCCGCCGCGGCGAGCCACTTCGGCGCGCTGCTCTTCTGCTTGAGCCAGCCGGCCGCCACGAGCTCCTTGATGATGCGGTTGCGAGCTCGAAGTTGTTTCTCGGCGTCGACGTGGACCGTTCCCGAAAGCCACAACCGCTCCGCGATTGCGGCGTCGGACGGTTCCGCCGCCTTGTCTCCGGCGGCGATCTTCCGGAGCAGCTTCGACGCGCGGCGCGCCGGCCACGACGGATCGCCGAGCCACGCGCGCGCGTGCGCCAGCACCGGGTCGCGAGCAGCGGCGTCGTGCGCGAGCAACTGCTCGCGCACGACGCGCTCCACGTCCTCGAACCGGCCGCCCTTACGGGCCGCGCCGCGCGCGACGCGCTGCGTGAGATACGGGTGCCCGCCGGTCCAGGCACGGATGCGGTCCATCAACGCCTGCGCGAGCTCTTGCTCGCCGCCGAACGCGACGGCGAGCCGGTACGACTGCTCGGCGTTGAAGTCTTCCGGCTCGATGACCTCTGCTTCGGCGAAACTCGCGTTCCACTGCTCGAGCTCGCGTTGCGACACGCTGCCGGCGAGCGCGAACCCCAATCGAGCGAAGTCGCGCTCGCGGCTGCGGCGCGCGTAGCACGCGCGGACCGCATCGAGCAGCTCCGCTGCGAACGGTTTCGACAGCGCGGCGTCGACGTCGTCGAAGAGCACGGCGACGGGGGCGGTCGTGTTCGTCAGCACGACTTGCCAGAAGAACTCGACGAGGCGGCCCTCGTCGCCCGGCGCGCTCGCGCGCCACCACGCGCCGACGTCCACGCGCAGCCCGAGCTCCGCGGCGACGCGTTCGGCGACGAGCCGCAGCGAAGCGTCCGGCGTTTCGCCGCCCTGCTCTGAAATGCGCTTGAGATCGACGATCGCCGCCAGGGTGCCCGCTCTGCGCAGAGTGCGCGCGGCGCGGTGCAACAGGCTCGACTTCCCTGTAGCGAGCGGGCCGAGCACGCAGCACAAGCGCTTCGCGCGCAGCGCCTCCTCGAGCCTTAGGTCCGCCTTGCGCTCGACGTAGCACGGCCGCTCTGGCTGAACAGGGCCGCCGACCACGAAAAATTCCGCGGGCTGGATCACACTAGGCATGCGGCGCGATTGTAGCAGCGCCCTCTTCGGCTCCGGCGATGATGACGCATGACTTGAAGCACGATGCTCTCGGCACGACGCGCCTCGTGAATTCGGGCGACGACTCGTTCGTCGAGCGAGACACGCGAACGGCGCATCTGACGTTGCGCTGGCTGGCGCGCCGGCTCGCGGCCCGCGAAGCCGCCGTGCTCGGGAAGCTCGCCGGCGAGGCTCGCGTGCCGCGCCTGCTCGCGTTCGACGGCCGGGTGGTGCGCCGAAGCTTCGTCCCGGGTCGGCCGCTCTACGAGGCTCCGCCGCGCTCGCGCGCGTACTTCGTCGACGCGCTGCGCGTGCTGCGCCGGCTGCACCGCTTAGGGATAGCGCACAACGACCTCGCGAAGGAGGCGAACTGGCTCGTCACGAACGGCGACGCATGCGCAATCGTCGACTTCCAGCTCGCAACGTGCTCGGCGGCGCGCACCGCCCGGTTTCGGCGCCGCGCGTACGAAGACTTGCGCCATCTGCTGAAGCACAAGCGCACGTATCAGCCGCAGCACCTGACGGCGCGACAGCTGCGCGTGCTCGCGCGCCCGACCTGGGGGACGCGGCTGTGGCGTGGGCTCGTCAAGCCTCCGTACCGCTTCGTCACGCGCGTCCTGCTCGGTTGGCCGGAGCGTGCCGGACCGGCCGAGCGCAGCAGTTGAATCTCGCTTCGGCTAGAATCCGTACCGCATGGAAATCTGCCATCCGCACAATTTGTCGGCACCCCTCGACGTGCCGAAGCCTTACGGCGTTCGCGTCAGCATGCGTCCGACCGACACGTTCGCGCGCCTGCTCGGCACCGGTTGGCATCGCGAGCATTGGTTCGCGACGAGCGAGGAGCGCGACGCCGCGCTCGCGGACATGGCAGGCGAGCACCTGTACTCGCGCCGCGGCGACAAGCCGACGCTGATCTTCGAAGCTATCGAGCGGAAGGCGTAAGCGCGCCGCGGCGCGCGGCGAGCTCGCGGTATGCCGCTAGCTCGTGCTCGGCGCGCGCGGAATCCCAGATTCCGAGACGCTCGAGCGCGGCCGCCGCTGATGGGGCGGCGCGCAAGCCGAAATCGGCATCGAGCCCGGCCATGCAACGCCGCTGCAGGAAATCTTCGAGAGTGACGGCCCACTCGTTCGTCAGCGCGTGCGTGAGCTCGGCCGTCAAGACGTCGCTGTCGCCAAGCGTTCCCGCAAGCTCGGGCCGAGCCGCGAGCTCGGCGACGCGGGCGGCCGCGTTGCCATAGACGCGTAGCAAGCGCTGCGCTCGTCGCTCGCCGAACCGGCCGCTTAGCTCGGCGAGCAGCGCGTCGCGATCGGCGGCCGTCAGCGTCCCCGGCAGCGCCCTCGTGCGTGTCACGTGGCGGCTCGCCGGCCGCGGCAGCTCGTGGCGCACCTTGGCGAGAACATCCTCGGCGAGAGCGCGATGCGTCGTGAGCTTGCCGCCCACGATCGAGTACACGCCGCGCGCGGCGCGATGGCGGCGAACGATGTGCCGCCGCGTGATCGCGCCTTCGGCACCGCGCCTCTTGTACGGCAGCGGGCGAACGCCCGTGCTCGTGTACAGCACGCGGCCGGCAAGCCCGGCGGCGCTTGGGAAAACGCGCTCGGTCTCGCCCGCCAAGTACGCACGCTCGCGCGCGTCGATGTCGGCGACCGACGGATCACCTTCGAATCGTTCGTCCGTCGTGCCGATGAGGAGCAGCTCGTTCCACGGCAGGATGAAAAACGGCCGATGGTCGGAGCCCGCCTCGACGTAGACACCCACGCGCGGCGCCCTTGGGAAAGGCGGCACGACGACGTGGCTGCCTTTGGTCCCGCCGATCAAGCGCGTATGCCGAATCGGTCCGAGCACCTCGTCGACCCAGGGCCCGGCCGCGTTGACGATCAGTGGCGCCCGCGCCCCGCCCCGCCCACGGGCCGACTCCCAGTCGACGCCGACCGCGCGACCGCGCTCGACGCGAACGCGCGTGACGCGCGTGTACGTCTCGAGCACGGCGCCATGCTCGACGGCATCGCGCACGTTCTCGACGACGAGCCGCTCCGGATATCGCACTTGTGCATCGTAGTAACTGGCCCCGCCGACGAGCCCGTCCGGATTCAGACCGGGCATCTTCGCGAGCATCTCGTCGCGCCCGAACATCCGCCTGCGCGGCAGCGACTTACCCGCCGACAGCAGGTCGTACAGCGAAAGCCCGACGCCGACTTGAAAACGGCCGCGCCGCGCGCCCCCATAGACGGGGATACAGATCTCGAGCGGCTCGACGAGATGCGGCGCCAGCGTGAGCAACCGCTCGCGCTCGTGCAGCGACTCGTACACGAGCCCGAATTCGGCATGCTCGAGATACCTGAGGCCGCCATGAATCAGCCGCGACGAAGCGCTGCTCGTGCCGCACGCGATGTCGCCGCGCTCGACGATCAGCGTCTTGAACCCGGCGACTGCCGCCTCGCGCGCAATCGCCGCGCCATTGATCCCCGCGCCGATGACGATCAGCTCGTACTCGGCCTCGGCAACAGACATCGCTGGCACTACGGCCGGATCTGGCCGGTGCCGCGGACGACGTACTTGTAGCTCGTGAGCTCGGCCGCGCCAACCGGGCCGCGCGCGTGGATCTTGCCCGTCGCGATCCCAATCTCGGCGCCCATGCCGAACTCGCCGCCGTCGGCGAACTGCGTCGAGGCGTTGTGCATGACGATCGCGCTGTCGAGCTCGTTCAAGAAGCGCTCGGCCGCCGCGGCATCGTTCGTGACGATCGAATCCGTGTGCGCCGAGCCGTAGCGGCGGATGTGCGCGAGCGCCTCGTCGAGCCCGTCGACGACGCGAATCGCGACGATCGCGTCGAGGAACTCCTGGCCCCAATCCGATTCGACGGCCGCGCGCACGCGCTTGTCGCTCGATTGCGTACGGACGTCGCCGCGCACCTCGCAGCCCGCGTCGATGAGGTCCTTGACGATCGGCTGCAAGTGAGTCGCGACGCAGGCGCGATCGATGAGGATCGTTTCGGTCGCGCCGCAGATGCCCGTGCGGCGCAGCTTGGCGTTCTTCGTTATGCGCCGGGCCATCTCGAGATCGGCGCCGGCGTGCACATACGTGTGGCAGATGCCCTCGAGATGGCTCATGACCGGCACGCGCGCGTCCTGCTGCACGCGCGCGACGAGGCCTTTGCCGCCGCGCGGCACGATGACGTCGACGAACGCCCCCATGTCGCGCAGCATGATGCCGACGGCCTCGCGGTCTTGCGTCGGCACCATCTGCACGGCCGTCTCGGGCAGGTCGTGCTTGGCCAACGCTCGCGCGAGACACGCGTGAATCGCCGCGCTCGAGCGCGCGCTCTCGGAGCCGCCGCGCAGGATCGCCGCGTTGCCGCTCTTCAAGCACAGCGCCGCCGCGTCGGCCGTGACGTTCGGCCGGCTCTCGTAAATGATGCCGATGACGCCGAGCGGCACGCGCACGCGCGCGATCTCGAGGCCGTTCGGCCGCTGCCACTGCGCGACGACTTGCCCGACGGGGTCGTCGAGCGCCGCGACGGTCTCGAGGCCCGCGGCCGTCGCCTCGATGCGGTGGTCGTCGAGCGCCAGTCGATCGACCATCGCGCCGGAAAGACCTCGTGCTGTGGCGTCGGCGACATCCTCGGCGTTGGCGGCCAGCACCGCGGCCCGCGACTTGCGCAGCTCGCGCGCCGCCTCTTCGAGGACGCTGCGTTTCACGGCGGAAGATGCTTGCGCCAACACGGCGGCAGCCGCGCGCGCCGCGCGGCCGAGCTCGAGCATGCGCTCGCGCAAGTCGTCGGCAACAGTGTGCTTCGCGGTGCTCATGACTGCTTCGTGCCCAAGAGTACCAAGTCGTCGCGATGGATGATCTCATCGCCGCCGCTGTAGCCCAAGATTTCCTGGATATCCCCCGAGCGGCGGCCGGCGATCTGCGCAGCCTCGTCCGCGGGATACGCCGTGAGGCCGCGCGCGATCTCGCGACCGTCGGCCGCCAAGACGCTGACGGCGTCGCCGCGGCCGAACGGGCCGTCGACGGCGGTCACGCCCGCGGGCAATAGGCTGCGACCTGCCGCGAGCGCGCGCTCGGCACCGGCGTCGACGCGGAGCGATCCCTTGGGGCTAAGCGTGCCCGCGATCCACTGCTTGCGCGCAGCGCCAGGTGTCGCGCTCGGCAAGAACCACGTCGCCTTGCCGCCTTGCAGCAACGCGCTGATCGGCCGAGCGACGCGGCCCGTCGCGATGCACATGCGGCATCCGGCGCCGACGGCGATGCGCGCCGCTTCGAGCTTCGTGCGCATTCCGCCGGAGCCGTGGCTCGAGCCCGGACCGCCGGCCATGTCGAGCACCTCGCGCGTGAGCTCGGTGACCTCTTCGACGTAGCGCGCGTTCTGATCGCGCCGCGGATCGGCCGTATACAACCCGTCCACGTCCGACAACAGCACCAGGCACTCGGCGCTGACCATCTGTGCGACGCGCGCCGAGAGACGATCGTTGTCGCCGTACCGCAGCTCCTGCGTCGCGACGGTATCGTTCTCGTTGATGACCGGCACAGCGCCGTAGCCGAGGAGCGTCCGCAGCGTCTTGCTCGCGTTCAAGTAACGTTCGCGGCGCTCGCTGTCGTCGAGCGTCAACAGCACTTGCGCAGTCGTCAGCCCCAAGCCGCGCAAGATCTCCTGATAGGCATGCGCGAGCACGATTTGTCCGGCTGCCGCCGCGGCTTGGCTCTCCTCGAGCCGCGAGCGGCGCGTCTGAAGATTGAGCTCGCGCCGCCCGAGCGCGACGGCGCCCGACGAGACGATGACGACGTCCTTGCCGGCGCGGCGGAGATCCGCGACGTCGGCACACACGCCCTCGAGCCACGCGCGATTCATCGCGCCGGTCTGCTGATCCACGAACAGCGCCGAGCCGATCTTGATGACAACGCGGCGCGCGCTGGCGAGGCGTTCGGCGTGCGTCACGTGCGCTGCGGTGCTCATGGTGCTCAGGCTCGCTCGTAGCGAGCGATGAAGCGCTAGCCTCGTTTGAGCGCGGCGCCGCGCATGACGGCCATCGCCCCGCTGCGAACCAGCGTCACGACGTCCGCGACCTGCGACGAGCGCTTCAAGAACCGGTCGATGTCTTGGCTGCCGCCGACGAGCTCGACCGTGTAGTGCTCGCCCGCATCGCTCAAAATCCGGGCTCCGAATTGCTCGATGACGGGCTTCAGCTTCGCGCCCGCGCCGTTCGTCACGTGCAGCTTGAACAACGCGAGCTCGCGCTCGATGTGGTCCGACTTCGTCATGTCGGCGAGCTCCATGACGTCGACGAGCTTGCCGAGCTGCTTCTCGATCTGGTCGATGACGGTCTCCGAGCCGGACGTGACGAGCGTGAGACGCGACACGGTTTCGTCGGCGGTCGGCGCGACGTTCAAGCTCTCGATGTTGTATCCGCGCGAAGACAGCACGCTCGCAACTCGCGCGAGAGCGCCCGCTTCGTTCTGCAAGAGCATTGAAATGATATGTCGCATCGGTGATCTGGAACCCGCGGCTCGCGCGGGGTTTGTCATGTTGGCGTAGAACAACAGCTATTGCAATGCAGTTCCTTTTCGTCAAAACTCCAGTGGCTTAGCGGCTTCCAGCCCGTCACTCGGCATCCCGGCGACCCATCATGGACACTCTGACTCAGCCAAAGCTTGCACGCTCGCACCCGCTCGCGGGTACGAAAATGAGCGGTGCGGACATCATCATCCAGGTGTTGGCCGACGAAGGTGTAGACACGATCTTCGGTTACAGCGGCGGCGCGATCCTGCCGACATACGACGCGGTGTTCCGCTACAACCAGGCGAACACTCGCAACGGCGTCGAGCCGATGCCGCTGATCGTTCCGGCCAACGAGCAAGGCGCGGGATTCATGGCCGCGGGCTATGCGCGCGCGAGCGGGCGCGTCGGCGTCGTCATGGTCACGTCGGGACCGGGCGCGACGAACTGCGTGACACCGGTGCGCGACTGCATGGCCGATTCGATTCCGATCGTCGTGATTTGCGGCCAAGTGCCGACCGCGTCGATCGGCAGCGACGCATTCCAAGAGGCGCCGGTCACGGCCGTCATGGGCTCCGTCGCGAAGCACGTGTTCCTCGTGACGGATCCGTTGCGGCTCGAGGCCACGATGCGCACTGCGTTCGAGATCGCGCGCACGGGCCGGCCGGGCCCCGTCGTCGTGGACGTCCCGAAGGACGTGCAGAACTGGATCGGAGCGTTCCTCGGCGAAAATCAGTTGCCGATCCCGGGCTACCGGCAGCGGCACGCCGCAGTCGAGGACAACCGGTTGACGGACGGAAGCTGCCAGCAATTCTTCTCGATGCTCGGCGAGAGCAAGCGGCCGTTGATCTACGCTGGCGGCGGCGTCATCAACGGTAATGCGAGCGCTGCGCTGCGCGCGTTCTCTGCTGCATTCAAGATTCCCGTCGCGAGCACGCTGATGGGGCTCGGCGGTTTCGATACGAAGCATCCGTTGTCGCTGCACATGCTCGGCATGCACGGCACGGCGAGCGCGAACTACGCCGTCGACGACTGCGATCTCTTGATCGCGATCGGCGCGCGCTTCGACGACCGTGTCGCCGGCGTGCCGGCCAAGTTCGCGCCGAAGGCGAAACGCATCTTGCACTTCGACATCGATCCGTCCGAGATCCACAAGGTCAAAAAGGCCGATTGGCATCACGTCGGCTTGCTGCCCGCTGCGCTCGACGCGCTCGTCGCGTACGCGCGGCGCACGAATTTCGCGGCGAGCTTCGACACGTGGCTAGGCGAGATCGCGTCGCTGAAGTCGACGTACGGATTGAACTACGACCGTTCGAGTTCGCTCGTGCAACCGCAGTACGTCATCGAGACGATGAATCGCATCACGAACGGCGAGGCCATCATCACGAGCGGCGTCGGTCAGCACCAGATGTGGGCCGCGCAATACAGCGACTTCCGCGAGCCGCGTCTCTGGCTCACGTCGGGCAGCATGGGCACGATGGGCTTCGGCCTGCCCGCCGCAATCGGCGCGCAGATCGCGAACCCCGGCAAGCTCGTCATCGACGTCGACGGCGACGCGAGCATCCGCATGAACTTAGGCGAGCTCGAAACCGTCACGACCTACGACCTGCCGATCAAGATCATCGTGCTGAACAACTTCGGCGACGGCATGGTCATGCAGTGGCAGCGGCTGTTCTTCAAGGGGCGCTTGTCCGCG
>Ga0207675_100005208_pt1 | contig 12519 bp, 12 predicted proteins | sample KBSSwiS42_FD_184305 | JGI IMG/M metagenome (GOLD analysis project Ga0207675, IMG submission 184305) | Switchgrass rhizosphere microbial communities from Kellogg Biological Station, Michigan, USA - KBS Switchgrass S4-2 (SPAdes) (version 2) | ecosystem: Host-associated > Plants > Roots >... | reverse complement strand
GATCGGCGCCTCGGGCGCGCGGATCCTCGCGACGATGATCCACGAGCTGCACCGGAACGGCGGCGGCCTGGGCCTCGCGGCGATCTGCTCCGGTGGCGGCCAGGGCGACGCGCTTCTCCTAGAAGTCTGAGCGATGGTCTCGCGTCGCAGCGACATGCTCAGCGGAGTTGGACGGACGCCCGAGCCGGTCCCGGGAGTCCTCTGGGTCGGCGTCGCAAGCAACGCCTCGGTCGAGGTGTGATCTCGCTCGAGGGTGACCGAGTCTCGCTGCGGCCGCTGCAACCGGACGAGCTCGAGACGGTCTGGGAGGCGCGCTTGGGCGACGACACCGCTCCCTGGATGTCGACCCCGCAGGCCTACGAGCGGCTGAAGCAGCGCGTCGCCAACTCGGGCCACTTCGTGGACGGCTGGCTCGACCTAGGGATCGAGTGCGAGGGGCGTCTGGTCGGTGAGATCGACGCCAGGCAGCCGCCGCGCTCGATGCCGCAGGGCGTCTACGAGCTGGGTATCTCGCTCTTCGAGACCTCCGACCGCGGCCGGGGCCTGGGCACCGACGCGATCCGGCTGCTGACGCGCTACCTGTTCGAGCACGAGGAGGCCGCACGGGTTCAGGCATCCACCTGGGTCGAGAACACGCCGATGCGCCGCGTCTTCGAGAAGCTCGGGTTCACGCAGGAAGGCGTTCTCCGCTCGTTCATGCCGTCAGAGCGCGGCCGGGACGACTACGTCATGTACGCGATCACCGAGGGCGAGCTCGCTTGAGATTCGGTCATGTCCTGGTCGTCGGTGCAGGCCAGATGGGCGGCGGGATTGCGCAGGTGATGGCGGCGTCAGGCCGCCGCGTGTCGCTGCACGACGCCGCGCCGGGCGCTGTCGAGCGCGGCCTGGAGACGATGCGCAAGAGCCTGACGCGGCTCGCCGAGAAGGGTGGGGCGGACCCGGAGGAGGTGCTGGCGCGCGTCCAGCCGGTCGCCGACCTCGTTCCCGCCGACCTGATGGTCGAGGCGGTCGTCGAAGACCGGGCGGCGAAGGAGGGCGTCTTCCGGCGGGCGGACGAGGTGCTTCCGAGCGAAGCGATCCTCGCGTCGAACACCTCCTCGATCCCGATCGGCTCGCTCGCGGCTGCGACCTCGCGCCCCGATCGGGTGATCGGGATGCACTTCTTCAACCCGGTGCCGGTGCTCCAGCTGGTCGAGGTCGTCCGCGGCAGTGAGACCTCGGACGAGACCGCGGAGGCGATCACGGAGCTCGCACGGGAGCTGGGCAAGACGCCGGCCGTCGCGAACGACTTCCCGGGATTCGTCTCGAACCGGATCCTGATGCCCTACATCAACGAGGCGGTGTGGGCGCTCCACGACGGCGTCGCCGAGCCTGAGGCGATCGACACGATCGCGAAACTGGGCTTCAACCACCCGATGGGACCCCTCGCGCTGGCCGACCTGATCGGCCTCGACACCTGCGTCGCAATCATGGAGGTGCTGCGCGACGGGCTCGGCGAAACGCGCTACGAGCCTTGCCCATTGCTCAGAAATCTCGTAGATGCAGGGAAACTGGGCCGCAAGTCTGGCGCAGGTTTTTACATCTACTAGCTCAAGACCTCTCGGCTTTTGGCCGACATAGGTAGACGAAGCTACGAAGGAGGACGGCCGCCCTGCGCCTCTTGCTCGTGGATGACGACGACGGACTTCGTGCACTTCTCCGCACGACGTTCGAAGCCGTGGACGTCGAGGTCGACGAGGCCTCGAACGCAGCGACGGCCCGGGAGCGCATCGAGGTCGCCCGTCCGGACGCAATCGTGCTCGACGTCAGCATGCCCGGCCTGGACGGGGCAGCCTTCTGCGCGCAGCTGAAGGCCTCGCGCGCGACGCGCGACATCCCGGTCGTGCTCCTCACCGGTTCGGAGATGGCGGACGAGTCGACCGCGGCCGAAGTGGGCGCGGAAGCGTTCATGCTCAAGCCGTTCAGCCCGCTCGAGTTGCTCGCGATCGTGGAGCGGGTCGCCGGCGGGCTCCACGCAACGCCCTTCCGCGCGAGCGGTAACCGGCAAACCGACGAGCAGCTACTGCTCTACGCTCGCGACCTGCGCCACCTGCTCGAGGTCGAGCGCGGCCAGAGGCGCCTGCTCCAGGATGCCTACCACGAGACGGTGACCGCTCTCGCAAGCGCACTCGAGTCGAAGGACACGGGAACGGGCGAGCACTCGCAGCGCGTCCACCGCTACGCGGTCGTGCTTGCGCAGGAGATGGCGCCGGAGCTCGTCGAGGACGAGAGCGTCGAGTATGGATTCATGCTCCACGACGTCGGCAAGATCGGGATCCCCGACTACATCCTTCAGAAGCCCGGCCCGCTCACGAGCACCGAGCGCCGGCTGATGCAGACCCACACCGTGCTGGGCGAGCAGCTCCTGCGCGGCGTCACCTTCCTCCAGGAGAGAGGCCTCGAGATCGTCCGCTCCCACCACGAGCGCTGGGACGGGCGCGGCTACCCCGATCGCCGCGTGGGTGACGAGATTCCCGTCACGGCGCGGATCTTCGCGGTCGCCGACGCGCTCGACGCGATGACGAGCGACCGTCCGTATCGCCCCGCGCTCACGTGGGCGGCGGCGACGCGCGAGATCGAGGCCGAGTCAGGTGCGCAGTTCGACCCGGAGGTCGTGGACGCGTTCCGCGCACGGGACCGCGGCCTGCGTTCGATCCGCCGGACGCTGACAGCCGGGCAGCTTGTCGGCGCCCTGTCGGTCAACTAGATCGCAGGCCCGCCCTCGGACGACCCGGTCTGGTGCCAGAGGACGATCTTGCCCTTGACCACCTTGAAGACCGCGGTCGCGCGCTCGCCGGGGCCGTCGCACCGGCTATGAGGGCGGTCGCCGAGCTCGAAGGTGGCGGTCGCAGTCTGGCCCTCGCTCTCGATCGAGACGATGCGCCCGGCGCAGGGAAGCCGGGCGTTCCACTGGACGGCTTCCGTGTGCGTGCGCAGCGTCAGGACTTGCCCCGGCTGAACGACCTCCGCACCGGGAGCGAACAGGTTGGCGGCCTGTTCGTTGTCGTCGGTGTTGAGCGCCTGGCTCCACGCGCGGACGACGCTCTCGGTCGAAGGCGGGCTCGATCCGCAGGCGGGGAGGACGAACACTGCAGCGGCAAGGCACACCAGCGAGAGCTTCATACGAGCCCTTCCCCGGGGCGGGCCGGCGTACGGCCAGGCACGGCGGAAGATCCGCTCCTGCTCTCGCCGCAGCAGCTCGGGCTCGGAGTACCAGCTCCACGGCAGCGTCTCCTGCGCGGGTCGGAGGGCAAACCGCGCACGACGATACAGGCTCGGACTACGGGAAAACGGTCAGGTTCGGCCGTACCGCCGCATCACGTCGATCGACGGATACTCCTCGCCGAGGTGCCTCGACGGGTCGACCACCTCGATGTGGCGCTCGACCTCGGTGCTGTGCTCGCTCTCCGGGTAGAAGGCGTCCCGCGAGCGCCGACGCGTGAGTCGGGCCCAGAGCCGCCTCGTCCACGCTGACATGGGTCAAAGTGTACTCCGCGAACGGGCCGTATACTCGCCGCCCGATGGAGTTCTCGCTCAGCGACGACCAGCGGGAGATCCAGTCGCTGGCGCGCGAGTTCGCGCAAGCGGAGATCGAGCCGAACGCGGCAACCTGGGACCGGGAGCACGGCTTCCCGCCCGAGCTGATCGGCAAGCTCGCCGAGCTCGGGCTGATGGGCGTCTGCATCCCGGAGGAGTACGGCGGCGCGGGGGCGGACTTCCTCTCGTACATCCTCGTGCTCGAGGAGCTCTCCAAGGCGGATGCAGGCGTGGGCGTGACGGTCGCCGTGCACACGAGCGCGGTCACGTTGCCGATTCTCACCTTCGGCACCGACGAGCAGCGCAGCCGCTTCGTGCCGCCGCTCGCGCGCGGTGAGAGCGTCGGCGCGTTCGCTCTGACCGAGCCGGAAGCGGGCTCGGATGCGGGCTCGCTCAGGACTGCCGCCGTTGCCGCAGGGGACGGCTGGTCCATCTCCGGCACGAAGCAGTGGATCACGAACGGCAGCTTTGCGGGGACGGTCCTGCTCTTCGCCCGAACCGATCCGGAGACGCCCGGCGCGAAAGGGGTCTCGGCCTTCATCCTCGACGGGGACCAGGTGCGTGTGACGCGTGAAGAGGAGAAGCTCGGCCTCAACTCCTCGTCGACCTCGGACCTCGCGATCGAGGGAGCGGAGGTCAGCCGAGACCGCCTTCTGCACGAAGAGGGGAAGGGCTTCTCGGTGGCGATGGCGACGCTCGACGGCGGGCGGATCGGGATCGCGGCACAGGCCCTCGGCATCGCCCAGGCGGCCTACGACGTGGCCCGTTCCTACGCGCTCGAGCGCCGCCAGTTCGGGCACCGGATCTCGGATTTCCAGGCGATCCAGTGGAAGCTCGCCGACATGGCGACCGAGCTGGACGCGGCACGCCTCCTCGTGTATCGCGCCGCGTGGCTGAAGCAGGAGGGCCGGCCCCACACAGAGGAGGGCGCGAAGGCGAAGCTCTATGCCTCCGAGATGGCCCGGCGGCAGACTGCCGAGGCGATCCAGGTGCTGGGTGGCTACGGCTACACGAAGGAGTTTCCGGTCGAGCGCTACTACCGCGACGCGAAGATCACGGAGATCTACGAAGGCACGAGCGAGATCCAGCGGCTCGTGATCGCCCGCTCGATCCTCGGCCTTCGCGAGCACGAGCTCGCCCGGGGAGACCGGTGAGCTCCCGGCGGCCCGACGAGCCGGTCCGGCTCACAAAGATCTACACGCGCGGCGGCGACCGCGGCGAGACCAGCCTCGGCGACGGCTCGCGGGTCTCGAAGCTGGATCCGCGCGTGGCCGCTTACGGCGCGGTCGACGAGCTGAACTCGCAGCTCGGGCTCGTGCTGGCGCTCGAGGATCTCGGGGGCGAGCTTGGTGATCCGCTCCGCCGGATCCAGAACGACCTCTTCGACGTCGGCGCCGACCTCTCGGTCCCCGTCGAGGGAGGCGACGAGCGTCTGCGCGTCTCGCAGGATCAGATCTCCGAGCTCGAAGGCCTGTGCGACCGCTTCAACGAGCAGCTGCCGGACTTGAAGAGCTTCGTGCTACCGGGCGGGACGGAAGCCGCGGCGAGGCTGCACGTCGCCCGGGCCGTATGTCGTCGCGCGGAGCTCGTGGCGCACCAGACCGCGACCGCGACGCCGATCGATCCGCTCGTGCCGGTCTACCTGAACAGGCTCTCGGACCTGCTCTTCATCCTGGCGCGCTGCGCGAACGCCGGCCGGGACGAACCGCTCTGGAAGCCGGGCGGCCCGGAGGGCGGCTAGCGCCCGCTCGCCTCAGCCGAGCTTCCTGGCTTGCAAGACGGTGCCGGCCCTCGTGGTCGAGGTCCTGCCGGCAGCCGCCGTGTTGTTCGCGAAGCGGAACTGCACTGTCCCGTTGGCGGTCGGGCGGAGCATCATCTCGAGCATGAACGTGCGCGGAGTGTCGAGGGCGTCGGTGCCGAGCGAGATCGCCGCGAGGTTGCTCGCGGCCGCGAACCTGACGCCTGTCGAGACGAGAATCGCGTCGGCCGTGCTGCTGTCGCCCACGTAGCGGTCCCACCCCGTGCTGGACGGGAAGCTGAAGTCGCACTTGTAGTCGCCGGTCGCGTTGTTTCCGCTGTAGGTGAGGAGCAGCTGCACGTACCAGACCTCGCCGGAGTTGACGCCGAAGCTGAGCTGGGTGTCGTTCTGCAGGGTCGCGTTGTTCGTCACGGTCTGGTCGGCCGACTTCGTGATCTGCACATTCCAGTTGCTCGGTCCCTGCGCACCGGTCGTGCCCTTGGCGCCGGTCGCCCCCTTGGCGCCCGTCGTGCCCTTCGCACCCTGCGATCCCGTGACGCCCTTAGCGCCCTGCGAGCCGGTAGCTCCCTTGGCGCCGGCAGGTCCCTGCGAGCCGGTAACTCCCTTGGCGCCCGTGGCTCCGACAGGTCCCTGAGCACCCGCCGGGCCCTGAGCACCCGCCGGGCCCTGAGCGCCTGCAGGTCCTTGGCTGCCCGTGGCACCCTTGGCACCGGTCGCACCCTTGGCGCCCGTGACGCCCTTCAGGCCCTGTGAACCGGTCGCGCCCTTCTGGCCGGCCGCCCCCTGGGCTCCGGTCGGGCCTTGCGCGCCGACCGGGCCCTGAGCGCCCGCCGGGCCCTGTGCGCCGGCGGCGCCCTGCGCCCCCGTAACGCCCTTGGCGCCGGTAGCACCCTTTGCGCCGGTGGCGCCTTGAGCTCCCGCGGCGCCCTGAGCTCCCGCGGCGCCCTGAGCGCCGGTCGCGCCCTTGACGCCCTGCGAGCCGGTTGCTCCCTTCACGCCCTGGGCACCTTGCGAACCCGTGGCACCCTTGGCGCCCGTGGCGCCCTGACTACCGGTTGCACCCTTGACTCCTGCTACGCCTTGCCCACCGGTCGCGCCCTTGGCACCCGTTGGTCCCTGGGCTCCCACCGAGCCCTGTGCGCCCGTGGCCCCCTTCGAGCCCTGAGTCCCGGTCGTGCCCTTCGTGCCGGTCGCTCCCTTCGCACCCTGAGCTCCGGTTGGTCCCTGGGGGCCAACCGGTCCCTGGGCGCCTGCCGGACCCTGGGCACCCGCAGCGCCCTGCGCACCGGTGGCTCCCTTCGCACCCGTTGTTCCCTTGGATCCGGTCGCGCCCTGCGATCCGGCCGCTCCTTGGGCGCCTGTCGAGCCCTTGGCGCCCTGCACTCCGGTTGCGCCCTTGGCTCCTTGCGAACCCGTGGCGCCCTTGGCGCCGGTTGCGCCCTTCGCGCCTTGCGCCCCGGTCGCTCCCTGCGGGCCGACCGGTCCTTGGGCCCCCGCGGGTCCCTGCGCGCCGGCAGCGCCCTGGGTGCCCGTCGCGCCTCTGGCTCCCTGCGATCCCGTCGCACCTTGGGCGCCCGTGGTTCCCTTCGAGCCGGCAACTCCCTGCGCGCCCGTGGTTCCCTTCTGTCCCATCGGCCCCTGCGGTCCGGCCGGGCCTTGCACGCCGGCCACGCCCTGGCTCCCGGTCGCGCCCTTCGCGCCCTGCGCGCCGGTCGATCCTTGCGGCCCGGTGTCGCCGCGTGCGGCAGCCGTTCCGGGAATGCCCTGGGCGCCCGTGGCGCCCTGCTGGCCGGTTTGGCCCGTCGGGCCGGTGAGACCGGTCGAGCCGCGTGAGCCCGAGAATCCGTCGGCCCCAGCAGGACCTGCAGCTCCGGTAGCGCCTCGCGGGCCGCGCCGGCCTGCCGAGTATTCGCTTCGGTTCCCCGCTCCGTGGTTCGCCGGCCCCGCCTTGGTCGTCGAGTCGACCGTGTAATGAGTAGAGGCGTGCAACTTGGAGGAGTGCTTCGCCACAAAGCCGGGCAGGCCGGGCGTGCCAGTCGCCCCGGCGTGTCCGGCGGGGCCGCTTGTTCCCGGCGTCTTGAGCACGACCGACGAGAAGGGGGCCGGGGCGGCACGCCCATGACGGCCGTTGCCGGACAAGGTGCCGGGAACGAGCGTTGCTGCCGCAGCTGCCCCAGCCGCGAGCGCGCCCACGAAGAGCAGGCGTGGGCCGAGCTTGTTGAGCTGCGCCGCAAACCGCCGCAGGAGAGAATGCAATGCCGCCACGATTGCGATGTCGGCGCCGACGGCCGGAATTGGGGAGGGTTGCGGTATGAAAACCGTATGAACACGTCGAAGACCCCTGGAATGGGGGAGGCGTCATGACCTCGATCCTCGTCGTCGACGACGACGAGGACATCCGCGCTCTCGTCGGAGAGCTGCTCGAGCGTGCCGGACATGGGGTGATCAAGGCGCCGGACGGCGAATCCGCGCTCAAGCTCTTCTACTCGAGAAAACCTGATCTCGTGGTGCTCGACGTCTCGATGCCCGGCCTGGACGGCTGGGAAGTGCTGAACCGGATCCGAGAGCTGAGCGACGTGCCCGTGTTGATGCTCACCGCGCGTGCGGAGGAGCTCGAGAAGGTGCGCGGCCTGCGCGCTGGCGCGGACGACTACGTGACGAAGCCGTTCGGCCGGCAAGAGCTCCTGGCGCGCGTGGACGCGACCCTGCGCCGCGGCCGGAGCGCGCCGCAGGCGCAGGAGACCTATGCCGACGATTTCCTGACGGTCGACTTCGCCCAGCGGAAGGTCACCGCAGGCGGTGTCGAGCTGGCGCTGACGCCGCTCGAGTTCCGCCTGCTCGGGGCGTTCGTGCGAAACCAGAACCAGGTGCTCTCCCACGACCAGCTGCTCGAGCTCGCCTGGGGCGACGCCCGCTCGGCCGACCGTGACCAGGTGAAGCTCTACGTGGGCTACCTCCGCCGCAAGCTTGGAACCGGGGTCGGGGACGAGTCGCCGATCGAAACCGTCCGCGGCTTCGGCTACCGCTACCGCCCGCTCGGCTCGGCCTGAGGCGGTCGGCTCAGGCCGCGAGCTCGCGCGCCGGGAGTCCGAGTTTTCGCTCCGAGGTGAGCGGGAGCTCGACCCGGACGAGCGTGCCGACGTTCTCCGTGCTCTCCAGCGCGATCCGGCCGCCGTGACGCTCGACGATCGCCTTCGTGATCGTGAGCCCGAGGCCCGTTCCCGGAATCGCGTTCTGCGTCGCCCGCGAGCTGCGGAAGAACCGCTCGAAGAGCTGCTGCTGCTCGTCCTGGGGAATCCCGAGCCCGGTGTCCTCGACCTCGACCACCGCGAAATGGTTCGCCGCCTTCAGTCGCACGTCGACGCGGCCGCCCGCGGGCGTGAACTTGAGGGCGTTCGAGATCAGGTTGTCGAGCACCTGGGCCAGCCGGGCGCGGTCGCCGCGCAGTTTCGGCAGCTCGCCGGTGGTGAGGGTCAGGGCGATGCCCCTGGCGCTGGCGCCGGGGGAGGCCGTCTCGACGGACTCTTCGGCGATCGTCTCGAGGTCGATTACGCCGACCTCGATCGCAAGCTTCCCGGCCTCGATCTGAGCGAGGAAGAGCAAATCGCTGACCAGGCTGAGCAGCCGCTCGGAGTTGCGATCGACGATCCCGAGGAACCGGCGCTGCTCGTCGGTGAGGTCGCTGCCTTCGTCGAGCAGCAGCTCGAGGTACCCGCGGATCGAGGTGAGGGGCGTCCTCAGTTCGTGGGAGACGAGCGAGACGAAGTCGTCCTTGAGCCGGTCGAGCTCCCGCAGCCGCTGGTTCTGCTCGGATAACAGCCGCTGCGCGGCCTCGGCCTCGGCGCGCGCAGCCCGCTCGCTCTCCAGTAGCCGGCCGCGCTCATCCGCGTGCTGCCGCAGCCGCCGGTTCCGGGCCTCCAGCTGGCGGGTGATCCGGCGCAGGATCGGAAACAGCGACACATAGAGCGCCAGCAGCGCGGCGACGAGGATCAGCGCGAGCCGCGTACGGGCGTCCCCGATGCCGACGTCGACCGCTCGGTAGTCCTGGTCGAGCTCGAGTGCCCCGAGCGGTGGGGCCGACGCGCTCAGCTTGACCGGGATCAGCGCCTGGAGCACCTTGACGTGCTGCTCGCCGCGCCACGTGGTCGCTCGCGTCACGCGCCGCTCGAAGCCGCCGGAGAGCACGTGGCGCAGCGCTTCCGGGTACGACACCTGCGTGCCGATCAACTGATGCCGAGCTGCGTACGTGATCCGCCCGTCGCGGTTGACGAGACGGGCCCCGACGACGCCGGGGACGAGGATGCTGTTGCGGAAGAGCACGTCGAGGGCGCGCCGGCGTTTGGCCGGCACCGGCGCGACGAAGTCAGATGCCCGCAGGTGACTGCGGAGGTTCTCCTCCGCGACGACGCGCGCATGGGTCTCGACGGTCCTCGTTGCGCGATCCGCCACCTCGCGATTGACCAGCCAGAGCGTCGCGAGGCCTGCGAGGAGGAGGACGACGCCGGTGTAGATCGCAAAGCGCAGCACGACCCGTGGCCGGCGCTCCAGATCGTCTGCCTGGGCCGGATCGCGCGCGGGATTATCGGTCGTCGAAACCACCTTGCTCGCCACGAACTCCATCGGCAGCGACCGTTGCGGGGATAGCGATTTTTCCGACTTGCAAGTCGTATCCCCGAACGAAATCCCCCGGACGGGGGAGTGAGAACGTCCCACCGAGGGATCAAACGGGCACAATCCAGCCGTGACCGAGATCGAGGACCGGCGCGAGCTGGACGGCAGCGAGGAGTGGCGCCAGGAGCTCTACCAGGCATCTCCGGAACGGGAGGGCGAGCTCTTCAGCACGATCTCGGGCCTCGAGAACGAGCCCCTCTACACCGCGGAGGGCGTCCGGGTCGATCCCGACCGCGACCTCGGCTACCCGGGAACGTTCCCGTTCACCCGCGGCGTCTATCCCTCGATGTACCGCGGCAGGCTGTGGACGATGCGGCAGTTCGCCGGCTTCGGCACCGCCGAGGAGACGAACGAGCGCTTCCGGTACCTGCTCGACCACGGCCAGACCGGGCTCTCGACGGCCTTCGACATGCCGACGCTGATGGGCTACGACTCGGACCACGCGCGCTCGCTCGGCGAGGTCGGCCGGGAGGGGGTGGCGATCGACTCGCTCGCCGACACGGAGACGCTCTTCGACGGTATCCCGCTCGGCGAGGTCTCGACCTCGATGACGATCAACGGCCCCGCGGCGATGCTGCTCGCCTTCTACATCTGCGTCGCCGAGCAGCAGGGCGTCCCGCGCGCCGAGCTCCGAGGAACGATTCAGACCGACATCCTCAAGGAGTACATCGCGCAGAAGGAATGGATCTTCCCGCCGGAGCCTTCGATGCGGCTCGTGACGGACATGGTCGAGTTCTGCTCGCGGGAGCTGCCGCGCTGGCACCCGATCTCGATCTCGGGCTACCACATCCGCGAGGCCGGCTCGAACGCGGTCCAGGAGCTCGCCTTCACCCTCGCCAACGGCTTTGCCTACGTCGACGCGGGGATCGAACGGGGGCTCGACGTGGACGACTTCGCCCCGCGGCTCTCCTTCTTCTTCAACGCCCACCTGGACTTCTTCGAGGAGATCGCGAAGTACCGGGCGGCGCGGCGCATCTGGGCCCGCGAGCTCCGAGACCGCTACGGCGCAAAGAACCCGCGCTCCTGGCTGATGCGCTTCCACACGCAGACAGCAGGGGTGTCGCTCACCGCCCAGCAGCCCGAGGTGAACATCGTCCGGACCGCGCTCGAGGCGCTGGCCGCAGTGCTGGGCGGCACCCAGTCGCTGCACACGAACTCCTTCGACGAGGCGCTCGCGCTCCCGACCGAGAACGCCGTGCGGCTCGCCCTGCGCACCCAACAGGTGATCGCCCACGAGACCGGCGTCGTGAACACGATCGACCCGCTCGGCGGGTCCTACTACCTCGAGGACCTGACCAACCGGCTCGAGGCCGAGGCCTACGACTACTTCGACCGGATCGAGAAGCTCGGCGGCGTGATCGAGGCGATCAAGGAGAACTTCCAGCAGCGCGAGATCGCCGAGGCCTCCTTCCGCTACCAGGCGGAGGTCGAGGCGAAGCAGCGGATCGTCGTCGGGGTCAACCGCTACCGGCTCGAGAACGAGCCCGAGCTCGAGCTCCTGCGGATCGACCCGGCCCTCGAGCAAAAGCAGATCGAACGGGTTCAGGCCCTGCGCGCGCGTCGCGACGGCGCGAAGGTCGAGGCGTCCCTGGCTCGCCTCAAGGAAGGGGCGGCGCGCGAGGACGCCAACCTGATGCCGCTGCTCGTGGACTCCGCCCGCGACTACGTCACGATGGGCGAGATGTGCGACGCCCTACGCGAGGTCTGGGGCGTCTGGCGCGAGACCCCGGTTTTCTAACCGGCGGCCGTATTTCGTCGTCTACCATCTCGATGGCCGTGAACGTCGTCCAGTCTGCTCTGTCCTCGCGCCGCTTCAACAAGCTGCTGCCGTGGTTCGCAGGCGGCCTGCTGGCGATCGGCGTGATCGTCTTCCTGGTCGCCCGCTTCGGGAACACGGCCGACACCAAGGAGACCTTCAGCAACCAGCCGGCGAGCCGGCCGCAGGTCACGAAGCAGATCCCGCTCGAGCAAGGGGCGCGTGTCGCGGTCGGAAGGTTCATCCTCACCGCGGTCGCGCGCAAGAACCTCGACGAGGCCTGGAACCTCAGCACGCCCAGCATCAAGGGCGGGCTGACGCACAAGCAGTGGATGACGGGCAACATCCCCGTCGTCCCTCTGGGCGTGCCGATCGACAAGGCCGCGATCACGAGGATCATCTCCTCGACGAAGAACGAGGCGCAGATCAACGTGGTCGTGCTGCCCAAGCCGAACAAGGTCGGCGTCCAGGCCACGCTGTACGTGGTGATCGTGAAGAAAGTCGGTCCGCGCTGGCTGATCGACTACGCCGTGCCGCAGGCCTCACCCGGCGCCCCTGCTCCGTCGTAGCCGTCTCTAGCGCAGGCCCGACCGCGTATCTATGCTGGTGCAGGTGGGGCGCTTTCTCTCCTCACCGCGGCGTAGGCGCCGAGCCTTCGTGGGGCTGCTCATTCTCGTGGCCGCCGGTTGCGCGGCCGCGGTTGGCGTTCTCTGGCCCAACACTGGGCACGAGGAGAACGCGTTCAGTCCCGGGAAGC
>Ga0207675_100005207_pt1 | contig 12519 bp, 11 predicted proteins | sample KBSSwiS42_FD_184305 | JGI IMG/M metagenome (GOLD analysis project Ga0207675, IMG submission 184305) | Switchgrass rhizosphere microbial communities from Kellogg Biological Station, Michigan, USA - KBS Switchgrass S4-2 (SPAdes) (version 2) | ecosystem: Host-associated > Plants > Roots >... | reverse complement strand
ACGCCGCTCGCAAGAAACCCACCGTCTACGGCAAGCACTTCTCCGTTTACAAAACTAGCGGCATCGGAAGCCAAAAAGATCGCCGCTCCTGCTAACTCCTCAACATTTCCAAAACGCTTCATCGGGGTACGCAGTAGAAACTCTCGTCCGCGTTCGGTCTCATCTAACAGCTTCTCGTTAAGTGGTGTGCGGAAAACTCCAGGTGCGATCGCATTCACTCTAACTCCGCGTGGACCCCACTCGATTGCAAGAGATTTAGTTAGTGATGCAACTGCTGCTTTGCTGGCCGAGTACGCAGCTACTTCGTACAAAGCCACAAAGGTCGAAAGTGAAGCGATGTTGATGATGCTGCCGTACTGTCGCTCCAACATGTGCCGACCAAAAACCTGTGCCGCTCGTAGGGTGCCCGTAAGGTTTGTGTCGATAATGCTGTTCCAGTCTTCATCGGTGAAGTCCAGCGTGGGTGCCCGCTTGGTGCGACCAGCCGAATTGACCATGATGTCGACTTTGCCAAACGCCTTTACAGTCTCATCAAGTACGTTTTGAAGTGACGCCCGATCCGAGACGTCCGAGGCTATCTGAATCGACCGCTTGCCTCGCGCCTCTATCTCTTTCGCAGCGGCCTCAACCTGTTCCGCCCGGCGTGAAGTTGGAACGACATCGGCTCCTGCCTCGGCCATGCCTTTTGCAATGGCGAGTCCGATCCCAGAGGTTCCGCCTATTACGACGGCAACTTTGCCGTTAAGTTCGAGACGCGAATAGCTCATAGAATAGTCTTTTGACCTTGTAACTTTTTTGATAGTCCGGGCGTTTTTGGAGTGCCAATTCTAACCGAGTTTAGTCTTCCGCCCTCAAGGCTTTTTAAAGTCGACAGCCTTAGTGGACGCAGGAGAATTTATCGGTTAAAGGTTAGACCACTTCTGAATTAGGCGCATACTGTGTAACATCGCGTCTCAGCTCGCGTCAAGCCCAAAAAGTCCCCAGACGTCTAAGAAATTGAGAGATTTCATTCACGAAAACTGGACAAATTTGACGCTTGTGTAGTTTATCCACGCATGTTAAAGTCGTGGTCAAACAATCGGATTGGTCTAACCAGTCTGATCTTGAAGAAGCTTGGTGCGGGTTTCGAAGGCGAGGTGCTTTTTGAAACCTTTTTTAGTCGTCAGCGAAAGCTTGGGGAATTTGTTCGTGTCGGCAACTAGTCAACAACGGATTGGGAAGCGCGTAGCGGGCGGGAATGTGTGGCTCTCTCATGCGGGTTCTTCTTCCAACTCTCTCGCTGAACTCATCCCACAACAATTGAGCTACGAAGTCCTGCCCTCCGAAGAAGAAGTTGGACGAGCGATGCTTCAGGAAATTGAAGCGGCAGCGAACTCAAAAGAAGATGATTTGGTAATCATCATTCTTGGCGGGCGTGGTGCCCAGGCACTACACCGTTTGCTCGGGATATTGGCGAAGACCGATGAGAAAGACCGGCTGCTTAAACGATTACATATCTTCACTCAGGACGCGCTTGCTCCATTGCGAATGGATAACGGCCTAAGTTTCGTTCGCGACTTTGAACGCCTGTTAGGCGAAGATTTCTTCCGCAAGGTAAAAAGTTTCAATTCGATAAAAACTGACGCGGAAGATCTGGAAGCTGAACTCGGCAAGTATGTCGAAAGGCTGGAGTCGCTCGGTGGGATCGATCTCTTCTTTCTGGGATTAGGGCCCGAGGCTGGTGGGGCTTCACACCTCGCGTACATCAAGCCAGGTTCAGGAGCTACTTTCAACGACGTGGCCGGGATGATCCCGATTTCGGAAAGCATTCTTCAGCACCACATCACTAAGTTCAAAGCTGGAGGCACAGCAGTGTCTGAAGCTGATGAAGCGGAGTGCCGGGCAGCGAAACACATACTGACTCTGGGTCCGGCAGCGATCATGGCTGCCCGTCGTATTGTGCAGTCCATCGTCGACGCGTCAACAGCGCCAGCCAAACGTGAAAGCTATCGCCGATTGTTGAATACGGAGATCAGTTCAGACCTGGAGCAACGCGAGAAGCAACTCGACGAGAACCCAGGGTTGTGGTTGCGAGTCCATCCAAACGTGCGATCGCTCATCCTTGCAGATGTTTTGGAAAACTAGCCGTCAGGAAAATTATGTCGAGCATTGAAATTTCACAGCCTGCTGCGATCGGTGAGTACGCAATCATTGTCGACCCAAATGACAATGTTGCCGTAGTCAAGAAATCGACTTTCGCTGATCTCGAAGTTCTATTACCAAACAGATCGTCCGTGCAGATCCGCGGCGCCGTACCTCCCGGACACCGGTTCGCTACGCGCGATATTCCTGAAGGCGATTTTGTTTTGCAGTTTGGCCAACCTATCGGTACGTCACTTGGTATCAAAGCAGGCGAGCAAATAACGCACGGAAATATGACCAACGATGTGCCTATCGTTCGGGACTTGCCGGAGAGTCTACATACTCCTGCGCCGGATTATTTACCGGTCGACGAACGAGCAACGTTCATGGGATATAAACGTCCGGATGGACGCGTGGGGACCCGCAACTACCTGCTAATCGTTCCAACCAGCATGTGCGCGAGTCATGAGGCACAGCAGATTTCCACCATCGCAGAGTTTACTCTCTACAACAAACAGAAGTATCCAAACGTCGATGGCGTCGTCGCGATACCACACAACAAGGGCTGTGGTTGTCAGGACGGTTCCACGATCGACGTCATGCTGCGAACCCTGTCCAACTACGCCGATCATCCCAATGTTGGCGGCGTTATCTTGATTGATCTCGGTTGTGAAAAAACGAATCTTGCTCAGGTTGAGCGCTATTTGCTAAAGCGCGAGAAGGCGTTTGATAAGCCGGTGGCGAAGATTGGCATCCAGGATGTGGGTGGCACTGAATCAGCGATCCAGCGTGGCTTAAGAGAAGTCGAAGCCATGTTGCCTGCGGTAAATGAGACTGCTCGCGAGGAAGTTTCTGTCAGTGAGTTAGTGCTTGGCGTGAAATGTGGGGGCTCCGATGGGTTCTCCGGAATTTCCGCAAACCCGTCATTGGGCCGAGCTGCTGATTGGTTAGTTCGTTCGGGCGGCACTGTTCTGATTACCGAGGTTCCTGAGTTCTGTGGCGCTGAGCATCTCCTGGCAAACCGCGCGAAAGATGTCGAAACAGGTCGCGCCGTTTACCGCATGGTTGATTGGTACAAAGATTACGCCTCGAAGTTTGGCGCGGTGCTGAACAACAATCCTAGCCCGGGAAACATCGCCGGCGGTCTACTCAACATCACGATCAAATCATTGGGTGCCGTTGCCAAGGCAGGAACGACGCGCGTGGAAGGTGTCGTCGAGTATGCGGAGACACCAAAGAATCGTGGTCTCAATTTGATGCAAGGTCCCGGTTACGATCAGGAGTCAACACCAGGTTTGGTTGCAGCGGGCGCTACAGTTGTTGTGTTCACGACCGGTCGGGGAACAACTATTGGAAACGCAATCGCACCAGTGATCAAACTTGCTTCGAACACGCCGATCTTCGAGCGTATGTCCAGCGATCTTGATTTGTCTGCCGGCGGCGTGATTGACGGCACCGAGTCGATTGATGAAGTCGGGAAGAGAGTGTTTGAAAGAGTTGTCGACGTAGCAACCGGTGAGCAGGCGAGAGCTGAAAAGCATAAGCACCGAGAATTTCAATTCTGGGCCGAGCAAACAGTGTCGTTGTAGGTCTATTGCAGATGTCCGATATGCGTCTGTCTTGTCGTGATTCAGCTAAGGGTGCTCCTTGCTGATCTCAACGATAAGACAGACGCATATCGGACATAGATTTTTATGGGAGGAAACTAATGAAGCGCACAGCATCAGCAGTCTGGCAGGGTGGTTTAAAAGATGGAAAAGGATCGATTTCTACTGACAGCGGAGTTCTCGAGAACACTCAGTATTCATTCAGTACTCGCTTTGAAGAAGGCAAAGGGACAAACCCGGAAGAACTCATCGCGGCAGCACACGCAGGTTGTTTTTCGATGGCTCTGTCGGGTCAACTCGGAAACGCCGGCTTAACGGCAGAACGCATCAGTACCTCGGCCGCTGTCACATTGGAAAAGACCGACGCCGGTTTCACAATCACTAAAGTTCACCTTGACGTAACTGCAAAGATTCCAGGGGCGACCGACGAAGCATTCCAAACTGCTGCCGGTAACGCCAAAGCTGGCTGTCCGATTTCTCGTCTTCTCAAAGCCGAGATCACGATGGATGCTAAACTCGAGACTGAAGTGCCTGCCTAATTCCGTGTCAACCGAAGTTCTAACACCGCGTGTTGTTGGGGAAGGCTCACCCATTGGTGGGCTGACACCGGCGACACTCGCGGCGATTGTTGAACAAGCTCTTGAAGTGGTTGAGCCTGGTGAACGCGTCCTCGCGATCGTTCCGGACAAAACTCGCGACGACAACACCGATCTACTTTTCCCCATCGCCACAAAACTTCTCACCGAACGTAGTGTTAAGTGTTTCGACGTCCTTGTTGCGCAAGGCACTCATCCGCCCATAACGAACGAACAAAAGCTCTCCAAGTTGGGACTCGAAGAGTTTTCCGGCTCGCTGTTTGACCATCGTTGGGATAGCCCGGAAGACTTGATAACACTGGGCGAACTTACCGCCGATGAAGTTTCGCAACTGACGAATGGCTTGATTGCTAATCCAGTCTCAGTCAGTCTTAACAAACTGCTTGCACCAGGCGTTTACGACACGATCCTGATTTTTGGTGCAACTGTTCCTCATGAAGTCGCAGGTTTTGCAGGCGGTGCGAAGTATTTCTTTCCCGGTGTCGCTGGGCCAGATTTAACACACATGACTCATTGGCTTGGCGCACTCGCAGGAATTGAGAACATCATCGGACAGGTGGATACGCCGACGCGACGTCTCATTGAAGCTGCTTCGGGTTTTGTTCCTGCACGAGTTATTTCACTTAACACGGTTGTGTCGCGAGACGACGAAGGCAGGCTTGTCACCTACGCCTTGTATGGTGGTGAAGTTCGCGAGGCGTTCCGTCGTGCAGCTGAGGTCAGCCGTCAGGTTCATATTCGCTACACAGGGCGAAAGTACGAGCGCGTTGTTGCGAAGCTAGATTCGCATTACGACGAACTGTGGGTTGGCGGAAAGGCGAGTTACAAACTCGGAGCGATCATTGAAGAGGGTGGCGAGTTAATTATCTACGCTCCGCATCTCACCAAAATCTCAGAAACTCACGGTGCCCTCATTGAGAAGTATGGATACGCACCTCTCGAGAGTGTTCGCGACATGCTGGGAGTTTCACAGGAGCTCCGCGAGAATCTTTGTATAGCTGCCCACCTCGCTCACGTGTCGTACGCAGGTCGCTCAGACGCCGACGGAAATATTGTTCCTCGTTATCGAATTACGATGGCGAGTGGTTTAGACAAGCAAACTTGCAAGCGTGTGAATCTTGGTTACCTTGATCACCACCACATGGATTGGGAACTATTTCGTTCTGACCCTGACACCTTGATTGTTGAAAACGCCGGTCGCGACCTATACAAGACCCATCCGTAGAACTTTTAGATCTTCACAGTTTTCCTGAACCAAAACGAAATAGTACGTAAGTCGCGCCGAGTATCGACCAGGCCACAAGAGTGATCCAAAGAGGAACTCGTTTAGCATCATGCTTGACCGATTGAATGCTGTCCTGGAGGCTCGCATCTTTGATTGTTTGTTTGAGTCGGCCGATCGACCACAAAACATAAACACAAACCAGTATTGAGGGAACAACGGCCAGGATCCACGGTGGCCCAACTTCGCGTTGCTTCAACATCACCAGCAGAGTAATTAGAACACCAATCGAACCACCCATCACCAGCCAAAACGCAAGTGCAATCCCGCGGTGCAATCCAAGCGAGATCACACTCGTTGTAATTCCGGCTTCGAGATCCTCCGGATAATCCTCCGCGGTGTTTACGAGAATGACTCCCATCTGCAGCGCTCCGTATGCAGCGGCGAACACAAGAACCGGAAGTGAGATAGCCGCATCGATTAGAAACGCTACAAACAACATTGGGCCAACAAAGATGATGAGCCACAAGCAAAAGATTTGAGCGACGCCTCGTCCCTTGAGTTGGACAGGTTTCACCGAATACGCCGCACCCAGTACAAGTCCAATCGCTACCATTACCAGGAATATCCAGCGATTCATTGTCCATGAGAGATGGATGGACAAAGCAAGCGCGAGTAGTGCACTTGCCCAAACTTGGAAAGTAACGAACCGCACACCCAAACCATAAACCGCTTCGGACAGGTGAGGTTTGTAAACAGCATCCAGATCCCGGTCCGCAAGGCAGTTGACCATGTCGCCAAAGGCAAACAGCAGGAAGAAAATGAGGATGCCTTCCCAGAGGGCGAACGTCTTCAAGGGACCACTGTCTCGCAGAAGGATCAGCAGCGGAATCGCCAGAATTGGGATCTCGGCGATTCGAAACTCCACCCGGCGTATGCGCAGCATGTAAACCAGATAACGGAGCATGTTGTTCAGTTTAGTCGCTAGAGAACGTTAACGCGGCGGATGTCGCGCACGGTTCCATGCTCAAAAGCGCGCCGCCCATGAAGGAGTGTGAAGTTATCGGCAATGACCACATCGCCGGTCTGCCAACGATGCGCATAGCAAACCCGTTCGTCGTTCAAACGATGGCCCATATCGCTGATGAACTTTGCTTGTTCTTCGTCGGACAGATTGTGAATTACTAGTTCGACTGGATTGATATCGTCAACAGGTTCGGCATAGCGCAAAACCAGGGTGTCATTCAACGGATGTTTCGCGACCATCGGCGAAGTGAAAGTACCGCCGTAATGCACGACCTTCTCGGTCGTGTAAGTGATAACGGTTTGTTTCCACTGTTCCTCACATTCGGTTGAAGCAGACGCGAGAACGCGTGTTGAATCGCAGAACAGAGTCTCACCACCGCTCCCTTCCGAGGGTGCAAGGTCGCAATGGAAGAAGATGTAGTGTGGAACGCGAGAGACAAATGCACCGTCCCAATGAAAAGGCACAGCGTGATTGGTATATAGATAATTTTGCGCGTCCTCTTTTACACGCAGTTGGTTAACTGATCCAAATTCCCACTCCAGAATCTCTCCAAACTTCTGGCAATACGCGGGAAAAGCGTTAGCTACCAGTGGAGCAAATTCACGCAGGACTACGACCCTATGCTCCTCTAACTTGTTTCTCAGAACGGAGGGTTCGATATCAGTCAGCGAGGCGCCAGGTGTTTCTGCGTTAATAACTAGTCCGAATGGTGAGAGTTGCTCTGTGGTCAAGGTTGACTCCAAGTTGATTCGTAACCCGACCGCGGCAGGCCGAGTTGCTCACGAAGATCACTGACATTCATTTCGAGTAGTGACTCGTAAGGGACACTTGAGCGATAGAGATTACGTGCGCCACGTGACTCTTGCCACGCGCTCCAGATACGTTTAGGCGCGACCAACATTCCGAAAACGATGGCTCCGAGACAGAGGACAAAAATCATGAATGATCCACAACCACCGTGAAGTTCATAGGCGCTTATTTTAGCTTCGCCTACCAGGCCAGTTCCGTAGCCAGTCAACACGTGGTGAAGATCGTGCGTTGGAAGAAAACCTGGATTTGGTAACCAGACGGCCCATCTGAAAAAGTAGACAGGAAACTTCTTCGCCGTGTAGCTTTCAATCCCGAGGCCGTTTTGGGCAAGATAGCGATCACGGCCAACTCTTACTTTCTCTTCGTTCATCAATCTCGTCACAGTTGATAATGACTCGGTCGACCTTCGCGTTCGACGATCTTTGCCCCGAGTGCCTCGGCTTCATGCCGTCGCATCAGCGTAAACTTGTCCTGTTGGTTGACGGCTACGCCATGCCAAGGCGTGAGCCACGAATCGTTCGCCTCGCCAAGAAGGATCCCAATCTTGTCAGAGTGTGGACCTTGCGGGTGAATAGAAAGGCGTAGGGCAGTGGGAAAACAATCACTGAGAAGTCTGCTCCAACCATCGCTTCGGCGGATGACCTGGTATGCGAGATCCTTGCACTCGTTGCGTACTTGATTCCTGCTTTTCGTGGTTCCCACTCCGAGGCGATCTTCAAAGAGGAAGCGCTGTATGCCATTGAAGAGCGTTCGGTGATGTTCGTGCTGATGAGCGCGATTCTCGATCGCTGCCAAGCTGTCGGCGTAATGAATCACCAACTGTTCGCGCATTGTCGCGTGGTCCTCAACATCAAACAGATCTTCCATGCTGAAAAAATCAAGCGCTCTAGCTGAGATACGCTCCATCATCAGCCTCAGTTCAACTGAGTAGTTGGAAACATCCTCGTCAGTTACTCCGACAAGGTCACTGAAGACTCGACCGTCGGAACAAATTGAAATCCGCGCTCCCGGTGAATAGAGGTGCTTGAGTTCATCGGACACTCGTTCCAGAAAACGCAACGCAGTCTCTTCCGCCATGTCAGGCAAACGTCCGAGCACCTTCTGAGGGTTAGGCGATTTCGCCGGGAAGGCAGGCAGCAGGAAATGAATAGGCTCGTTCGCGGCGACAAAGCGTCGCACCTTCGGAAGGTGAAGAGCGAAACATTGTTCACAAGGATTCCTAACGCAGGTTCCTGTGTCCGCCTGTAAGCGTCTATGTGTGAAAAGTTGTCTCAGAATCTCGACGGATAACTGTGTCTGCTCTCGATCAGGCGGAGGTTCGACAAACTGTGCAGAGATCGCATCAAGTTTGCCGAGTGATTTATTGATGTTGGGTAGCCAGGCAAGTTTGCTCGATAGCGAAAGCAGATCGGACACGAGATCAATGGCTGCTCGCGTCGCGAGCGAATCACCGGTTCGATCCTGACTCCACAAGAGGATGATTGCCAGATGCGCAGCATAAAGACTGCGAACCACTTCAGGATTGCCACTGTCGCGACTCCCGGTTGCTCCCAGTACCACTGCACTAAAGAAGCTCATCACACGATCGCGAATGATCTGGGTCTGGGGGCTAAGCACTCCTAACTCATGACGCGGATCGAGCAGTGTCGCTAACAGCGAAGCGAATGTTTCTCGGTGAGGCGCGATCATTTCCAACTTAAACAACATGCCGGCTTTGAATCGCGTGGCGAGATCACCCTCAGGCAACTCAGTGACGCGTGCTTCGAGTTGGGCAGCCAGTCGGGCATAGAACGCGACCACCAGGTCCTCATCGCGTCGAAAGAAGACTTCTGCTCGCTCAACTGGATATCCGGCAAGTGCTGCAGATTCTTTTAACAGTTCCAGTGAAAGGCCGCGCTGAGCGATCAGCACTACAGCGGCTTCTAATATCCGCTGTCGAGTCCGTCGATCATCGGGAGTGAATATCGAGGTCACAGTTTCTGAGGGACAAGTTTCACGGATAAGAGCGTCACGACATCGTTATGTCCGGGCACGATACGTCGGCACATGTTGGACATCACAATACCACTGCAGTGCAAGGTGAACCCAACGGAAAATGCCGCCTGAGTTGAAGAAGAATTGTAATGAAATGATTTGAGCTAAGAGGTTGTTCTAATCCGCATCTTTCAATACAGCAACAATGATCATTTCGTAAGGTAAGCCGCCAAAGGCATACTCGTCATGACCCTGCATTCCGTTGGCTATCGCATAAACTTCATTCAGGTTCACACGAGGAATACCCAGTACGTGCAACGTATCACCCTTCGACATAGTGGCGATTTTGTTTGCCGGCGGACTGCCTTTGGCGAAAATCATGCGACGGGGTTGTTCGGTTAAAGGATCTTCTTCGTCGGACGCGCCCGCATTGAAAACATTGGCGAGCACGATGTAGGCGTCACTTACTTCCTTCGGATTGCCAGTCAACCGCATCTCGAATTCCGCGTAGTTATACGCAGCTTTGTTGCTGGTGATCATGATCCCGTTGGTCGTCTTGGTAATCGTTCCGGGCCGTTGTTCGTACGAGCCAAACGCCTTGTCAGCCGGGTAACCACGAAACTCTTTTGCCTGATCTGTAATTGGGAGGAATGAATCAAGACAGTCGAAGCTGCCAAACTTTGACACCGGATGAAACTCAAAAATGTGGTCGGGGTTAGTATTTGTGGGCTGAGGCACCGACGCTCCCTGGACCTGGTCCTCGCTGCCTGGGTGTTCAAACCAAAGACGCCAGACACCAACGAGTGGAATTGACGTTCCCGAGTTCAGGTGGAGGAGGAAGTCGAAGGTGTCAGTTTCTCGCTTACCATTGATGATCTCAGCGACCATCGGCAATAAGACTACCGTATCGCGCCCGGCAATGTGAACGTCACCATCATCTGAGCCAGTGCCGATCGTGTTTGGTTTATTGTGGTATTCGTCAACTTCGAAACTTGTAGAAATTGTAGCCCGGTCTTTATATTTTTTTACAAAGCCCTTGGTAAGCGCTACGGTGATGTCGGCATAGGTAGTTAGCGGGAATGAAACCAACACGACCAGCATCGGGAAAATCCGAAAGCGTTTAAGCATACGTTCTCCTTAGCATCGCATTACGCGATCGGTTTGGCATCCTGTTTCTCCGGTTTCTTAGACGCTTCAACTGGAGACCTGCCTGCAAAACGAACGTTCACAATCTTGTTCAGCATATCGAACCAGAAAGGTGCCCCGAGAGATATTGCTAGCACAGTTAGGAGCCAGCCGATAAGACGCTCAAGCCAGATGTCCCAGCTCCAGGATTGACGGTCCTTGTCCACGAACACGTTCCCATGCCAACCGAGCATTTGGCCCAGCAGATCCATTTCGTTTTTTGACAGTTCGTTACCTTCATTTTTCGTTATCGTTGGATTGGTGGGATCATCTTCATTCTTATACTCGACTGAAATAGTTGGTCGCGGTTTCTGCGCTCGTACTTTTGCCTCTTCGACGACGGCGGCACGTAGCACCGGATCGCTGCCGAGTCGTCTTACGATGTGAATGGTATTAGCGTTGGCAATCAGCGTTAAGAGGAGCGCAATAATAATCGTCCAGAGTTGTGTTCTGCGCTTGTACCAACCGTTGACTCGATCCATCGCATCGTTGAACCATGCTTCAACAGCTAACTGCGCTACTTCGAGATCCTTGTTTGAGCGTTGGACCAGGGCTAATACTGCCTTCTTAACGTTACCCTCGGATAACCCTTTTCCACCATTTTCGAAATCCGCGAATTCCACTGACCCAGGTTTTGTCGCGGTCAATATATCTGTTACGACGGCAGCAAACGTACGAGGGGCGAGATATGTGGGATGGTGTTTGTCATGCATCATGCTGGAAATCAGCGGATGCTTGTAAAACTCACGCAAGAAGCCCTCTGGGTCGCTGTCGCCGGGAATCGGTTGGTTTTCGAGGAGTTGCCGGATGCCCTTCCGCAGCATTTCGCCGCGCCGTCTTGTCATCGCAGCTACCCATTCATTTGCAGAAGTGCAAAGAATTGAAAGCAGCAGGTAGACAAAGACGAGGCCAATAGCAACTTCAAGAACGGTTGAGTTGAACAGTCCCATAACGTCTCCTGGGGGGTGAGCCGCTTACGAGTACAAAACGTGCGCGAGCCATGAGTTCTCTCTGCTCACGCAGTTGCGGCAAGGTTAACTACGCCGTCTTCGAGTAGATATGAGGTAACAAGACAAAAAGCTTCCCCATTGATCAATTGTCAGCTGGAGATGTGGACCATACTGCATAGGAGTTTATGGTGCCGGAGGTCGGACTCGAACCGACATGAGTGTGACCTCGCTAGATTTTGAGTCTAGTGCGTATACCAATTTCGCCACTCCGGCGCTTGAAGGTTTGACATAATACGGTTTGCCCCCGCCTCGACGCAACCAGCTCGTTCAGCCCCTAAATCTCGCTTCTGGACTCCGCAAGAGTGACCATTTTAGACATCAGGTATTAAGCTCAACTAAAGAACTGCCATCAACACGAACCCGTCCTCGTACTTAATCCCTTCTTTGGACAAATCCACGAATACACTACTTGGTTGGAATCATGCCATCGGTCATAAGCCCAATTATTTGGCGGCTTAGCCCCTATTGTAAAAACCTGTTTGCCACGGCTGTGGAAATCGTCTAGAATGATTTCGCCCGATTTGGGCCTAGGGAATCCCGACGCCTTCCTCAAAGTCTTTCAATAAAACTGTAGTTAGTTCGGAGTTCGAACTTGCCGCCGTCCTGTCGATTTCAGGAGAACCAGATGCTGATTAACGTGCCGCCCCGCATATTGATTGTTGATGACGAACTAGAGATAACGGAGATCCTCGCTGACTTGCTCAGCGAGGATTACGATTGCCAGAAAGCTGGATCTGCCGAACAGGCATTGGTGCGTTTACAGCAATCCGAATTTCATTTGGTTATCAGCGACATCACGATGCCAGGCATGAGCGGATTGGAAATGATTCCGCAAGTCAAGGCCCTCTCGCCAAATACGGTCGTTGTCATGATCAGTGGAATGCAGACCGTCGAAAGTGCAATCGGAGCGTTGCGGCTTGGTGCTTTCGACTACTTGATGAAACCGTTCGACCTTAGGCAGGTTGAG
>Ga0207675_100005204_pt1 | contig 12524 bp, 5 predicted proteins | sample KBSSwiS42_FD_184305 | JGI IMG/M metagenome (GOLD analysis project Ga0207675, IMG submission 184305) | Switchgrass rhizosphere microbial communities from Kellogg Biological Station, Michigan, USA - KBS Switchgrass S4-2 (SPAdes) (version 2) | ecosystem: Host-associated > Plants > Roots >... | reverse complement strand
CCGCGTTTTCGGCGTCAGGCCCCCCAGCAATCGCGGCAGCCAGCCGCGCGTGAGCACAAAGTGGCTCGGAGCGAAGCAATCGAATGACGTCGGGGCCGATAGCTGCGGATCGCGCGTCAGCAGTTCGTACAGATGCGTCGTGCCCGACCGGGAAGCGCTGAAACGCCTTCAGAGGCGATCCTGAGGAGGCCATACCCGCCAAGCATAGGCGGTGGGTCGTGGCCTCGATTGTGTCGCACAGGCCTGCGCTCGATACTCTGGACAAGCCTGATCAGGCCGCCAGACCCCGCTCAACGGGCCTGGCGGCCCGTTCGCATGTCCTGCTTCCTAGTTGAGCTCGCTGGGAAGGGCCTCGGAGTGGAGGACCGTCAGGGACGTGACGGCGCGGGTCAGGCACTCGCGTCGCGCGTCCGGCGGGAGCTCCGAGGGCAGCGGGCGCGAGCGGCGGCCGAACCACGAGTACGAGCCGGCCGAGGTGATCGCCAGAGCCCGCGCTGCCAGCGCTGCCCGCTTGGGGCAAGCCCATGCTCTTTTCTTCCGTGCAGGCGCTGATCGCGAGGAGGGCGCCGCACACCAGATGCCCCGGTTTCACCATGCGCGCCAGTCAAGCAGACTCCGCCGCGCCCTACCATCCCTTCATTGCAGCCTGCTCACTCGACGCTGAAGCTCAGCGCAGCGCTCGCGCCGCGCGCGCTGCGCACGCGGACGCGGTGCGCACCGCGTCGGAGCCGCCACGGGCACTGGAAGGGTACGCCCACGCGACACACCGTCTGGCCGTCGACCTCGAACGAGAGCTGATCCGTCGCGGGCGCCTGCCCCGAGAGCACCAGTTCTTGCTGCTCTTCGTGCAGGTTTCCATCCAGCACGAAGCGCGCCCGAGAGGTCGGAAACACCAGTTGAGGCAAGCTGACCCGACGGGCGGGCTCGACGGCAGAAACGCCTGGTGACGGGGCAGGTCTGTGACCCGTGCTGCGACCGCTGGCGTAGCCCCAGGCTGCATAGCGCTCGGGCAGCGACTCGTGCTCGGCGTGCCAGGTGCAAGATTCGGTCGGCCTGCGCTCGGTCCAGAACGCTTCGGGGATGCGCTCCGGACACGCCGGCCCAGCGAGCTGGCCGCTCAGGGCGCAGATCACGAGCGACTGTGGCGCGACTTGACTGACGATCGCCGGCTGCGCGGGCGCAGCGCCGCGCAGCGCGGCGAGCATCACTGCGTGAAACAGCGGGCCCGCTCCGGTGGAGCCCGACGAATGCAGCATGGGGCTGCCATCGAAGTTGCCCACCCAGACCGCCACGGTGCGCTCGCTCGTGTAGCCCACGGCCCAGTTGTCGCGGTTGCCCTTGGACGTGCCGGTCTTGACCGCCACCGGTTGCTCGAACTCGAGCGGCCCTTCGCGCCCGAACGTGGCCGCGCGCTCGCGTGGATCGGACAGGATGGCCGTGAGCTGCTGGCTGATGTCCCGGGGCACGACCGGCACGGGCGGCGCGCTGGCCGTGTCTTCCAGGAAGCGCAAGGGCAGGTACTGCCCACCGCGCGCCAGCGTCGCGTACGCTGCGGCCAGCTCCAGCAACTGCACCTCCCCCACTCCGAGCGCAATCGCAGGACCATAGGCGCGACCGTTCTGCGTCAGATGCGCAAACCCCAGGCGGCGCAGAAACTCGAGCACGCGCTCGGGCCCGAGCAGCTCTGCCAGCGTGGCGGCGGGCACGTTCAAGGAGGCTGCCAGCGCGGGCGCCAGGCGCACCGGGCCATGGAAGCGGCGGTCGTAGTTGTGCGGGCGGTAGCTGCCGTCGCTGGAGACGAAGCGGCGCTCCAGATCCGGCAACAGACTCGCGGCGTGCAGGCCCCGATCGCGCATGCCGAGCGCGTACACGAAGGGCTTGAGAGCGGAGCCCGGCTGCCGCAGCGCCAGCACGCCGTCGTTCTGACCGAGCCGATCGAGCGAACCGTAGTCGGGCGAGCCCACGTAGGCGCGCACCGCGGCCGTACGATTGTCGACGACGATCACGGCGGCGGCGCTGGCGCGATGATCGGCGAAACCCGCGGCAAAGCCGCGCACCGCGGCCTCTACCTCGCGCTGCAGCACGGCGTCGAGCGTGGCGGTGCGCACGCCCGCGAGCGGCCCCTGCCCGGTGAGCTTGCCGCGCGCGAGCGCGCGCACGAAGTGGAAGGCGCCCGGCGCGAGCGACCCGGGATGCAGGCGCAGCGGCGCCTGCCGCGCGCGAGCTGCAGCCTCGGCGTCGATGGTGCCCAGCGCCAGCATGCGGTCGAGCACGTAGTCGCGGCGCGCGCGCAGGCGTTCTGGCTGGCGCTCGGGGTCGTAGCGCGTGGGGCCGCGCACGAGCGCGGCCAGTGTGGCGGCCTCCGCCAGGCTGAGCGCCGCAGCGGGTTTGTCGAAGTAGTAGCGGCTGCCCGCCTGTACGCCGCGCAAGCGCGGCCCGTACTCGACGCGGTTGAAGTACGCCTCCAGGATGCTGGGCTTGTCGAGCGCGACCTCGAGGCGCAGAGCGAGCGCCAGCTCCTCGGCCTTGCCGAGCCAACCGCGCGGTCGCTCGAACAGGTGACGGGCGAGCTGTTGCGTGAGCGTGCTCGCCCCCGACACGATGCGCCCGTGGCTCAGCGCTTGCCCGAGCGCACGCGCCACGGCGAGCGGGTCCAGGCCCGGATGCCGGAAAAAGCGCGCGTCCTCGGCAGCCAAGGTCGCCGGTACCAGCCAGGGCGAGAGCTCGTCGAGACGCACGGGCTCCATCAGCTCGCCATCGGCCGCGCGCACCCGCGCGAGCTCGCGCCCCGAGCGATCCAGCAGCCACAGGCTGCCGTCGGCAGCGCCGAGCGGTAGCGGCAGGGCGACGCTCTCGACCTGCTCGTAGCACCAGACGCCGAGCGCCGCTGGCAGCGCGAGCAGCACACTGGCTGCCAGAATACGGCCTGCCAGCACCCAGCCCGCCAGCACGCGCCCGGCCGGCAGCCGGCCGCGCACGCGCCGGCTCGCTGCGAGCGCACGCCTCGCCATGACGCTCAGCGCACCTCCACGCGGCTCGCACCAGTGCGGGCGAAGACCTCCGGCTGGTACATCTCCTCGACGCGCGACGGCGGCAGCACGAAGCTGCCGAGCGTGCTGGCGCGCGCCAGGTAGCGATAGTGATAGATGCCGGGCGGCATGTGATCGACGAAGAAGAGCACGCGATCGTCGCGCAGCTCTTGCCGGTACCAGGCCGACTGAAAGCGGCTGACGCTCGCCTCCGGCGCTGGCCGGCTCTGTACATCGAGCTCGTCCGAGGTCGTGGCCAGGCTGGCGTCGATGGCCTCGAGGCCCGCCGGCAGCGGGTCCTCGATCACCACGTAGTGGCGCAGCGTGGGCGCGGCGACCAACAGGTCGACCAGCACCAGATCGCCGCCCGCAAAGCTCTGACTGAAGCGCGCCGGATCGGGCACCTCGCGCAGCGTCTGATCGAGGGCCGCGACCGTCACGCTGCGCTGGGCCTTCTGGATCGAGAAGCCACGTTCCAGCGGCTCGGGGGGCAGCTCGCGCGGCGCGTAGCGCAGGCGCAGCGAGTAAAAGAGAGAGCCCGCGCCCTGTTTCTGAAAGATCAAGCTCTCGGGCTCTCGCCCGAGCTCGCCGAGCGCGAGGTGCTTGGCCAGCGCCTGCGTGCTCGCGCTGCCGAAGCTGCCCTCCAGCACCTTGCGATCACCCAGCCAGACCGCCGCTTCGAAGTGTGGCGGCGTGCTCTCCTGCGCGCGCCGGTAGGCATCGAGCGCGAGCAACGAGTAGGCCGCTTCCTGCGTGTTCTGCCAGTGCCCTCCGTTGCGCCGATCGAGCACGCCCTGCGCGAGCGGCGCGGCGAGCGGGTGAGCGGGTTGCACGGCCAAGAGCGCCCAGAGCGCCAGCGCCTCGCTGCGGCCTTCGGAGTGGAAGGTCTCGGTCAAGCCGTCGTCGGCTGGGTCCTGCACCTGGGCCTTGTTGCCGCGCAACGTGATCAGCCGCTCCAGCTCCTCGCTGAGCTGGCTGAGCAGCCCGGCGTTCGGCACGGCGCCGCTCGCATCCTTGCTGCTCGCCGCGTGCAAGAGCAGCGCCCGGGCAAAGGTCGGCAGCTCGTTGCGGCGCTCGTACAGGCGGCTCACGTACTCGGCGTCGGGCTGGCCCAGCGCGGCCAGCACGTCGACCATCAGCGCTGCGGTCGCCAGCTTCGCGACCGAGCCCGGCTGGCCCGGCGCCGCAGCGCTCGCCGTGCTGCCCAGCCACTGGCGCAGGAACGCAACGCCCTGCTCGAAGCTGCGCTGCGGCAAGCGCGCGCCGGCCGTGCGAGCCTGCCCGAGCACCCACAGCGCATACGCGGAGACCCACGGCTGGCTCTCGGGCGAGCTCGGCCACAGTCCAAAGCCGCCATCGCCGCGCTGGCGGCGCAGGATCTCGCCGAGCTGCGCCTCCAGCAGAGCGACGCGATTCGGGTTCTGGATGCCGTAGCGCTCGGCCAGGCCCGCGAGCGGCCCGAGCGGCAGCACGCGGCTCGCCAGCTGCTCCGTGCACGCGTACGGGTACTCGCGGAGCGAGTCGAGCCCCGACTCCAGGCCGACCAGGGCCGTCGAGGCGAGCTCCAGATCGATGCCGCCCACGTCCCGGCGCACCTGCGACAGGTCGCCGAGCTGCTGCGCCTCTGCTTGCTCGGTGCGGCCGTAGAGCGCCGTCGCCTCGAGCGCGAGCGGCGCCGTGATCGCGCGCGTCACCTCCACGCGATCCTCGGCGCCGCCCGAGCTGGCGTCGAAGCGCACGCGCAGCTCGCCGGGCGCCTGGGCTTCGAGCTCGAAGCGCACCTCGGCGGAGCCATCCGCGCCGAGCTCCACTTGCCGCTCCAGAGCTCCGGTCGAGCTGGCACCCGTGACGCTCGCGCTCACCTTCACGGGCGCGCGCTCCGCACCCAGGCGCGTGACGATGACGGAGGCCTGCAGCCGGTCGCCCGCGCGCAGCCGGCGCGGCAGCGCGGGCCGCAGCGTGAGCGGCCGGTTGACGACCAGAGGCACGCTGCTCACGCCGTAGCGATCGTCCTCGCTCACGGCGACGGCCATGAAGCGATAGCTGGTGAGATTGTCGGGCAGCGCAAACTCCACCTCCGCGTCGCCGCCGCCGTCGGCGAGCACGCCCGCCTGGAAGTACGCCGTGCTGCGGAAGTTGCTGCGCAAGCTGGCGCCGCCGCCGTCCCCTCCCGCCATACCCTTGTCGCGCTCCGGGCCCGGCAGCAGCAGTCGCCCGAGCGCGTCTCGGCTCTCCAGGGTGGCCACGGCGAGCGGACGGGGCGCCGTGAACAGGCGCAGCGGGTCGGGGGGCTGGTAGTTGCTGAGCAGGAGCACACCCTCGTCCACGGCGTACACGGTGAGCTCCGCCGCGTGCCCCTTGCCTGCTGCGTTGGTCACGTGCAGGTCGAGCTTCACGCGCTCGCCCGGACGGTAGTCGGGGTGCTGGCCGCGGATCTGCACGCCCAGGCGCCGTGCTTCTGGATCGACCAGCAGCTCGGCGTAGCCGAAGCGGTAGCCGGGCTCGGGCGTGACCTCGAGCGGCGTCGGCGGCAGGTTCGCCTGCACTCCCTGGAGCAGGTGCACGGCGACGAAGGCGTTCGGGCGCAGCCGTTCGTCGATCGCGATCTCGACGCTCGGCGCGGGCCCTTCCAAGATCAGCCGGCGCTGCTCGTACAGACCCGCGCGCTCCACCGTGAGCAGTGCCTCGGCGCGCGGAAACGGCGACTTGATCAAGAGCTTCGCCTTGTCACCGACACGATACTCCGACTTGTCCAGCACCAGCTCCAGCTTGCGCTGGTCGTTGTCTGCCCAGCTGGCACGCCCCGGCCCGAGCGCGTAGAAACCGAGCGCGGCATGCGCCACGTGTCCGTGCCCGTCGGCGCTGCTGCCGCGCACGAAGAACTGCCCGGACTCGCGCAGCGCTAGCTCGCAGCTCACGGGCTCGGCCGCGGTCGAGAGCTCGCAGCTGGCCTGCGTCTCGTCCACCGGCGTCGAGACCGTGCGCCAGCCGTCCTCGGTCTTCTCGCGCGCGATGGTCCAGCGCCGGCGCACGAGCTCGAGCTTGACGAGGCGCGCGAGCCGCTCGCCATCCGGCGAAAGCGCGAGCACGCGCGGCTTCAGCACGGAAGGGGCGTTCGGAAAGGGCGTCTCGAGCTCGGCGATGGCGACGTAGTGCGCTGCCGGGTGAACCAAGAGCGCCGCGCTCGCCGACACCGTCTGGCGCGAGAGATCGGTCACCTCCGCGTCCAGCCGCACTCGCTCCGGGCCGATCTGCCCGGACAGGCTGAGCGGCAAGCTGACCTCGTAACCGCCCCGCTCGGAGAGCCTGCCGTCCGCGCGCGCAAACACGGCCGCGTCGAGCGAGGTCTGCTCGAGCTCCTCGCGGTAGGCCGCGTCGGAGGTCACGAAACCGGCCGAGCGCGGCGGCGCATAGCCCGTGCGCTCGCGCGTCGCGGTGTAGCGCAGCTGTCGCCCCGCCATCGGGCTGCCAAACAGATAGTCCGCCTGCACCGCCAGGTGCGCCGCCTCGCCTTCGATGCGGCTCGGCTCGCGCGCGTCGACCCGCACCTTGAACTCGACCGCACGATACTCGGCCACGTTCACGCCCAGCCCCTGATCGTCGAAGCCCTCTGCCACCAGCCGCCAGCGCCCGAGCGCGGCGCTGCCCGGCAACGCGACGCGCGTGGCAAAGGTGCCGAAGCGCGTGGTCTGCACGCTGAGCTTCTCGGCCACCTCGCCCTCGGGATCCTCGAGCGTCAGCGCCAGCTGCCGGCCGACGATCGGAGCATTGCCCGAGCTCACCTCGCGCCGCAGCACGCCCGCGAGCTCCACGCTCTCGCCCGGTCGGTAGATGCCGCGGTCCGAGAACAGCAGGCAGTTCTCGCGCTCGGGCAGGGTCAGCCGCATCTCCGGCTCGATGCGCCAGGGCGGTAGAAAATCCGCGATGCGGCGGAACGACACGTCGCCGCCCGAGCGCACCACGATCAGCGTGTCCTGCTCGGAGCCGTAGTCCTGAAACACCGGGTGGAAGTCGGCGGCCGGGATCTGCACGAGCCCACTCGGATCACTCTGGTAGCGCTTGGCGATCTGCGGCGAGTGCCCGAAGAGCTCGACGCTGGCGCCGGCCACCGAGGTACCGCTGCTGAGCCGCGTCACCCAGACCAGCGAGCCGCGATCGGAGAGCTTGGCGGTGAGCGCGAGATCGGTGACCTGGACGAGTTGCCCCGCGAGCGGGCTGCCAGCGAAGCGCCAACCCAGCCAGGCCGCGCCACGGCCTCGGTCCGAGCCGAGGAGCGCTGCGAGCGCGATCGGCTGCCGGTGCAGCAGGTTGTCGATCGGGCTCGGCAGCGCCGCATCCGTCAGACCGAGCTGGCGTAGAAATGGCTGCAGTTGATCGGGCTCGTTCTGCAGCCGGAAGAAGTCGAGCAGCTGCTCGCCCTCGAGCCGCCGCGACACGAGGTGCAGATCGGCGGCGTTGCGGCTCTCGAGCTCCAGGTGGTCGAGCGGCGCCGGAAAGATCTCGCCGCTGATCGGCAGGCGGGCGCGCGGCGTGAAGTTGCCGGTCGTGAGCACGCGCTCGACCTTGGCCGCGAGCGCCTGCCCGTGCTGGTCGCGCAGCCCCGGGCTGAGCGCGACGTGATAGGAAGTGCCGGCCCCGAGCGTGCTCGCGAGCGGAAGGTACACGTAGCGGCTCTCGCCGTCGTCTTCCTCCGGCCAGCTCAGCTCGAGGGCGGGCTCGATCGTCAGGTGGCTCTTCAGCTCGCGAGCGGAGACAGGATTGTTGAGCTCGACCCAGAGCGAGCCCTCGGGGTCGCACTGCTTCGCGTCCGGAAGCACGTTGCAGCCGATGGTGACCACGCGCAGCGGAGCGTACGTGTCGAAGGCGAGCAGGTAGTCCGCCGCGAACGGGCGCTCGCCCTCCGTGCCGCGCAGCCCCGCCGGCACGCGAAACTCGATGCGCGAGGCCAGGGGCAAGGGCAGGCGCGGCACGATCTCGAGCTCATTCGGGTGCTCGGCGCGCGCGTGCACGCTGAACTCCAGGCGCTGCGCCTTGCCGCCGCGCAGCGCCCGCAGCTGCCCGGCGCGCTCGAGCGCGGCGGCGCCGAGCGGCTGGTTGAAGCGCAGCCGGAGCTGAACATCGGGCTGCTCGCCGTCCGCCGCCGGCGCGGGCTCGCTGCCCAGCACGGCGGGCGCAGGTGTTTCAAATGCGAACACATACGCCTGCGCGAGGCTCGCGCCGCCGAGCGCCCGTGTGCCGGCAGGCACGCTGACGTGAAAAGACGTGGCCGCGGGCAAGCGCCCGGCGGAAGGAAAGAACGTGAGCGCGCGCGAGCCGAGCCATTGCCACTCTCCGGGAACGGCGGGCTCGAGCTGCAGCGCGGGCGGCGCGCTGGCGGCGGCGGTCTCCGCGGAGCGCAAGGGCTGGTTGAAGAGCAGCTGGATGCTGCTGCCGAGCGCGGCCTCGCCGCGCGGTCCGGCGTACACGACCTCCAGCGCCGCCGGCGCCGGCGCCACGGGCTTCGGCCCGATGGTGCCCGCCGGTGGCGGGTGCGGCGCATTGCTGCTGGCCGAACAAGCCACTCCAAGGCCAGCCGCCAGGCACGCGGCGAGGCAAGCGCTGCGCAGGAGCGTGACGACGACGCCAGGCAGGCCCCCCACCACGCTCTCGGTCTCGTTCATGCTTCGCGTTCTATCGCCCCGCGCCCGCGTTTGCAGCTGGACCCTGGATGTTTCTCGCACCACTGAACGACCCGGGAGGCGCCCGCGGGTATTTCGCAGCCGGGAACGGCATTGACACGGCAGGGCGCGCAGTGGAGTGAAGGGCACTCGTGAAGACCGAACACCCGCTACGACGTTTGTTCAGGCATGCCAGCGGGCACCGCCCGAAGGTGCTCTGGGCGTCGCTGTTCTCCGCCTTGAACAAGCTGTTCGACGTCTTGCCCGAGGTGCTGATCGGCGTCGCGGTGGACGTGGTGGTGAACCGCAAGGCGTCGTTCCTGGCGCGCTTCGGCATCGTGCAGCCCGAGCACCAGCTGATCTTCCTGGCGCTGCTGACCGTGGCGATCTGGGTGTTCGAGTCGCTGTTCGAGTACCTGTACGCGGTGCGCTGGCGCAACCTCGCGCAGGACCTGCAGCACGATCTGCGCATGGAGGCGTACGCCCACGTGCAGCGGCTGGAGCTCGGCTGGTTCGAGGATCGTCGCACCGGCAACCTGATGAGCGTGCTGAACGACGACATCAACCAGATGGAGCGCTTCCTGAACGGCGGCGCCAACGACCTGATCCAGATCCTCACCGGCTCCGTGCTGGTGGGCGGGGTGTTCTTTGCTCTCACCAGCAAAATCGCGTTCCTGGCGCTGATCCCGATCCCGATGATCGTGTACGGGGCGTTCTGGTTTCAGTCGCGTCTGGCTCCGCGCTATGCGCGCGTGCGCGAGGCCGCCGGCACGCTCAACGCGCGGCTGAACAACAACCTGCTCGGCATCGCCACGATCAAGGCCTACGCCGCCGAAGAGCATGAAGTCAGCCGCGTCCGCGACAGCTCCCAGGGCTACCGCGTGGCCAACTCCCAGGCGATCCGCTTCTCGGCGGCCATCACGCCCATCATCCGCATGGCGGTGCTGGCAGGCTTCACGGTCACGCTCTTGTACGGCGGCTTCCTGGCGCTCGGCGGCGAGCTCGGCGTCGGCAGCTACTCGGTCCTGGTGTACCTGACCCAGCGCCTGCTCTGGCCGATGACCCGCCTGGCGGACATGACGGACCTGTACCAACGCTCCATGTCGTCCGTCGAGCGCGTGATGAACCTGCTCGAGACACCGCTAAAGATCCAGTACTCGGGCACGGCTCTGGCGCCGAGCAGCGTGCGCGGCGATCTGACCTTTGAGCATGTGAGCTTCGCCTACGCCAGCATCCCGACGTTGAGCGACATCCAGCTGCAGATCCGGGCGGGCAGCAGCGTGGCCTTCGTGGGCAGCACGGGCAGCGGCAAGAGCAGTCTGGTCAAGCTGATCCTGCGCTTCTACGAGCCACAGAGCGGGGTGATTCGCCTGGACGGCACGCCCATCAGCGGCATCGCGCTGCAAGATCTGCGGCGGGTCATCGGCTACGTGGCGCAGGACAGCTTCCTTGCTGATGCCAGCGTGGCCGAGAACATCGGCTACGGGCTGATCGCTCCCGAGCGCGAGGCCATCATGGCCGCAGCGGTGGCAGCGGAAGCGCACGAGTTCATCTCGTCGCTGCCGCACGGCTACGACACGCAGGTCGGCGAACGGGGCCAGAAGCTCTCGGGGGGCCAGCGCCAGCGCATCGCGCTCGCCCGCGCCATCGTGCGCAACCCGCGCATCTTGATCCTGGATGAGGCCACGAGCGCGGTCGACAACGAGACGGAAGCGGCGATTCAGCGCTCGCTGGAGAAGCTCGTGGTCGGCCGCACCAGCTTGATCATCGCGCACCGGCTGTCGACGGTGCGGCACGCGGACGTGATCTACGTGGTCGAGGCCGGGCGCATCGTCGAGTCGGGCACTCACGACGAGCTGATCGCCAGCGGCCGTCAGTACGCCGCGTTGTGGCGCATCCAGACCGGCGAGCACGTAGCCGCCGCCCGCGCTGAAGCCGCCGATCGGGAGCCCGCCGAGCACACCGCGCCGCTCGGCCTGGCCGGGCAGAGCAGCACCGGGCAGAGCGCGAGCACGCGATTTGCAACCTCGCGCAAGCTGAACTAGCGTGCGCCCGCTTTCACACATCCGCATCAATCAGACATCTACGAGGCATCAAACATGTATCATCTCGCGATCCGGCAGTTCGCCCACACTCTGAAGAACCTCGACACCATCCTGGGCAAGGCAGTCAGCCACGCCGAAGCCAAGAAGTTCGACGTGAACAACTTCTGTACCTCGCGCGTGTTCCCGGACAGGTTGCCCTTCCCCGTCCAGATTCGCATCGCCACCGACCAGGCCAAGGCCGCGGCCGCGAACCTCTCGGGCAAAGAGGCGCCGAAGTTCGAGGACAACGAGACCACCATTGAAGAGCTGCGCGGCCGCCTCCGCCGCTGTATCAGCTTTCTCGACGGCTTCTCCGAGAAGGACTTCGAGAAGGTGAACGCCAAGACCGTGATCAAGCTGGCCTATCCCCCGGGCAAGGCCATGTTGGCCAACGAGTACCTGTTCGGCCGTCAGATCCCGAACTTCTTCTTTCACGTGAGCACGGCGTACAACCTGCTGCGTCAGGGCGGCGTCGAGATCGGCAAGATGGACTTCTTGGGCGCCCTGCCGATGCAGGACGCTTGAACGAGAAACCACGTGGGCGCGGGCCAGCTCCCGCGCCCGGGTTTCCCGAGCAACGGGTGCGCGTGCGCGGGGCCGCCAAGCGCAATGTTCGCGAGCGCAATGTTCGCGAGCGCAATGTTCGCGAGCGCAGGCCCGCCGAGAGCGCGGCCGCCGAGAGCGCAGCCGCCGAAAGCGCAGCCGCCGAAAGCGCAGCCGCCGAAAGCGCAGCCGCCGCGCCGAAGGCTCCGGCACCGAAGGCTCTGGCACCGAAGGCTCTGGCACCGAGAGCTCCCGCACCGAATGCTCGCGCACGCAATGCCCCCGCACCGAGCGCTCGCGCGCCGGGTGCTCCAACGCCGCGTGCTCCCGTGCGTCCAAGCGAGCCACGCCCAGCGGCGCCGAGCACGGCGAACGCGGCGAGCACGGCGAGCGCAGCGAGCACGGCGAGCGCAGCGAGCGAGCTGCTCTACGGCTTGCGCGCCGGGCTCGCGGTCTTCGCACGCCGGCGCCAGGACATCCGGAGCATCGCCTACGACGCCGAGCAGCGCCGCGAGCTAGCCGCGCTGCTCAGCTGGGCGACGGAACAGCGCGTACCTTTGCACCAGCTGTCCGTGCGCGAGCTGACCGCTCAGGCGGACTCGAACCAGCACGAGGGGCTAGTACTGCAGGTGCACCCGCGCGTGTGGTTGCCGCCAAGAGAGATCGCCGCCACCATGCTCGCCTCGCGCAAGCTCGGAGTCGCGCTCGATCGCGTGCGCAACCCGCAGAACATCGGCGCCATCTTGCGCAGTGGCGCCTTCTTCGGTGCTGAAGTCGCGCTGCTCGGAGCGCCCGCGCCGCATCCGGGGCTGCCGCCCTTCGCGCTGCGCGTGGCAGAAGGGGCTGCCGAGCACATGTCGTTCAGCCGCACCACCGATCTGGCCGACACACTGGCGCGCTTGCGCAGCGCCGGCGTGCACGTGGTGGGCGCGGACACGCACGCCGAGCGCAACGCGGAGCATTTTCAGCTCCCCGGCGCCACGCTGCTCGTGCTCGGCAACGAACGCGAGGGGCTCAGCCCGCGCATCCGCGCGCAGTGCGACACCCTGATCGGCATCCGCGGCTCGGGCGCGGTCGAGTCGCTCAACGTGGCCGTGGCCGCCGGCGTGATCCTCGCCGAGCTGCGGCGCGCGCGCAGCGGACACTCCGCAGAGGCGCCGAAGTCCGGCTCGAAGCAGAGCCCAACGATCGCTACTCGTAGAGCGAAGTGA
>Ga0207675_100005187_pt1 | contig 12542 bp, 17 predicted proteins | sample KBSSwiS42_FD_184305 | JGI IMG/M metagenome (GOLD analysis project Ga0207675, IMG submission 184305) | Switchgrass rhizosphere microbial communities from Kellogg Biological Station, Michigan, USA - KBS Switchgrass S4-2 (SPAdes) (version 2) | ecosystem: Host-associated > Plants > Roots >... | reverse complement strand
CACGCCGACCAGGAACATCGCGACGCGGAGGCCCACGAACGCGAAGAGGCAGAAGCGGACGGCGCGCAGGATCCGCGCGCGCGCGTCGTTCGGTGCGTCCGGATTCCCGTCCGGGGCCGCCGCCTCGACCGCGGTCGGGCGCTCGGGTTGGGTCCGCATGGCGTCAGACGCGGACGTGCTCGGGCACCTCGTCGGCGATCGGGAGCGGCGGTTCGGGTTCGGGCGAGGGTTCGCGTCGGCGGATCCAGTCGATCACGCAGAGCACGAGGATCCCGGCGCGCACCAAGACCGCGAGCTCGAACACCGACGTGGGGATCTCCGTCAGCCCCCCGCGCACCCCGTTGCTCGCGCCGAGCCACCCGAACTCGGTCAGGAACACCACCACGTCGATGGCTTCGAACGCGATGAACAGCCGCAGGTTGGGGAGCGCGAGCGCGAACCAGGGGAGCAGCCACAGGCTGAACTGTGGCGAGTAGACCTTGTTCGTCAGGAGGAAGATCACCAGGATCGGGAAGCCAAGTGTCCATCTCGGGAAGCCCGGCTCTCGTCTCGCCTTGAGTACCCAGACGACGGCGACCCATCCGACGAACAACCCGATCGACGCCACGTTCACCAGCCGCGTGTTCACGCACGTCTGGCCCGTGGTGCGTTCGCACGCCAGGTACCAGAGGCTGTCCCAGTCGGCCAGGCGGGCCGCGTTGAAGCGGAAGAACTCCCACCAGCCCCTCGGCGCGAGCAGGAGGAAGGGCAGGTTCACCGCGACCCACGTCCCGATCGCGGCCCACGCGAGCCGGATCCCGCGATCGGGCTCGCCCCCGCGGAAGCGGGCGGCGACGAAGGGGACCACCAGGAACATCGGGAAGATCTTTGCCGCCGCCCCGAGTCCGAGGAGCACCCCCGACCAGCCGTCCCTACGTCGTAGGTACGCCAGCGTGCCGACCGTGGCGAGGGCGACCGCGAGCAGGTCCCAGTTCATCGTGGCGTAGAGCGCGAGCGTGGGGGCAAGCACGAAGTACAGGACCCGATCGCCCACGAGCAGGTACAGGCAGAACGCGGTGATGAACGCGGCGATCCAGAGCATGATCGCGCTCGTATAGAAGTAGCCGGTGGTCGTCGGGCCCGAGATCCATGCGGCCACCCGCATCGTCCACATCGTGAGCACCGGGTACTCGTCGCATTCGGACGTGGTGACTTCGCAGGCATCCAGGAAGGGAAGCCGGTTCCCGCGCAGCTGCTCGGTGGCGAGCTGGTGCACGTTGTCCGAGTAGCACAGTCGTGTGTACTGGCGGTTGTCGCTCCACTCGCCGGCCGCGCACGGTGCCTTGAGGGCATGACCGAGCAGGAGGGTGCCCGCGAGCAGCGCGAAGACGGTCCCAAGCCCGATCCGTCGGACGGCGTTCGGCATCCGGCTGATTATCACCGGCGCGTCGCCCGCGATGTGGCTCGCGTCCCGAGACCGGATAAGGCGGCGGGGCCGCCGAGGGGGTGGCGGCCCCGCCTTCACGTCCGGTCGGGTCCATGGTGTGGCTCCGCCGGTGGGGGACGCCTCGTGGGCGGCCACCCGTTCGTGCCGTCCCTGTATCTTCGGCACGCCACCGGGCCAGCCTGAGGGTCACCGGAGGGAAGTTCCGAGCGATCCGTCCGGGCGGTCCGCCCGTCGTGTTGGCCTGCGACCTCGCCCACTCTCGTCCGGCTCGGCGCTCAGGGGATTCGACCGTCGTTGGCTAGAGTGGTCGCCGTGACGACGGTGGTGCTGTTCCATTCCGCCCAAGGGCAGACGCCCGGGTTCCTCGCGTTCGCCGACGAGCTGCGCTCGGCGGGTCACACGATCCACGCGCCGGACCTGTTCGAGGGGGAGACGTTCGGAACCGTCGACGAGGGCGTCGCCCACGCGCGGGAGGTGGGTTTCGGGGAGATCGTCCGTCTCGGTGCGGAGGAGGCCGAGGAACTGCCCGCCGATGTCGTGTACGCGGGCTTCTCGCTGGGCGTGATGCCCGCGCAGTCGCTGACCCAGACGCGACCCGGCGCGCGCGGGGCGATCCTGTTCCACGGGGCCCTGCCCACCTCCGAGTTCGAGGGCCCATGGCCCGACGGCGTGCCTCTGCAGATCCACATGATGGATGGAGACCCGTGGGCGGGCGAGGATCGACCCGTGGCCGAGGCCATGGTCGAGGAGATCGAGGACGCGGAGCTCTTCGTCTACCCGGGTTCCGGCCACCTGTTCGCCGACCCGGCTTCCGGCGACTACGACGAGCAGGCCGCGGGCCTGCTCAAGGAGCGCACGCTCGCCTTCCTGCAGCGTGTCGAGTAGCCCGATACCCATCTCGCGCAGGGAACCTCAACTCCGAGCCCCCGGACCTGCGATCCCGCTTGGCGCCTGCTCACTCCACCTGCGCGAACGCCCGCACGGGGAACGCCGCGCCGCGAACGAGGGCGATCGGCGGCGCCGAGAACACGAACCCCTCACGGGGGAGCTGCTCAAGGCCTCGGAGGTTCTCCACGATCGGGATGCCGGCCTCGAGCAGGCCGGTGTGGGCCGGGCGGGAAAGATCGGCCGTGTCGTCGACGTTCCCGAAGTCGACCCCGACGAGCCGCACCTCCGCGCGCACGAGGCGCTCGACGACCGTCTTGGGAAGGAACGGCGCCCCCGACCAGTACTCCTCCGACCCCCATCTCGCATCCCACCCCGTGCGCACCAGGACCGCGCGTCCGCGCAGGGACGGTTCGTCGACGCCCTCGAGCGATACCGCTCGCCCTGGTCCGGCCGGGTCGACGACGAGGCCCGGCAAGCCGGCGACCGACTCGAGCGGCAGCCTCGCGAGATCCTCGCGTTCACGGAAGCGGTGGAACGGCGCGTCGAGGTAGGTCCCCGTGTTGCCGGCCAACTCGGCGCCACCGAGGAGGAACTCCGCCTTCCCTTCGTACCGTTCGCGCGAGGCGTCGTGATCGAGGATCGCGAAGATGCGCGCGGGCGGAAGGCCCGGGTACGCGGCCATCCCGTCCTCGATCGGATGCGAGAGATCGATGAACGTCATCACACCCTCCGATCGACGTTCCCGCGCATCCTATACGGCGGCGCAGGTCACCCGGCGGACGCGGGCTCGTCGAGCCGATAGATGTGCTCCGTGATCTCCGCGTTGCGGGCGCGAGCGTAGGCCGTCTCCTCGCCTACCCGCGTGAACCCGTTGCGTAGCAGCACCCTCGCCGAACCGGCGTTGTCGGCTGCGACCCGCGCACGGAGGGGGCGCCCCGTCACCTCGCGGAGCAGTTCGGCGAGCGCGGCCGTGGCGATGCCGCGGCCCCACCGGTCGCGCCGGATCCAGTAGGTGACCTCGGTGTCCCCTTCCAGCACGAAGCTCGCAATGCTGCCCACGATCTCGTCATCGACCAGGATCACCTTGTTGATGATCTTGTCGTCGGCGAGGAGCCTGCGAAACCTCGCGACGTACCTGTCGCGATCGCCCCCGTCAGCACTCGTGAAGGCTGCCATGTGCCGTGCGATGTCGTCGTCCTGGATGTCGAAGAGGACGTTCAGGTCCGCTTCGGTCATGTCGCGCAGGATCATGCGCTTCTTCGGGCCCCTGGCACCTCGTCGATCGCTACGTGTACGAGTGCTCTTCGTCGGGGAACGTCCCGGCCTCGACGTCGGCGGCGAACGCGGTGGCGGCCTTGGCGATCTCGCCGCGCAGGTCGACGTAGGCGCGGGCAAACTTCGGCACCCGCTCGGAGAGCCCGAGCAGGTCGGGGGAGACGAGCACCTGCGCGTCGGTCCCCGGTCCCGCGCCGATGCCGATCGTAGGGATCTGCAGCGTCTTGGTGAGCTCCGCGCCGAGCTCCGACGGCATGGCCTCCAGCACGATCGCGAACGCGCCCGCCTTCTCGAGCGCGAGTGCCTGATCGGTCACCCGTGCCGCCTCCTCGCCCCGGCCCTGCACGCGGTACCCGCCCATCGCGTGCACGGACTGCGGCGTCAGGCCGACGTGCGCCATCACGGGGATCCCGAGCTCCACGAGCGTGTGGACCAGCTCGACCTGCGCGCCCTCGATCTTGACGGCGCCGGCACCTCCCTCCTTCAGGAAGCGGCCGGCATTGCGGACGCCCTCCTCCACGCTGACCTGGTACGAGAGGAACGGCATGTCCCCGACCACCAGCGCGTTCGTGACCCCGCGCGCGACCGCGCGCGTGTGGTGCAGCATCTCGTCCATGGTCACCGGCAGCGTGTTCTCGTAGCCGAGGATGGTGTTGCCGACCGAGTCGCCGACGAGCAACACCGGGATCCCGGCCTCGTCGAAGACCTTGGCGGTGGGGTAGTCGTAGGCCGTGAGCATCGCGAAGCGCTTGCCCTCGGCCTTCCACGCTTGCAGGTCGCGGATCGTGATGGTCATCGCTCGCGCCTCCTTCGTGAGTGCACGGCAGCCGTTCCCAGCAGTCTACCGGGCGCCGACGGGCCACTGGGTGCGCGTCCCTGTGTGTCACTCGCGGGTGCTAGGGTCGCGCGACCAGCGAGCCGCTAGACTGGGCGCCAGCCACACATCCTGCTCCCCCGGTGGGGGCCGTCCAGACCAGAGGAGGTGGAGAACTGAGGCAGTACGAAGGCATGCTCATCCTGCCCGCGGAGGCCGATGAGTCGGTCGTGTCCGGGGCGCTGGACCGCATCAGCCGCGTCATCGGCGAGGCGGGTGGCGAGGTCGGCAAGGTCGATCGCTGGGGCCGCCGGCGTCTGGCATTCGAGATCGAACGGCAGGCCGAGGGGTACTACGTCGTGGTCGAGTTCACGGCGGATCCCGGGATCCTGACCGATCTCGAACGGACGCTGCGGCTGGCCGACGAGGTCCTGCGGTTCAAGATCGTCGTTCGCGGCGAGGCCGCGTAACGAACAGCGACTTCCCCCTCCCCGGGACGCCATCCGACGGGGAGCGGTCACGGAACGGAAGGTGATGGAGATGGCGAGCGAGAACCAGGTCACCATCGTGGGCAACCTCACGGACGACCCCGAGCTGCGCTACACGCCGAACGGGGCCGCCGTCGTGAAGTTCCGCGTGGCGGTCAACCGCCGCTACAAGGACGAGTCGGGCCAGTGGAAGGACGGCGAGACGTCGTACTTCTCCGTCAACGCCTGGCGGAGCCTAGCCGAGAACGCGGCCGAGAGCCTCACCCGAGGCACGCGCGTCGTCGTGACCGGTCGGCTGCAGATGCGCTCCTGGGAGACCCAGGAGGGCGATAAGCGCACGGTGGTCGAGATCGAGGCCGACGAGCTCGGTCCGAGCCTGCGTTGGGCGACCGCGAAGATCGAGCGCCAGGGTCGCTCCGGAGGTTCGAGCGACTGGACGCCCGCCACGGTCGGCGCTCCCACGGCAGACGAGGAGACACCGCTGGATGCCACCTAAGACGAAGAGGCGACCCGCCAAGCGGGAGAAGGACGACAAGGGCTGGCAGAAGAAGCAGAAGCGCAAGATCTGCATCTTCTGCAAGGACCGGATCGAGTACGTGGACTACAAGGACACCGCGACGCTGCGGCGGTTCGTGTCCGAACGCGGCAAGATCCGCGCGCGCCGGGTGACGGGCAACTGCTCGCAGCACCAGCGCGACGTCGCCACCGCGGTCAAGAACGCCCGCGAGATGGCCCTCCTGCCCTACTCGACCCGATGAAGATCATCCTGCAGAAGCCCGTCGACAAGCTCGGGGTCCCGGGGGACATCGTGGACGTGGCCGACGGCTACGCGCGCAACTACCTGATGCCCCGCGGACTCGCCGTCAAGGCGACCAAGGGCGGCGTGAAGCACGTCGACAGCCTCAAGCGCGCCCACAGCACCCGCGTCGACGCGGCCAAGGCGGAGGCCGAACAGATAGCCCAGCGCCTCGCGGCGTCGCCCCTCAGGGTCGCGGCGCACGCCGGCGAGGAGGGCCGGCTGTTCGGCAGCGTCACGCCGAGCGATGTCGCCCAGGCGATCGAGGCGCAGACCGGCGTTCGGATCGACCGGCACGACGTGACGATGGACGAGCCGATCCGCTCGGTGGGGGTGCACGAGGTCAAGGTCCACCTGTTCGCGGAGGTCGATCCCGTGATCCAGGTCGAGGTCGCGGCCTCCGAGGAGTAGGAGCGCGGTTCACCCGACCTCGGCCGTGCGGCCGAGGTCGGGACACGGGCGTCGTCTGCCCCGTTCGGTGCGCCGGCCCCGCGCCTCCAGGTGCTCCGTCAGGGAGCACGCCAGGGTGTCGAGCTCCCGTCGACGGGCCGCCAGCTGTTCCTCGAGGCGCTCCCGGTGGAGCTCGAGGTAGCGCCGGACGATCTCGGGGTCCTCGGCGCCAAGGACGGCGCGGATCTCCGCCCTCGGCATCCGGTTGCGCCGCAGCGTGCCTGCGGCTCGGATCCGCTCGGCGGTTGCGCTCATCGGGTTTGCCTCCTTTGCGCGTGTTCACCCATCGGGACGAGACGACCCGGCCGCTTGTGACACCCGCTGAAGCTGGAAGGGGTGTCACAACGAAGCCGGCCGTTTCGTCTCCTGAGACGATGGACCAGGGGGCAGAACGGGAGGCACGCGTGAGCGACCCGTACGAGGAGTTCCGCCCGCTGATGTTCTCGATCGCCTACCGGATGCTCGCGAGCGCGAGCGAGGCGGAGGACATCGTGCAGGAGGCGTTCCTACGGTTCCATCGCGAATCGACCTCGGGCACCGTGATCGAGTCCCCGAAGGCCTATCTGTCCACCGTCACGACTCGGCTCGCGATCGACCAGCTGCGGTCCGCCCGCGTGCGCCGGGAGCGCTACGTCGGCACGTGGTTGCCCGAACCGCTGGTGACCGACACCGAATCCGACGCCGCCCGGCACGCGGAGGCCGCCGACTCGTTCTCGATGGCCTTCCTCCTGCTCCTCGAGAGCCTCTCGCCGGTCGAGCGGGCGGTGTTCCTTCTGCGCGAGGTGTTCGACTACGGCTATGCCGAGATCGCCGACGTGGTGGGCAAGAGCGAGGACAACTGCCGGCAGATCGCCGTTCGCGCCCGCCGCGCGGTCGAGTCGCACAAGCCGCGGTTCGAGGCCTCACGCGAGCGACGGGAGGAGCTCGCGCGCCGATTCTTCGCGGCGGTCACCGAGGGCGACACGGATGGCCTCCTCTCGTTGCTGGCGGCGGACGTGGTCGCGTACGGGGACGGTGGCGGCAAGGCACCCGCCTTCGCGAAGCCCGTCTACGGCCGCGACCACGTCGCCCGTCTGCTGTTCAAGGCCGCGGAGCAGGGACTGAAGCGGGGCGTGATCGGGGCCCGATACCTCGAGATCAACGGGCAGCCCGGGGCGATCTTCATCGACCCCGAGGGTCGGCCGTTGGCGGTGGTCACGCTCGACATCGCGGACGATCAGGTCCAGACGGTCCGGGCCGTCAGCAACCCGGAGAAGCTTCGGCACCTGATCAGGTGACCCTGATCGGCTCGGACGTCCCGATCTCGTCGCCCGAGGCCGGGAGGCCCCGGCTGGACCGGTCGGCCCTCGAGGGTCGATGCTGGCCGCATGGGCAACCCGAGCGGCCGGGATGGCGCGAGGGCGGTCGCTGAGCTCGTCTACCTGCTCGATGAGGCGTTCGCGGGCGCGGGGATCGAGGAGTCGAACGAGGCGCAGTCGCTGCTGGTGAACCTCGCGACGGTCCGCGCCGACCAGTGGCGGGAGGTTCCGAGGGGTGGGGTTCGAACGATCGAGTCGATCGCGCTCCACGTCGGCGCCTGCAAGGTCATGTACGACGAGTATGCCTTCGGCCCGGGCGAGCGCCGTTGGGACGATCCCGCCCTGACGCCGTGGCCCGAAGGCCACGCCCCGATGCGAGAGACCGTCGGCTGGTTGAAGGCGTCCCACGCGAGGTTCGTCGACCACGTCCGGCAACTGTCGGAGGGCGACCTGGCTGACCCACGCCCCGCGAACTGGGGAGAGCTCAAGCCGACCCGCTGGCTGATCTCGACGATCCTGCAGCACGACACCTACCACGCGGGCGAGATCAACCACATCCGAAGCCTGCTCGCCGGGCAGGACCGCTGGCGCTGGGGCTGACGACCTCGCGCGACCCGACGACCTCGAGCGACCCCCACCTCGGCCGCCCCTGGACGCGGGCCAGCCGGACGGAGGAGAATCACATCCGTGTGATCCCGATGTCAGCGGGGAGCGATACACACCTATCCACAGGGTTTTCCCCCGGTGGAAGCGCAGGTGGAAGGGACAGTGACAAGGAATCTTCAGGCACGACCAGCGGATCGGGTTTCCCCAGTGGTTTTCCGCTGGGAGCGGCGACTCCACGGGGCTAGCGTTGCCCGCCGGTCCCATCGGCGTTCGAGGGGGGAGCAGGGGCGGTGAGGGCTGCGGACGACGTCCGGCGGATCAGGCCGGAGCGGGTGCCCCCGCACAACCTCGAGGCGGAGGAGTCCGTGCTCGGCTCCATGATGCTCTCGCCCGATGCGATCGCCGACGTCATCGAGATCGTCCGGCCCGTCGACTTCTACCGGACCCCGAACGCCAAGATCTTCGACACACTTCGCGAGATCTACGGCCGGGGCGACCCCGTCGACGCGATCACCGCGGTGGAGGAGCTCAAGCGGCGGGGAACGCTCGAGGAGGTGGGCGGCCACCTCGCGATCTCCGATCTGGTCGATCGGGTCCCCACGCCTTCCTCCGCCGCGTCCTATGCCCGGATCGTCGCCGAGACCTCGCTGCTCCGCCGGCTGATCGGCGCGGCCGCCGACATCATGGACATGGCCTACTCGGCCCCCGAGGAGCCCGAGCACGTCGCCGACGTCGCCGAGCAGCGGATCTACGAGGTGGCGCGGCACGGCGAGAAGGAGCAGGTCGCCTCGCTGCACGAGCTCGTCGACGAGGCGATGACGGACCTCGAGCGGATCCAGAACCGTGAGTCCGCGTTCGCGGGGGTGCCGACCGGGTTCCGCGATGTCGACACACTCCTGTCGGGGATGCAGTCGGGAAACCTGATCGTGATCGCCGCCCGTCCGGGCGTGGGCAAGTCGTCGTTCGTCACCAACGTCGCCCGCAACGTCGCGGTCGATGCCGGCCTGCCGGTGGCGATGTTCTCCCTCGAGATGTCGCGATGGGAGATCGGCATGCGGCTGCTCTGCGGTGAGGCCAGGGTGCCGTGGGACAGCATCCGCAACAAGCGTGTGGGTGCGGAGGACTGGTCGCGGATCGCCCAGGCCGCCGACAGCCTGCACGAGGCTCCGCTGTTCATCGTCGACTCGGGCAACGTCACGCTCGTCGACATCCGCGCCAAGGCCCGCAGGTTGTCCGCGCGCAGGGCGGGTCTCGGCATGATCATCGTCGACTACCTCCAGCTCATGTCCCACACGCGCCGGGTCGACAACCGCCAGCAGGAGATCGCCGAGATCAGCCGTGGTCTGAAGATGCTCGCCAAGGAGCTCGAGATCCCGGTGATCGCCGTCTCGCAGCTGAACCGCGACCCCGAACGCCGTCAGGACAAGCGGCCTCAGCTCTCGGACCTGCGGGAGTCCGGCGCGATCGAGCAGGACGCCGACGTGGTGATGTTCATCCATCGCGAGGACGCGGACCCGGCGAAGAAGGGCCTGGCCGACCTGATCGTCGCCAAGCATCGCAACGGCCCGACCGACACGGTGCCGCTCACCTTCCTGCCGCACCTGACGCAGTTCCGCAACCACGCCACCGCGGTGACGTGACCGTCGACCGCCGCCGCGTCCGGGCGCTCGCCCGCCGGCTCGAGCGGCACTTCGGGGAGCTCCGGCCGCCCCGAGCCTCGGATCCGCTGGACGAGCTGATCCTCACGGTGCAGTCCCAGCACACCAGCGATCTGAACGCCGAGCGCGCGTTTGGGCTGCTGCGAGGCCGCTACACGACCTGGGACGACGTGGTGCGCGCGCCGACCGGCGAGCTCGCCGACACGATCAGGTCCGGGGGGCTCGCCAACACGAAGGCCGCCCGGATCCAGGCGATCCTGCGTGAGATCCATCTGCGGGAGGGCCGGTACGACCTGTCGAGCCTGCGTTCGCGCTCGGACGAGGAAATCGCCGAGTACCTCTCGTCGCTCCCCGGAGTGGGGCCGAAGACCGTCGCGGTCGTGATGGCCTTCGCGTTCGGACGCGAAACGATCCCCGTGGACACCCACGTGCACCGGGTGGCCACGCGTCTCGGCCTGGTCCCGAAGACCTCGGCCGAGCGGGCGCAGCGGTTGCTCGAGGAGCTGGTGCCCGAGGAGCTCAAGACCCCGATGCACGTCGGCATGATCAGGCTGGGCCGCGAGATCTGCAAGGCAGGCCGACCGAGGTGCGAGGACTGTCCGCTCTTCGAGCTGTGCCCGACGGGCCCCGTGGTGCTCGGCGTGGCACGTCGGCCGAGCTCGACCTCGTAGTCGCCTCCGTACCACGGATCGGAGCGGGCGAGGGGAATCGAACCCCCGTTTCAAGCTTGGGAAGCTTGCGTTCTACCATTGAACCACGCCCGCGCGTGCCGCTCGCGGCGAGCGAGCGGGTCCCCAGTGTAGCGAGCCGAGGGACCGCGTTGGAGGCCGCCCTGCTAGCCTCCGATGCCCCATGACGCAGCCGGATCCGGACCTCTGGCCGCACGTCCTGTCGAAGATCGCCGCCGGAACCTCCCTGGATCGCGACGAGGCGGCGGCGGCGATGCGGGTGGTGATGTCGGGTGAGGCGACGCCCGCGCAGGTCGGCGGCCTCCTGATGGGGCTGCGCACCAAGGGCGAGACGGTCGAGGAGATCGAGGGGCTCGCGGACACGATGCTCGGGTTCGCGAACCCGGTCGCTCCGCCGGCACCTGTCGTCGACACCTGCGGGACCGGCGGGGATCGAAGCGGGACGTTCAACATCTCCACGGTCGCGGCGATGGTCGTCGCAGGCGCCGGCGTCCCCGTCGCCAAGCACGGCAACCGGGCCGCGTCGTCCATCTGCGGTTCGGCCGACCTGCTGGAGGCGCTCGGCGTCCGGATCGACCTCGACGCGACCGGCGTCGAACGCTGCCTGGCCGAGGCCGGCATCGCGTTCATCTTCGCGCCGGTGTTCCACCCCGCGATGGGTCACGCGGGCCCGGTCCGCCGCGAGCTGCGCGTCCCGACCGTCTTCAACTTCCTCGGCCCGCTGACCAACCCCGCGCGACCGTTCGCGCAGGTCGTCGGCGTGTCGGACGAACGCATGCTGCCGCTCCTCGCGCGGGTGCTCGCCCGGCGCGGGACGAGGGCGAGGCTGTTCCGGGCACTCGACGGCCTGGACGAGCTCACCACGACCGGCCCGGCGCTCGTCTTCGACGTGGCTGACGGCGAGCTACGCGAGTCGATGCTCGACCCGGCGAACCTGGGGCTCGCCCGCTCGGAGGTCGGGGAACTGCGCGGCGGCGACCCGGAGGCCTCGGCGGCGATCGCCCTCGCGCTCCTGCACGGTGAGACCGGTCCGCGCCGCGACGTCGTGCTGCTCAACGCGGCGGCCGCGCTGGAGGTCTCGGGCAGGGCGAGCTCGCTCGACGAGGGGCTCGCGATGGCGGCCGCGTCGATCGATTCGGGTGCGGCGTTCGACGTGCTGGGGCGCTGGGTGTCGTCTTCAGCGAACGGGTAGCATCCGGCCCCGATGATCCTGTCGGACGTCGACATCCGCAAAGAGCTGGCGGCGGGCCGCATCGAGATCGACCCGTTCGACGACGCGTCCGTCCAGCCCTCCTCCGTGGACCTCCACGTCGACCGCCAGTTCCGCGTCTTCGCGAACTCGCGCTACCCGTACATCGACGTCCGTCGCGAGATGCCGGACCTGACCGAGATGGTCGAGGTCGCCGGAGACGAGGCCTTCATCCTGCACCCTGGCGAGTTCGTGCTGGGGTCGACGATCGAGCGGGTGGCTCTGCCCGACGACCTGGTCGCACGTCTCGAGGGCAAGTCGAGCCTCGGGCGGCTCGGGCTGCTGATCCATTCGACCGCTGGCTACGTGGATCCGGGCTGGGACGGGTACCTGACGCTGGAGCTGTCGAACGTCGCGAACCTGCCGATCACGATCTACCCGGAGATGAAGATCGGCCAGATCTCGTTCTTCCGGCTGAGCACGCCCGCCGAGGTTCCCTACGGGGCGACGGGGACCAAGAGCAAGTACCAGGGCCAGCGAGGTCCGACCGCCAGCCGGTTCTTCGAGGAGTTCGGCGACCGCGAGGCCTAGCGAGCCCGGGCGTCGCCTTCGTTCTGGGTCGGGGCCGGTGGGAGCACCGGTGCGGGCGGCGCGTCGGTCGTGTCGTCCTTCGGGTCGGCGAACCGGCGCGATGCCTTCGCCTTCAGCGCGCGGTACCAGGCGTCCTCGTAGGCGTCCTTGTCCGGCTCCGTCGGGGCCCTGTCTCGATCGGTCGACATCGCTCTTCTCCTGTCGTGAACGCTCGCTAGTGACCGGATCCGATCGGGCGGCCGACCGTTTCGACCGGCTGCAGGCCCGGCCCGATGCCCATCGAGACCGCCGCCATCGCCGCCTGCGTGCGGTTGGTGACGCTCAGCTTGCGGAAGATCGCGGCCAGGTGCGCCTTCACCGTCTTCTCCGACAGG
>Ga0207675_100005185_pt1 | contig 12546 bp, 11 predicted proteins | sample KBSSwiS42_FD_184305 | JGI IMG/M metagenome (GOLD analysis project Ga0207675, IMG submission 184305) | Switchgrass rhizosphere microbial communities from Kellogg Biological Station, Michigan, USA - KBS Switchgrass S4-2 (SPAdes) (version 2) | ecosystem: Host-associated > Plants > Roots >... | reverse complement strand
GGTCACGGCGGTCGGTCAGCGTGATGGTATGAATCGCACGCGCCTCGCTCATGCCGGGTCAGACTCGGCAATGACGGATGAAACGGAGCTCACTGCAGCTTGCCGTCCTTCTTGGCGAGCTCGATGAACTCCTTCTCGATCTGGCCCAATGCATCTTGCGGCGATTTCTCGCCGGCGACCGCCAGGCTCAGCTCGCGGCCCAGCACTTCCACCATCTGCGGGGTGTAGGTGAAGACCGGGAAGTTGTGCGAGGTCAGCAGCATCTGCTTCAGCGCCTGGGCATAGGGATACTTCTTGTTCACCTCGGCATCGTCGAACACGTCGGTGCGGGTCGGCGAGCCGCCGAGCAAAGCGCGCTTCTTGGCGATCTCCGGGCTCTCGATCCACTTGATAAACTGCCAGGCGGCGTCGGAATTGGGCGACGACTTGGGGATCGCCCAGCCCCAGGCGCCGTTGAGGCTGCCGCCGGTATCGGCGGTCGGGCCGGGAACCGGCATGATCTCCACCTTGCCGACCACCGCGGATTTCGCCGGATCGTCATAGGCGGTGCGGAAGAAGTTGTAGGTGATGTAGCTGTAGGCCTTGCCCTGGGCCATCACGTTGAAGGCTTCGTCGAACGAGAAGCTGGCAGAGCCGACCGGGCCGTACTTGTTGATCGCGGTGGCGTATTGCTCGACCGCTTTCACGCCCTTCTCGTTGTTGAAGGTCGGGTTCCACTTGTCGTCGTGATACTCCGCGCCATTGGCGAACAGGTAGTTCGACCATTCCATGGCGATCGGATCAGGGCGCAGGCCCTGGTTGACCACGCCGTGCATGCCGTCCTTGGTGAAGAACTCGACCTGCTTCAGATACTCGTCCCAGGTCTTCGGCACGCCCAGATCCATGCCGTATTTGGCCTTGAAGTCCGCCTGGTTCTTCGGGTCGGCCAGCAGGTCGGTGCGATAGGTCAGGCCCATCGCGTAGTTGTAGAACGGCAGCATGTAGGTGACGCCGTCGACCTTGCCCACCAGGTCCATCAGCGCGGGCACATAGACCGAAGTATCGACCTTGTCGGCGGCGATCCGGTCGTCGAGCGGCTGCAGCCAGCCGGCCTTGGTGAACTCGCCGACCCAGTAGAAGTCGACCACGATCACCGAGTAGCTGCCCTTGGACGCGACCAGCTGCGGCACCAGCTTGGTGTGCATCTCGGCGTAGTTGACGACCTCGAGATTGACCTTGTGACCGGTCGCGGCCTCGAACTCCGGAACCACCTGCTTGACGAACTCGGTATCCGGAACACCTTCCATCAGGATGTTGAGCGTGTCCGCATAAGCCGGGAATGCAAAGCCGACAGCCAGCGCGCTGCCGAGCAGCAATCGACGCGTGATCATGATCTTGCCTCCTCCATGTCGTTCTTGTTGTGGTCGATCATTTGAGCGCCCCCAGCGACAGCCCCTTGATCAGGTGCTTGCGCAGGAACGGCAACAGCAGGAACACCGGCAGCAGCGACACCACGGTCGCCGCGGCGAGCGGCGCGATCTCCACGCCGGCGTGAGTCTCGAGGCCCGCAAGTCCGACCGGCAGGGTCTGCGTATCCGGGCCGCTCAGCACCAGGGCGAACAGGAACTCGTTCCAGGACAGGATGAAGCCCAGCAATCCCGCCGCCAGCAGGCCCGGCGCCGCCACCGGCACCGCGATCTTGATGAAGGCCTGCCAGCGCGTGGCGCCGTCCACCCGCGCTGCCTCCTCCAGCCGCGCGACATCGCCCTCGAAGAACGACACCAGCATCCAGGACAGGAACGGCAGGCAGATCGTGAGATGCGCGATGATGAGGCTGAGGCGGCTTTGCATCAGGCCGGCGGTGAGGAACATGCCGAACAGCGGCAGCACCAGGATGATGGGCGGCAGCATCTGGCTCGCCAGCACGCCGAGCCGCAGCGCGACGCCGCCGGTGTTCCAGCGCGCGAACACATACGCCAGCGCCGTCGCCAGCGGCAGCGCGATCACCGTCGTGGCCAGCGCCACGATCAGGCTGTTGGCGAACCAGGTTGTGAAGGGGTAATCGGCGAAGATCGTGGCGTAGTTCATCAGTCCAAGCGTGCCGATCTCCGGCGGGATCTTATAGGCCGTCAGCTTGTCGGTCAGGCTGACGCGCACCACCCACAGCAGCGGCAGCAGGATCATCGCGGAGAACAGCACCAGGACGGCATGCGGGCCGAATGCGCGGACGAAATGCTTCATCGTCAGTCCATCCTGACGCCGCCGGTGACGTTCAGCGATTCGCCGGTGATGAAGCCCGAGAGATCGCTGCACAGGAACAGCACCGCCTTGGCCACATCCTCCGGCAACTCCAGCCGGCCGAGCGGGGTCTGCGCGATGTATTCCTCGATCACTGCTTGCGGGGCCATGCTGCGTAGCTTCGCCTCCCACTGCACCTCACGGGATTGCATGCCGGTCTTCACGAAGCCCGGACAGACGCAATTGACGCGGATGCCATGCGGCGCCATCTCCCGCGCCAGCGCCTGGGTGAAGCCCATGACCGCGAACTTGCTGGCCGAGTAGTGCGCAAGCCATGGCGCGCCCCACTTCGCGGCCAGCGACGCCGTATTGACGATGACTCCCTTGGTCCCAGTTTTGAGGAAATGCCGCACGGCCGCCTGGTTGGTGAGAAAGACACCGCGGGCGTTGACGTCGAAATTGAAGTCCCACTCCTCGTCGGTCAAGTCGGCGACCAGGTTCATGGTGGAGACGCCGGCATTGGCGCACAGGATCTGGTAGCCGCCGAGATTCCGCTCGATGGCGGCGAACGCCTGCTCGACGCTGTCGCGCTTGCGAACATCGATCGCGATGCCGAACGCTCCGCCGCCGATCTCCGCCGCCGCGCGCTCCGCGCCCGCGGCATCCAGATCGGCAACGGCCACCCGGGCGCCAGCGCCTGCGAGTGCCCGAGCGATTTCCAGCCCGATGCCGGTCGCGCCACCGGTCACGATCGCGACCTTATCGCGAAGCTCTTGCAGTCCCGCCTCCCAAACGATCTTGTGTGATCGGTTTCGATCATTATGATCGGCTCGAAATTTCGGCGCAAGCTGCTAGTATTGGGGGAACGAGACGTTGGATAGATCAGATATGATCACTAGGCAGGGCCGCTGAGGAATGCAGTCCGTCCGCCAGCCGGGTCCGCGTCAGACGCGCATTCTGGAACTGCTCGCGAGCCGCGGCTTCCTCACCGTACGCGAAGTAGCCGAGGCGACCGGCGTCTCCGAAATCACCGCGCGTCGCGATCTCGTGGAATTGGAAGAGCGCAGAGCGCTGAAGCGCACCCACGGCGGCGCCATGACGATGCGCGACGGCCAGGTGGAGATCTTCGACGCCTCGGAGCCGACCTTCGATGCGCGCCGGCGGCGCAACAGCAAGGCCAAGGTCGCGATCGCGCGCGCCGCCGCGCAACTGGTGAAGCCAGGCTCGACCATTGCCCTCGACGTCGGCACCTCGACGCTGGAACTCGCGCGCTGCCTGGCGGAGGTTGGCGAGATCAAGATCGTGACCAACAACCTGCGCGCCGCCAGCCTGTTGGCGGATTCACCACATGCGGTTTATGTGCCCGGCGGCCGGGTGCGCGGCAAGGAACTCTCCGTCTATGGCTCGGTCACCGCCGACCAGATCCGCGCCTACTGGTTCGATATTGCCTTCATCGGTGTGTCGGGGGTGACCGAGGCCGGATTGTTCGACTATTCGCCCGAAGATACCGAGATCAAGCGGATCTATATGGAACGCGCCAAGCGCGTGGTGGTGCTGTGCGACGCACAGAAATTCGGGCACCATTCCATGGTCCAGGTCGCGCCGCTTTCTGCGTTCCACGTACTCGTCACTGACGAGGCGCCGCAACCATCACTGGCTGCCGCCCTCGCCTCAGCCGAGGTCGAGCTGCTGAGGACCTAGCGCCGCCAAAGCGCTTCGCAGCTGCGCACTCTGAATTTCCACAGTGCCATCGAACTGGTCCAAGGCGGCGCGAATGAACGCAAGGTCGATGTTGCGATCATGGATCGCGTCATACTGGTTTGGCTCGTCATTTGCGCCCGGGTACTTTCCCTGGGGATGAAGATAGAGATCGATGCCGGCGACGATCAGCCGGCTGGGCCGCAGCTGGGCCGCGACAGCCAGCATCATCGCGCCGTTGGTTGGCCGGTGAGACCACGTCTTCCGGATCAGGGGCGACGGCAGCTCCGGAAGGACCAGATACTCGGCGCGCGCGCCAATGCGGCGGCGGACGTAGCTGGCGAGAATGCGGTTCGCATCGGCGCGCGTCGGAAAGCAGATGATCGGCGCTCCGAGTGACGGGGGATCGAAATCGGCGGTAAAGACCACGTTTGGATTCGCGAGGCGGGCACGCTCTTGCCAGATCCAGTTGACGCGGAACAGGCAGTCGAAGCGCGCTTCATCGATACCGGCCACTTCCGAGGACGGACCATTGCCGAGGCAAAGGATCGTCTTCGGTTCGCCCAGCCGTTGGCGCAGTTCGTCCCAGCTCGTGATGCAGCGCATGCCGGCAAGCGAGAGGAACGTTCTCCCGAGGCGGGCGGTCAGGCTGTTCCATGCATTGGCAGCAGGAGGCCAGCGCGTCACAAGGTCGCGCCGAGATGCCAGGGAGCGAACTCATCCTCGCCATAGCCGAGCAGTTCGCTTCTGGTGCGCTGCCCGGATGCGGTCTTGAGGATCAGCTGGAAGATCTGCTCGCCCATCTCCTCGACGCTGGCGCCGCCATCGAGGATCGACCCGCAATTGATGTCCATGTCGTCGGACATGCGGTTGTACATCGGCGTGTTGGTGGCAAGCTTCAGGCTCGGCGCCGGCTTGCAGCCGAAGCAGGAGCCGCGCCCGGTGGTGAAGCAGATCATGTTGGCGCCGCCCGCCACCTGCCCGGTCACGGAGACCGGATCATAGCCCGGCGTATCCATGAACACGAAGCCGCGCTTGGTCACCGGCTCGGCGTATTTGTAGACGTCGACCAGATCGCTGCGCCCGCCCTTGGCGGCGGCGCCCAGCGATTTCTCCAGGATCGTCGTGAGCCCGCCGGCCTTGTTGCCCGGCGACGGGTTGTTGTCGAGCGACTCGTTGTTCCGCTCTGCGTAGGCTTCCCACCACCGCAGGAGGTCCAGCAGCTTCTGCCCGACTTCCTGGCTGACCGCGCGGCCCAGCAGCATGTGCTCGGCGCCATAGATCTCCGGTGTCTCGCTGAGAATCGCGGTGCCGCCGTTGCGCACCAGAAGGTCCGCCGCTACGCCAAGCGCCGGATTCGCGGTGATCGCGGAAAAGCCGTCTGACCCCCCGCATTGCAGGCCAAGAATCAGGTGCTTTGCCGGCAGGGTTTGCCGAGTCACCGCATTGGCCTCGGGCAGCAGTTCGCGTATGCGCGCGATGCCTGCATCGACCGTGTTCCGCGTGCCGCCGGTCTCCTGGATGATCAGGGTCTGGATCCGCGCACCGGTTTGCAGCCCCTCCTCCGCCACCAGTCGCGGCAGCTGGTTCGACTCGCAGCCGAGGCCGATGATCAGGACCGCAGCGAAGTTCGGGTGCTTGGCATAGCCGGCCACGGTCCGGCGCAGCGTGTAGTTTCCCTCGGTCTCCTCGCCGCCGGCGCAGCCGCTCTTGTGCGTGAGCGCGACGACGCCGTCGACATTCGGGAACTGCTTGAGCTCGCCGGACATGCGGAAATGATCGGAGATCATGCGTGCGACCTGGGCGGAGCAGTTCACAGTCGTGAGCACGCCGATGAAGTTGCGGGTCGCGACCGAGCCGTCCGACCGTACGATGCCTTCGAAGGTCGCGGCTTGCGCCTCCGGCAGCACCGGCAGGTTGCTGCGACGAGCGCCGATGCCATGATCCGCCACGCTGGGCCGGAATTCGACATTGTGGACGTGGATGTGCTGGCCGGGAGCAATCGGCTGCGTCGCCATGCCGATGACCTGGCCCAGCTTGCGCACCGGGGCGCCGCTCTCGATCGGCTGCACTGCCAGCTTGTGGCCCCGCGCGATCGGCTCGACGGGCTTCACATCGCCCAGCCCGATCTCTTCTCCCACCGCCAGGTCCCGGGTGGCGACGACCAATGGATCGGCCGGATTCAACTGCAGCACCGGCGGCTGGTTGCTCCTGTCGCTCATTGCGTCCTCCTGGTGACGTCGCCGCCCGTCGGCCTATCAGGCGAAGTTCACATAGATTGTCTTCTTCTGGAAATAGGCATCCAGGCCATACTTTCCGTCCTCGCCACCGATGCCGCTGTGGCGCAGCCCCGCATGGTGCGCGTGGACCGCGTCGCCGCCCGGCCGGTTGACGTAGATCTCGCCGAACTTCAGCTCGCGCACCAGCCGCATCAGGCGGCGCATGTCCTTGGTGAAGACATAGGCCGACAGCCCATAGCGCGACTCGTTGGCGAGCCGCAGACCTTCATCGAAGTCCGTCACGGTCATCAGCGGGATGACCGGTCCGAACACCTCGTCCTGCATGATGGGCATGCGGTTGTCGACGGCGGTCAATACGGTCGGCTCGAACCAGTGGCCACGGGCAAACTCGCCCTCGGTCAAGCGGCTGCCGCCGGTCAGCACCTTGGCGCCGGCAGAGGTCGCTGCCTTCACCATGCGTTCGACCTTGTCCAGCTCCGGTCCGCTGAACTTCGGTCCAACATCGACCATGGTCAGCGGATCGCCGACCTTCAGGGCCTTCACCGCGCGCACGAATTTCTCGGTGAACTCGTCCGCCACCCGCTCATGCACGTACATGCGCTCGTTGCAAATGCAGATCTGGCCGCAATTCTCGAAACGCGAGGCGACCGCCGCTTTCACCGCGGCGCCGATATCGGCATCCTCCGCCACGATGAAGGGCGCCTTGCCGCCGAGCTCCAGACGCAGGATCTTGAGGTCGTCGGCGGCGGATCGGAAGATCTCCTTGCCGGCTCGCACGCTGCCGGTCAGCGTGATGAGGCGCGGGATCGGATGCTTGACCAGCGCGGCGCCCAACCCCTCGCCCGTGCCGCTCACCACGTTGATCACGCCCGGCGGGAAGTCGAGCTGGGTGGAGAGCTGCGCGATCTCGAACGCGGACAGCGGCGTCCCTTCGTGCGACTTGATGACGATGGTGTTGCCGGCCAGCAGTGCCGGCCCCATCTTGCGCGTGGTCAACGCCGCCGGGTAGTTCCATGCCGTGAGCGCGACGACCACGCCATGGGCGACGCGCTGGATCCACACCTGCTCGTCCGCGTTGTCGGAGGGAATGATGTCGCCGGTGATGCGCCGCGCCTCTTCGGCGGCGTAGGTCAGATAGAGCGCGGTGCCTTCGATCTCGCCGCGCGCCTCGGTCAGCGGCTTGCCCTGCTCCGCCACCACCAGCCGCGCTAGGCGATCGCGATTCTCCAGGATCAAGCGCGCGAGGCCGATCAGCAACTTGGCGCGCTCCACCGGCGGCAGCGCCTCCCAGGCCGGCTGTGCCGCAGCCGCGGCGACCAGGGCGCGGTCGGCATCGTCGGCGCTACCCTTCGGCGCCGTGGCGATGACCGCGCCGGTCGCCGGGTTCTCGACCTCGATCCATTCCTTGACTGTGGACTCGGTCCATTGACCGTTGATGAAGTGGCGATAGCGTGGAACGCCGTTCACCATATCCTTCATGGCAGGCATCGCAATCTCCTAGGTCGCGGGCGCGGCGACGGGCTGATAGCCCATCTGTTCCGGCAGCCACAGGGTCAATTCAGGGACATAGACAAGAACGAACAACAATGCGATCAGCACGACGAGGAAGATCCAGAGCTCCTTAGTGATCGCCGAGACCGAGACGCCGGACACTCCTGCGATCAGGAACACCAGTTCGCCCATCGGCGGCGTTACCAGGCCGATCATCATGTTGACGATCGCGGTGACGCCGAAATGCACCGGATCGATGCCCAGTGCATGCACCGTCGGCATCAGCATCGGCACGATGATCAGCAGCATGAGCATGGTGTCCAGGAACGCTCCCAGCACCAGGAACAGCAGATTCACCGCGAGCAGGAACATCGCCGGCGACATGTCGAGCGAGATCATCCAGGCGCCCATCGCCGAGGGGATCTGCTCCGCCGCAACCACCCAGTTCATCACCAACGCGCCCGCGATGGTGATGGCGACCACGGCAGTCGATCGCGCCGAATCGATAAGGACCTGGACGAAGCCCCGGACGTTCAGCGAGCGGTACCACAAGGTCGCCAGCAGCAGCGCATAGAAGGCAGCCACCGCCGCTGCCTCGGTCGGCGTCACTGCGCCGCTGTAGATTCCGCCCAACATGATGACAGGCAGGAACAAGGCCGGCAGCGCGGTCTTCACTGTGTCGACGGCCTGGTGCCGGGTCGGCGGCGCTTCCGTCGGGAAGTTGCGCCGCTTGGCGATGGCGGCGACGACGCCCATCTGCGCGAAGCCGAGCAGCAGCCCCGGAATTACGCCGGCTATGAACAGGTACCCGATCGACGTGTTCGAGACCACGCCGTAGATCACCATGGGAATCGAAGGCGGGATGATCGGCCCGATGATCGCAGAAGTCGCGCTCAGCGCGCCGGCAAAGCCGGGCTTGTAGCCGGCCTTGATCATCATATCGACTTCCAGCTTACCGGGACCGGCGGCATCGGCGAGCGCGCTGCCGCTCATGCCGGAGAAGATCATGCTGGCGACGATGTTGACGTGCGCCAGCCCGCCGCGCAGGCGGCCGACCAGCAGATTGGCGAACTCGAACAGCCGGTCGGTGATCTTGCTTGCGTTCATGATGTCGGCGGCAAGGATGAACAGCGGCACCGACATCAGCACGAAGCTCGAGAACAGGCCGTTCAGGCTCTGGCTCGCGGCGATCGCGATGTCCTGGCCGGTCACGAACAGATAGACGAACGCGGCCGCCAGCATGGCGTGCCCGATCGGCATGCCCAGGAACGACCACAGGAAGAACAGCCCGAACATCAGATACGCGGCGAAACTCATGAGCGGGCCTTCAGAGGTGCCGTTGCCAGTCGGCGCCGAACAGGCGCTTCAGGCGCAATGCGGCGCCGACCACCACGGCGATCATGAAGATGCCGAAGCAGGAATAGACGATGTCCATCGGCAGCCGCAGGATCATGGTCTTGCGCCGACCGAGGAAGGACAGATATTCGAGGGTCACGGGCAGCGCGGCCAGGAAGATGATGCCGAGCGTGGCGGTCAGCACGACCGCGAGGATGCGCCGCTGCCGCGGCGGAAAGGCCTGATAGAACACGTCGAATACGATGTGCTGCCGCTCGGTCAGCAGCACGTTCGAGGTGAAGAACACGATCCAAACGTAGCCGATGGAACAGATCTCCAGCGACCAGGAGACCGGCGCATTGAAGATGTACCGGCTGACGATCTGGATCATGAAAGCGCCGAACATGAGGGCGAACGATGTCGCCGCGATCAGTTCGGCGCCGCGCTTGAGCTTGGCGCCAAGGTTGGTCATCACAGGGATGTCCTTGAGCGCCAAGCTCGTTGCATGCCTCAGGCACCGGCTGCTTTGATGCGGTCGAGCATGCCTGCCGGCCAGTTCTTGGAGAAGTCGGAATTGACGAACTTGTCCAGCACCTGGGCGCGGAACGCCGCGACGTCCGGAGTCGTGACCTTCAGCCCCTTGCCCTCCATGAACGCCACCGCATCCTTTTCCGTCGCGACGACGCCGGCATCATTGACTGCCTTGCCTTCGACCTCGGCGGCGGTGATGGCTGCCCGCTGCTCATCGCTCAGGTCATGCCAATACTTGCTCGCCACCGCGAAGAAGGTGTTGGAGACCATGTGCGAGGTCAGCACGATCTGCTTGGAGACCTCGTAGAACTTGGCCGCCATCGCATCGGGCAGCGGGTTCTCGAGCCCGTCGATGGTGCCGGTCTGCATCGCCAGATAGACTTCCTCGAACGCGAGCGGCGTCGCATTGGCGCCGAGCGCATTGCCGAGGAACTGCCATGCTTCCGAGCCCGGCATACGCAACTTCAGGCCAGCCATGTCGGCTGGCTTGGCGACCTCCTTCACCTCGCGCAGGATGACATGGCGCGTGCCGAGATACTGGCTCTTCACCAGCGTGATGCCGACATCCTTCTCGATTTTTGCCTTGTATTCGGCGCCGATGTCGCCGTCATAAACCGCGTCGAGATGCGCCGGATCGCGCATCAGGTAGCCGGTGGTGAACACCGAGTATTCGGGAATGAGGGCCGCGATGTCCTGCGGCGACACCATGCCCACCTCCAGGTTTCCACGCTGCATCGCTTCGATCTCGGTCCCTTGGCCGAACAGCGTGCCGTTGTAGTGGATCTGCACGTCGAACTGCCCCGGCGAGCTCTTGTCGAGTGCGGCCTTGAAGGCCTGCAGGTTCTTCGCCTGCCATTCCTCTTCGTTGCCGGGCAGCGAGATGCGGAACGGCTTGGCGTCCGCATAGCTGGACTTGATGATGAACGGCATGGAGAGCGCAGCCGCGCCTCCTGCCAGCACCGCACGACGATTGAACGCCTTGCCGATGAGTCTGGATGTCATGCCAACCTCCCTTGTTGCAGTTGTTATGCCGTTTTCTTGAACTTTGCCGTCACGCGGCCTTGGATTGCCGCGCGGGTGATCTCCCCTTCTGCTTTGCCGGCGGCGGTTCCACCGCGTGCCCGGCCCGCTCCTGCGCCATGGCCGCGGCAGCGCGCTCGACCTCGGGCGCATTATGCTCGCGCGCCAGCGTCTCGGCTGCTTCCGCGTTGCCGGCGATGATGGCTTGCACGATCGGCTCGTGCTCCGAGACGATCTGGTTGAGGTCCATGATCAGGGCGTTGGAGCAGACGATGTAGTGCCGTACCTGCTGCTCGAGCAGATGATACTGGTCGATCAGCCGTTGATGGCCGGTGATCGACACGATCGTCTTGTGAAGCGCGAGGTCGGCGTCGGCCACCCGGGCGTGCCGCCTGGACGCGACCGCGGCAACCAAGCGGTCGAACGCAGCTTTCAGCGTCAGGACGCAGTCTGCGGTGCGGTGCTTGGCCGCCAGGCGCGCCGCCATGCCCTCCAGCGTGCCGCGCAGCGTGTAGAGCTCCCACGCGTCGCTGTTGGAGAATTCCGGCAGCATCCACTTGGTGTAGGCGACCTGTTGGATCAGCCCCTCATGTGCCAATGCGCGCAACGCGGCGCGCAATGTGCCGCGGCTGACTTCCAGCTGTGCCGCCAAGGCGGTTTCGGTGACGCGCTGGCCGGGAACCAGCTTGCCGCTCAGGATCTGTTCGCGCAGCACATCGGCGGCTCGCCAATCGAGCGACCGTCGGTCGACCTTCACGGATCGCGCTGATTTCACCCCGGTTTCCCGCCCTGTCACCGCGCTTGCGGTATTTTCGATGGTCGCTTCGACCATCTCCCCTTGTTGCGGAAATGCTCCCATCGGCGCCGGTTGTCGTCAAGTCAATTGTTGACAATCGACAATCCAAGTTCATGATCGAGCATGCCGCCCAGCCGGGAAGTTGCTCCTAGAGAGCGCACCGGATGGGTGCTGGGAGACGGTCGATCAACAGGGGAGTACGCCGACTTTGAGTGGTCTTCCTGCGCGCGATTGCCTGATCGTGGCGATCGCCACGCCCATCACGGACTCCTTCCACCCCGATGTCGCTCTGCTGGTGGATCGCTGCCGCAAGCTGATGCAGGACGGCTGCGACGGCGTGACCCTGTTCGGCACCACCGGCGAAGGCGCAGAGTTCTCGGTGGCGGACCGGACGGCGACCCTGGAGCAGGTGATCGCGGCGGGCATCCCGGCGGACCGGATCATCGTCTCGGCCGGCGCAATGTCGATTCCCGACATCGTCGCCCTGGCGCGTCACGCGATCGATCGGAAGGTCGACGGCCTGTTGCTGATGCCGCCCTGCGTCTATCGCGGCGGCGTGACCGACGATGGCGCCTTCCGGTTCTACGCATCCGTGATCGACGCCATCGCGCGGCCGGATCTGCGCCTGTATCTCTATCATTTCCCCGACATCACCGGCTTCGTCGCCTATTGGCTCGCGGTCGCAATCCTCATGTTTTGGGCGGGCCGCCAGGCCGCCGGCGCCGTGATGCGCGAGATCCGCGGCCGCACCTGGGACGCGCAGCGGCTTTCGACCGTCCATCCGTGGACGATGGCCTGGGGCAAGCTGTTCGGCGCTACGTCGCTGGCGTGGTTCATGGCGGCGATCTCGGTCGCGGCCTATCTCGGCGCCGACGGCTATCAGCGGTCGTTCCGCATCGTGGCGGCCGGCGCCGCCGCGCTCATCGGCTACGGCCTCGTTTGCCAGGCCACCGGCATGCTCGCGAGTCTCGCGCGGCTCTCGGGGCGGCCGGGCGAGCGCGGCGGCGGCACGACGATGGCGCATGTCGTCGGCATGGTCGCGACGGGGCTCCTCGTCGCCTTCGTCTATTGGGGCCTCCAGAACGAGGCGCGCTGGTTCGGGATCGAGATCGGCCGGCAGGGACACGAGCTCCTCACCATCTGGTTCTTCGCATTGTGGGCCGTCGCCGGCGTCTACCGCCGCATGCGCCGCGAATTGCAGATGCGCAGCGCGCCCTG
>Ga0207675_100005182_pt1 | contig 12547 bp, 8 predicted proteins | sample KBSSwiS42_FD_184305 | JGI IMG/M metagenome (GOLD analysis project Ga0207675, IMG submission 184305) | Switchgrass rhizosphere microbial communities from Kellogg Biological Station, Michigan, USA - KBS Switchgrass S4-2 (SPAdes) (version 2) | ecosystem: Host-associated > Plants > Roots >... | reverse complement strand
GGCGCTGACCGAGCCGCGCGGCGGCCAGCGAAGCTGGCCGACAACTCGCGCAAGAGAAGCGGCGGGAACATAAGCGGAACGTTCCCGGGTGCTGCTGCTTATGTTCCCGCCGCTTCTCTTGCGCGAGGCCGCCGCGACGCGGCGGCGTGCGGATCGGTCAGCGCGTGTCCGCGGCTCTCTGCGCGTTCCGCGAGTTCTGCGTTCACTGGTCGTGGCTACGATCGCAGCGTGACAGCGCTTTGCGTGCTTCGCGGGCTTCGCGTTCTTACTCGGCTCGATCGCAGCGTGACCGTGAAAGTTGCCGGCGCGTTGTCACTCGCCGGCGGCGCTCCGCCTGGCGCTCGGGTACGGCGCGATGTTCTGCCACTCGCTCGCGTCCGAGCGCGCCACCACCGCCACCACCGGCTCGGTGTCGCTGACGTTGAAGACTTCGTGCGGCACGCCCGGCTCGATGAAGATGAAGTCGCCGGCGCTGTTCTCCACCGTCTGCTTCAGGGCGTCGCCGTACTCGTGGCGCACCCGTCCGGCGAGGATGTAGAGCATCACCTCGAAGCCGACGTGGATGTGCGCGAACGCGACCCCGCCTGGCGGAATCGTCGCCACGTTCATCGACAGCTGGCGGGCGGCGGTGTTCTTTCCCGACAGCCCGACCTGGTAGTGAATGCCGTTCCAGTCGCGGCAGTTCTCGCCGCGGCGGACGACGAAGATGCCGTCGTGTCCTTCGACCGCTGTTTTCAGATCCATACGCGGCGTCCTGCCTCGTCTACACGGAAAATGCCCGCGTCCTGTCCACGCTGCCGTGGTTTCGTGGCTTAATGCCCGACAGGATGATCGATGGCGGACGAAAAGTCGAGTAGCGCCGGCCCGCCGAAGGCCGATACCGCCAGGCCGCCGGCTGCCGCGCCGGCAAGGGCGCCAGTCGCGGTGCCAGCGCCAGCGCCCGCCGCGGGGCCGTGCGCGCCGCCGCGCGCCGTCGACCCGTTCCTCGGCCACGGGCAGGCGGTCACGATCGTCTGCGCCAGCGCGCGGACGATTCCGGCGAACCTGGCGCGCACGCTCGAAGAGCTCGGCGTCAGCGGCGCCCCGTTCCAGCAGTCGGTGCGCACCGCGGTGACCGCTGCCGGCTATACGCTCGGTGTCGACGATGTGCCCGCCGCGCCGGGGACGAGGCTGATCCAGGTGGTCACCATCATCCAGAACGCGCGGAGACGCGCCTGACGCGGCGACGGCTTTCCCTCGCCATCGTCGCCGCCGCCCTCGCGGCGGTCTCGAGCACCGCGCACGCGGCGGTGCCGGTGATGGTGCAGGCGAGCGTCGAGCCCAACGATCGCCGCGTCCTCTACATCACCTTCGACGCGCCGCTGCCGCAGCCGGGCGACGTGATGCGCGCCGCCTTCTGGGATCTCGTCATCACGACCGGAGAGGGCGCGTCACGCGCGAGCGTCGACGGCGTCGCGATCAAGACCTGCAGCATGCTGGTCGCGCTGCATGGCTTCCTCAACCGGTGCCCGCCCGGCGAGTCGATTGTCGAAGTGGCGCTGCAGCTGGCGCGGCCGGTGCCGGATCCGGTAAGGCAGGTCGACATCGTGTATGTCGGATCATCGGGCACGGCGACGCTCGCGCTGCGCGGCGACTTCGAGCTGGCCCGCGGCCGTCCGGCCGGACAGCCGGTGCCGCGGGCCCACATCGACGAGGCCGACGTCTACGTCGACGGCAAGTGGACGCGCGTCGCCGGAGAGGACGCGGCGTTCGACCTCCACGCCTACGGCGGCTACATGCGCGCGCTCGCTCCCGGCGCGCCGCGCTACTGGGGACGCGCCGGCTTCTACGGCCAGTTGCGCGTCAAGAACTCGCACACGCTCGATCCGAGCTCGGTGCTGCTGTACGGCACATATCAGCGCGTGCTCGGCAGCGGCGATTTCCACGGCCCGCTCCAGTCGCCGATCTTCAACCTCCGCGCGCCCGGCTTCGAGCTCGAGCGCCGCGGCGATCAGCGCAACTTCGTCGTCAGCCCGGTGGTGACCGTGCCGGTGCGCCTCTCGCGCGGCGCGCTCGGCCCGATCCAGCCCGGCTTCGTCTACCCGCAGATGACGCTGTTCGGCGGCGCAGAAGTCGTGAAGCCGCTGGCCAGCCGCGACGCGGCCGCGAACGGCTGGAAAGCGCGGACGCTGGTGGGAGCGACGCTGACGACCGGCATCGCGCCCGAGCAGCCGTGGCTGCAGTCGCTGACGCTGCGCGCCGCGTATCAGCTGCGGCTGCTGTCGTCGCCGGAGATCTTCAAGGACTTGCGGGGGAGCGGCGCCTTCGAGCTCGGCGGCCAGGCGCGCCACCGCGCGGAGGTGTCGTTCACCTATTTCCCGGTGAAATGGACCGGCGTGTCGTTCGACTACGAATACGGCGGCGTGCCTCCGGTATTCGTGCTCGCCGGCCACACCTTCACGGTCGGCCTCACGTTCACGTTGAAGCAGACCAGTTACGGCAGGCTCGTGATTCTCGCGCCGTGAAGCTTGGGCGCTTGCGAAATTATTGAATTAGGGAATTAGGGAATTAGGAATTCGTAACCGACTATCACCGATGGGTGGGCTGAACCACTCTTCGAGAACGAACCTCTGAGTCTCAGAGTCTCAGTGGTTCCTTTATTTTTGGCCACCGCACCACGGCCAGCCGTGCGAGACCGCAGTACGAATTCCCGCGGATCATGAATTCGTATTCCGACCACGCGACTGGGAAGACGAATTCCTGAGGTAACTATCGCTTGACGGTACAAGAGCCGGTGTCGTTTTCAGCGGATGGGCCTCAACTGTGGGATGGGCGCTCCCGTTCCACAGCGTTTATGAAACGTCTCTAGCATGTTCGCGGCAAGAATGTCAGCAGGCGGCCAAAACGCTTGCGTCGTTGTCGGCCAGATTCGAACAATGGCGTCGGCCCAGGAGGTTTGATTGCAATCCAAGAGCGCGTAGGGGTCTGCATGCTCATAGGGCCGGACGGTCATGATCTGAACGACAAGCCGCTTGTAGGAGAAGGTAGAAAAGTAGCCTTCGAGATGTGGGAAGACACCGGGACGGCTCGAAGCGCGCCCGCCCGCAGCGAAAAACGTTTCCCGCCCGACGTGTCCGGCAAGCCAGACGACTGTGTTCGGCGGAATCGTCCCATTCATCTCGGACCAACCGTGCTCGCGGCTGTCAGCCTTGTTGACTTCGCAAAAAGCGCATTGCGGTACACGTCGGCCTCTCGGCGCTGGACCCATATTGCGAAATAGTACCGAGAACGTCGAAGGACATGCGGATTCCGATTTCGAAGCGCAGCGACTTCTTCAGCAAGACGAAGAGAATGAACCTCGGAGTCTCGGAGTCTCAGAGGTTGATTTGCTTTTCACGGCGGCCGCGACTGCAGCCAATCGCGCGACTTGGATCGCGAATTCCTAATTCCTAATTCTCGTAATTCTCAATTGTTGAACGCACCGGCCAGATCCGGCCTTTGGCGTCCTCAGCCAGGATCGCACGCCGGCGCCGTGCGGCTCGGCTGCGCGGTCCGGCTCGGCGCGCACGGGGGCACCGGCGATCAACGCGGCGGCTGACGCCGCGATCGCGGCAAATCGTAGACGTTTCACGGCCATGATTGCTACGCTGTCGGCCATGGCCTATTACCATCCGCAACTCGTGCACTTCGCGATCGCGCTGCTGGTCGTCGGCGTCGTGCTGCGGATCGTCTCGCTGGCGGGACGTCCGGCGTTCGTCGCGCCTGCGGCCTTCACGTTGATCCTGCTCGGCACCGTGGCGGCCACGTTCGCGGTGCAGTCGGGCGTCGCCGCACACGGACCGGTCGAGCGCGTGCCCGGCGCGCGCGAAGCGGTCGAAGAGCACGAAGAGTGGGGCATCCGGACGCGCAACGTCTTCTTCGCCGTGATCGCGATCGAGGCGATCGCGCTGCTGCTGTATCGATCGCCGCGCCGCCGCCTCGCCTACGGGTTGTCGAGCGTGCTCGGCCTCGCCGGGCTGTTCTGTCTCTACGAAGCGGGCGAACACGGCGGCCACCTCGTCTACGGGTACGCAGGCGGGGTCGGGATCAGGAGCGGCGATCCGGCGGACGTCGACCGCCTGCTGCTCGCGGGCCTTTACAACGGCGCGCAGGCGGAGCGGAAAGCGGGCCGCGGCCAGGAAGCCGCGAAGCTGATGACGCTGGCGGCGGAGCGCCATCCCAACGACGCGGAAGTGCAGCTCGCCGCCGCCGAATCGCTGCTGCTCGATCGCAAGGACGCCGCCGCCGCGCTCGAGAAGCTGCGCGCGATCCAGCCGCCGCACGAGAACCGGTCGCTGCGGATCCGCCACGGCCTGATGACCGCCGATGCGCTGGAGGCGTCCGGCCAGAAGGACGGCGCCGCCGCGGTGGTGCAGGCGCTCTACACCGAGTATCCCGACGTCCCGCGGATCAAGCAGCGCCTCGACGGGCTGAAAGGCGTGAGGCAGCCGTAGTGAGGCAGCCCTAAAGGGCTGCGCTACAGTCGTCGTAGCGCAGGCATTCAGGCCTGCCCCGTCGCGTAGCGCAGCCCTTTAGGGCTGCCTCGTCGCGTAGCGCAGCCCTTTAGGGCTGCCTCGTCGCGTAGCGCAGCCCTTTAGGGCTGCCTCGTTACCGACAGCTGAAGCTCGCGGCGTCGTCGATGCTGCCGCTGCCGTTGTACACCGCGCGCTGCGGGTAGGCGCACAACGGGCGCGAGCGCGTGACCGCGCCGGCGGCGCTGCGCTTCTGCGCGATCAGCCGATCGGGCGCCTTCCCCTTCTCCACCCACTCGTCGATCGCGGCCGCCCAGTCGACCGTGTCGGGCCCCGGCCCGCCGGCGCAGTGCAGCACGCCCGGCATCATGAACATCCGGAAGTAGTCGCCGGCGTTCGCGTCGCGCGCCTTCACCTGGTCGTAGTACTTCACGCTCGCCAGCGCGGTCAGCGCCGGATCGGACCATCCATGCCAGAGCAGCAGCTTGCCGCCGCGCGCCCTGAACGCGTCGAGATTCGGGTCGGTGGCGTTGAGGAAGGTCGCCGCCAGCGCCGTGTCCTTCTTGTAGGTCGAGAGGTCGTAGCGGGTGTAGTCGAACGACGGATCGTTGAAGACGAAGTACTTGAACATGTCGGTGCCGAAGCCGTAGCGGAGGCTTGGCGCCTTGGTCGCCGACATCATCTGCGGGTTGACGCCGAGGATCCACAGCGACCAGCCGCCGGTCTCCCCTTCGCCGCCGATCGGCTGCGCCGGGTAGATGACCCCCTCCTTGTTCGTCGTCTCGGCGTAGATCGTCTTCAGCAGCGCGCGCTGCGCGTCGGTGAGGCCGGTCATCGACGTCGCATCCACCTTGCAGGCGCGCGGGTCTTCGATCAACCCGTCCTTGACGCCGTCGATCGCGTCGCACTTCTCCACCACCTGCGCTTCGACCGTCTTCAGCGTCGCGTTGGGGATCGGCTCGGTGATGTTGCGCGCATCGGGAAACGCCGCGCGGATGTCCTTGATGAACTGCGCGCCGATCGCGGTGAAGTTGTAGGCCGGCGCGCCGGCGACGATGCCGTCGAAGTCGCCGGGGAAGCGCTGCGCTTCCATCATCGCCTGGCGTCCGCCGTTCGAGCAGCCCGAGAAATAGGATCGCGACGCCGCCGCGCCGTAGTAGCTGCGGATGATCGCCTTGGCGGTTTCCGCGGTGCGGTGGACGGCGAGGTAGCCGAAGTTCACCTGGCGCTCGAGGTTGTTGAGCGCCCAGCTCGCGTCGGTGACCGCCGTCGCCTGGTGGCCGGTGTCGGTGCCGACCGTGGCGTAGCCGGCGTTGACCACCGCGCGCGCCTGGTTGTCGATGTTGAAGACGAAGCCGCCGCCGCCGCCCATCACGAACTTGCGGTTCCAGTCGTCGGGCAGCAGCAGCGAGAAGCGGATCTCGGTGCCGATGACGCCGTTGACGCGGCAGTGCGGCGCGCGCACCGGCCCGGTAGACGCGGCGGGCACGGCCACCGCTTCGGTGATCTTCACGTCGGGCAGCTGCAGCGTCGTGAGGTTGGAACACTCCGCGGGGTTCGCCGGGGCGGCTGCCGCGGTCGTAACCGGCGATGAAACCGCCACCGCAAGGAGAACCGCGATCGCAACCGCGGCGATCAGCTGAACGATTTTCTTCTGCATGAAGCGAGATGATAAGCCCACTTGCGGCAGCCCTGAAGGGCTGCGCTACGAGTGCAGCCCTGAAGGGCTGCGCTACGAGTGCAGCGACGAGTGCAGCCCCGAAAGGCTGCGCTACGAGTGCAGCCCTTGCCCCTACCTGCCCCGTGAACCCACCTGCCCACCCACCTGCCCTACCTGCCCTGCCCGCCCCGCCCGGCCTACTCGGCCCGCATCGCTTCCGCCGGGCTCACGGAGGCCGCGCGCCTGGCCGGCAGCCAGCACGCGATCACCGCCGCCGCGCCGATCGCCGCCGCCGCCCCGACGTAGCTGGCCGCGTCGAGCGCCGACACCGCGAACAGCTGCGCCTGCAGCCACCGCGCGGCGAGCGCCGCGAACACGACTCCCCCCGCCAGCCCCGCGACGGCGAGCCGGACTCCCTCGCGCAGCACCAGCGTCGTCACCTGCCCCGGCTGCGCGCCGAGCGCGAGGCGGACGCCGAACTCGTAGCGCCGCCGCGCCGTCGCGTACGCAATCACGCCGTAGACGCCCACCGTCGCCAGCGCCAGCGCCACCAGCGCGAACGACGCGGCGATGATCGTCGTGAAGCGCTGCGCCGCGCGCGCGCCGGCGACGTACACCTCGAGCGGCCGCATGTCGTACACCGGCAGCTGCGGATCGATCGTCGACACAATCTGCCGCACCGGTCCCGACAGCGCGCCGGGATCGCCGCTGGTGCGGACGACGTAGGCCATCGGGTTGCGAAGCACCTGGCGCTCGGCGAAGTACACCTGATCGCCGAGATCCTCGAGCAGGCTGCGATGACGCAGGTGGCCGACGACGCCGACGACCGTCGCCCAGTAGACGGAGTGCCCGGTGGAGAACGGATCCGACGCGATCCGCTTGCCGATCGCGCTCTCGCCCGGCCACGCCCGCCGCGCCAGCTGATCGTCGACGATCACGACCGGCTGCGCGCGCTCGTCATCGTCTTCGGTGAAGAAGCGCCCTTCGACGAGGCGCACGCCGGCGGTCTCGAAGAACCCCGGTGTGACCGCGCGGTTGTCGGCCATCGGTGCGACCGAATCGTCCTCGCCCGGCGTCCTGATGTAAGGCCCGCCCCAGTTCGGCAGGTTGTCGTACGGGAGGTGGCTGACGCTGCCGACGCCGGTCGCGCCGGGCAGCGCGGCGAGCTCGGACAGCAGACGCCGCCCGAACGCGTTGATCGCCGGCGGCGTACCGTAGCGCCCGGGCAGCGAGATCCGGAAGGTCAGCATGTTGTCGGATCGAAACCCGGGATCGACGCGCTGCAGCTCCACGAACGACCGCGTCATCAGCGCCGCGCCGACCACGAGCACGACGCTCAACGCGATCTGCAGCACGACCAGCGCCGAGCGCGTGCGGTAGTGAACGCCGCCCGACGATCGACGACCGTCCTGCTGGAGCGCTTCGGTGATCGACGCGCGGAACACTTCGGCCACCGGCGCGAGCGAGAACAGCACGCCCCAGAGACACGCAATCGCGGCCGTGAAGGCGAGCACCGCCGGATCGATCCGCGCCGTGCCGAGCCGCTCGAGGCTCGCCGGCCGCAGCGCCAGCAGGAACTGCAGCCCCCAGTGGCCGGCCAGCACGCCCGCAAGCGCGCCGAGCGCCGCGAGCAGCAGCCCTTCGACGAGGCATTGACGCGCCAGGCGGAGGTGGCCGGCGCCGAGCGACATGCGCACCGCCGTTTCGCGCGTGCGCGTGGCGGCGCGCGCCACCAGCAGGCTGGCGACGTTGACGCAGGCAATCAGCAGCAGGATGGCGACGCCGCCGAAGAGCGCCAGGAGCGCCGGCCGCATCAGGCGGATGCCGTCGGCCTGCAGCCCGACCGTGTTGTAGACGCGGCCGGCGGCGCCGTAATCGGGGAACTCGCGCGCGATCTGCGCGGCGATGCCGTCGATCTCGCGGCGCGCCTGGTCGAGCGTGACGCCGTCGCGCATCCGGCCGACCACGCGCAGGTAGTGCTGGCCGCGAGGGGCGCGCCTCAGCACGTTGGGGTTGAGCAGCACCCACGCCTGCAGATCGTCGGGCACGCTCGCATCGGGCGGCATGAACAGCCGGAATCCCTCCGGCATCACGCCGACGACGGTCACTGGCTGGGTGTTCACCTGGACGCGGCGGCCGACAATCGCCGGGTCGCCGCCGAAGCGGCGCTGCCATGTCGCCCAGCTGAGGAGAATCGCGCGCGGCGGCGCCTGCGCCTGCTGCTCGTCGTCGCTCGTGAAGGTGCGGCCGAGCGCGGCGGTGGCGCCGAGGACATCGAAGAAGTTGGTGGTCACCAGCGCGACGCGCAGCTGCTCGGGATCGCCGTCGCCGGTGAAGGCGGCGGTCGTCGCCCAGATCGAGCCGAAGCCGGTGAACAGCGTCGCGCGATCGCGCAGGTCCTGCAGCTCGGGCCCGGACAGCGGCGCGCGCGGATAGCCGGACGTCGTCATGTCGGCCCAGACGAACACCAGCCGCGACGAGTCGCGGAATGGGAGCGGCGAGAGCAGCATCGCGCGGACGACGCTGAAGATCGCGGTGTTGGCGCCGATGCCGAGGGCGAGCGTGGCGATGGCGACGGCGGTGAAGCCCGGCGACCGCAGGAGCCCGCGCCACGCGAACCGGAGATCGTTCATAGTCGCCTCCTGCGCGATCTTCGCCGGACTGCCCTCATTCGTTACAACCGGTGGGCACGAAAGACACGAAACTGAAAGAACCTGAACACGAAACACACGAAAAGAAAAAAACGAAAAAAGTATTTTTTCGTGTCTTTCGTACTTTCGTGTCTTTCGTGGCTACCGCCGCAGGGATGAGATCGCGACCTCTATCACCCGCGCCGGCGTCCACCCCCTCGCCCTCAACTCCCGCACGCCGGTATCCCGATCCGACTTGCTCAACTTCTGGTCGGCCGACTTCATGATCAGCGCGTGGTGCAGAAACTGCGGCGGTTCCTCCCGTCCCAGCAGGCGCGCCAGCTGCATCTGCCGGCCGGTCGACGCGAGGAGATCGTCGCCGCGCACCACCAGCGTCACGCCCTGCACGTAGTCGTCGACGGTGGCCGCGAACTGGTAGGTCCAATTCCCCTCCCGGTCGCGGACCAGCAGATCGCCGCACTGCTCAGACGGCCGCTGCTCCATCGGGCCGTGGCGCAGGTCGACGAAGCGCTCCACGGTCGGCGCCAGCCGGACGCGGAGGCCGAGGCCGGGGCCCTCGGGCAGGCCGCGATGCGCGCACGTGCCCGGATAACGGAGTTCGGCCTCGACAGGCGGGGCTGCCTCCGTTGCTCGCACGATATCCCCGCGCGAACACCCGCACGCATACACCAGCCCCTGCCGCCGCAGGCGCTCGAGCGCCTCCTCGTAGATCGCCCCGCGCTCGCTCTGGCGCACCGGCGCTTCGTCTGCCTGGAACTCCAGCCACGCCAGATCTTCGAGAATCGCCGCCTCGTACTCCGGCCGGCTCCGCTGCCGATCGTGATCCTCGATGCGCAACAGCACGCGGCCGCCGCGCGCCCGGGTCTCGCGCCAGACGTAGACCGCGTTGACCACGTGTCCGAGGTGCAGGAAACCGGTTGGCGCCGGCGCGAACCGCGATATGATGCCGCGCATTATGCGAAGGATCTCCCTCTTCCTGCTGATTGGCGCGATCGCGGTGGCTACGACGTCGGCGCTCGTGGGACAGCAGGCCGCTGCTCCCGTGAGGGGAGCCGAGTGGCCCACCTACGGCGGCGATCTCGCCAGCACACGGTACTCGCCGCTCGACCAGATCACCAAAGAGAACTTCAACAAGCTCGAAGTGGCGTGGCGCTTCAAGACCGACGCGCTCGGCCCGCGCCCCGAGTTCAACCTGCAGGCGACGCCGCTGATGGTCAACGGCGTGGTCTACTCCGCCGCCGGCACGCGCCGCGCCGTCGTCGCGCTCGATGCCGGCACCGGCGAGATGCTGTGGATGTACAGCCTCAACGAGGGCAAGCGCGGCGAGTCGGCGCCGCGCCAGCTGTCGGGCCGCGGCCTCGCCTACTGGCCCGGCAGCGGCGGCGAGCCGGCGCGCATCGTCTACGTGACGCCCGGCTACCAGATGATCGCGCTCGACGCGAAGACCGGCGTGCCGGCCGCGGGGTTCGGCAAGAACGGCATCGTCGATCTCAAAGCCGAGAACGATCAGCCGGTCGATCCGATCACCGGCGAGATCGGATTGCACGCCACGCCGATCATCGCCAAGGACGTGATCGTCGTCGGCGCGGCGCACCTGCCCGGCGGGGCGCCGAAGAGCCGGATCCACGAGAAGGGATTCATCCGCGGCTACGACGCGCGCACCGGCAAGCGCCTCTGGATCTTCCACACGATTCCGCTCGCCGGCGAGTTCGGCAACGACACCTGGGAGAGAGACTCGTGGTCGTACACCGGCAACGCCGGCGTCTGGGCGCAGATGACGATCGACGAGGAGAACAACACCGTGTTCCTGCCGGTGGAGCTGCCGACCGGCGACTACTACGGCGGGCATCATCCGGGCGCCAACCTGTTCGGTGAAACCCTGGTCGCGCTCGATCTGAAGACCGGCCAGCGCAAGTGGCACTTCCAGCTCGTGCATCACGGGATCTGGGACATGGACATCCCGTGCGCGCCGATCCTGATGGACCTGACCGTCGACGGCCGCCAGATCAAAGCCGTCGGCCAGCCGACGAAGCAGGGGTGGATCTACACCTTCGATCGCCTCACCGGCAAGCCGGTGTGGCCGATCGAAGAGCGGCCGGTCGAGAAGGGCACCGTGCCCGGCGAGTGGTATTCGCCGACGCAGCCGTTCGTCACCAAGCCGCCGGCATTCGACCGGCAGGGCGTCGCGATCGACGATCTCATCGACTTCACGCCCGAGCTGCGCGCCGAAGCGGTGAAGCTGGTGTCGCGCTACAAGATCGGTCCGATCTTCACGCCGCCCGTGGTCAGCAAGTGGGAGGGTCCGCTGGCGACGTTGATGCTGCCGAATGCGACCGGCGGCGCCAACTGGCAGGGCGGGGCGTTCGATCCGGAAACGAAGATGTTCTACATCTTCACCAACACCACGGTGACGCCGCTCGGCCTGGTGAAGCCTGATCCCGCGCGATCGGACATGGATTGGGTGCAGGGCACCGCGCGCAATCCGAACGCGGTGCCGAGCCCGACCGCGACGACGACGGCGAATGCCGGCGCGGCGGCATCGGGCGGCGGGCGCGCGTCTGCGCCGGCGCTGACCGACGCCGGCTCGCCGATCCCGCAGCCGGCTGGCGGCGGCGGTGGCGGGCGCGGCGGCGGTGGTGGCGGCGGCGAAGGCGGGGGCGGTCTGACGATTCAGGGTCTCCCGATCACCAAGCCGCCGTACGGGCGAATCACGGCGCTCGACATGAACAAGGGCACGCTCGTGTGGCAGATCGCGCACGGCGAGACGCCCGACAACATCAAGAACCACGCGGCGCTGAAAGGCGTGAACATCCCGCGCACCGGCCGCACGGGCCGGATCGGCGTGCTGGTCACCAAGAACCTCGTGATCGCGGGTGAAGGCGGGTTCTTCACGACGCCGAACGGACAGCGCGGCGCGATGCTGCGCGCCTACGACAAGGCGACGGGCCAGGAAGTCGGCGCGGTCTACATGCCGGCGCCGCAGACCGGGTCGCCGATGACCTACCTGCACAACGGCAGGCAGCACGTCGTGCTCGCGATCAGCGGTCCGGGCTACTCGGGCGAGCTCATCGCGTTCAAGGTTCCGGAAGCGAAGTAAGAACTCCGGGCGCGCGCCGGGCGTCAAAGCAACCTATGACGATCCGGCGCGCGCTTTTTTTCGCCCTCGTCGTGTGCGCGATTCCGGCCGGTGCCCAGAATCGGCCACCGGCCCGCACCGAGCTCGCGCCCGGCATCCACCTCTTCACGACGCCGGGCTACGGCGACGTCGGCCTCGACGGCAACTCGATCGCGATCCTGTCGCGCGACGGCGTCCTGGTCTTCGACACGAACGGCACGCCCGCGGCGGCCGAGGCGGTGCTCGCGGAGATACGGAAGCTCACCTCTCAGCCGGTCCGCTGGGTCGTCAACTCGCACTGGCACTGGGATCACTGGTACGGCACGGAGGCGTACCAGCGCGCCTTTCCCGACCTGCGCATCGTCGCGCACGACAAAACGCGCGCGCTGATGATCGGGCCGGCGCTGGAGTTCAATCGCCCGGGCCTCGAGAAGGGCCTGCCCGGCTACCTCGCCGATCTCGAGAAGCGCGCCGCCGCCGACGCGTCGCTGAGGCCGCTGCTCGCGGAGGACAGGTTCTTCCTCGATCAGAAGACGCGCGTCCGGCACACGTTCCCGAACGTCACCTTCTCCGACAAGCTGACGATCGAGATGGGCGAGCGCCACATCGAGATCCTGAACTACGGCCGCGG
>Ga0207675_100005181_pt1 | contig 12549 bp, 6 predicted proteins | sample KBSSwiS42_FD_184305 | JGI IMG/M metagenome (GOLD analysis project Ga0207675, IMG submission 184305) | Switchgrass rhizosphere microbial communities from Kellogg Biological Station, Michigan, USA - KBS Switchgrass S4-2 (SPAdes) (version 2) | ecosystem: Host-associated > Plants > Roots >... | reverse complement strand
TGTAGGGCAAAGATCATGGAAAGCGCGGCCGCCAGCTGCCAATGCAGCCACTCCCTTTTCTCATTTACCATCTTTTCGCTCCTGGAGTTTGTTTCGGATCAGTTCACGAAGCTGGTATGCCTCGAATTCATCGTTCTTTGTTCGTGGACCATCGGACTCCTCAATCGCGATCTCGAGAATCCCGTTTTTACTGCCTTCGTCCACATCCTGAAGAATCTGGTCGCGCGTAAAACCTTGCTTGGGTGTGAGACCGCGTACGATGAGACCAATCCGAGCCTGGCCGTTGGCTGGAATGACATTCATTACATTCTGAAGATCTTCTGTTGTCAGAAAGAGCTTTTCTGGTTCGATGTTCAAGGCGTCGAGATTTAGTCTGTACTGCCGCAACACGGCCTGTTGCCGTCCGGTATTCCTTGCTTGGACATAAATGACATTTTCGTCCGCCTTCGAAAACCACACGATGGTATGTGAGTTACGGTTGAAAAAATTGGAGGATTGTGTGGCGATGACCGCGATCACGGCAAACAGCGACGTCAGATATGACCACATTATGCTTGAAAATGCGAAGTGACGACGCCATCCCTGATAGGAACCGCATGCTCTGCATTTCAATGCCGCGCGTGGAATTGGTGCTGCGCAGACTCGGCATCTTCGTTTCGCGCTGAGGTCAGCGTCACAGTTCGTACACTTAGTCGCGCTGCGCGGCAATTCAGCATAGCACTCAATACAGCACCGGTCGTTCTCTTCCACGTCAGCTTCCTATCTTCCGTAGCATGAAAAAGCCCGCCACACAGAGAGTTGCCGCCAAGAACAGCATCATCCATTCGGAAAGCGTCGGCGCTCCAACACTCGGCGAAACGATGCAGATGACGTACGTCTGCTCGCCGAAACAGCCGACGGAGTCCGTCGCGCGCACAGTGAAGTTGAAGCAGCCGAGCGCCCCTGGAATACCTGTAATCTTGCCGTCCGTCGGCCCGAGGCTGAGGCCGGGCGGCAAGGCGCCTGCGGTCACGCTGTACGTGTAGTCCGGCGTACCACCGCAGGCCGTGACGGTGGCGTCATAGCCGATACCGAGAAAGCCGTCAGGAAGTTGCGGAGGAGAAATCGTGATCTTGCAGATTACTTTTAAGGAAACCTTGAATACGACCGGCGGGCATCCGTCGCAGGTCACGATGATGTTGAATGTATAGACGCCTGGAACCGCGGGTGTTCCTGAGAGCAGGCCTTTGTTCAGCATCAGCTCTGCAGGGAGGGGTGTTTGAGGGTCTAAACTGAATTCACAGGCACTAGTGCAACTGGTGACAGCAAATTGATAGCTGTAATACTCGCATGCTGTCGCGTCGGGGAGCTGCGTCTCCATCGTGATCGGCGGGCACACGATCTCAATACAATAATCGTGACGGGCTGTGCAGCCTAGCGCGCCTTTGGCCACGATCGTGAAACAATACTTGCCCGGTTTCGACGGCCGTCCCGAGATCTTGCCGGTTGCCGGATCGAGTGACAGCCCGGGAGGGAGGGAGTCCGGGACCAGCAACGAGAAGGTGTGCGGGCCGGTGCAGCCGGTGGCCGTAATCGTTTGGTCGTATAGCGTGCAGATGTTTCCGGGAACGAGCGCGTCGGGAGTGAACGTCACGGGTACGTCGCAGATCACAATGTCATAGGTCTTCGTGATGGTGCAGACGCCGTTTGTTGCGATGACCGTCAACCTGTAGCAACCGCTCTTTATCGGTATCCCTTTGAGCGAAAAACGGGTGGACATGACATCGCGCTTTTTGAGTCCGGGCGGTTCGCCGGAAATCTCGAACATGAAGGGTCCCGCTCCCCCTGTCACCTCGAACGGGACGCTGTACTCGACATCAACCGCTCCTTCGGGCAGACGATCGGTCTCGGGCTTCAGCGTCAGACCGCCTGTGACCGTTCCCTTGTATTGACGGCTGCCTGTGCATCCGAATGCGTCCCTTGCGGTTACCGTGAAGTCATAGGGGCCGGGTGCGGGGATTCCCGAGAGCTTGAGCTTGTCCTCGAGCGAGAGCGGCTCCAATCCGGCAGGCAAACTTCCTGTGATGGTGAAGGTATACGCCGACGTTCCGCCGGCAGGAGTGATCGTTGCTTCATAGTTCGTACACGCGACCGGATCGGAAAGTGGAGGCAGTGTAATTGTCTCGCAAACCACAATCGTGTAAACCCGAATGCAATTAAACCCATCCGCATCCGTAATAACGATTGCGACCTGATAGACGCCCTTGGTGGTCGGCGTGCCCATGAATGATCCCGAGGAGAACGTCACTCCGGGCGGCAGCTCGCCTGCTGCCTTGGCGAATATGTACGGCGGTTTGCCGTCCAAAGGCTGCAGCGTGTACGTATAGGGAGTACTCAGCGTACCGCCGGGAAGCAGGTGCGGCGTCATGTCGAGAAGGTCGCAGCAGATCGTGACGGCGCTGTCGTCGAGCGTGACGACTCCCGGTGTGAGAAGACGTCCGGACACGTTGGCGTCGCGTCCGAGCGTGATGTCGCCGCGCGCGAGGACGTTGCCCACGAACGTGCTCGTCGCGCCGAGGGATACGGAGCCGCCGACACGCCAAAACACGCGGTTGTCGCGGCCGTTTTCGACCGTCTGTACCGTGGATAAGGGTGACGTCGTCAGGGACTGGTCGATTTGAAAGACCCACAGTGCGTCGCGATTACCGAAGGCATTGAGGACCAGCGAGTCGGTAACGTCAGCGGATGAAACGCAATAGACATCCGGAGGAAGCTCGAGCTTACCGCTGAGAGTCGCGAGGTGCTGACGGCACGGAAGAGCGGCGAGAGCCGCGTAAGCAACGGCGCGATCCGACTGCGCCTGGCGCGAGAGCGCATCGTCCGCGTGAGGATCGCCGAGGACGAAGTTCGTGCGCGATAGGCCGGAGATCGTCGTCCCACCCACATTCCCCGCGAGGATCGTGTTCCCCGTGTTCGACACGCGCGACCCCAGCACCGCGAAGCTCGCCGCGGATCCGAGGGACGGCTGCGCGAGCATCGGCAACGTGCCGCAGCAAAGCGCACTGATCACCGCAAAAGCGCCGAAAGATCCGGACCGCATCGATCACTCTTTACAGAGGGAGTGCCGGAATCGCGGCCTTCCCTACCCTTTGGTCGGGCAGACAGGTCAGAATTCCGCGCATGTACCACTGGAACCCGCACGCCCTGCCGTGGGCGATCGTCGGCGGAGCGTTGTTCGTGCTCGCCGCGGTCATCTACTCGCGGCAGCGCGCGTCGCGCGTGGCGGTGCTCTTCTGCCTGATGATCGTCCTCGTCGGTGTCTGGTTCGCCGGCTTCAGCGGAATGCTGTTGGCGGACGACGCGGACATCGCGGTGATCTGGGGGCACATCGCACTCGCCGGAGTCTGCCTGCTGCCCGCCGCCGTATACGACTTCACGGCGACCGCGCTGCGGCTCTACTCGTCGCGCAAGACGCTGATCAACATCGTCTGGGTCGTCGCCGTCATCCTGTCCGCGCTCGCCGCATTCAGCCCGGCGATCGTCGGCGGCGTCACGCTGCGCCCGTGGGGCTTCTACCCGTACGCCGGCACGCTCACCGCGCCCTTCCTCCTCTTCTTCTTCGCCGTGTTGATCGCGCAGGCCGTCGAAGGCATCCTCGAATATCGCCGCACCACCGACGTGCTTCGGAAGCGCCGCGTCGGCAAGCTGATGCTCAGCTTCGGCGTCGTCTACTTCGCCGCGATCGATTTCCTGCCGATGCTCGGCTACGACATGCAGCCGATCGGCTACATCCCCGTCATCGCGTTCGTCGCCTTCGCGTGGGGCACGATCGCGCGGCATCGCTTCCAGCCCATCACCGCCGCGCGCGCGGCGCGCGAGATCCTCGACACGATGGCCGACGCGCTCTTCGTCATCGACGCCGACGCGCGCATCCGCGTCGTCAACGGCGCGGTGCAGACGATGTTCGGCTACACGCAGGCGGATCTCATCGGGCGATCGATCGACACGCTCGAATCGATCGAAGGCGATCACACGATCTCACGCACGCTGCACGAGCTCGCGCGGCGCGGGCCGATCCGCGATCAGGAGCGCGTGTTCCGGCATCGCAACGGCGGCGGCATCGAAGTCAGCGTATCGATCTCACCGGTGAGCGAGGCCAACGTGCAGGAAGGCGCGGTCGTCATCGCGCGCGACATCGGCGAGCGCAAACGCGCCGAGGAAGAGCTGTGGATGACGATGAAACGGCTGCAGCAGAGCAACCGCGAGCTCGAGGACTTCGCCTACGTCGCCTCGCACGACCTGCAGGAGCCGCTGCGAAAGATCCAGGCGTTCGGCGATCTGCTGAAGTCGAAGCACGGAAGCGAGCTGCCCGCACAGGGACGCGATTACCTCGAGCGGATGCAGGCCGCCGCGAAGCGGATGCAGATTCTGATCAACGATCTCCTCGCCTTTTCGCGCGTCACCACGAAGGCCCAGCCGTTCACGCCCGTCGATCTCGGCGAGGTCGCCCGTGAGGTCGCCCACGATCTCGAATTACGGACGCATGAGGTAGGCGCGGAAATCGTCATCGGCGAGCTGCCGGTGATCGACGCCGATCCGCTGCAGATGCGGCAGCTGCTGCAGAACCTCGCCACGAACGCGCTGAAGTTCCATCGCGCCGGCGTCGCGCCACGCGTCGAGATCCGCGGTGAAACGAACGACGGGCGCGTGCAGATCATCGTCGCCGACAACGGCATCGGCTTCGACGAAAAGTACGCCGACCGCATTTTCACGATGTTTGAACGGTTGCACGGACGCGGAAAATACGAGGGAACCGGTATAGGTCTCTCGATTTGCCGCAAAATAGCCGAACGACACGGGGGAGAGATCACGGCGAGAAGTGTGGTTGGAGAGGGGAGCACGTTCACCGTGAGCCTGCCCGTGCATCATGAACGATGAAAATGACTGACGCCGCACAACCCATCGTCATCCTCCTCGCCGACGACGACGAGGAAGACCGCATGCTCGCCGCCGACGCGCTCGAGGAGAGCCGCGTCGTGAACGATCTGCGTTTCGTCGAAGACGGCGACGAGCTGCTCGACTATCTCTTCCATCGCGGGCGCTACAGCGATCCCGGCTCCGCGCCGCCGCCGGGGCTGATCCTGCTCGACCTGAACATGCCGCGCAAAGACGGGCGCGAGGCGCTGCGCGAGATCAAGGCGCATCCCGACCTGCGGCGCATCCCGGTCATCGTGCTCACCACGTCGAAGGCCGAGGAGGACATCTACCGGACGTATGACCTCGGGGCAAATTCATTCATTACGAAACCGGTGACGTTCGAAGGACTCGTCGCGGTAATGCGCGACATCGGACGTTACTGGATCGAGATCGTCGAGCTTCCACCCAATCACATTGAGTGACGCAGCGAATCGCGCCGTACGCATCCTCCTCGTCGAAGACGACGAGGACGACTTCGTCCTCACTCGCGATCTCCTCGCCGACTGCCGCCGCACATCGTTCGCGCTCGACTGGCTCCCGTCGTTCGACGATGCGCGCGCGGCGATCGATCGCAAAGAGCATGACCTCTACCTGATCGACTATCGCCTCGGCCAGCACGACGGACTCGAGCTGCTGCGCCACGCGCGCGCATCGCGCGTCACGGCTCCGCTGATCCTGCTCACGGGACAAGACGACGGCGACATCGATCTCGCCGCGATGAAAGAAGGCGCGGCCGACTATCTCGTGAAGGGACAGATCGACGCGCCGCTGCTCGAGCGCTCCATCCGCTACGCGCTCGAGCAGAACCGCACGCTGCGCGCGCTGCGCGAGAGCGAGGAGCGTTACGCCCTCTCCGCGCGCGGCGCGAACGACGGCCTGTGGGTGTGGGACCTCGGCAAGCGCGAGATCTACTACTCGGCGCGCTGGAAGTCGATGCTCGGCTATCGCGAGGACGAAATCGGCAAGTCGCCCGACGAGTGGTTCTCGCGCGTGCATCCCGACGACCTCGAGCTGCTCGAAAGCGCGATCGAGCTGCACGTGCTCGGCGTCTCGCCGCACTTCGAGAACGAGCATCGGATGCGCTGCGCCGACGGCACGTACCTCTGGATCCTCAGCCGCGGGCTGGCTGTGCTCGACGAAACCGGCGAGGCGACGCGCCTTGCCGGATCGCAGACCGACATCACCGAGCGCAAAGTCGCGGTCGAGCGGCTCACGCACGACGCGTTTCACGACGCGCTCACGCAGCTGCCGAATCGCGCGTTGTTCATGGACCGCCTCGAGCGCGCGATGGAGTCGCTGCGGCGCCATCCCGACTCGCTGTTCGCCGTGCTGTTTCTCGATCTCGATCGCTTCAAGGTCGTGAACGACAGCCTCGGTCACTCGCTCGGCGACGAGCTGCTGATCGCCGTCGCGCGCCGCCTCAGCGGGATGATTCGCACGAGCGATACGTTCGCGCGCCTCGGCGGCGACGAGTTCGCGATGCTCATCGAAGGCATCGATCACGAGACCGACGCGGTGCGCACGGCGCAGCGCATCCTGGACTCGCTCAATATCTCGTTCGATGTGGGCGGACACGAGATCTTCACGAGCGCCAGTATCGGCATCGCGCTCAGCAGCGGCTACCGCCGCGCGCAGGACATGCTGCGCGACGCCGACATCGCGATGTACCGCGCGAAGTCGCGCGGCAAGGCGCGCCACGAGCTGTTCGACACCGCGATGCACGAGCGCGCGCTGAAGCTGCTGCAGTTCGAGACCGATCTCCGCCGCGCGATCGACCGCGGCGAGCTACGCGTCTATTACCAGCCGATCGTGTCGATGCTCACAGGCAAGCTCCTCGGCTTCGAGGCGCTGCTGCGCTGGCAGCGCGGCGATCACCTCGTGTCGGCCGAGGAGATCATCTCGATCGCGGAAGAGACGGGACTGATCATTCCGATCGGCGAGTGGGTGCTGCGCGAGTCGCTGCGGCAGGTGCGGCAGTGGAGCTCGATGAACGGCGCGCTCGACATCCACGTGAACCTCTCCGCGCGCCAGCTGTTGCAGCCGAACATCGTCGAGCGCGTCGCGGACGCGGTATCGGAGAGCGGCATCGATCCTCGGCGATTGCAGCTCGAAGTAACGGAGAGCGTGCTGATCGAAAGCGCGGAAACGGCCGCGGGCTTGTTGCGCGAGCTGCGCGACGTGCAAGTCGGCTTGAGTCTCGACGACTTCGGCACCGGCTATTCGTCGCTCAGCTCCCTGCGCGACTTTCCGTTCAATTCGCTCAAGATCGACCGCTCGTTCCTGCTCGATGCCGACGTGCGCCGCGCCGACGAGATCGTCCGCACCATCTCCTCCCTCGCCCGTTCCCTCGGCATGGAAGTCACGGTCGAGGGTCTCGAGACGCGCGAACAGGTCGACCGCATGCGCGAGCTCGGCATCGACCGCGCACAGGGCTTCTACTTCTCGCGCCCCGTACCGCCGGAAGAAGCGGTGTCTTTGATCGTGCGGCGCTGATTGGTCACAAACAACGCGCCCACCGCGGCGAGGGCCGCGAGGGCGGCGGCGATCAGCACGTTTGTTCGATACGCGTGCAGAAAGCCCGCGTGATCCTGCACCCTGGCGGCGCCGCCGAAGATCGCGATGGCGAGCATTCCCGCGGCGCGGGCGACGGCATTGTTGATGCCGGAGGCCGTTCCGGCGAAGTGCTCGTCTTCGATCGACGTCATCACGACTGTGGTCAGCGGCGCGACGGTGACTGCCATGCCGAGTCCGAGGACGAAGATGGCGGGGAAGAACGTCGTCCAGTACGAGCCGCCGATTCCTGGCCGCGCCATCAGGGCGAGGCCGGCTCCGGCGAGCAGCGGGCCGACGATCAGCAGAATACGCGCGCCGATGCGATCCGCGAGCGCGCCGGTCCAGCGCGAGAGCAGCGACATCGTTCCGACGAACGGCAGAAACGCGGCGCCGACCTGCGACGGCGAGTAGCCCTGCAGTCGCATGAGATTGAACGGCAGCAGGAACGTCGCAGCGGACAGCGCGCCGTAGAGCAACAGCGTGAGCAGGTTCGCGCCGGAGAACGCGCGCGAGCGGAACAGCATGAGCGGCACGATGGGATTCGAGACGCGGCTCTGCACGACGACGAAGAGGATGAGCGCGATCACGCCGCCGATGCCGGGCCAGACAACCTTCTCGATCAGCGCGAAGACGATGCCGCCGAGGGCGAGCGTGACGAGGATCGTGCCGAGCCAATCGATCGCGCCTTTCGCCTCTTTCTCATCGCGCGGCATGTGGCGCCACACGATCCAGAGCACGACCGCGGCGATCGGCGCGTTGATGTAGAAGATCGCGCGCCACGACACCGACTGCACGAGAAACCCGCCGAGGAGCGGGCCCGCGATGATCGCGAGCGCGGTGAGCGAAGACCACGTGCCGATCGCGCGCCCGCGCTCGTTCGCGGGAAAGTTCGCGGTGATGATCGACAGACTTCCCGGCACGAGCAACGCCCCTCCCCCGCCCTGCAACGCGCGCGCGATGATCAGCTGCATCACGTTCGGCGCCGCGCCGCACCACACCGAGGCCGCCGCGAAAATCGCAACGCCGAGCCCGAACATGCGCACCCGCCCGAGCCGGTCGCCGAGCGAGCCTCCGGCGAGGATGAGCGACGAGAGAACGAGCAGATACGCATCGACGACCCACTGCACTTCGCCGACGTTTGCCTTGAGGGATTTCTGCAGGATGGGAAGCGCGACGTTGACGACAGTCGAATCGATGAAGGCCATCGATGAACCGAGAATCGTCGCCGCCAGGACCCAGCGTTTGGTCACATCGCCAATGCTATGATGCCTGGTCCAAAATCGCTCAACCGGAGTTACCCAATGTGTCTCGCCTCGCTTCGGCGTTTCGCCGCACTGTTCTTTTTTCTCGCCTCCGCAACGTTATTCGCCCAGGAGCCGTGGGATCTGCCCGCGTTTTCCAGCGATCCGAAGGAGCTCGTTGCGGCGGCGGAGAAGGTGGATGCGGGCGAGAAAGGCCTCGTCATCCTCCTCGATGAGGCGACGTACCACTATGACGCCGAAGGGCGCGTGACCTCCACCTGGCGCCTCGTCTTCCGCATCGTCAGCGAGTCCTCCGTCGCGCCGAACGACAGCGTCTCCGCGGAGTGGGCGCCGTGGTATCACGAGCGGCCGTCGATCGCGGCGCGCGTGGTCACGAAGAGCGGCACGGTCCACATGCTCGACACGGCGGCGATCACCGAGGCGCCGGATGAAGAGCAGTCGAGCAACATCTTCAGCGACAACCGCGTGCTGCGCGCGCCGCTGCCGGCGGTCGAAGTCGGCGCGGTCGTCGAGCAGGTGATCACGAAAGTCAGCCGCACGCCGATCCCGGGCGCGGGCGTCAGCTCGCTCTTCGTGTTCGGGCGCTGGGTGCCGGTGCAGCACTCGCGGCTCGTCATCAGCGGGCCCGCGTCGCTCGATCCGCGCATCGTCAACAAGACCGGCATCCAGCCCGTCGTCGAAGAAAAAGACGGCATCCGCCGCACGCTGTTCGAGACCGGACGCCTCGAGCCATTCGAAGACGACCGCGAGGACTACCTCCCGTTCGACGACGCCGCGTATCCCTACGTCGCGTTCTCGACCGGCACGTCGTGGCAGCACATCGCCAAGCAGTATTCGGAGATCGTCGACAAGCAGATCGCGGGAAGCGATCTGTCGAAGCTCGTCACGAACGCGGCCGGAAAGACGGCCGATCGGCGCGAGATCATCGCGCGCCTGCTCGCCGCGGTGCAGAAAGACGTGCGCTACGCCGGAGTCGAGATTGCCGAGGGATCGATCATTCCCCGGCCGCCGTCGACGGTGCTGAAAAACAAATACGGCGACTGCAAAGACAAAGCGACGCTGCTCGTGGCGATGCTGCGCGCGGCCGGGTTCTCCGCGCACGTTGCGCTGGTGCGCTCCGGCACCGACCTCGACGTACACACCGATCTTCCCGGCCTCGGGCGTTTCAACCACGCAATCGTGATCGTCGACGGCGACGAGCCCCTCTGGATCGATCCGACCGACGAGTTCGCGCGCGCGGGCGAGCTGCCCGCGGAAGACCAGGGGCGCATGGCGCTCATCGCATCGCCGGAGACGCAGAGCCTGACGCGCACGCCCGAGTCAAATTCGAGCGCGATCCGTTACACGGAAACGCGCCTCTTCACGCTTCCCGAAGACGGCAAGGCGCACGTCCTGGAGATCACGGAGACCGCGGGCGCCGAGGATGCGACGCAGCGCCGCTGGCGCGCGATGACGAACACGAAAAAGTTCCGTGAGTCGATCGAGAGCTACGTGAAGTCGTACTACTTCGCGAAAGCGCTCGATAAATTCGAGACTTCCGATCCGCACGATCTCGCGAAGCCGTTCCGCCTCACGATCGAGGCGAACGAATCCGGCAGCGGCATCGTGAGGGACGGCGAGGCCTCGGTCGCGATTCATCCGGGCGCGCTGTTCGAGGGACTGCCGAGCGATCTGCGCAACTGGAGAGAGCCGCAGCCCGACAACGATCCGAAGGACCTGCCGAAGAAGCGCGTACACGACTTCGTCTTCCCGTCGCCGCGCCAGAAGGAGTGGACGTATCGCATCGTTCCGCCGGCCGGCTACACGCCGCGGCAACTGCCGAAGAACGAGACGCGCAAGCTCGGCACGGTGACGTACAGCACCGAGTTCGCGACGGAGCCCGACGGCGCCGTCACCGCGAAGCTGCGCATCGACTCGGGCAAGCGCCGTCTCACCGCGGCCGAGTACGAGCAGACCCGCGTCGCGATCAGCAAACTGGTGGACGAGCCGCAGCTCAACATCGGCTTCGATCTCATCGGCCAGGCAAAGCTGAACGACGGCGACGTCGGCGGCGCGCTCGGCGAGTTCCGCAAGCTGGTCACGCTGCATCCGAAGGAAGCGCAGCATCACATCGAGATCGCACGCGCATTGCTCGCCGGCGGCCTCGGCGAAGCGGCGCGCGAGGAAGTCCGCCGCGCGATCGCGATCGAGCCGAAGAACGCGCGCGCGTACACGATGCTCGCCGAGGTGCTGCAGCACGACCTTCTCGGACGCAAATACCGCAAAGGCTCCGACATCCCGGGCGCGATCGCCGCGCTTCGCAAAGCGAAGGAGCTCGATCCCGAGAACCACACGACCGGGGTCTATCTCGCGCGGCTGCTCGCGTACGCCGACGACGGCACGCAGTTCGGGCGCACGGCGCGACTCGCCGAATCCGTCGAGGAGTATCGCGCGCTGCCGAAAACCCTCGGCGACGACGCGCACGAGTACGACGGCGAGCTGATGTTCGTCCTCGCGCACATGGGGCGCTGGGCCGAGCTGAAAGAGCTCGCGGACAACGCGACGAAGCCGGCGACGCGCGACGTCGGCCGGATTCTCGCGATCATCGGGCTGGAAGGCATCCCCGCGGCGCAGCGCGAGCTCTCCGCGTTCGCGGTCGACACGCGCCGCCCGTACGCCGCCGAGCTGGGCAAACATCTGATGTCGCTCCGCAAGTATCCGGAGGCGGCCGCGATGATGGAGATCGCGTCGCAGGGCGCGCCGAATGCGTCCGAGGCGGGACAGCTCATCGACGTGCTCAAAAAAGCGCGGCGTCTCGAGGACGTCAAGGTCGCGGACGACGATCCGCGCGGCATCGTCACGAGATTGTTCGCCGCAGTGGGCAGCGGCGACGAGGAAGCGTTGCTCGCCTGTCTTCCTCCCGATCTGCGGGAGGAGGCTCGGAAGGACGCCGAAAAGGCGGAAGGCAGCTTCCTGGCTGGAATGAGAAGCAACGACGCGGAACCGGACATGCCCATCGCGGCGGCGCTCGACATCGTGCTACCGATGATGCAACTGCAGAAGGACGGCAACGACGAGACCGGATACCGGCTGCGCATCCGGATGCCGATGGTCAGCTCCGACACGGAATCGTTCTACGTCACGCGCGAGGACGGACACTATTTTCTCCGCGCCTCCAGCGACGACAACTCGCTCGGCATAGCCGCGCTGCACTTCCTCGATCAGAACCAGCCGGAGGCCGCACGCACGTGGCTGAACTGGGCGCGCGAAGACGTCGATGCCGGCGGCGGCGACGATCCGCTGAGGGGCTCATCGTTCGCGTCGATCTGGCCGAAAGCGAAGGCGACCGCGACCGCGGATGAGATTCGTCTCGCCGCCGCGGTGCAGATGGCGGAGCGGGGCGAGGGAGACGAAGACGACCTCGAGAAAGAGAAGAAAGCGACCGATTTGCTCGAAGAGCTGTATGGCAAGGCGGCGAGCGACGCGGCGAAGGCGGCAATCGATCGCGCGATGACGTTTGCGTATGCGAGGCAGCACGAGTGGGCGAAAGCCGCCGCACCCGCGCAGCGCCTCTTCGAGCGGTATCCCGAGTCGGACAGCGCGTTCCTCGCGTACTCGCGTGTCCTGTCGCTCAACGGAAAAACGACGGAAGTGGAGACGCTCGCGAAGCAGCGTCTCGAGCGTCTGCCGAAGGATCGCGCGGCCCTGCGCGCGCTTGCGGTGAATGCGTCCGTGAAACATGACTACGCGGAGGCGGAGCGCTACGCGCAGCAGGTGATCGATGAGACCTCGCCGGACC
>Ga0207675_100005179_pt1 | contig 12550 bp, 6 predicted proteins | sample KBSSwiS42_FD_184305 | JGI IMG/M metagenome (GOLD analysis project Ga0207675, IMG submission 184305) | Switchgrass rhizosphere microbial communities from Kellogg Biological Station, Michigan, USA - KBS Switchgrass S4-2 (SPAdes) (version 2) | ecosystem: Host-associated > Plants > Roots >... | reverse complement strand
AATGTAAGCCTTAGCCACTTCCGGCGGCGCATCGTTAGATGGGTTTTTCAATTGCGGATACAAAGCGACAAACGAGTCAACAGTGGTCTTCTGTTTCATTTCGTCGAGTCGTGCCGCGTTGAGATATTTCTGGACGTCCGCGATCTCATTTTGTTTGTCGGTGAGTTGTGCTTTCTGTTCGGTGACGTTGTGGGCGTCCATGATCCTCTGCTCGTTGGGCTCGCGACTGCGAAGCGCCAGCGTGAAGCCGCGCTCGACGAGTGCCCAAATGCCAAAGCCAACGATGATGAGCAGAAGCAGCAGCACTAAATCCGCGCCGGACGGAGATCGCATAGCGCTGTCGCTGTTTGCGTTCTTTGACTGAGGATCGGCCATGTTTTAGCGCCACAGATTGACACAGATTTTCCCAGAGTGAAACCTCTACCAGTGTCATCTGTGTAAATCTCTGGGTAAAACAGTTACCATTGTGGGCCACAGGTACTGACAAATGGATGGGCAACACTTAGTTGCGGGTTTAGCTTTAATCGGCATCGTCATTGTCGTCTCTGCCCTGCTTTCCGGGCTGATCGATCGCAGCGGACTGCCGCAGGTCGCAGTGTTTATTGCCATCGGCGCTGCTTTGGGACCAGCAGGTCTCGGTGTCTTCAACATGACGTTGGATGCGCCGATATTGCGCGTCGTCGCAACTCTGAGTTTGGCGCTCGTCCTCTTCACTGACGCTGTGAGTCTTAACACCCGCGAGGTGCGGCGGCAGAGTGGCCTTGCATTTCGAATGCTCGGCCCGGGAACGATCTTGTGCGCCGCACTGACTGCCGTAGCCGCGTCATGGCTACTTAAAGTGCCGCCCGCATCCGCCGCCATTCTCGGTGCAGCACTCGCCTCAACTGATCCGGTTTTGCTTCGCGGACTGTTACGCCGGCGCGACCTGCCAGTCGAAGCACGCCAGGCGTTGCAACTCGAAAGCGGACTCAATGATGCGGTGCTGTTGCCGATCGTAGTCATCGCGATCGCCTTCACCGGCAACTTCGACGTAACTGCGGGAAGTCTTGCGAAACTCGGACTCGAACTGTTCATTCTTGGACCTGGCGCGGGCGTAGCAATCGGTTTAGTGGGTGTCGCCGCCCTCGATCTAATCCGCAAACGCACCGGCGTTCGGCGTGATTACGAATCGTTGTACTCACTTGGCGTAGCGTTCTCGGCATACGCGGCCGCGGAAGCGGTTCACGGAAGCGGCTTCCTCGCTGCGTTCGCAGCGGGATTGACGATTGCGGCACTCGATGTCGAACTGTGCGACTGTTTTATCGAGTACGGCGGCGTCACGGCCGAAATGCTGCTGCTCTTTACCTTTGTGATTTTTGGTAGTTCGTTGATCTGGACCGGGTTCAATGGGCTGAACTGGCCGACGGTGATCTTCGTGCTGGTTGCGATGCTGATCCGAATCCCGGTTTATCTTCTTTCTTTGCTCGGCTCAAATGTCGATCGACGTGGACGTTTATTGATCGCCTGGTTCGGACCAAGTGGACTCAGTTCGCTGTTGTTGGTTCTGTTACCTGTGTTTGCGGGTCTGCCGGGCAGCGACCGCTTGTTTGCCGTTTGCTCTCTGGTTGTGTTGTTGTCCGTGGTCATCCATGGCGGGTCGCCGATGTTGCTCGCACGGTTCTGCAAACCAGAAAAGGAGAAAGAGCCGCTCCCTGAAGCTCAACTTCCCGAACCGGTGCTTACGCCGCTTGCAACGACAGAGCCTGCAAAAGCCGCTGTGATGGCGCCGCCGGTTAGTGAGGTTGGAACAGAACCGGGCGCCCAGGCAATCACACTCGAAGAGTTGGACCGCCTGCAAAAACTCGCCGAGAAGGTGATCATTCTCGACGTTCGCACCGAGCGCAGTCTCGAAACGAGTGAATCGATGGTCCGGGGAGCTATTCGCATGCCGCCCGAGCACGTTGCAGAACAAGCGCGCGAACTCGGATTGCCAAAGGACACGTGGCTCATCGCCTACTGCGCTTGACCAAACGAAGCTACCAGCGCCCGGGTGGCGCAGGAACTTCGACAAGCAGGATGGACCAAAGCACGGGCACTGATCGGCGGTTGGAACGCCTGGCTCGATGCGCAACTGCCGGTCGAACCAATCCGCCGGTCCATCTCATCAGCGTCTACCAGATGAAACTGCTTATCATCTTCAGTCTCATTATGCTTGTCGGACTCTCGGCCCAAAGTCAGAACAGACCGCGTACTCGAGACACCGGCCTCAAAGTCGGCGTGCTTCCTACTGGTCCACTGAACGCAATCACCGACGTCAACGGCGTACTCGTGGGCCACACGACCGTGATTCGCGGCGATAATGTGCGCACCGGCGTCACCGCAATTCTTCCTCACGGCGGCAACCTGTTTCGCGAAAAAGTTCCGGGCGCGGTGTTCGTCGGCAACGGCTTCGGCAAACTCGCCGGCTCAACACAGGTAAACGAACTCGGCGAGATCGAAACTCCGATCCTGCTTACTTCGACGCTCAGCGTTCCACGCGTGGCGGACTATGTGCTCGACTACATGCTCGCACTTGCCGGAAATGAGGACGTGCAATCGATCAATCCATTAGTTGCTGAAACTAACGACGGTTATCTCAACGACATTCGCGGCCGTCACGTGACCCGAGACGACGTGATCGCAGCTATTAAAGGCGCCAAGAACGGCGCGGTCGCGGAAGGTTCGGTCGGCGCGGGAACTGGAACGGTAGCTTTCGGCTTCAAGGGCGGCATTGGAACGGCGTCGCGAAAACTGCCGCAAAGCCTTGGTGGATACACTGTTGGAGTACTCGTTCAAACGAATTTTGGCGGTGTTTTGACAATCAACGGTGCGCCGGTGGGCGTCGAACTGGACCGTTACTACTTGCGCGACGATCTCAAACAATCTGCACGCAACCAGGCGCGCAAAGACACGGACGCTGACGGATCGATCATCATTGTTATTGCTACTGATGCTCCTGTTGATGCACGCAACCTGCGCCGCATGGCCGCACGGGCCATGATGGGCCTGGCGCGTACGGGAGCTGCGGGCAGCAATGGCAGCGGTGACTACGCTGTCGCCTTTTCGACTGCTGAAGACGTGCGCGTGCGTCCGCTGAATCAAAATGAGCGCAACCTGCCGCGTAATCTTAAAACACTCAGTAACGATGCCGTGTCGCCACTCTTTATGGCAGTGATCGAGTCAACGGAAGAGGCCATTTACAACTCACTTTTCAGGGCCACCACCATCACCGGCAAGGGCCACACGGTCGAAGCGTTGCCATTGGACCGTACGCTGGAGATCCTTCGCAAGCATGGCCTAATCTCGGCCCAACGCTAGTTGCACTATCACAACAATCTCACGGTGGTCTAACCTTTTCATACCGGCAGGAAAAGTGTTTGACACTCGCAAGGGCGGTGTTAGAATCCCTTCGAACCCCCACAACCAGGATCATTTTGAAGGGAGCCAAAAAAGTGGCCACGAAACTGAATGTTCGTGTCAATCGAAAACGGCCGGAGTCGATGACCCGGCAGATTCGCGAACAACTTGATGCGCTTATTGATGAAGGAGCGTTAGCAATCGGAACGTTGCTTCCGAGCGAACGCGAACTCGCCAACACACTCAAGGTAGCGCGCAATGTTGTTCGCGGTGCTTATGAGCAACTGATGGACGCCGGCAAGTTGCGCAGTGAAGGTCGCAGAGGACGATCTGTTAGCAGAGGTGGGACCACGAAGCGGAAGTCTACGAAGTCGAAGTCTTCAAAGAGCAAGTCGCGCAAGAAATGAGCCTTTCGTTCTCGCGTTCCAAAATCCCCCTTTCCACCAATTGCTGATTGGTTGACCCCTACTTGCTCGCAATCGGACCCTCTTTGCCCAGTGAGATAATCTCGTTCCTTATCGTCTTACGCTCCGCCAGTAATCGAACGAAGAAACGTCTCCTCACCAGAAAGAACGTGAGCACACGTATACCGGCGATCGATCTGTCCAGTTCTTCAAAGAAGATGATCGCCACGTAACCACAAACCGGAACGATCAACAAAGCCAGTCCTGCGGCCCACCAACCAAACAGCGCATAACCTATTACAACCAGAATCACCCACGTAAGCGGAAACAACAACATCGCCGAAATGATCTTGACCGTTGAAATAATGTCTTCAGAGTCGCGCGACAACTTCGTCGCGAGATAACCTCCGAGACGATAAGCGGGATAATGAGCGACCGTTCCGAGAGCTGCCGGCGCAAGCATCAACAGGAACAATAGAGAACGTTTCACAATGGCGACGAACACGTTCCATGTCGACGAAGGAGCTGAGAGTTCTTCAGCGTCGACTCCCGCCTGGTTCAACTCCTCTTCAAAACGAATCATCCGCTGTTCCAGTCGTCGCAAGCGTTCTGGTTGTCGTCCTTCGAGAATTGAGTACGCTTTCACGAAACGTTGTTGCAGTCTTAGCTCGTCCTTCAAGCTGTCGTCGCCGTCGTTAGCCCCTGAAGAAAAGATCCGTTCGGCCCGCGCGATCGTCTGAAGCGCTTCTTCGTGCAGCGCGTCGAGGATAACTGCGCGCAACGCCTGCTCGATCTCGTTCGAGAGTTGCCGCACAGCGTCACGCGGCGGACTGCCGTCGGGTTCGAGCTTCACAGGAGTGACGTTCAAAGGAGTTCCGAAGTAGAGCAACGCGGAACTGCGAAAACTTGTTTTCGACGTGTAGTAGAGACCCGCCGGAACGATCCTCAGCTCGCTAACCTCACCGGTTGAAACAGCCGCCAATGAAATACGTGCAGCGCCGGTCTTGATGGGCCGCAGTCCGGGTTCGTCATGCGACACGCCTTCAGGACAGATTCCGATCGTTCCGCCCTTCGCGAGTAGTTTGCGTGCGGCGATAAACGTCTCCTGGTTCTTCGTGACATCCTGCCCTTCGTCCTGGCGTCGATAAACCGGCAACGAATCGAGCGCCTTCACCAGGTAACCGATCACCGGCATGTGAAAAAGCGGGGCTTTCGCCAGAAAAGAAACGGGGCGCGGCGCAAGGCATAACAGGAAGACCGGATCGACCAGCGCGTTTGGATGATTGAGCACAAAGATCACCGGCGTTTCGAGCGGGACGTGCTCCAGACCAGTCACTTCGATCCGCTGAAAATAGATCCTGAGTGCGAGCCTGACGATGGCGACTATGAGGCGGCGGATCATTATCTGTGCAATAATACTCACGCTTTCCCAATTCGTTCAAAAAATCCATCTTACTGAGGAAGACCATGAAACGCTTGGTTCTTTTCGTCCCTGTCTTGTTGCTGCTTTTGGGCTCGCTTGCCGCCGCGCAAACGCGCACGTACACGATTGAAGATCTGTTGAAAGTGCGGCGCGTTGGTGACCCGCAAATATCGCCGGCCGGCCGTCATGTGGCATTCACGATCGGCGACGTTAATTTCGATGCGAACCGCATCGTGACCCAGATCTACGTCACCTCAATCGAGGGCGGCGATACGAAGCAGTTGACCAGCGGCGACCGTTCATCGTCGTCGCCGCGGTGGTCACCCGATGGAAAAAAGATCGCCTTCACAACCGGCAGCCAGGTTTGGGTGATGGAGGCCGACGGCGACAAGAAGGAACAAGTCACGAAGATCTCGACCGGCGCGGCCGCGCCCGTGTGGTCTCCTGACGGAAAGTGGATCGCGTTCACTTCCGACGTTTATCCGGATTGCAACAACGACGACTGCAACAAGAAGCGCGATGAACAGGCGGAAAGCAGCAAAGTCAAAGCTCACATCGTCACTCGCCTCCTCTACAAACACTGGGACGAGTGGCGCGATTTGAAGCGCACGCACGTTTTTGTGGTTTCGAGCAAGGGAGGAACAGCACGCGAGATCACGATGGGTGACTTCGATTCGCCGCCGTACGCGGCATCGACTGGTGTCGACTACACCTTTTCACCTGATTCGACCGAGATCGCTTATCTGCGAAACCCGGACAAGGTGGAAGCCATTTCCACCAACAGCGACATCTACGTAATGAACCTCGCGAGCGGCGCAATCAAAAACATCACCGTCACGAATCGTGGTTACGATGCTGGTCCAATCTACACGCGCGACGGCAAACAGATCATCTATCGCTCTCAGGCGACTGCCGGTTTCGAAGCGGATCGCTGGCGGCTGATGGCCTACGACCGCGCGACCGGTTCGGCTGTTGAACTCACCAGGCGATTCGATCTGCAAGTTGATGACGTCGTGCTCTCCCCCGATGGAAACGAAATTTATTTCACGGCGAACGACCGTGGCAAAGAACCGATCTTCAGGATTCCGAGAGCCGGCGGCGTGCCGCAGAAAATTGTCGCGAATGTTTTTGCGGGCGCTCTGAAAGTTACGCCTGACGGCCGGAAGCTTGTCTTTACGTCGAGTTCGATCGCGTCGCCAACGGAAGTCTACGCTGCGAACGCTGACGGAAGTGGCTTAACTGCGTTGACGTCCGTTAACAAACAGCTCATGAGCCGCGCAAATCTGAGACCCGCAGAAGACGTGGAATGGACCGGCGCGATGGGACGCAAGATCCACGGCTTTATCGTCAAGCCAAACAACTTCGATGCGAACAGGAAGTATCCGCTGGCAGTGTTGATTCACGGTGGTCCACAAAGCGCGTGGAACGATAATTGGGGTTACCGTTGGAACCCGCAGGTATTTGCGAACGCAGGGTACGTTGTCTTTGCTCCGAACCCGCGCGGCTCGACTGGATACGGCCAACAGTTTGTTAACGAGATCAGCACGGACTGGGGTGGCAAAGCTTTCGTTGACATATCGAATGGCGTTGCGGACGTCGTGCGCCGCAACTCGTTTATCGATCGCGGCCGCATCGGCGCGGCCGGCGCGAGTTACGGCGGCTACATGATCAATTGGATTCTTGGACACAACAACGATCCGCGTTTCCGTTACAAGGTGCTCGTCTCACACGACGGCGTTTACAACCTCGAAAGCATGTACGGCGCCACCGAAGAACTCTGGTTTCCGGAATGGGAGTTCAAGGGAACCGCATGGTCCAACCCGGCGCTTTATAGCCGCTGGTCGCCACACAAATTCGCACAGAACTTCAACACACCGATCCTGATCATTCACGGCGAGTTGGATTACCGCGTGCCGATTGGCGAAGGCATGCAACTGTTCACCGCAGTGCAGCGAAAAGGAATCGATTCGAAGATCTTAATCTTCCCGGACGAAGGTCACTGGGTGTTGAAACCACAGAACTCGCAGTTGTGGTTCCATACAGTGCTCGACTGGCTGGACAAGTACCTACAACCGGCCAATCCGCAATCATCATCGCGCACGCAAGGCCAGTAAACCCGAAGTCAGTGAAACGCCGACGTCGGTAAACCGCAAGCCGGTAATATTCCCCACTCCGAATGCGGCTCCGCCGCCGGATGTGAGGCATGCGGCTACGCCGCCACGATGTGAGGCATGCGGCTACGCCGCAGTAGGAAGCCAGGAGGCAATGAAAACTTTTGGAACTCGCGCGACCGATGCGGGTGACATTGGACGGTAACGTACTCTCCCTGCGCTCGGCCCAACGAAAAACGAAGGAGAGCCTTACTATGAATCCCGCGGGGCATCCCACGCGTGTCATTCTTTTCGCATTCCTAATCGTCTTCTGTAGCGGTTCCGCTCTGGCCCAGCGACCCGGGCCGGAGTTCTGGCGCAAAGTGGGTTGCGAGCCACTCGAACCGCGGACCAAACTCGAAGCGCTCGAAGATCGTCACGGCGCCGTAATCATCAAAGCGTTTACGCGCATCACGACGGTGGAAGTCCGGGGCGTACGCATAGATGCTGTTGAAATGCGCGAGATGGGAGGTGTTTCACGCGCGCGAGGCGTCGTGATCTCCTTGCGAGAAGAAGGCGGGCGATTGGACGACAACCGGGCGTTTGTCGATTATGAAGAGCTTGACTCGTTGCTCAACGCGATCGACGTGGTGGCGCGCGTCGACGAGAGCGTCACGCGCATGCCGGGTTTCGAAGCGAGATATAAAACACTAGGTGATCTCGAGATCGGCGTGTTTCGTCAAACACGCAGCGGCACCGCGGTAATCCTGACCACCGGCATCTGCGAGCGCGCAACGCAAACCATGTCGCTCGACGACCTCGCGAAGGTCAAAGCAATGCTTCAGGAAGCTAAGAGCCGCCTCGATGAGCTGAAGTAAAATCCGTTGAAATCCGCGGCTAGTCCACGATCCGCATGCGACTCTCTGCACCATTGGTGCGGATCTCCGGCACGTACATCGCATGCCCCAACACCGGCAACGCATGAAACGCACCCGGCGCCTCCGCTCTCATTTCATAACTCACCTGCCACACGCCTTGCGGCAGACGATCGATGAATAGAGCAACTTTTCGATCGCGCAGCTCCTGATATACCCAACGCGAACGTGGCGTGAACCCACCACCTGATTTCAACTCGCGGATGAACAAATTATCACCACTGCGCACCTGCGTGGCCTCCAGCCCGGCTGGCTTTAGATCTTCGAACAACAGGTACTCGTAGTTGTTCTTCGCTTCAACTGTTAGTACGACTTCAATCCGGTCGCCGCTCTTTACAGTCTCGCCATCATTGAGCGGCACGCGCTCCGACACGAAACCCTTCAACAACGTTGGGTGATTCACCAGTTTGAAATACTGGCGACGCACGAAGATCTCGTTACCCGCAGGCTTCAATGGTTCTTCGAGACTGAAGAACTCCGCTTCGGCCGAGAAGTACAGCGGACCACTGCCGTTCTTCCGCACAATTGTGATCTCATTCTGACCATCGCGAATTAACTCGCGCGAGATCGCAAACCTGCTTGGCGCACTCAGTGAATCGTCCGCAGTAAGCTGTTTACTCGTCACCGAAGTACCGTTGACCAGCAACTCGTAACCCACGGCAGGTTGCAGTTCCCCGCTGGTGCGGAGGAAATCGTTGAGCGTCAACACGACGATCGCCGTGTCGCGCGTATTGCTCCACTGCGAGCCGCGACGATTCTTCACCAGCCAGTTAGTCACCGGCTCAACCAACTTGTTCTGCGGATCGATCGCGAGCAGCGCTCGCAATGCGAAGGCAGTTGCTTCGACGCCGCCATCGGACCAGCGCCAGTAAATTCCATCTTCGCCCCAATGCGCTGTGCCGATCACTGACGGATCAGACGTCTGCACGCCGCGTTGAACTATCGAGCTGTCAGGCTGCGAATCGAGCTTCACACCATTCTCGAGATTCTCAACCAGCGTCTTCGCCTGATCGCGATAGCCGTAGTAATGAGCAGCAAGCGCGAGCAAAGCGCGTGTGTAAGCATTTAGTTTGTCACGATTGTTCCAGAGATTTTGGAAGGCTGTGTCCTGAAACTTGGTGACTTCCGCTCGCTTGCGCGCATTATGGTTGACCGCCAGCGCGTGAAGCATCCACGCTTGCGCGTCGTAGCTAGTCTCTGCTTCCACCAATTCCTTGTCGAGAAAGTTGACGGCGCGTTCGATTACGTCAGACTTGACGTCGATTCCCGCTTCGCGTGCGAGCGTCATTCCCCAAACAACGTAAGCGGTCATGAAGTGATCGCTGTCGCCCTGTTTCCACCATCCCCAGCCGCCGTCCGCGTGTTGGAAATCGTAGAGACGATCCAGGCCCTGCTTCGTCATCGCCTCCAGTTCCTTGAGATCGTGTTGGCCTTTCGGATGCGTTGCCGCTGCACTCGTCGATTCAATACCACCGAAGATCTTGTTCATGGCAGTTTCGGGTTTCAGTCCGAGGTCGCGCAGCGTTTTCGCCGTGATTACCGCGGGTAGAAAACGGCTCATTGTCTGTTCCGTGCAGCCGTACGGGTAATCGATCAAATACGGCAGCGCATCGAGCATCGTGGTAGCCATACTCGGCGCCACCTGCACGACCAGATGCGTCGAATCTGTGCGTCGCTCTTTAGGAATGTCGAGTTTGATTGCAACGCTGTCGCCTCGCATCTTGCCGGAGCGAGAAACAAACTTCTCGATACCGTGCTCGAAGACCGTGAAGCTCTTTTCCATCGCATCGGCGTACTGGCCGCCGCGCGCCTCAACCTTTATCAACGCTTCACTCGCATGCGTAACATCGACGCGCCAATCGACCCTTGTTTCACTATTGGCCTTTACCTCAACCGGCGCAGGCTCGCCTGAGACGGTGAGCCCCTTCGCACTCAACGCAGGCGCTACACGCATTGGCTGATCTGTGTTGTTGTTGATTACGGCGGAAACAGTCACCTGATCGCCGACAACAAAGAAACGCGGCGCTTGCAGCCGAACAATCAACGGCTGCTTCGTTCGCGTTGACGAATTACCAAGACCGAATTGATTGCCGCTACTTGCGGCGCGTGCCGTTGCGGCCCATGTCGTTAGCGAATCGGGATACTTCACCTTCACCGTCGCGGCGCCGTCCGCGTCCGTCTTCACGTCGGGTAGCCAAAGAATTGTCGAACGAAAATCACTTCGTACCTGAACCGGTGGTTCCTGTACATCCACTTTCGCAAGTTCTTTCATTGAACGCCCGTTGATAGGTGACTGTAAGGTTCCGGATGGACGAAGCTCGTCGCTCGCGTACGCATACCGGTTAGTTCCTGAAACGGTCACCGTCTCCGCATTCAAAGCATAGACTTGGGCCGTACCCACCGACATGCCACGGCCGTCACCGGTTCCAGCTACTCCACCTACAAAGCCGATCTGGGACCTGCCCTTTTCTCTCACGGCGAGGTCAAGTCGATCGCGCAACTGACCGTCAACCTCGGCCAGGCGCGCGTACGCTTTCTGATTCAGCGTGCTTTGCGTTTGGACAGCAAGTGGTCTTTTGCGCCCGTAGTAAAACTGGCGTGGGTCGCCGGCGTAATCGTTTTGAATGTACTTCACCGACTCATCAACCAGACCGAGCGCGACTTCCGTGGAAATCGGGCGGCCATCGGCATCTTTAGTGATGATCGACAACGTGCCTTCTTCACGGGGTTGATACTGTTCGCGATCAGCTTTTACCGCAACGGCCAAAAACTGTTGCACCGGCGGCACCACGACTTGCTTCGTGTCGACAAACCACTGTGCGTCGCTCACCATTGCCGCACTCAGATAAATGTTGGGCACGTGTTTCTCTTCGATGGGAACTTCGATCAACTTCGTCGTCCCGGTGACGTGGATGAGCTTGTAGCTGTAGAGATCTTCGCCTTCAATACTGAACAACACCCAACGGTCCTGGCCCGGTACGTTGATCATCACGGGCGCTGTCTGTCCTGCACGGAAGGTATCTTTATCAACCACCAACTCGAGGCCCCCGCGCCGGTAGCCCAACTCCGTCGTTGCATTTGTTGCTACAAACACCGCAGCTTCCGCTTTGATCGGCGGCAAGAAGCGATCGCGTTTCGCATCCACGCCCTGGCTGCTTTGCCACGCCATGCGATAGTAGCCTTCCCGCTCGGGTGTGAACGTGACTTGTGCTTCGCCTTCCGCGTCCGTCTTCACGGTTTGCGTGAGGATGTCTTCGTGCTGATAACCGCGAAACTTCAACGTCCAGGGTCGCAAGCCGCGTGGCGGCGCCGGTGGAAAAACTTCCGCGCGTTCGCGCAACTGCCGCAACTCCTCACCCTGCACTTCGCGGCCACGCGGATCGATCCATATCTCCCACCAGTAGTCGCGCGTGACTTTCACACTGCCTTCGGTTTGGATCGGCTGTTCGTTCGCGTCGATTGCCTTAATATCAATCGCCACCTTGTCCCTGGGCCGATAGATGTTCTGCGCGGGCCGAGGATAGACGTAGTAACGTTGTCGCGTTACACGAACTGTATCGGTCGCTACGATCTCGCGCCTCGATGAATCTACGACGCGAGCTTCAATGCGATATTGGTAATCCTGATTGTAGTTCTCGCGTGGGGTGTCGAATGTGAGTTTTGCCTTGCCGGTGGCGTCCGTCTTTATCGTGTCGCGCTTTATGACCGCGCCCTGGCCGCCGTAGTAACGCCAGCGTTGTTGTTCCAAATCGTCGTAGTACCATGGGTAATCACGCCGCGGAAACCAGTAGTGGTAAAAGACATTTTGGTAAACCACAACTTCCACGGAAGCATTGCTGACTGGACCACCAAAGTAGTAATCGGCCTGAATTTCGGCCTCAACCTGCTCGCCAACACGAAACGCTTTCTTCTTACCATCTTGTTCGGGCGTTTTTACTTCAACCTTAAACTCGGGCAGTTTGTACTCTTCGAGTCGAAACAGTCGCGCGCTGCCGATCGTGTTATGCCGGCCCTGGTCCATGAAATGGATCTGGTATTCACCGAGCGCCCACTGTTCGCTCAGCTCAAGCGAACCCCAGGCGCTGCCAAATGCGTTGAGAGTCGCCGTGCCTTCTTTCACTTTTGTCCCGCGCAAATCGGTGATCGAATATTCGACGACCTGATTTGCCGGTGTTGAGTACACTCCGTTGCTGAGACGACGGGCGATGAATTTCCACTGCATCGTTTCCTTCGGACGGTATGCAGGGCGATCCGTGAACGCGTAAATGCGCCAGCCGTCTTCCTGGCCTTGACCGTATCCGTACGCGTAGGCGTTCGCAAACG
>Ga0207675_100005177_pt1 | contig 12552 bp, 7 predicted proteins | sample KBSSwiS42_FD_184305 | JGI IMG/M metagenome (GOLD analysis project Ga0207675, IMG submission 184305) | Switchgrass rhizosphere microbial communities from Kellogg Biological Station, Michigan, USA - KBS Switchgrass S4-2 (SPAdes) (version 2) | ecosystem: Host-associated > Plants > Roots >... | reverse complement strand
CAGTGCTTCATGAGCGACTTGCCAGGTGACAGGCTCGCTCTCCAGCGTTCCCATGTCGAGTGCCCTCATACCTTCGGCATAGCACGGTGATTTTCGAGTCTCTCAGTGGCGCGGAGCGCCGCGTTTGGCGCTCGATCGGCTTCGATCTCGGGTCGAGTGCGAAAGTCTTCTCGGAGCCGTCCACCCGACGCGCGCAAGGGCCGCCGCGCAGCGCTCGGCGGTCATCAGACGTTTTTGCGCGCCGACAGCGTCAAGCGGAATCGCCTGTTTTGCGCCTTTTTTCTCGCGCTGCTCCCGTCGGCGATCCAATCTCCGCTGCGGATGTGCGATCGGTGGGTGGACTGTTCATGGTGAGCAGAGGCTGGGGAGTCGTCGGGAGCGTTGAAGCTGAGGGCGTGTGTGCTGGCTACAGCACGGAGCGCGGAGCCCACTCGGCAGGATGAGATGCGGCTGAAAGTGCAGTGAATGATGCACTGCTGGTGGTTGGACGCCGACCGACTACTCGGCTACCGATCCTCATCGAGCGAGCGGGCGCTGGTTCTGCAACTTCTGCTCGGACGGAGCAACGCGGAGATGGCTCGCTTTCGCGACGTGTCGACGCAGACCATCGCCAATCGGCTGCACGCACTGTTTCGCAAGTTGACAGCGTCTTCTCGCGGAGAGCTTGCCGCGTCCCTGCTGTGCGCAGGAGGCAACCCAGCGGAGCGAAGCCAAGCTCGGCTGCCGCTCGGGAATCGTCCAGCGGACAAGCCATTCGCGTGGAGGATTCCTCGGGGGGAATGAATGTTTGGCTAGTACGCGAAGAGCCCATTCACTGGATCGACAAAATCCGGATCCAGCGGCGTCAGGTCCGGCGTTGGCTCGGCGCGTCCGTCGTGGCAGCGCGCGCAGCCGCCGTAGGTTGGTAGCGCCTGGACCATCTGCGGAGTGACGACGTTGCCGTTGGACGCGGTGTAGCGGAAGCGCGCGACGTAGGGTTTTGCGAGCCAGCTGGGCTCGCCGTCGAAGAAGAAGTTGCCGGCGCGGTTGGAGGTGGTCTTCCAGATGCGGCCGTCGGCGCCTTCGAGCTCAACTTCGACGCCCTCGAGGCCGTAGCAGTCGTTTGCGATCTGGGAGGCGTTGTCGGGCACGCCGTACACGGTGCCCGCGGCCATCAGCGGCGGGCCGTCGTTCGCGAGGTGGCAGCCGAGGCATTCAGTGCCAGGGGACATCTCGACGTTGTTGCTGTTGCCGCCGATCCAGCGACGACCGGAGGCGCAGACGTCGGTGCTGACGGCTTCGCTGTCTTCCTTGCAGGCGAGGAGCAGAAAGGTGAGCGTCAGCGCTGCGACGCTGTTGCGTGCGAAAGACACCACGTTCTCAGAAGCGACGAGATCGCCTCACGGTGCCACCGCTGCCGCTGCTGCTTTGAAAAAGTCCTCGTTCATACCAGGCACACCGATGTAAGCGCTTGCCGGCTTGACCTCGAGGTCCTGGGACTCACCAGCTTCCGGGTCCGGCGTAACGGGCTTCACGCCAGGCGTGTGGCAACGCGCGCAGCCACCGTAGTTGGGAAAAGTACCGAGCATCTGCGGATAGGAGGTCTTGCCCGTGTCCGGATCGGTGTACGCGCCCGACACCCTGAAGGGCTTTACGAGGTCGGTCGCCTTTCCTTCGATGAAAAAATTGCCGGCCTCATTCGTCGTTACTTTGAACTCCTGGCCATCGCCGCCCTCGATCGTGAGCTCGACACCTTCCACGCCGAAACAATCCTGTCCCGTCTGCGCCTGCTTGAACTTCGCAATCTGGGCGTCGCTGGAAGCGTACTGCACAAACGGGTACACGGTTCCCCCGAGCATCAACTCGGGACCATCGTTGTCCAGGTGGCATCCCACGCAGTCACGGCCGGGGTACATTCGAGGGTCGCCGCGCTTGCCACCAATCCATCGCTTTTCGGAAATGCAGACGCTCGGATCAACATCCTGAATCGTCTCATCGTTGCAGGCGAAGGCGACCACGGGGAGCACGATCGCCGAGAGAAACAAGTACCAGCGCGGCATGCGAGGTAGATTGTTCGAAAGACCCTGCAAAGGCAACCCCGGGGGCGTTCCTTGGCTTGCCGCGTCGACCCCGGTGGGCTCGAGTCAGAGCGCGCCGGCCCATTGGCTGAGTTAATCTCCAGGCCTGCGTGACATTGACGGTTTGACCTCGATACGACAAAACGGCGGCCGATGAAAAACTGCCGCCCGGGGTCCAGAGGAAGCTCGCAGAGGCCCGGATGAAGGCGGCTCTGCGCGCGCTCGTTTGCATCGCCGCGTTCTGCGCGCTGAGCGCCTCGTCGCGCAGCGCACACGCCTACGCCTGGATGATCCGTCACGGCTTCGCCGAGTGCGGCGGTTGCCACATCGATCCGATGGGCGGCGAGACGCTGACCGGCATGGGTCGCGTCACCGGGCAGACGTTGCTGGCCAGCGATTTTGGCGGCAGGTCGCCGAGCAACGCCGCGATGTTCCTGTACGGCATCCAGGAGCCGGACAACGTGCGGCTCGGCGGCAGCTTCCGCGGCTTGAGCATCTATCAGCTCAACACCAACAACCCGCGCGTGTTCCCGATGCAGATGGACTTTTATGGGGCCATCTCTGCCGGGCGCTTCGTGCTGGGGGCGAGCATCGGGGTCTCGCACGCCTCGGCGCGCTATGAGCACTCGAGCAAGGCGAAGCTCTTCGGCAATATCGCTGACGAGGGCTTCATCGTGGTCTCGCGCAACCACTGGCTCGGTTACAAGATCACCGACGACCTGATGATCCGTGCCGGGCGCATCAATCTGCCCTTCGGCATCCGTACGCCCGATCACACCATGTGGGCTCGGGCGGAGACGCAGACCGATCGCGAGTCGGACCAGCAGCATGGCGTCTCCATCGTGTACTCGAGTGGCCGTTTTCGCGGCGAGTTGATGGGGACGCCGGGTAACTTTCAGGTACCGACCCAGTACCTGACCTACGGCTACAGCGGCTATCTCGAGTACTCGATCGACACCAATCTGGCGGTCGGCGTGAGCAGCTTGCTGCTGCAAGCCCGGCGCGAAATCTACGCCGTGGACAGCCAGATCGCGGGCCAGCGCTCGGTCTTGCGCCAGGCGCATGGGCTCACGACGCGCTACACCCCGTTCAAGCCGCTCGTGTTCCTGGCCGAGGCGGATTTCTTGAAGCGTACGGGCTCGTCCGCGGGCTATGTGGGCTTTGGCACGGCGGATGTCGAGCCGCTGCGCGGGTTGCATCTCGCGTTGACGGGCGAGTTCCTGAATCGCGGTGAGCTGAACTCGGAGCAAGTGGAAGTTGGCACGCGCCAGCCCGAAGGCCCTGGACGCGGCCAGACCCGGCTCGGGCTCTGGAGCACGATCAACTGGTTCCTGTTGCCGCACCTCGATCTGCGCGTCGATCTGGTGGCGCGCGAGCGGCGTCCGACGGTGCTGCAGACGCAGCTGCACTTCTATCTCTGACGCGCGGCGCGTTTGCGTCGGGGTCCGTTCCGCGCCCCGAGGTTTCGCGCGGGGTCGGGCAGCGGAGGCCCGGCCCACAAACAAAAGCTCCGCTAGCCTGCGTCGAGATCGATGAGGGCGCCGAGGGGCAGCGCCGTAATCTGCTCGGCCAGGCGAATGCGCTGTTCACCGGGGTGGACCACCCAGAGATGGTCGAGCTCGAGATCCTGCAATGCGACGTGCATCGAACGCGTCAATGCGGGCGCGGGGCTCAGCTTGAACTCGAATCCCCAGCGATTCTTGCGCCGCAGGAGCAAGAGATCGAGCTCGGCCCCGCCGTGCGTCGCCCAGAACCACGGCTGGCCGGCGACGTGTGCCAGCACCTGCTCGAGCGCAAAGCCTTCCCAAGAAGCGCCCGCCTTGGGGTGGCCCAGCAGCGCTTGGTGGTCAGCCACGTCGAGCAGCGTGTGTAAGAGGCCGCTGTCTCGAACGTACAGCTTGGGTGCCTTGACGAGCCGTTTGCCTAGATTCGCGTGCCAGGGATAGAGCTGGCGAATCACAAAGGTCCCGTCGAGGATGTCCAGGTAGCGCCGAGCGGTCTTGTCGCTGACCCCCATCGAGCGAGCGAGCTCGGACGCCTTCCAGAGCTGGCCATGGTAGTGCGCGAGCATGGTCCAGAATCGGCGCATCGCCGTGGCGTTCGGCCCGAGATCGAGCTGGCCGAGGTCACGCTCCAGGAAAGTGCGGACGAAGCTCTCGCGCCACGCTGCGCTGTCCGAGTCCGAATCGGCGAGATAGGAACGAGGAAACCCACCTCGCAACCAGAGCTTGCGCTGATCGGTCACCGGCACTTCGCCAATGCTGAAGCCCGAAAGGTCCAGATATTCGATACGGCCTGCCAGCGACTCTGAGGACAACCGGAGCAAGTCGGGAGAGGCACTGCCGAGCATGAGATAGCGGCGGCTTGGATGGCGATCGACCAGCACTCTCAACAGCGGAAACAATGCCGGAGCCCGCTGCACCTCATCCAGGACCACGAGCTGCTCTGCCGACTCGAACGCCAGCAGCGGCTCAGCGAGCTGGCGGAGCGCAACGGGGTCCTCCAGATCGAACCACGTGTGTTTGAGGGGCGCGACGATCTGCCGAGCCAGGGTCGTCTTGCCGCACTGTCGAGGCCCGAGAATGCCAACGACCGGGCTGCGTGCGAGCGCTGCCACGACGCGGCGCAGAAAGGCGTTTCTCGGGATCACAGGCGAATCATAGCTTTAACCTTGAAAACTCGGAATGCGAATCCGAATTTTCAAGGTTGATCTCGGGTTCCCAGATCCCCGTGCTCGTCTCTGGGGAGTGCCCGGCGCCTATTTCGTCGCCTCAACGCTTGGCGGTGGCACGGAGCCGCGCCCCGCTGCTTCCAGGCAGCGTGCCATGGCAGCGGCGAGCTCGGCCTGGCGGAAGGGCTTTTGCAGGAACACGACGCCGGCCGTGTCCAGCACGCCCTCGAGCAGCGGCTGCTCGCTGTAGCCGGAGACGAAGATGGTCGGCAGCACGATGCCGTCTTTCTGCAGGGCGCGGTACACTTCCACGCCGGTCGGGTGGGGCATCATCACGTCGAGCACCAGCAGGTCGTAGCCGTTGGAGTGCGCGCGCAGGTGGCTGAGCGCGCGCTCGCCGCTGCGCAGCGCCTGGACGTTGTGGCCGAGCTGGCGCAGGAGCTGGGCCGCCGTGCGGCAGACGGCGGGCTCGTCGTCGAGCAGCAGGATACGCCGACCGGTGTTGGAGCGCGGGTCGGGTTGCGCGGGGTTGGACCTGGGGCGCAAGCGTTCGGGCAGCGGCAGCAAGATGACGCAGCTCGTGCCCACGCCGGGCCGGCTTTCGAGAGACACGGCTCCACGATGCTCGCGGATGGCGCCCGATACCAGCGAGAGGCCGAGGCCGGTACCGAGCCCCGGCTCCTTGGTGGTGAAGAATGGATCGAAGGCGCGCGCGAGGGTCTGCTCGTCCATGCCGGTGCCGGTGTCGCGCACCACGATCTTGACGTAGCCGCCGGGCTCGCCCTGCGGCAGGTGCCGCGCGCAGCCGGCCAGGTCGAGCTCGACGCGCTCGGTGCTGATGCGCAGCAGGCCACCCTCCGGCATGGCGTCGCGCGCATTCAGGCACACGTTGAGCAAGGCGTTCTGCAGCTGGGTGCCGTCGGCCTCGATCAAGAACGGGCCCGCTCCGAGGGCCATGGTGAGCGTGATGCGGCGGTCGAGCGCGTGCGACAGGAGGTCGCGAATGGTGCCGAGCACCTCGTGCAGATCCAGCGTTTGTGTGGTCAGGCGCCGCTTGCGGGAGAAGGCCAGCAGCTTCTGTGTGAGCTGCGCGGCACGCTGGCTGGTGTTGACGATCAGTTCGAGGTGGGGCACGCAGGCGTGATCGGCCTCGATGGTGTCGGACATCACCTCGGCGGCGGCGCTGATCACCATCAACGTGTTGTTGAAGTCGTGCGCCACGCCGCCCGCCAGCTGCCCGAGCGAGTTCATGCGTTCGCGCTGGTGCAGTTGCGTCTGGCTCTCGCGCAGATCGTGCGCGGCCGCGAGCGAGCGCAGCGCCGCTTCGACCAGCGCAGCCGCCACTGCCAGCACCGTGGGATCGTGCTCGGCAAAGGGTGCTTCCGAGGCAAACACGAGCAGATCGGGCAGCGGCTTGAACAGCTGCAGCGGCGCGACCAGGCCGTAGCGGCGCGCCGGCGGCGCGCAGGGCTCGGCGTACTGGGTGACGCACCCGAGCCGGCGCGCCTCCCCCGCCGCACGTCGGATCGCCTCTTCTGCGCGGTCGGGCGAGATTTCGCCGCGCCAGAGCTCCGCCGAGTTGGCCCCGAGCACCGCGCGCAGCAGCTCCGAGGATTGCTGGATGCACTCGTCGACGTCGGTCGCCGTCGTCAGGCGCTGCGAGAGCTGCTCCAGCCCGCGCAGCCGGCGGCACTGCTGCTCCAGCTGCTCGGCGCGATTGCTGAGCTCGATCTCCGCAGCCGACAGCTCCCGCACGAGCAGCCTCAAGCGGCCCTCGAGCTCAGGAGAGGTCACGAGGGCCTCACTGGCAAAAGCGCCTCACTGGCAACGGCCTCACTGGCAAAAAAATTCGGGGCCACAAGATTTCCCAGGGCCACATTTAACGACGCTGCTGCACGACTGAAAGTTCTCGAGCTCGACGTCGCTGACGCTCTCGGAGCTCACGGCGAGCTCGATACAGCCCGGCTCGATGCGCGTGGAGCTGACGCTGCGGCGCGTGACGGTGAGGGTGGGAAAGCCCGATTGGCCGCGCGCGAGCAGGGCGTCGACGAGCGCGCCGGGGATGTGCGCGGAACCGACGTCCTCGACGTCGCACTCGATCCAGCTGGAGGTCGAGCCGTGGTGGTTGATGTTGAGGTTCAGGTGCACGCGCGCCGGGCCGGGATCCGCGGGCGGCTGCCAGCTCAACGCCAACTCTTGCCCCGCGCGCAGCGCGATCGGGTTGGTCACGCCCTCGAGCAGCGAGACACCCCAGCCGCGCAGAGCGATGGGCGCGTAGTCGCCCCCGCTGCTCGACAAGTGCAAGCTGGCGCCCGGCTCGAAACCTGGCTGGGGCAAGGGGGCAGAGGCGGGGTTGGCGTACGCCTTGGTGACGCGGTTGGGCTCCAGCTCGAGAGGGACGAGGAGACCCCGTACGGTGACCTTGCCCAGATCGCGAGCGACGGGCTGCGGCAGACACTGGTTGCCTTCCGCGCACACCTGGCTCGTGGCGTCGCAGGCCGGGTTGCACTGCATCACGGGCGCCGCGAAGAGCGTGCAAGGTCCGTCCGTCGCCACCTCGACGGGTACGTCGCGCGGGGCCACGGCGTCGAATACCTTGCCGCCGACGGCGGTGTACTGGTCGGTGAGCTCGATGGTGAAGCTGCCGACGCGCTCTGCGGCGGCGCAGGGCTCGTAGGTCAGGGGCGTGAGATCATTGCCGCCCCTGTCGCCCGCGCCCGGCTCGACAGGGTCGTCCCCACCGCCGCACCCTGCGCCCAGAGAGCCACTCAGAGCACCGAGCGCCGCAGCCAATACCGGCCAAAGGAGCCGCCGCGCCATACTCTCCATCTTCGCCCTGGGCTCGGCGGGACGCAAGGCCGAGACTTTCGCAGGACCCCCGGATTCAGCGATTTCCGAATGGCCTCGCCTGTTTGACGAACAGGGGCGCGTCTTCGTCGCGCCCTTGCGCCACGTCCCCGGAGCCTCGCTCGGTGTCGAACTTGAACTCGACGTCCATGGCCCACCAGGTGGGCACGAAATGGCTGTCGGGGCTCGGGGCAATGCCGGCTCGCGGCGCGTAGGCGGGCTCAAAGTAGGTTCGAATTGCGTCCAGCGCTCGCCCGAGCTCTTGCACCTGACCCAGACTGAGCACGCGCTCGCCCTGCCCGATCAAGTTGGATTGCGTGAGGTAGCTCACCGGCTGGTTTACTGAATCGTAGTAGTACAGAAACTCTTCACTGAAGATGCCGGGCTCCGGTTGCACCACGGAGACACCGTGGCTCTGTACGTTCACGTAGAACGCGGGGTCGAGCCCCTTGCTGTCGAAGGGATTGTTGGTGAGCGCCACGCCGTTGGCTTCTTCTTCGGGAAAGGAGCGGTGCACGAGCAGTGCCATGGCCACGGCCTGATGATCGATGCCGCGATAGCTGCGCTCCTCGAAGGCGCGAAAAAACCACACGCTGGCCCAGACTTCGCGCACGGCATCCGCCACCGGGCTCTGGGGGTCGTTCGGATCGCCGCTCTTGGAAGTGTACAGGCCGGCGCCCGTGAAGCCGTCCAGATCCTCGGCGTTGGTGCTGGAGCGAAAGCGCATGCGAACGCCCGCGTATTCCGCCTGCAGCTTGTCGAGCAGCCGGCGCTCGAAATCGGGGTTCAGCGGCAGGCTCTGCATGTCGCTGCGCAGAGCCGCCAACCTGCGGTCGCGCTCCAGCGGATCGTTGACGAAGGCGGGGTCGGCGAGCCATTGCCGCAGCCGCTCGTCGAGACCGTGCTCGCGCATGAACTGCCGGTAGTAGTAGACGGGCACCGCGAAGCCGGGCGGCACGCGAATGCCGGGGACGCGCGACAGCACCGAGTAGTTGGCCGCCTTGCCGCCGAAGGCGCGCGTGCCCTGCTTGATGGCCTCGAGCAGCGCCCCCGGCGCCACGCCATCGGGCACGATGCGCCCCACGTCGCTGAGCTCGGTGACGCTCTCGTCGAGCCCGGGCACCTGCACCGCCATCGGCTTGTGCTCGTCCCACCAGGCGTCCGCCGTGGCCGGGTCGACGGGGCTGATGGTGTAGTCCGATGCGTCGACGCGCAGCCGCACCCACTGGCCATCGAGCGCGCGCAGCTCCTCATTCTTCAAGGCACCGCGCAGCGCCATGTTGGGCGTGCCACGGTTCTGCGAGAGCACGTTGATGTGGGACAGCGGCGTCTGAAAATCCGCCGTCACGATGCCCTGGGTCACCGAGATGTCGTTGGGCACGTGATCCAGCACCACGATGTCGCGGTAGCCAACATAGCTCTGGTCGAGCTGGTCGGCGTTCACGAACCGGAGCCGCCCGATGCTCTCGCCCAGATTGAGCGCCTGATAGTCGATGCCCGCGAACAGCTCATCCGTGCTCAGGATCTTCACGCTGCCGGGCAGTGCCTGTGCGGCGAGCTCCACGTTGAGCGAGGTGGGGTGAAAGTACAGGGCGTCGCCGAGGAAGGAGGCCTCAGCGATCTGCCGATAGGCGTCGCGGATCATGGCCGCGTCCGCGGTGTCGTAGGGCGTGATCTCGTACGCCCACTTGTTCGGGCCCTCGTAGTGGGTCAACGCGCCGAGCAGAAAGCGCCGCGAGGGCAGGTAGTACTCGGAGCGGTTGAACTGGGCCAGCACCGGCACGAGCGGCAGCTGCTGCCCCGCCGAGCGATGCTGCGAGAGAAAGTCCCAGTGCACGGGGAACTTCACGCTGTTCTGAAAGCTCAGGGCGAAGTCGACCTCGCGATCGATGGAGGTCTTGACGGAGCGAGCGCCGGGAATGGAGGGCGCGAGGGGCTCGGAAGCCAAGGCCAGAAAATCCGTCTCGCAGCCGATCTGCGACACGGAGTCGGGCACGTCGTCCGTCGGGATCTGGCAGACCCAGGGCCGCTTGGACTCAGCGCTGCAGGCAACGGCAACGAGCGCGACGGCGATGGCCGCGCTCGCTCCGCGCCCGAACGACGAAGCCCCGAACGAAACCCCGAACGAAACCCCGAACGAAACAACGACCCGAGGCATGATCGCGGTAGAGTAGCATTCCCGCATGCGCGGGGATAAGCTGAGATCTTCGCCCGGGCCGCCTGATGGCAAATTCCGTCCTTCGCCGACTCTATCGAGCGAGCCTGCTGCCGAGTCTGGCGATCTGCCTGCCCGGACTGTTGCTGGCACTGTGGTACGCCTGGAGCGCCTACGCCCAGCTGGACCGCTACCGGCGCGCGGTGCGTCAAAAGGGCCCGTTCGAGCTGGAGACGCTGCAGATCGCCCTGTACGATCAGCTGGAGAGCGACGTCCGGCGCATGTGGATGGCGCCGCCGCCGAGCCCCTCTCGCCTCGACGCCTACGTGCTGCACCTGACGCGGCAGGGCTACTCCACGCTCGAAGACAGCGCGGACGGCAGCGAGCGTCCGTACGTCGACGCACGGCTGGAGCATGACGGCCGCGTTCTGGATGCCAAGGTCCGGCTGCGGGGCGGGCGGCACTGGCATGTCGAGGGCGCCCAGAAGTCGTTGAAGGTGAAGCTCGACAAGGGCGAGCTGATCGAAGGCCATCGCGTGTTCAACCTGATCAACGACCCGACGCCGATGGTGATCGGCGAGCAGCTGGTGCTCGACCTGGCGCGCGAGGCGGGCTTGCTCACTCCGGGCTCGGATTTCGTGCGTCTGAAGATCAATGCCAAGGATTTTGGGGTTTTCCACTACGAGACGGCGGCGGACGAGAGCTTGCTGCGCAGCGCTCGGCGCCTGCCAGGCAGCATCTATGCGAGCGAGCTGCCCGGTGGGATGCCCGCCGACGAGCTGTGGAGCAAGACGCAGTACTGGACCAAGGTCGCATCGCGCACGGACTCGGAGGCAGACAAGGCCAACCGAGCCGACCTCGGGCGATTCCTCCAGCAGGTGCGCACCGGCACGACCCGGGAGTTCCAGGACTTCGCGCAGCACGAGCTGGATCTCGAGGCGTTCGCCACGCTGGACGCGCTGGAGGTGGCGTTCGGCGCTGACCAGCGCGACTTTCGCGAGAACCACGCCTACTATTTCGATCCGTACCGCGGCAGCTGGGAACCCGTGGCAGGCCAGTTTCGGGGCTTTCGCGACGATCCGCTGTTCAACCTGGTAGATAACCCGGTGCTGCTGCGACTGAAGCTGACCCCCGGCTATCTGAGCCTGCGCGACCGCCGCCTGTATGAGTTCCTGACCGGCAAGGGCGCTCCCGCGGCGCTGCGCGCGCGCGCCGCCAGCCTGCTCGAACGGCTGGCGCCGGAGCTGGCCACCGACCCCTACTGGGATGCCTATCGGCAGCTGCCGCGCATCGATGCTTTTCACCGGCGCATGGTGCGGCCAAACACGCTGCGCCGGCTGGCCCTGGTGGTGGAGTCGGAGTTCACGACCTATGGCCACCGTCACGCGCAACTCGTGAGCGAGCTGGAGAAGAACCCACTGTATTTGCAGCTCGGCGTTGCCGAGCCGCGCAGCGCAGCTGCCCGCGCAGGAACGCCTGCGCCGGAAGAGTTCCGGACAGCGCTGCGGCTGCTGGTGGACGGACACGCGGGGGTGGCTCTGAACGAGCTCAGCGTGCGTTTTTCCGCCGCTTGTCGGGAGCCTTCTGCGCGGCTGTTCCGCTCCGGGCTGGAGCTCCCCACGCGAGGTGCCAGCGGTCAGCTCGAGCTCGAGAGCGAGCTCTCGTTGTACCCGAGCATGGGCATCGTGGCGCGCGCCAACCCGAGCCCGCGCCGCGGCACGGTGCGAGCGCAGGAGCTGCCCATCGACTACACGCTCGAGCTGCGCAGCCGCTGCGCCCCGGAGCACGTGGTGGCTCGCGGCCGCCAGCTGGCGAGCGACTCGCGCGTCGTCAGCCGCCCGGCACCACCGGAGCTGCTGGCGCGCTTGCCCGTGCGGCGCCTGGGCCCGAACGATACCCCCTCGTTCACGCCCGGAGAGGCGGCCCCCCACCCCTGGCAGCTCGAGGCGCCTGCCGCTGCCCCGCTGCGGCTGGGGCCCGGGGAAGTACGCATCGACGCCACGCGCATCTTCGCAGCGGGCGCGGCCGTGACGGTCGAGCCGGATACGCAGCTGCGCCTCGGGCCCGGCGTGTCACTGGTGTTTCTGGGCCCGGTCCATTTTCTGGGCCAGCGCCAGCACCCGATCGTGATCTCGGCCTCCGGCGCACAACCCTGGGGCGGGATCGCGCTGCAAGGGCCCGGCACCAAGGGTTCCGAGTGGCACAGCGTCCAGCTGAGCGGCGGCACCCGACCCAGCTTTCTCGACACCGACTATCCAGCGCTCGTCGATGTCCACGACACCTCGGACATTCTCTTCGACGACTGCCACTTCGGCGCGCAGTCCTCCAAGCTCGACACCTTGCACTTCGCCTACGTACAGCATGGGGAAATTCGGGACAGCTCCTTCCGCGGCAGCCCCGGGGACGCGGTCGACCTCGAGTACTCGTCGCTGGACCTGCGCCTGGTGCGCATCATCGGCCCGGGCGACGATGGGCTGGATCTGATGGGCAGCCGGGTCAAGCTGAGCGACTCGGTGATCCTCGGCGCCGCCGGCAACGGCATCTCCGGCGGGGAGGAGAGTCAGGTCGACGTGCAGAACAGCCTGGTCGCAGACTGTAAGGTCGGAGTGCTCGCCAAGAACGCCGCTCATGTCGCGCTCTCGGGCAGCCTGCTATTTCGCAATGCCACGGGCGTTCACACCTATCAGCGCACCGTGCGCTATGAGGGTCCGAGCGAGGTCACCGCCAATGTCTTGTTCGTCGTCGGCTCGAGCGCGTCGGCCGTCGACCGCGACGATCGCTCCCGCGACACGCTGGACCAGGGTCGCGTGCTCTTGGACCTG